>JABAOE010001536.1_pt4 | contig 11783 bp, 13 predicted proteins | sample 7062141 | NCBI WGS metagenome assembly JABAOE01 (sample SAMN14538627, study PRJNA623070) | marine sediment metagenome | biome: marine biome [ENVO:00000428]; feature: marine pelagic biome [ENVO:01000023]; material: deep marine sediment [ENVO:00002113] | place: India: Gulf of Khambhat ...
TCAGGTGTGGACCAACCTCATCGACAACGCTGCAGATGCCCTCGCCGAAGCGGGGACGACGGCCCCGTCGATCGTCGTGCGCGCCCGTGAGGAAGACGGCGGGGCCGTCGTCGAAGTCGAGGACAACGGGCCCGGCATCCCCGCCGACATCCGGGATCGGGTCTTCGACGCGTTCTTCACGACGAAGCCACCGGGAAGCGGCACAGGCCTCGGCCTCGACATCAGCTATGGCATCGTGGTGCACCGCCACGGCGGGGAGATCACGGTGGAGTCCGAGCCCGGCCGGACGGTGTTCCGCGTTACGCTGCCGGGCGATCCCGACTGAGGCACCACATGCGAAGACGCAAGAAGAAGACGCTGTGTCCCGAGCTGGAGGACGTCCCACTCGATCCCATGCCTCCCGGGGGCTGCATCGAGTGCCTGGCGACGGGCGACACGTGGGTGCACCTCAGGTTTTGCGTGTCGTGCCGCGAGACCCGCTGCTGCGACGACTCCAAGAACCGCCACGCCCGCAAACACGCCGCGGCGGCGGGGCACCCGGTGATCAGGTCGAAGGAGCCCGGAGAGCACTGGGCCTGGTGCTACGACCACGAGGCCGGCGTCCGTACTGCCTGACGTCGAGTACCCCGCGCGCTTCGGCCGCCGTCACGGCGCCGACGGGGGAGCCGGGTCGAAGCCGAAGGCGACACCGGTCATCCGCTCCGAGACCTCCCACAGGGTGTCGATGGCCTTGCCGAGCCCGACGCGGCGCAGGATCGGGCGCGGCACCGGTGCCCCGGTGGTGATGAAGCGCGGCGCGTACATCTGACCGCCGCGGGCGGCCGGGTCGGTTGCGGCGCGGATCTGGGGGAGCGCGCCCCGGGCGGGGGTCATCCCGGTCCGGGTGGCGAGTGCCAGCGACACGGCGCCGAAGAGGCCACCGCTGCCCTCCTCCATCGTGTGCGTCTGGAGGTTCGTGTTCGACAGCCCGGGGTGGGCGACGAGGCTCCCGACCCGCAGTTCGCGCCGTTCGAACTCGCGTTGGAGACCCAGGGCGAAGTGGTAGTTGGCGAGCTTCGACTGCCCGTAGCCCTTCCACGGCGTGTACGTGCCCTCGAGGTTCGGGTTGGTGGGGTCGATCGCCCGGCCGTAGTGATGGGCGGTGCTCGTGACGGTGACGACCCTGGCGGCGTCCGCCGCGAGCAGTGAGCCGAGGAGACCGGCAGTGAGCACCCAGTGTCCGAGGTGGTTGACGCCGAACTGCATCTCGAAGCCGTCGGCGGTGCGGCGCTCCGGCATTGCCATGAGGCCGGCGTTGTTGATGAGGATGTCGACCGCGGGGTGGGCGTCGGCGATGGCGGCAGCGCCGGCGCGCACCGAGTCGAGCGAGGCGAGATCGATCTCCACGATCTCGAGCGACGCCGCCGGGTGGGACGTGAGGATGTCGTCCCGGGCCGCCCGCGCTCTTGCCTGATCACGAGCGGCCATGATCAGGTGCGCGCCGGCGCCGGCGAGCGCCCTTCCGGACTCGAGGCCCAGCCCGCCGTTGGCTCCCGTCACGACGGCGACCTTGCCGGTGAGGTCGGGGATGTCGGCGGTGGTCCAGGACATCGGTTGGCTCCTTCGGTGCGGTCTGCACCCTACGGAGACGCGGTGCCTAGTCGACCGGACGGCGCCCGCAGCGTTGGATCCGGCTCATCTATGTTTCCCCGCACACGTCGACGCGGGAGAGGCCGTGGAATTCGAGACACTGCTCTATGGGACCGACGGGCCGATCGCCACGGTGACCTTCAACCGGCCCGACCGCCTCAACACCATCGTGCCGCCCGTCCCTGAGGAGTTCGAGGCGGCGATCAGGGCCGCAACCGACGACACCGCCGTCAAGGTCATCATCGTTCGCGGCGCCGGGCGGTCGTTCTGCGCCGGCTACGACTTCGGCGGAGGGTTCCATCACTGGGACGATGTCATCACGACCGGCGGCACGTGGGACCCGGGGAAGGACTTCGCCTGGGCCACGGCGCAACTCGTCGCCCCCACCCAGCGGTTCATGAGCATGTGGCGGACGCCGAAGCCGGTCATCGTCCAGGTGCACGGCTGGTGCGTCGGCGGCGGCAGCGACACCGCGCTGTGCGGCGACCTCGTCATCGCATCCGAGGACGCCCGTATCGGCACCCCGTACTCACGGATGTGGGGTGCCTACCTGTCGGGGATGTGGATCTACCGGCTCGGGCTCACCAAGGCGAAGGAGTATGCCCTCACCGGCAAGGCGCTGTCGGGCCGGGAGGCCGCCGACATCGGGCTCATCAACGAGGCCGTCCCGTTCGACCGGCTCGAGGCGACGGTCAGGGAGCGAGCGGAGCAGCTTGCGTCGATCCCGGCGTCGCAGCTGGCGGCGATGAAGCTCGTCGTCAACCAGGCCTACGAGAACATGGGGCTCGCCGGCACCCAGACCCTCGGGCCGATCCTCGACGGGCTCATGCGCAACACGCCCGACGCCCTCGCTTTCATCGAGCGGGCGGCGGCCGAAGGGGTCGGCGCCGTCGTTGCCGAGCGCGACGGGCCCTTCGGCGACTACAGCCAGGCCCCGGCCGAGGCCCGGCCCGATCCGTCCCACGTCATCGAGCCGTGAACGCGAAAGGAGCGGAGATGTGGAGGTGAACGCGATGACGCACCTGGAACGGAACAAGCAGCGTGCGATCGACTTCTACCGGACGGCGTTCGAGGGCAACCCGCGGGAGGCCGTGGCGCGCCACGTCGGCGACCGGTACATCCAGCACAACCCTCTGGTGGGAGACGGGCCGGAGGAGTTCATCGCGTACTTCGACCGAATGCACGAGGAGTACCCCGACAAGCGCGTCGCGTTCGTCCGGGCCGTGGCCGAGGGCGACCTCGTCGCCGTCCACACCCACCAGGTCTGGCCCGGGGATCAGGAATACGTGACGATGGACTTCTTCCGCTTCGACGAGCAGGGCAAGATCGTCGAGCACTGGGACGCGGTCCAGCAGATCCCGGACACCTCGGCGAATTCCAACACGATGTACTGACGCGAGGCCAGCCGATGCCCCGGGGGAAACAACCGACCCGGGCAGCCGGCGGAGGTGCTCCAGGGTCTAGAGCTTGAACACTCGCTTCGGGTTCTCGACCAGCATGGCGTGGCTCGACTCCTCCTTGAGGCCGAGCTCGGCCCACTGCTCGAGATAGCGCTGCCAGCTCAGCCCGTTGGAGCCGAAGAGGATCTTCTCGGCACCGACGCGAGAGTTCAGGAACTGGCGCAGGGCCGGGTTGAAGTACTTCGGCAGCCAGGCGCTCGTCGAGAGGTACACATTGGGCCACTTCGTGATGACGGCGAGGGCCTCCTCCACCCAGGGCCACCCGGTGTGGGTGCCGACGAGGACGAGGTCGGGGAAGTCGCAGGCGATGCGGTCGAGCTGAATCGGGCGACCCCCCTCCGACGGCATCGCCTCGAGGACGTGGCCGATCTGCATCGACACCGGGATCCCTTTCGCCTCGCACATCGCGTACAGCGGGTACATCTTGCGATGGTCGAGCCCGATGTCGTACCCGTAGATGTGGATGTAGACGCCCTTGTAACCGCGGACCGTGCAGTCCTCCTCGACCTTGTCGAGGCTGGCGCGGATGTGGAACGGGTCGTAGTCGGCGAGCCCGTACACCCGCCCCGGGTACTTCGTCGTCAGCGCCTCGATCTCGGACGTGGTGTCGATCGCGAACCGGGTCTGGCGGGTGTAGGACCATGCCAGCAGGTCGGTGGCCAGGACGGTCTCGACCCCGGCCTCGTCCATGGCCGCGATCATCGAGTCGCCGTCGGCGTACCCGTCACCCCACGCCAGCTCCACCTTGCACTTCAGCTCGCCGGGCGAGTTCGTAGCCTGCACCCAGCTGTCCTTCCACTCCTTGAGGAGGAGCGGGAAGAGCGTGTCGACTGCTCCGGTCGTCGTCATCGGTCCTCGGTCCTTTGGTCGTCGCGATGCGCTCGTTCGGCGTTCCTTCACGACGAAAGATAGCGCAGCGCCCGATCGCGAGGCAGGGACCGCTGCGTTCGGGGCCCGTCGACCGGCTCAGGCCTGGGTACTGATGAGCACGACGCCGGCGACGACGAGGGCGACGCTGGCTACGAGTGGGGTGTCGATGCGCTCGTCGCCCCTGAGGAACAGAAGGCTCAGACCGATCGTCCAGATGCTCTGGGTCGACTGGAGGATGCCCACCACCCACGCCTCGAGATAGGTGAAGGCCTGGAACTGGGACAGAATGGCGAGCGACGTCGTCACGCCGGCACCGACGAACCACCACGACACATCCGTGAAGTTCGACCGTGTCCGCTCGCCGANNCCGAGCTTCCCCCGGAGGGTCTCGATGAGGACGATGACGGCATAGGCCGTGGCCGCACCGACGAAGGCTCCGATCACCGACGACGGGAAGCGCTCCAGGCCCCACTTGCGGAAGACGAAGGCGAGCCCGAACGCGAGAGGGGCGCCCGCGGCGATGAGGTAGGAGCTGAGGGGGACGGCGACGCGGTCCGGGCCGACTCCGGCGGCGCGCGCCCGGATGAGCCACAACAGCCCGACGATGACGATCACCCCGCCGAGCGCCTCGAAGGCCGTGATCGATTCGTTCAGCGCGATCCAACCACCGGCGGCGGCGGCAACCGGTGCGCCGGTGAGGAACGCGGCCGAGCGGCTCGGGCCGATGAGCCGGACGCCGCGCAGCAGGGCGGTGCGCCCGCCGACGGTGCCGATGACGCCTCCGACCATGAACGCGACGATCGCGGCGCGATCCCACGCCGGCCGGGTCACGACGGCGGCGGCGAGCCCGAGGACGACCACGTTGACGAACACCGACATGAACACGCCGTCGTCGTCGGGCCTGGAACGCTGTCCGACACGGACGAGGATGGAGGCCGCCGAGAAGAACACCGCCGACGCCACGCCGTAGACGTAGCCCACACTCATGCGACGGGGCTGGGCGCGGCGAGCCGTGAGTGGTTCGGGGTGGGATCTCGGGTCATCGTGTCGGGCTTGTCACCGCGGCGTAGTATCGCAATCGATTGCAGCTTATCGGCAGGGGTGAGAGGACGCGCATGCGGCAGCGACGGCTCGGGGCGACGGGTGAGACGGTGCCCGCAATCGGTCTCGGCGGCGCCGCTCTCGCCGGGTCCTACAAGGAGATCGCCGTCCCCGACGCCGTCCGCCTCATCCACCACGCCATCGACCTCGGCGTGACCCACATCGACATGTCGGACCTCTACGGCTGGGGCCGCGGTGAGGAGATCCTCGGCAAGGCGCTGGTTGGTCGTCGCGACGATGTCTTCGTCGCGACGAAGTTCGGCCAGCTCATGGCCGACGACGGCAGGACCCGCATCGTCCGCGGCGACGCCGCCTACGTCCGCGAGTGCATCGACCGCAGCCTGAAGCGGCTCGGTGTCGACCACGTCGACCTCTACTACGCCCACCGCATCGATCCCGCCGTGCCCGTGGAGGAGACGATCGGGGCGATGGCCGGGATCGTTGACGCCGGCAAAGCTCGCCACCTCGGGGTCTGCGAGGCGGCGCCGTCCTCGATCAGGCGGGCGCACGCCACCCACCCGCTCGCCGTCGTCCAGGCGGAGTATTCGCTCTGGACCAGGTTCGCGGAGGAGGAGATCTTCGACGTGTGCAGCGAGCTCGGCATCGGCTACGTGGCGTTCGCTCCGATCGGGCGCGGGTTCCTCTCCGGGGAGATCAAGGGCGAGGACGACATCGGCGAGGGCGACCTGCGCCGGATCCATCCGCGTTTCACCCAGGAGAACATCGACCACAACATCAGGCTCGTGAGGGCCATCACCGATGTAGCCGTTGCCCACGGCATCACGAACGCCCAGGTGGCGCTGGCGTGGGTGCTCGCCCAGCGCGACGACATCGTGCCGATCCCAGGAACGACGAGCATCGCCCACCTCGAGGAGAACGTCGCCGCCGTCGATTTCGAGCTGCCGGCCGAGGATCTCGCCATGCTCGGCGAGGCGTTCGACCCAGCGCTCGTCCGCGGCCAGCGCATGCCGCCGTACGCGATGGAGAAGCTGCAGCAGTGACCACGGAGCCCCCGGCGTTGACGGGAAGCAGCGATTCCGCCGGCTTCGATCGCGGCCGGTGGCGCCGCCGGCGAGTCCGGACGCACCCTGCGCCGATGCGACGAACGCGCCTCGTCCTCGCCGCCGTCCCTCTCGCCGCTGCTGCAGCGCTCGCGGCCTGCGGCGGGTCCGAGGACGAGACCCGGGTCCGGATGCTCGACAACGTGTTCGCTCCCCAGATCCTGGAGATCGCTGCGGGAGAGCCGGTCACGTTCGTCAACGACGGCCGAGTGCCGCACAACGCCATCGCGGTCGACGGCGCTTTCGACACCCTCGCCTCGGCCGGGGGCAACCAGGAGCCCGGCGACTCGGTCACGGTGACGATCGACGAGCCCGGCCTGTACGAGTACTTCTGCTCGCTCCATGCCACCCAAAACGAGGAGGGGTCGTGGGAGGGAATGGTGGGGACCCTCGTCGTCAGCGGCGGCGGGGACGCCGCGGCCGAGGCCGCGGTGCGAACCCGGGCTCCGTCGGAGTGGACCGGCGTGACCCGCGACGTGCCCGGCGAGTACGAAACGATCCAGGCCGCGGTGAGCGCCGCCGACCCGGGCGACCTCGTTCTCGTCGGGCCCGGCGTGTACCGCGAATCGGTGTCGGTGACGACACCGGGCCTGACGATCCGCGGCACCGACCGCAATCAGGTGATCCNNTCACCGCCGATGGCGTCGCCGTCGAGAACATGACGGCTCGCGGTTACACGCTGAACGGGTTCTTCTGGACCGGGGTGACGGGCTATCGGGGGTCGTACCTGACGGCCATCGACGACTGGGTGTACGGGATCTACGCCTTCGACTCGGTCGACGGGCTCTTCGAGCACTCGTACGCGTCGGGTTCCTACGACGCCGGGTTCTACATCGGCCAGTGCGACCCGTGCGATGCGGTGATCACCGACGTGGTCGCGGAGTTCAACGGGCTCGGCTACTCGGGCACCAACGCCTCGACGAACATCTGGATCGTCAACTCCGAGTGGCGCCACAACGTGGCCGGCATCGTGCCCAACACGCTCGACTCCGAGCTGCTGCCGCCGAGCCACGACGTCGTCGTCGCCGGCAACTACATCCATCACAACGGCGAGGTGGGCAGGGCGCCGAGCCGCACCTCCGAATGGTCGGCGTACGGCAACGGGGTCGTTCTCGCCGGTGTTCGGGACTCCGTCGTGCGCAACAACCTCATGGTGAACAACCGCACCGCCGGGGTGCAGGTGGTCACGAACATCGACGCCAACCTGTGGCGCTCCGGCGGCAACGAGATCCGCGACAACGTCATCAAGGGCTCGGGGCGGGCCGACCTCCTCCTCGGCGGGCCCCTCGAGCAACGGTCGTGCTTCAGCGGCAACGACGCCGAGACGACGGTGCCGTTCTTCCTCGAGCTCCTCCACGACTGCGATGGCATCAACATTCCGCTGTGGTACGGGCTGGCGGTTTCGTCCGACCCGCTGGGACGGATCGCCCAGGGCAACGCAAAGCAGAACCCGCAGCTCGAACACGGCGAGGCTCCCGACCCCGAGCTCACCTTCGCCCAGCTGCCCGGTGGCGCCGCGGCGCCGGTCGTGCCCGCCGTCGACGTGTTTGCCTCCCTCGAGTTCGACCCGGACGCGATCGTGACGCCGTCGCTCCCGGCCGGCGTCGCGCTCGACGGGCGCCGCCCGATGTTCCTCGGCGTCGCCGTCGACGGCGGCTTCTGGCCGGTGCTCTTCGGGGCGTTGCTGTGGTGGATCCCCTTCCTGACCTGGGTCTTCGGCGGCGTCTGGGTGGTGTGGAGGTTGTGGCGCGAGGGCCGACCCCGCAACCTCAGGGCGGCCTGGATCGCCGCGGTCGTGCTCCTCCCCGCCATCGGCGTCGTGGCGTACCTCGCGTTCGGCGGGCCCGGGGCGGCACGCCGGCGGCGGCTGGTCACCGCGCTCGGCGGCGCCGGGCTGTGGGTCGTCGCGGTCGTGGCCGCCCTGATCGTCGGCGGGGTGTTCTGATGAATGGTCCGGTGCCGTGACCGGAGACGTCCACACCCGCACTGAGATCAGGGACGGGATGCGCATCACGTGGCATCAGCCGATTCCGGTCGACGATGGCACTGTTCTGCGCGCCGACGTCTTCCGACCCATCGAAGATGGCCGTTACCCGGTGATCCTCACCTACGGCATCTACGCCAAGGGCGTCGCCTACCAGGAGGGCTACCCCCTGCAGTGGGAGAAGATGGTCGCCGACCATCCCGAGATCCTGGAGGGCTCGACGAACAAGTACCAGAACTGGGAGGTCACCGACCCGGAGCGGTGGGTTCCCCACGGCTACGTCTGCGTCCGGGTCGACTCGCGAGGCGCCGGCTGGTCGCCCGGTTTCATGGACCCGAATTCGCCGACCGAGATCGAGGATCTCTACCAGTGCATCGAGTGGGCGGGCACCGCCGAGTGGAGCAGCGGCAAGGTCGGCATGCTCGGCATCTCGTACTACGCGAGAAACCAGTGGCGGGCCGCGGCGATGCACCCACCGCACCTGGCCGCCATCATCCCGTGGGAGGGGGCCAACGACACCTACCGGGACTCCGGGTACCACGGCGGCATCCTCAGCCAGTTCCAGGAGCTGTGGTCGAAGGTCCAGGTCGTCAACGTCCAGTACGGGCGCGGCGACGCGGCGCGAACGAACCCGAACACCGGTGAATCCGTCGCCGGACCGACCACGTTGAGCGAAGACGAGCTCGCCGCCAACCGCCGCAACGCCTACGAGGACCTCAAGGCTCACCCGCTCGACGACGAGTGGCACCGGTCCCGGTCGGCGGATCTCTCCAAGGTCACCGTGCCGCTCCTCACCTGCGCCAACTGGGGCGGCCAGGGCATCCATCCCCGCGGCAACTTCAACGGGTTCGTCGAGGCGGCATCGACGCAGAAGTGGCTCGAGGTCCACGGCGACTCGCACTGGTCGCTGTTCTCCAGCGGCTACGGCCTCGATCTGCAGAAACGCTTCTTCGACCACTTCCTCAAGGGGATCGACAACGGCTGGGACCAGACGCCGCCGGTCATCCTCAACATTCGCCATCCCGGCGAGCGCTTCGTCCTGCGTCACGAGCACGAGTGGCCGCTCGCCCGCACCGACTGGACGAAGCTCTACCTCGATCTCCCCGAGCGCGCCCTGTCCCCGAAGCCGCCTGATGGCGAGGCCGTCATCACCTACGAGGCGCTCGGCGACGGTGTCACGTTCTGGCTGCCGCCGGTCGACCACGACACCGAGATCACGGGGCCCATGGCGGCGAAGCTGTTCGTCTCCTCGGACACCGCCGACGCCGACCTGTTCCTCATCGTCCGCGTGTTCGACCCGGACGGCGACGAGGTGACCTTCATGGGATCGACCGATCCGAACACACCGATCGCCAACGGGTGGCTCCGCGCCTCGCACCGCGCCCTCGACCCCGACAAGAGCCAGCCCTACCGGCCGTATCACCCTCACGACCGGCTCGACCCGCTCACCCCGGGCGAGGTCTACGAGTGCGACGTCGAGATCGTGGCATCGTGCATCGTCATCCCGGCTGGATGGCGGCTGGCATTGACGGTGCGGGGAAAGGACTACGTGTATGAGGGTGAGCTCGGCGAGTTCGCCCGCAAGTTCCACTACGCCACCCGGGGCACCGGCGGCATGACCCACAACGATCGCGACGACCGTCCCGACTCTGTCTTCGGCGGCACCGTCACGCTCCATGCCGGTGACGACCGGCACCCGTACCTGCTCGTGCCGATCATCCCTCCGTCCGGCTGACGCGATCGCTCGAGACGGGTCTCGCGCCACCGGGTAGCGGCAGGGCCGACCCTACGCTGGCTCGATGCGAGTGCTCGTCACCGGCGCCACCGGGTACATCGGCGGTCGGCTCGTCCCCGCCCTTCTCGAAGCTGGACATGAGGTGCGGTGCCTGGCCCGCGATCCCAAGAAGTTGTCAGTGGACCCGTGGCGGGACCGGGTCGACGTCGTCGCAGCTGACGTGCTGGAGCCCGGTTCGCTCCCGGCGGCGATGGAGGGCTGTGACGCCGCCTATTACCTGGTGCACTCGATGGACGGAGGCGACGAGGACTTCCGCGAGCGGGACCGGAGGGCGGCGGTCAACTTCCGCGACGCGGCGGCCGGGTCGGCGATCGGCCGCATCGTCTATCTCGGAGGACTGGGCTCCGGGGAGGAGCTGTCGCGTCACCTGGCGAGCCGCCAGGAGGTCGGGGCGGTGCTCGCGTCGGGGGCGACGCCCGTGACCGAGGTCCGGGCTGCGGTGATCATCGGATCCGGCTCTGTGTCCTTCGAGATGATGCGATACCTCACCGAGGTGCTCCCGGTCATGATCACCCCGAAGTGGGTCCGGACCCGTTGCCAGCCGATCGCGATTCGCAACGTTCTCGAGATCCTCGTCGCCGCGCTCGACGACACCGACGACGTCGACCGCGTCTGGGAGGTCGGCGGCCCCGACCGGCTCACCTACGAGGAGATGATGCGGATCTACGCCGAGGTGGCGGGGCTTCGCCGCAGGCTCATCATCCCGGTGCCGGTGCTGAGCCCACAGCTGTCCCGCCACTGGATCGGCCTCGTCACCCCGCTGCCAACCGGCGTTGCCAAGCCGCTCGTCAACAGCCTCCGCAACGAGGTCACAGTGAATGACAACTCGGTTGCCGAGCGTCTCACCAACGGCCTCCTCCCGTTTCGGGAGGCCGTGCACCGGGCGCTTCGCCGCTCGGTCGACCGCGACGTGGCGACGCGCTGGTCGGATGCGGCGGCGTCACCTGCCGAGGCGCGACCGTCCGATCCCGATTGGGCGGGAGGAACGCTGCACGTGGACGACCGGAGGGTGCGAACTCAGGCTCCGCCTGAGGATGTGTACTGGGCGTTCGCCCGCATCGGAGGCGACGCCGGCTACTACACATTCGACTGGGCGTGGAAGCTGCGGGGGATGCTCGACAAGGCCGTCGGCGGTGTCGGCCTGCGGCGGGGCAGGCGTCATCCCGAGGAGCTGCGTCCCGGCGAGGCACTCGACTTCTGGAGAGTCGCCGCCGTCGACCTCGGGGAGCGGCTCCAGCTCTGGGCCGAGATGAAGCTCCCCGGCGAGGCATGGCTCGAGTNNCCGGAGGCGGGCGGGACGGAGCTGCGGCAGACCGCGTACTTCAAGCCCCGGGGCCTCGCCGGCCGGTTGTATTGGCTTGCCCTCGTCCCGTTCCACACCCTGATATTCGACCGCATGGCCCGCCGGATCGTCCGGGCTGCGGAGCGGAGGCCGGGCCGGGTGGCTCATGGCGGCGCGTGAACGGTTTGGCGGCGCTGATCCCTCTCAGCCGGCCAGGGTGCCGGCGAAGACCTGCCAGGCGAGGGCCGACTTGGCAACGAGGCTCAGCAATACGTACGCCCGCTCGCCAAAGAGGTAGTCGCGCCACCTGCCGATCTGGCGGTACTGCAGCCACTGATTCACCGCGAACGTGTTGAAGAACACGAACAGCGAGAAGAAGATGCCGTACACGAATCCAGGCGGGTCGGCGGCGCTGCCGGGGGAGAAGAGGTACACGGCGATCGCGAGCCACGGCACCGCACCGGCAACGGCTCCCAGCCAGAAGGGGACGAGAGAGCCTCCCGGATCCTCGTAGCGCTCCTGCAGGGCCCCGAAGAAGATCATCGCGGCGTTGACCCCGAACAGCGCGATGAGAGCGGCGATGTCGGTGATGCCGGTCAGC
>JABAOE010014448.1_pt2 | contig 11775 bp, 11 predicted proteins | sample 7062141 | NCBI WGS metagenome assembly JABAOE01 (sample SAMN14538627, study PRJNA623070) | marine sediment metagenome | biome: marine biome [ENVO:00000428]; feature: marine pelagic biome [ENVO:01000023]; material: deep marine sediment [ENVO:00002113] | place: India: Gulf of Khambhat ...
TGTAATAAGGCAGCTCATGCATCTGGGCGGCAGCTGCCTCGATCAACTCCTCCCGACCGTAGCCTGTGTTGACACACCAAAGCCCGGACATGCCATCGAGAATCTTGTTGCCCTGGGCATCGAAAATGTAAACGCCGTCTGCGCGCGTAATGATGCGCGACTTTTTCTCGTGCAGATCCTTGTGATCGGTAAACGGATGCAGATGATGCGCCCGGTCGAGTTCCTGCCAATCTGTCGCGCTCCGCTCTTCCACGGCTGCCATGTCAATCTCCTGCAATCGGCTTATACGTTGAACATCAGGATTTCTCGCTCCCAGGGAGTGATGATCTCCTGAAACTCGCGGTACTCGTCGTCTTTCAGCGCACAGTATATGTCGATAAAGCTGTCGCCGAGCATGCTGCGCATCGCTTCGCTTTGCCGCATGGCGTCTACCGCCGCGTAAATGTGGCGGTGCAGGCCGAAATCCTGTCCGTAGGCGCTGCCCTCGATCGGTGCAGAAGGCTTGATACCTTCGGTCATCCCGAGGTAACCGCAGGCGAGTGTGGCCGCGATCACGAGATAGGGATTGACGTCCGACCCGGCGAGCCGGTTTTCGACCCGACGGTTTTCCGGCTCGGATTCGGGCACCCGGAGGCCGACAGTCCTGTTGTCTGTCGCCCACGCAAGATTGACGGGCGAAGCGAACGGATTCATGAATCTGCGGTAAGAATTCACATAGGGTGCAAAAATCAACAGCGCGTCGGGCATGTATTTCTGCAGTCCGCCGATGAAGCTGTAGAAGAGATCGCTCGCGGAACCGTCCGCATTTGAAAAAACGTTGTTGCCGGATGTGTCGATAACGCTTTGGTGGATGTGCAAGGCGCTGCCGGCATCCTCGGTCATCGGCTTGGCGAGAAACGTGGCGTGCATTTCGTGCTCGATGGCCGTTTCGCGCACCGTGCGCTTGAACAGAAATACCTGGTCGGCCAGTTCGAGAGGACTCCCGTGCAGGAAATTGATTTCGAACTGCGCCGGACCCATTTCCTGGGACAGCGTATCGATCCGGATGCCCTGCGCGTCACAGTATTTGTAAAGATCATTAATGAACGGATCGAAGTCGTTCATCGTATCAATGCTGTAGGGTTGGCGCGCACCCTCGGTCCAGCCCAGGCGGCCCTCGGGCGGCTCGGCCTCCTCGTTCGGGTCCGAATGCGGGCTCAGCAGATAGAACTCGACTTCGGGCGCAACAACCGGTACCCAGCCTTTAGCTTCGTACCTGGCGAGAATGCTGCGAAGCACTCCTCGCGGCGATCGATCTACCGGCGAGCCATCGTTGTGATAACAATCGAGGAATACCGAAGCCGCCGGGTCGCTGGCCCAGGGGACCGGTCGCAAGGACCTCGGGTCCGGAACCAGCAGCATGTCGCGGTCTTCGACGTTGCCGGGGTCGTTGATGTAATTACCCGATATCGTCTGCGAGAAAATGGCCTCCGGCATCTTCATGCTGCCCGTGCCGAATTTATCGGCCGGCACGACCTTGCCACGAGCAGACCCCGCCATATCCGGCACGAATGCCTCGACGTCTTCGATCTTTCTCTCTTTCAGCCAGGGCTGAAACACATCGTCCTTACTCACAATCACACCTGCTCTTTGTTGGCCGCATACTCCCGGCACGCGTCGCCGAAGGCATTGAATATCCGCATCGAGAACGGATTCTTCGTGACTTGCCACTCGGGATGCCATTGGACGGCCAAGGCGAATCCCGGCGCATCCTCTACGCTGAAGGCCTCGATCAGACCATCATCGGCTATGGCTTCGACGACAAGGCCTTCGGCAAGTCGCTCAACACCCTGGTTGTGCAGAGAGTTCACACGAGTCGTCGTCGTATCGGCCAGCGCATGCAGCCAGCCGCCCTCGATAAGGGAGATATCATGGGCCGGCCCATACTGGTCATCAAGGGTGTCCTCCGGATTTTCCTTGTGTACGTGGTAACCGGGAACTTCGTGCACCTTCTGATGCAAGCTGCCGCCAAGCGCGACATTGAGCTCCTGGAAGCCCCGGCAGACCGCGAACAGCGGCATGCCGTTTTTCAGGGCGTAACGCGCAAGCGGCAGCGTAGCGGCGTCCCGATGCGGGTCATGCTCGGTGCCGGGCTCGCTGGGGTCTCCCTGGTAGTGATGCGGCTCGACATTCGACGTGCTGCCCGTCAGAAACAGGCCATCGATCTCGTCGATAATCTCATTCAGGTCGAGATGCTCCGCAAGCACGGGAATAATGAAGGGTATCGCGCCGGCGCCGTCGATCAGCGCTTCGAGGTATTTTTCCCCGACCATGTGAAACGGATGCGGGTCGAGCAGGCGCCGGTCGGCCGGCACACCGATGATCGGTTTACGAGACATAGGGGGACGAACTCCGGTTCTCCTCTGTCGCCATTGCAGAGCGAAGGATACGCTGTGGGTCCCGTAATGTATATGTCAGGCTGCAACCGAGTCGGCGCGACGCCCGATTCCTCGCAGGATCAGCACGAGAATGACCAGGCCTACGGCAATCAGCAGCCACGGCGGCAAACCGTAGCCGGCCGGCAATGTGCCGACAAAAAGCGCAACCACGCCGACGAGCAAAGCGTAAGGCATCTGGGTCCGGACATGCTCGATATGATCGCAGCCACTGGCTATCGATGACAGTACAGTGGTATCCGATATTGGCGAGCAATGGTCGCCCCAGACGGCGCCAGCCAGCGTACATGCAACCGACGAATAAAGAATGTGCATGCCGTCGGGATTCGTCATGCCATTGACGCTCATCACCGCCCAGGCAAGCGGGATGACGAGTGGCATCAGGATTCCCATCGTTCCCCAGCTGGTGCCGGTAGCAAAGGCCGTGACCGCGGCGAGGAGAAAGACGATCGCGGGAACAATCGCGACCGGCAGCGCGTCGCCAAGCACCGAGATCAGGAAACCCTTGGCATTGAGCGCGTTCGTAATGTCGGCCATCGACCAGGCGAGCACGAGGATGATCATGCCAAAAAGCGTCGCACGAGCGCCGCCGTACCAGGCATCGACGGCCTCGTGCGCAGAGAGGAGCCGCTGTCCGACCGAGAGGCCTGCCGCCATCAGCGCACCGACGAACGAAGCCCACATCATGGCGATATAAGGATCCGCGCTACCGACAATTTCAGTAATGCTGTCACCCTCGCCCGTGATGTAGAGGCTCAAGGCCAGGGCAATAATGAGCGTAAAGATCGGCAGATAAGCGTTTGCTGCTCGCATCGGGATATTCTGCTTGGCAGCCAAGGTTTCCCCGCTGATTGCCGGTTGTTCGCCGTTGGCTTGCGACTCGACCTGTCCGGCCCTGGCGCGAAGTTCGGCCTTGAGCATGGGCCCGAAGTCACGGCCGGAACTCGAGACGATAAAAACAAACAGCACCGCCAGAATCGGATAAAAACTGTACAGAATGGAATTGATGAATATCGCATACGCCGGCGTCGCAGCGAGCTGATCGATACCCTTTATTGCCTCATCAATAAGACTGACCTCATAGCCAATCCAGGTCGTGATGAAGGCGAGACAGACGACCGGTGCCGCCGTCGAATCGACGATGTAGGCCAGCTTTTCGCGGGATATTTGCAAGTGATCCGTAATCGGGCGGGCCGTGTTGCCCACAACCAGCGTGTTGGCGTAATCGTCGAAGAAAATAATCAGGCCCATGAACCAGACCGACACCTGCCCGCCGACGGCGCTTCGCGCCCGGCTGACGACCAGTTTCACGATGCTGGCCATGCCGCCGTTGCGTGTGATGATTCCGACCATGCCGCCGATCATCATTGTAAAAAGGATGATTGCCGCGTGATCTGCATCGGCGAGGGCATTGGCGATGAAAACGGCAAAGGTATCGAGCAGGCCCCGAAGTATGCCAAGCGGCGAAATCGATTCGAGAAGCGTCGCGCCAAGCCATAGGCCGAGCAACAAGGCGGCGAGGACATTGCGGATAATGAGGCCCACGACAATGGCCAGGAATGCCGGCAACACCGAGACCCAGCCCGGCAAGATACGCAGTCGGCTCGAAAGCGTCTGCTCGTTGGCCGTTGCAATAATGTTTGCTTCGCCGATGTTTTCAATCCTGACATCGGTGATGACAGCCCGACCCTTTGCATCGCCCCGCGCCCAAAAGCTCTCGCCCTCGATAGTGGCCGTGACGACATCCCCGGGATTGACCCCGGTAATCACGATCTCAAGCGGGACGTTTGTCAGCCCGACAGAAGGTAGCTCGATCTCGAAGGCATTGGCAGCCGAAATGCCCGACAACAAGCAGGCAACGATGAGAGCAACAGTGATACCGCCAGTCCGGCCCCGATTCTCGCACTTTTTGATGTCGTTGATCCCGAAACCGACGTTGCCGGCATGGTAACACGCTCAAACCCTTGCAGTGCTCGTTGAGATCGTGGAAGCTCCGGCTGAAACCGAACGCAGAGAACCCCCCCAATGGCCAGGAAAGAAAACCCCTTACAGGTGGAATTGAGACGCCTGCTCAAGCGCTATCCGGACACCGAAACCCTTGAGCTGCTCGTGCCGGATATGCTCGGCATTCTCAAAGGCAAGCGGGTACGCCGTAAGGACTTCGAGAAGGCCTGTACCGAGCCGTTCTGGTTTTGCGGTGGCACGGTGATGCTCTCTTCCCTGGGTGAGGTCCTGCCCGGTCTCCCGGGTGCCGGCGACGGCGACCCGGATATACCGTGTCGCGTCGTGCCGGGTAGCCTCGCGCCGGTGCCGTGGGAGAAACGGCCGATGGCGCAGGGATTGTTTCGCATGTTCAAGGAAGACGGCACGCCCTACTTCGGCGACCCGCGTGCCGTGCTCGAGCGCGCCGTCGCCCCGTTGAAGAAGATGGGTCTGACCATCGTGATGGCAACCGAACTCGAGTTCTATCTCCTCGAGGGCAGTACCGACCGGCCCACGCCGCGCGCCCCGCGAGTGCCAGGCATCGGTCGACCGCAGCCGGGCGTTCAGGTCTATCATCCCGACGACCTCGTCGAGATTCAGCCGNNACGATTTTTGCGCGGTACAGAACATCCCGGCTGACACGGTAATTTCTGAGTACGCACCCGGCCAGTTCGAGATCAACCTGTTGCATGTCGATGATCCCGTTCTGGCCTGCGACCATGCAGTGCTGTTGAAACGCGCGATCAAAGCTGCCGCGAGGCGCCACGGACTCGTCGCCTGTTTCATGGCCAAGCCCTTTGCGGAGGACGCGGGCAACGGTCTGCATATTCACATGAGCCTCGTTGACCGGCAGGGTCGAAACTATTTCTCGAGGGACCGTGAGAACCTGGCCGTGCCGCCCTTCTCCGCGCGCCTGCGGCACGCCGTCGGTGGGCTTTTAAGAACGATGGCGGATGGCACCGCGATTTTTGCGCCGAATGCCAATTCCTATCGACGCTTGTTGCCCGAGACCTTTGCCCCCGTCGATCCGAACTGGGGCTACAACCACCGCGACGTGGCGATCCGCATACCCTGCGCGGACGCATCCAACCTGCGCCTGGAGCATCGAGTTGCCGGTGCCGATGCCAATCCCTACCTGGTCACGGCCGCGGTCGCAGCTGGGGTCCATTACGGCCTGAAAAACCGTTGCGACCCGGGACGCATGATCGAACAAGGTGAGCACCTCTCCCTGAAAACACGCATACCGGACCGCTGGGAGGCAGCCCTGGACAAATTCAGGCGCAGCAAAGTGTTATCCGAGTACCTCGGCGCGGACTATTGCCGATACTATGCGCTGAACCGGCGGCAGGAGTCTCGCCAGTTCCATAACCAGATCAGCCCTCTCGACTTCGACTGGTACCTGCGGTCAGTCTGAGGCATCGACGAGGGCAGGTAGCGCAAACCATGAAAGTAAATACACTCGGCGTTATCGGTCTCCTGTTCGTTGCCGCAGGAAGCGCGGCCTGTTCCTCGCCCGAGGATGTCAGTCGCGACGCAGTAACGGCGCGGCAAGCGTCCGCCTCATCCTGGCAGTTAGGCGCTATGGTCGCTGCCGCGAACCCGCATGCCGTCGATGCGGCCATCGAGATCCTGGAAAAAGGCGGCAGCGCAGTCGATGCGTCGATTGCAGCACATGCCGTTCTCGGCCTGGTCGAGCCGCAGAGCTCAGGCCTCGGCGGCGGCGGATTCCTGCTGCATTATGAGAAAAGTAGCGCAGAACTCGTGTTTCTGGACGGTCGCGAGACCGCACCGGCCGGTGCCCGTGCCGATATGTTCATGCGTGACAGCGGCGCGGTCATGAGTTTCATGGAGGCTCAGCAGAGCGGGCTATCCGTCGGCGTTCCGGGCATCGTCGCGCTTTATAAGGCGGCGCACGAGCGGTTCGGGAAGCTCGCTTGGGCTGAGCTTTTCGAACCCGCAGAGCGCCTGGCAACGGACGGCTTTCGCGTCTCGCCACGCCTTGCGGGCTCTCTCGTCGAGCGGGCCGCCATCATACGCCTCGACGAGAACCCCGCGACGGCGGGGTATTTTTACCCCGGCGGGCAGGCCCTCGAAGTCGGGCATCTGCTGAAAAATCCGGAGTACGCAAACACGCTCGCGCGCATTGCGACAGAGGGCATCAACGCGTTTTATACCGGGGAAATCGCCGCGGCTATCGCGCGTGCAGCGCAGGCGGAACCTGATGGCGGTTCACTGACGGTCGAGGACATTCGCAATTACGCCGTGATGGAGCGCCCGGTGATCTGCGCTAGCTTTCTCGCGCGGAAGATTTGTTCGACATCGCCACCGTCCTCCGGCGCGGCCCAGATCATGATTGCGGGCATCTACAGCCATCTCGCGGCCGGTGCCGAGAAGCCGATGGACAAACTGGCAGCCTTGGTCGATGCGCAGCGCCTTGCCTATGCAGACCGGGACCATTATTTCGGTGACCCTGCATCGATCGACATTCCGCTCGAGGGCCTGCTCGATCCGCGATACCTCGAGCACCGGGCAAAGAGTCGCTTCGAGCCCGCCGAAACCCCGACACACGGCGATCCTGCCCAGGTTCTCTCGGGCATCTCGGCTCGAGACGAGCTTGGCGATGATCGGACGCAGGAGTCGGCCGGCACGACCCATCTGTCGATTATTGACGCGGACGGTAATGTCGTCGCCATGACCGCGACGATTGAAGGCTTTTTCGGCTCGTCGCGGTGGGCCGCCGGATTCCTGCTGAACAATGAATTGACCGACTTCGCCCGTGAAGTCTCGCCCGACGGTCGGCCCGTCGCCAATGCCGTGGTGCCGGGCAATCGGCCACGGTCGTCGATNNGATGTCACCGACGATTGTGTTCGACGAGCACGACGACGTACTTATGGTCACCGGCTCGCCTGGCGGCAACCAGATTCCGGCTTACGTCGCCAAGTCGATCATCGGCGTCTTGGACTGGGGCCTGTCGGCGCAGCAGGCCGTCGATTATCCGAACGTCATCGCCCGTGGCGAGCGCGTGCGCATCGAGGTCGGCGTCGGGAACGGTCTCGCGATAGCCGCCGAGTTACGCGCCCGCGGTTACAACACGCGGGAGCGCGAAGGCGAAAATTCCGGTCTGCACGTCATCGTGGTTCGACCCGACCGGCTCGAAGGCGCCGCCGACAAGCGCCGTGAGGGCGCCGTCAGGGCCCTGGCGCCGAACTTTGGGCGGTAGCGCGTAGCCCGCGGACTACCGTCAGCCGAGAATCTGTCGGAACAGGAAGAAAAAGACGATCGCGAGAATGGCGCCGGCCGGGATCGTCACCACCCAGCTGACGAAAATACGACCGACAACACGCAGGTCGATGGCTTCGATTCCGCGGGCGAGGCCGACACCGAGCACCGCGCCCACGAGGGTATGGGTCGTCGAGATCGGTATACCGGTGCCCGAGGCGATGACGATCGTCGTCGCGGCCGCGAGTTCGGCAGCAAATCCACGGCTCGGCGTCAGCTGCGTAATCCTCTCGCCGACGGTTGCAATAACGTGCCGACCGAATGTTGCAAGTCCGATCACGATACCGCCGCCGCCGAGGATGAGGATCCAAATTGGCAATGCTGACTGTGCGGCGATAACACCACTTTGCGCCACGCTAACCACAGCAGCCAGCGGGCCAATCGCATTGGCAACGTCGTTCGATCCGTGCGCGAACGCCATGGAGCAGGCCGTGACGATCATCAGCACGCCGAAAACGCGCTCAACGGTGTAAAAGTGCTGGCTCTTCTCCGCCTTCGGGTCAGGCTCGATGCGTCGCACGAAAACGGCGCCGACAATTGCGATCAGAAGGGCGATCAAGGTTGCAAACAGGTAGCTGTCCTCGAGACTGATATCGAGGCCGACATGGGTCAGGCCCTTGAGGATGGTCACGAGTGTAATCGTAAATGCCGCAAGGAAAATGTAGACCGGCACGTAGCGCTTGGCCCGGGCCAGCGGATCCTCGTGCTGGAGCACGAGCCGCAGCACGCTCTGGTAAATCAGAAACGCGATGAAGCCCGCCGTCAGCGGCGAGATGACCCAGCTCATGACAATCGTCCCGACCTGATTCCACCTGACCGCATCCAGACCAATACCCACGGCAGCGAAACCGACGATCGAACCGATAATCGAGTGGGTCGTCGACACGGGCCAACCCCTGCGCGAAGCGATCAGCAGCCAGGTCCCCGCCGCAAGCAAGGCGGACAACATGCCGTAGATCAGCAGCTCGGGCTCGCCGCTCAGCAGGTCGGAGTCGACGATGCCCTTGCGAATCGTCGACGTGACCGCCCCGCCCGCGAGCACCGCGCCGAGGAATTCGAATATCGCGGCAACGACAATAGCCTGGCGGATGGTCAGCGCACGCGAACCGACCGACGTGGCCATGGCGTTGGCGACATCGTTGGCGCCGATACCCCAGGCCATGAAAATGCCGAAAACAGCCGCCAGGCTGATATAGAGGATTGCCTCTTCCACGGGTTGTCAAGCCAAGCAGCAGGCCCTTGTTGCTATTATCAGTGAGACAGCAGTAATTCGAGTCGGCGGCCGACACGTTCCGCCATATCGGCGATATCGGCGATCAGCTCGATGACTTTATAAAGAAACATTGCGTGTACGGGCTGCAGCGTATCCTCGATCTCGAACACCAGCGAGGAGAGCTCGATCTCGAGCTGATCCGTCTCCGTTTCGATCTGCTCGAGTTTTTCGATCATCGAGGATACGAGCTGAGCTTCGGCACCGCGAAACCCCGCAGTGAAAAGTTCGTCGAGTTCGCGAACACTCTTGCGGGCCTGCTTGGTCGCGTCAAGGACGCGATCGACATACTGCAGGAACGGCTCGGCGATGACGGCCGGAATCTCCATGCGGCGGCGGGTCACGATACCGGCGACCTTCCTGGTCAAATTGGCGATTCTGTCCTGCACGAGCAGGAGTTCTAAGAGGTCCTCCCGCGGAACCGGCATGAAAAGACTTTTGGGTAAATGCAGACGAATCTGCTTCTTGATGTCATCGGCCTCGTTTTCGAGTCGATCGACATCGGCCTTGATCTCGTCCGCCTTATCCCAATCGCCGCTGATGGCAGCTTCGAACAGGTCGCGGAGACGACGGGCACATCGATGCGCCACCTCGATGTGATTCTCGAGCGGCACCACGGGTGATGAACCGAAAATGTTCGCCAGCACGTTTGTCATGCAATTGATTCCTGTATGCGCCTCGCGAAACGACCGCTGGCATCGTACCACAGCGCCGGCTCGGAATTTCCAAACCCTATGCAGCGATGTGCATGCTAGAATCCGGCGCTTTGCACGCCCATCCTTGCACGCGGCGGACGACTTATGGCCCATTGGTTGATGAAATCCGAACCGGATGCCTACAGCATCGATGACCTCGAGCGCGACGGGCGGGAGATGTGGGACGGCATTCGCAATTACCAGGCGCGCAACATGATGCGCGATGACATGCGCATCGGCGACGATGTGTTTTTCTACCACTCGAACTGTAAAGAGCCTGCGATCGTCGGGCTCGCCAGGGTGGCGAGCGAGCCCTATCCCGATCCCACCCAGTTCGATCCCGAGTCGAAGTACTACGATCCGAAAAGCAATCCGGACGATCCTCGCTGGTGCCTCGTCGACGTCGAATTCGTCCGCAAACTCAATCGGGCGATCACGCTGACAGAACTCAAGGCGCAGCCCGAACTTGAAGGCCTGGTCCTGACCCGGCGCGGAAACAGGCNNAACAGGCTGTCGATCATGCCGGTCAGTAGCAAGCACTGGAACTTGATCCTCGGACTCGAGTAGCTTGTGCGTCGGCGGTTAATCAGCGCTCGAGGGAAATCGCTAACGCGCTTCGTACAGGGCGTAGATCCGAAGAATCACGTATTGCCTGGAGTAATTCTATGGCCCGAGAATATCGCTACTGTCGTCGACGCCCTGACCGCATCCCCACGCGGTGCAGCGTGATTCTCGCTTACCTTTCGAGATTGCGGCATCGGCCGAGGCGGCGCCTCCGAGTTGCTAACCGGGGACCAGGCGATGCACTTCAAACCCATTCTGTTTGCCACATTACTAATGGTATTTTTGGCCAGTCTCGGCGATTCTGCCGTCTTGCGCGCCGCTGCTGAAGGAAGCGAGATGACCCCGGAAAAAGAAAACCCGCTGCTTGATACCTGGGACACACCGTATGGCGTCCCGCCATTCGACCTGATTTCGTCGGCTGATTACCTGCCGGCCCTGCGCCAGGGCATGCGCGAGCAGGCCGCAGAAATCGAGGCGATAGCAGCCAGCAGTGAGGCACCGAGCTTCGCCAACACGATCGAGGCTCTGGAGCGAAGCGGCCGGACGCTCGCGCGTGTCGCGCGCGTGTTCTATGCGCTGGACTCGGCGCACGCCGATGCGACGATTCGCGAGACGAGCAAGACAATCGCGCCGGAATATGCCGCGCACCGGGACAACATCTCGCTGAATAACGCCTTGTTCGACCGAATCAGCCAGGTCAATGANNGACCGAATCAGCCAGGTCAATGAGCAGCGTGGTCAGCTTGATCTGACTCCGGAGCAGGAGAAGCTGCTCGAGGAAACCTACAAGCAATTCGAGCGCTCGGGCGCAAATCTCGTGGCCTCGGCCCAGCACCGGCTGCGCGAGATCAACACCGAGCTGGCAACGTTGTCCGCCCAGTTCCAGGAAAATTTACTCGAGGCGGTCAATGCCTACGAGCTTCTGATCACCGATCCGGCAGACCTTGGCGACCTGCCGAAGAGCCTCGTCGCTGGCGCGGCCGAAGAGGCTCAGCGTCGCGGCCACGAGGGCGATTACTGGTCGTTTACGCTGCAGAGACCGAGCTTCGAGCCGTTCCTGCAGTATTCGCCGAATCGGCAACTGCGCCGGCAGATTTTTGAGGCCTACGCAACGCTGGGCGACGGCGACAACGAAACCGACAACAAGCAGATCGTCACCCGCATGGTCGCCCTGCGCGCGGAACGCGCTGCGCTGCTCGGATTCGATAGCCACGCGCACTTCGTACTCGCCGACAACATGGCCGAGACGCCGGACAACGTGTATCGCTTCCTCGATCAGATCTGGAAACCGGCGCTGCGGGTCAGCATAGAGGAGCGCGAGGAGCGCGAAGCACTCATGCGTGCCGACGGTATTGACGACAAGCTCCGCGCGTGGGACTGGCGCTACTACACGGAAAAGGTACGACAGGCCGAATACGACTTCGACGAGGAAGATCTCCGGCCCTATTTCGAGGTCAGCGCCGTTCGTGACGGCGTATTCTCGCTGGCCGGCAAACTTTTCGGACTTAAGTTCGAGAGACGCGACGACCTGCCCCGGTGGCACACCGA
>JABAOE010033713.1_pt1 | contig 11771 bp, 10 predicted proteins | sample 7062141 | NCBI WGS metagenome assembly JABAOE01 (sample SAMN14538627, study PRJNA623070) | marine sediment metagenome | biome: marine biome [ENVO:00000428]; feature: marine pelagic biome [ENVO:01000023]; material: deep marine sediment [ENVO:00002113] | place: India: Gulf of Khambhat ...
GCTGGAGCTCGGGACCGAACCCCGTCCGCTCGACGAGACGCTCCGCGATGCGATCGCGTGGTACCGGCGCCGGGACGCCTGCTAGCTGTCCGCCACGGGCCGAGACCGGTCGATCGCGTGCGCCTCGCCGGGGCATCGGTCACTGCCCGGCGGGGCGCTCCAAGCCTGGTGAGCGTCGGCGCGGCTCCAGCGCCTAGGGGGCGGGGTCGGATCGTTCCACGGTTCCAAGCCCCTCCTCTCGCTCGTCGCCCGGTGGTGGCGCGGGATCGTCACCGGACGTCAACGGACCGACGTACCACTCCTCGTCCCACGAGCGCTCCTTGGGGAAGATGCGCTCCCGATCCACCGGACCTACGGCGCTTCGCGACACGACATAATCGGGCTTCTGCCAGGCCTTCGAGAGGCAGTTTAGAACGCCGTCCATGGGCAGCCGGCAGCGCGCTCGGGCCCCGGCTACGATTCGAACGAGGCGTTCGCGCTGCGCCGAGGCCGCCTTGCGCATGTCGTCAACGGGAAGCAGCTGCCCATCGCTCTCCTCCAACTCCGGCCGCATGAAGTCCAGGATGCGCCCCGTCGCCGCGAAGTACGCAGTGGCTTGGACGCGCACGAGACGTTCCAGATCGGGTGCTCGATCGACCGAAACGGCGTCCTCCATGCCTGGTAGGTCCATGTCCTTCTTGGCGATCTTGTGTGCCGTTTCGAGCAAATCGCGCCAAGCATCCGCCAACTCCTCGGCGGTCCAAGGCCCGTCCGTCCTCAGCTTGGTGCCGCGAATGCTCCACTGGAGAATGTTCCACTGACTGTCCAGATCCTGATGGAGGCGAGTGAACTCATACAGCAGGCCGACGAGCCTCACGACGGGGGGTCCATTCAGCCACGGGTGAGCTTGACCTCGCTCCTCACGGAACTTCTCGAAGATCTCGGTTCCCGCGTCACCGATCAGCTCCGTGGCCTCGCCCGCGAGGAGCTTCGACACGGTGTCCTCGAGGTCTCGATGCCCGCGGAGCCAACGCGAAACGGGGTCCCAGTTCCCCCACTCACGGGAGAGAATCGACTCGATCACGGTCTGCGGGTCGATCGTACGAAGGACCTGGGCGGCCTCTTCGGCACCCAGCAGCAGCTTTTCCTGCCCCTCGGCAGCCTCGGCGGCACGCGTCATCCAGTTCGTCACCGCCTTCGTCAGCCGGCGGGGATCTCCGAGATCGAGTGCGAGCCCGGTCTCGGCACCTACCGCGCGTGGATCGACAGCTTCGGCGCCTGGATCGACAGCTTCGGCGCCTGGCAGGGACTGCAGGTACGTCTCTCCTACGCTCGCGGTCCACCCGCTGTCACCGGTTCGAATGGCCACCGGCTTGCCCAGCTTTTCTTCGATCGTCCCGCTGAGCCAGAACGGACGGATAGGCTGGAGCGTGTACACCACACCGCCGCTGTCGCTCTCCACCGGCTCTGCGACCAGCCCCACGTTTTCCACGAGCGGCTGGGTCGGGTATTCGTTGATTCGGACGTGGATGGGGCGCTCGATCTCGCGGAGGTCCATGACCTCTCTGGCCGTCCGGTGAATTCGGACGAAGGACTGATAGCATGCCCGGNNNNCCGGTCGGGCTCGGCCACGTCGCGAAACTGCTTGATCGTATAGACCGAGAACGGCGCACGAGCGCTCAGCAGGTCGAGCGCCATCGAGCGCGCGTTGTGCAACATCTTCTTGGATTTCGCGCGCGCCCTCTTCTTGCGCTCCAGCTCCGTCTTCAGCGCCGAGCCCCAGCGGTCCGCGACGGCTCGCCAGGCATCGTCGTCCACCTCAGGCGGCTCACCGTCGTAGATGCTCAGAATGGTCCGGCGCTCCGCCTTCTCCCCTCCGCCGATAACGGGCAGCACCTGGGCCTCGACCTTGAGCAGGGGCTGCTTGACGGTCGTCGAGGGGCCCCCGTACGACATCCACNNTCCACTGCTCTTCCGGCAGGGTGAACCGGGCGTTGGAGGTCGGGATGCCCAGCACCTCGGAGGCGGCGGCGGTGGCCGTCGGGTTGTCCACGAAGGTGAAAGCCTGGACGAGGCCTGCGCCGCGCAGCTCGGGTTCAGGTTCACCGGCCTTCCAGTACTCGCGCAGAACCGGCACGCAGAGGGACAGCTCGTAGTCCGCCCAATCGCCGATGTTGTCGGTGCCCGACGTGACGTCGCCGATGCTCGTCACCACGAGATAGACGTACGCGAATCTCGGAGCGGCACCACGCTCGCTGTCGACGTCCTCACCCCCGGCGGTCCGCCGCGCGTCGTCGTCGGCGGCTGCCCAGAGGCGGAGGCGCTCGCCGTCCTGGCCAGGACCTCCTCCGAGGGCTTCGTTGAGGAAGTCGTCGACGAACTTCTCGAGCTTGTCCCGGTAGGCCAGCAGCGGGAGCACTCGGACCGTCGTCTCGGAGAACCGGAACGGTCCTGCGATGGTGCGGTTCGAGGCGCCGAGCGCCGTGTTGAAGGACTTTTCGGACTCCGCCACGGCGCCGGAAGTCTCGAGCTCCTTGCCCTCGGTGTCGTGCCAGGTGCCACCCCGTTCGTCGCGCCACGCGAGCGTCCTCCCGGGCTCGTAGACCACGTTGGCTTTGTACCAGAACGGCGCGACCGGCTTGAGGAGCGCCACATCGCGACCCGGGCCGCGCACCGTGCTCTGGACCTCGAGGCCCAGCGTTTGGGCGATGGGCAGCGTCGGCCATTGGTGCAGCCTGATGGTATGGCCTCCTGATAGGTCGCCCAGCAGGAGATTCTGTTCGCCCAGGACGCCCGCGCCATGGAGCGCGGTGAAGCGCATGGGCCCGTTCGTGAGGGCCTGGTAGCAGTACCGCCTCGGCTCCTCGGACATCCGAAACTGCTTGAGGTTGAGCGTGTTGGCCGAAACGTTCGGGCGCAGGGGGAACCCCATCGTGGACAGCTTGGCCATCATCGCGATGTAGTTCTCGGGTCTCGAGGCCTCATTCATCGGTAGGAGCCCGAGTCCCGGCAGCAGCTTGAAGGCGTCCCTCGTCAGAACCGACGAGGCGTGCGCGACGTTGCTCACGATCGACCAGGGCGTGAGACGCGAGAGCGCGTCCATCGGAACGCGCAGAGCCGAGAGGGGGGCTTCGCGGTCCACCTCGAGAAGCGGCTGCCGCTCCATCTTCTCGCCCGCGTAGAGGTCCTCGAACACCATCGTCTTGATCGTGGCCACGTTGACGGGCGACTGCGCGTCCCTGATCCAGTCGCTGGCGACCGGGGTGACCGACGCGATGGTCTTGGGCCATCCGTAGACCGACCGCCCGACGGTCATCGACATGTCGTCGTCGACGTAGATGAACGGCGCGACCGACGCCCAGTCGTGGAACTGCCAGCGTCCGTCCACCACCCGATACCACTCGACGGCGACGTTGAACAGGATCTCGCGCTGCGCCAGCCAGCCGTAGTTGTTCACCTCGATCGCCATCTTGCCGTAGTCGAGCATGCACAGATACACGTACGGCACGGCCACTCGGAACCGGCCCACCTCCGGCGGCACGATGTTGAGGTAGGTGTCGACGAACCGCTGGAGGGTGTCGAGGCTGGCGCGGAGGGGAAAGACCCGAGCCGACATGCCCTCGAAGGGGAAGGGCGGCTGGACCGGGAGCGACGCTCCGGGCAGCTCGGCGAACTTCGGAAGGGTGGTCTCGCTCATCGGCTCGCGCTCTCCTCAGGGACGGAAACGGCTCCCCTCGTGCTCGGCTCGGAGGAGCGTGGCAATCGGTGGGGACGATACGGGAGCCGTGAAAAGCGTACTCGCGGCCAGCATGCGCCCCACGATCATCGGAGTCAAGCGCTGCCCGGCGCGAGCCCCTGGAATTTCCCGATCCCTACCCCGACGGAGCGCTCTGGACCTCGACCGAAACATGCCCCTGCACGGCTCCGCTCGGGTCCAGGATACTCCCGTGATAGCGACCGGCGGGCTGATCCTTCGGGATCATGACGCTGACCCGGAGCCCGTCCCCGTGCGGCTCGATCGAAACCGTCTCGAGCGCGGGCGCGCCCGACTCGTCCTGGGCTCGGAGCGCGTCGACGCGGAGCGTGAGACGCTCCGCACCGGGTCGGACCTCGGCCCGAACCTGCGTCGGGGCTTCGGAGGACACGAGGATGGAGACCGGAGAGGACGCCCCCATCGCGCCGAGCCAAGGTCCGGCCATCGCGCCCCATGCCGGGGCGAAGCCCGCCATCGCGTCCGTCCACATCCGCATCATCTGGGCCCACGGGGCGACCATCGGCGCCATGGGGCCCCAGGCCTGGGCCCACGGGTCGCCCCACGGTCCGCTCGCATGCCTATCGTCCATCCCTGTGCTCCGTTGTCGGTAGCGTAGAGCCGCTTCACGGCCCCTCGCGATGTACTCTTCACAGACCATGTACGCCGTCTCGACCCCCGCCTCGACGGCGCCCCGGGTCGCGGAGTCCGCGACGCTGGCCAGATCACGTCCGGCCTTGAGGCCGGCCTCCAGCACCGAACCGGTACCGTTTGCGAGCCCGTTGCCCGCCGGCGCTCGGCCCGGCTCACCGGAGCTCGGGATCATCCGGTTCCGGATGGGTCCTGTCCGTGCGGGCGGGTCGCGCTTGATTCTCTTGCTCGTGGCCACGCGTCTCAGGGGTGGTCGTAGCCGACGATGTCCTCGAGGCGCGGAGCGCCCGACAGCGCGTGAGCTGCCAGCTTCCCGGACATGACGGCGGACTCGATGCAGCCGGAGTCCAGACCCGTCGCGGTCCAATCCCCGGCGATGGTGAGGTTGTCGAAGTGCAGATCGAGGGGGGACAGACGATACTCGATGCTTCCGGGAAGCGACAGGGTGTAGCGATCCGTGGGGTTCACGTTGGCCACCCAGAACTGCGTGTCCAGACGGCCGGAGCCGCGGGGACCCTTGCCGTTGCCCGAGGCGAGCAGCTCCCAATCGAAGCTCCCGTCGCGCTTCAGCGCGCCCGGCCAGAGATGGCCCACGTCCCGGTCCAGAAAGCGGAGGGCGTTGTCCCGCACCGCCTCGAGCTGAGCTCGATGGTGCGCTTCGTCGACGTCGGCCGGGTCGTCGAGCAGGTCCGGGAGCACGCTGCAGAAGTACGCGATCGCACCGATCGGGTCGGGCCAGCTCTCCTCCGGAATCAGGTGCCGCATGTCGGCCCAGGTGTCGAACGGCTCGACGAAGCCCGACAGGTTGACCTGGGGCCGCGTCCAGCCGAGGTCGTCCACGCTCTTCTTGAGCCAGACCTGCAGCGACTGCGTGGGGACCGTGCGGACGTGGCGCACCGTGTCGGCCCACCTGGGCTCGCGACGGATCAGCTCGCCGGCCACGGTCGGCAGCACGGCCACGGGGACCCCCAGGACGACGAGGTCGAAGTCGGTGCCGACGCGCAGCGTCCTGGTCCCCTCCCGGCGCCGATCCCAGTGCGCCTCGAAGTCCCGCCCTTCCTGCCGCAGGAGCGCGCCACCCTCGAGCTGCGTCCAGTCGGGCTCGGACGGCCACGACGGGACGCCGTGCACGTCGACGAGCGGTGCATACTCGTGGCCGCGCTCGAGCTTCGCCTGCACGTCGAGCTCGAGGGCCTTCACGTACGGGGTCTGGCCGGACCGGGCCGGGGCGAGACGGACGTTGGTCAGCTTGTGGAAGAACTCGAAGCGCACGCCGCGGGCCTTCAGCACTTCGTAGAGCGGTGTGAAGACGACGTCGCCCATGCCGGCGTTCATGCGCCAGAAGAGGGCGCCGCGGTAGGTGAAGAACATGCGCATCGCGCCGCGCAGGGCGACCCCGGCGGCGAGCCTCGGCCTCTCCACGTCGCCGCCCTCGTACGCGAAGCAGAGGTCGTAGATGCCGCGCATGAATCCGGAGTCCAGCGATTGCTCCGAGGCGCCGTGCGTCCGCAGCCACTCGCGCCAGTCATGGTCGTTGAGCGCGTCGAAGCCTCGGGGATCGAGGGCGAGCCGGTGTGCTGTCGAGCCCCTGAGGATCGCGAGGATCAGGTCGATGACCGTCCAGATCCGTCGAAGCTCGTCGTCCTCGGAGGCCATCTTCTCGAGCTGGCGTCTCGAGGCCGCCGCCATCGCCTCGATCAGCGCCGTGAGGACGAAGGCGCTGCTGCGAAGCGTACCGGGAAGCCACTGGTCGAGCGCCTGCCGGAGGATGTCGCTGGCCTCGTAGAGGGCGGTCGTCGTGGCCAGCTGCCCGTAGCGCACCAGGCGATCGGCCGCGGCCGCGACCGTGCTCGCGTCGGCGGGTCCCGTCGGGCCCGACGCGGGCGCGCCGGAGCCGCGGGGCTCCCGCCCCTCGTCCGTGCCGGCGGGGACGGGCTCGCGGGCCTGCGCCGAGCGCAGGAGCTCGGTGACGAGCATGGCCGACTGCCGGAGGTAGCCCGCGACCGTGAACGGGCTCGCACGGTCGGGCGGATCGCCCGGAAGGCCCTGCCCCGGTGGGAAGTGGGCCACCCACACGTCCCAGCTCCCTTCGGCCGTGAGATCCGTCACACCCACGTGCGGCGCCGGCGTGAAGGCCTCCCTCCAGTCCCGCATCCGGCGGCTCTCGCCCTCGGGGAGCTGCGCGTAGCACTCGCGCATCATGCGGAAGGCGTTCTCGTAGAATCCCATCCACAGGTGCAGCCCGTGCTCCTCGATGCGGTCGGCCACGCCGCGCCCCGAAGCGCCCTTGCCGCCCAGCCGCCACCCCATCTGGTAGACGGTCACTTCGTACCGCCCCTCGTGCTCGGGGCGGGTGAGCTCGTAGGCGGCGGTCAGCGCGCCGCACCCTCCGCCGATGACGGCGACGCGCACCGGATCGGGGTGGGGTGGGGCGGCAGGGCTCGGGTGGGTGGAGGCTCGAGCTCGAGGCATGGGGTCGGTGTGCGGGTCGATTCGGGGGACCACACAGTAGCCAAGCCCGGGGGCGCGTTCCAGTCACCGGCGACACTTCGGCCGGACCCGCTCCGGCGGCTCAACTCCTCCTGGTCATGCGTGTCAGGATCCGGTCGAAGGCGGCCGCGAAGGCCTGCTTGTCCTTCGGACCGAACCCGGCGGGTCCCCCGGTCTCCACTCCGGCGGAGCGCAGGTCGTCCATGAAGTTCCGGACCGAGAGCCGCTCGCCGATGTTCTCCCGCGAGTATTCCGTACCGCGGGGGTCCAGGGTGAGGACGCCCTTGTCGACGAGTCTCGCCGCGAGGGGGATGTCCGAGGTGATCGCCACGTCGCCCTCCTGGGCGTGAAGGGCGATGTGGTCGTCGGCCGCGTCGGGGCCACCACCCACCCTGACGGGCTCGACGAAGGGATTGTTCGCCGGGGCGCGCAGCCGGTGGTTGGCCACGAGCAGCACGGAGACCTCGAGCCTCAGGGCGGCCCGCGCGACGATGTCCTTCACGTCTCGCGGCGCGGCATCCGCGTCCACCCAGATCCTCACGGCACGCGCTCCGCCGGCTTCCAGTGCACCGGGTCACCGGCCGCCGGCTCCTCACGCCCGTCGGCCGGGCTCAGTCGGGTGACGCGCGCGCTCATGACACAAGTTCGGGTCGCGCCGGCCGATTCCCAAGGCGCCCGACTCGACGGCTCGCCCCGGAGCCTCCGCGAGCGCGCACTCGCCACCGGGCCGCCCTTTCACCCATCTTTGGCCGTTCCCGACGGTGGCGAGCCCGGGCCGTTCGAGCCGGGATGGCCGCCTCGAGCCCGTCACCCAGCTCCGGCCCCCGTGGATCCAACGCTGATCGTGCTCCTGGCCTCGACCGCCGCGGCGGGCCTGGCGGCGTTGGGTCCGCTTCCGCTCCTGGGTCGCGAGCGGACCCCGACGGTCGCGATCGGATGGGCCAACGCGCTGGCCGCGGGCCTGATGCTGGGCGCGGCGTACCTGCTCATGAGCGCCGGTCGCGCCTACCTTCCGCTGGAGGGCGCGGCGGGCGCCGCCCTGGGCATCTTCTTCGTCTGGCTCACGCACCTCGCCGCCGGCACGGAGGAGCTGGACCTCAACCGGCTCGACGAGTCGAGCAGCGTCTACGGCTACCGGGTCATGCTGGTCAACGCGCTGCATTCGGCCTCGGAGGGGGTCGCGATCGGGGCAGCGATGAGCGTCGGCGTTCCGTTCGGCATCGTCCTGGTCGTGGCGATCGGGGTGCACAACGTGCCGGAGGCGACGATCCTCTGTGCGGTGCTCCGCGCGCGCGGGGTCCGGGGGGGCGCGGCCGCCGCGCTCGGAGTCCTCACGAACGTCACGCAGGTTCTGCTCGCCGTGGTCACCTTCGCCCTGCTCGAGGCGGTGCCGGGGCTCCTCCCGGTCACGATCGGCTTCGCCTTCGGCAGCCTCGTCTACCTCGTCCTGTTCGAGCTCCTGCCCGAGTGCTACCGGCAGGCCGGACGCACCACGATCGCGCTCGTCACCCTCGTGGCGATGGGCATCGTGGTCCTCCTCGGGGGGCTCGCCCAGTGAGCCTGCTCGGCCGCACCTTCGGCGTGTTCCTCTACGGGCTCGGCACGGCGCTCGCGACGGGGCTGGGGGCGATCCCCTTCGCCTTCGTGCGCAAGATCTCGCCCCAGGTCGTCGCCGTGGCGAACGCGATCGCCGCGGGTCTCATGCTCGGCGCCAGCTTCGGGCTGGTGGCCGAAGGGCGCGGCCATGGGGAGTGGCAGACGATCGGCGGCGCGGTGCTCGGGGTCGTCTTCATCGTGCTCACGCAGCGCCTTCTGTCCGAGCGGGACGTGGCGTTCGGAGATTTTCGGGGAGCCGACGCCCGTCAGATGCTCCTCATGGTCATCGTGATGACGGTGCACTCGTTCGCCGAGGGCATAGCCGTCGGCGTCGCCTTCGGGGGCGGCCAGACGCTCGGGGCGGTCATCACGATCGCGATCGCGGTGCACAACGTGCCCGAGGGCGTGGCCATCAGCGCCGTGTTGCGGCCGAGGGGCGTCTCGGTGGCGAAGTGCGCCGGGTGGAGCATCTTCTCCTCGCTCCCGCAGCCGCTCATGGCCGTGCCGGCCTTTCTCTTCGTCGAGGCGTTCCGGCCGGCGCTCCCGTTCGGAATCGGCTTCGCCGCCGGGGCGATGGTGTTCATGGTGCTCGACGAGCTCCTGCCGGAGGCCTACGAGGAGGGGCGCAGGGGCGCGGTCGCCCTCCTGGTCAGCCTCACGCTGATCGGGATGGTCCTGTTCCAGCGCTACCTGTAGCGGGGACCGCTCGACCGCGGTCCGGGCGCCCGGGTGGTCCAGCGGCTTGGCGGGTGCTCTCGAGCCCGCGTCAGGCCTCGGGCGCCTCCCCCCGGAGGTCCTCCGCGACGGCCATGAGCAGCTCACGCGCCTCGTCGACGACGGACTCCATGACCGGATCCCCTCCGAAGTCCCCGGCCGCGAACATCGCGCGCGGGTCCGTGATGCGCACGGTGACGGCGTCGCCGGGTCCGGACTCGACCGTCACGTTGCAGGGGAGCAGCATCCCCACCTCCGGGCGCGCCGACACGGCCCTGTGCGCCAGCCTGGGGTTGCAGGCCCCCAGGATCAGATAGGGGCGGAACTCGACGCCCAGCTTCTCGGCGAAGGCCCCCTTCAGATCGATCGTGGTCAGGATGCCGAATCCCTTCTGCTGCAGGGCCGCGGTCACCGTCTCGACGGCCCCGTCCATCGGGCCCTCCATGCGGATCTCGAAGCCGAGGTCGGTCGTGGTCTCGCTCATGTCGTGCTCGCGTTCGGGGTTGTTGGTGAGGGTCATCCCGCGATCGGGCGGCGCCCTGCCGGGCCGCGGGACAGCTCGGGACCCGGAGTGGGACGCCGAAGAAAGGTGCCAGCGCTCGGGCCTTTGCGGGAGTCGGGGGATCTCCCCGGGGAGGGCGGGGGGATTCACCGACTGGCGCCCGCGGCGCCCCGGTTCCTAGACTCCCCCGTCCCGCGCATTCCGACGTCAGCTCAGGTCCGACCCATGATCTCGTCCCGATGGCCCATCCGGGCCCGCCCCGCCCTCGTCCTCGCGCTCGGCCTGGCCCTCGGCTCGGCTCCCCTCGCGGCGCAGCACGTCCGGACCCTCTCGTACGGCCACGCCGAGGACGTCGGGATGTCGCCGGCCGTGCTCCGGGGCGCGGTCGGGCTCTACGAGGAAGCCGTCGAGCGCGGTGACCTCGTCGGCGTCGTGCTCCTCGTGGCGCGGGAGGGGCGAATCGTCCTGCACGAGGCGATCGGCATGCGGGACCAGGAGCGCGGGCTGCCGATGGAGCGGAGCACGATGTTCCGCATGGCGTCGAACACGAAGCCGGTCGTCGCGACGGCCGTCGCCCAGCTCGTCGAGGGCGGCGAGCTCCGCTACGGGGACCTGGTCCGAACGTACCTGCCCTCCTGGGACAACTACCGCTCCGGCTTCATCACGGTCGGCCATCTCCTCTCGCACTCCAGCGGACTTCGCATCCCGACGCTCTTCCTCGATCCGCTCATGCCTGCGTCGGCCGAGCACCCCGAGGCGCCCACGCTGCAGCTCGAGGTCGCGCGCTTCGGAAGCGTGGGAGCGTCCGTGCCCCCTGGAACCAGCTACAGCTACAACAACCCCGGCTACAACACGCTGGCCGCTCTCGTCGAGATCGCATCCGGGCAGCTGCTGGAAGACTACCTGAGGGAGGCGGTCTACGACCCGCTCGGCATGGAGGACAGCTACAACCACCGAGCGGGTCACGAGCTCGACGGCAAGCTCGACCGCATGGGCGCCGTCTACTATCGGAGGGGCGAGGACGGCGGTTGGGAGCCCGGTGGCACGCCCGGCGGACCCGTCGAGTACCCCTTCGCGCGTGGCTCCGGCGGAATGATCTCGACGGCGTGGGACTACGCGATCTTCGCCCAGGCCTTCCTGAACGGAGGGGTCTACGAAGGCGTCCGCATCCTCAGTGAGGAGAGCGTCCGGGAGATGACGACGCCGAAGGCGCACGTCTCGGGCGAGGGCGACGGCGCCTCTCACTACGGCTACGGGTGGAGCCTCTCCGACGGCGTCTACGGGCACGGGGGCTCGGACGGCACCGATGCGTGGATCGACCCGGAGCGGGAGATCATCGGCCTCGTCTTCACACAGACGCCGCGGGGGCGGAACCCTCTGGATCGCTTCCGGCGACTCGTGAACCTCTCGATCGAGGAGCGCTGAAGGCGTCAGGGCGCGCAGGTCGTCTCGGAGCAGCCGAGCTCTGCGAGCTCCTCGCGCGAGCGCTCGATCGCCAGGCGATCCGTGAGATCGAGGGCCACGCCCTCCAGGATGGCGCGACGCCACTCCGCGATCGCGGCCTCGCGCCGGCCGGTGTCCAGGTAGAGCTGCCCGAGCTCCGCCGCGTGACGCGGATTCGTCGGCTCCAGCTCCTGGGCCCTCGTCAGGTGCATCTCCGCCCCCTCCCACGACGCGCCGTCCATGAGATCCGCGCCCAGGAGGCGCTGGGCGATGAAGCGGGCGAAGGAGCTCAGGCGCATGGTCCCGGCGTGCAGCCGGCCCATGACGTGATGCNNCCCCTCCCAGCCTCACCTTTTCGCGAATCCCCGCGTGCTCGAGCCGATAACCGAGCGCCACCGCGAGCAGGTAGTGCGCGTCGGGCTCCTCCGGCGCCATCTCCACCAGCGCGTGCGCGTGCCCCACCGCGCGGTCGTAGGCTTCGATGGCGAGCTCCTCACTCGTCGCTGCGACGCCCTCGAGCAGCGCGTCGACGATCTCCGCGCTCCGCTTGGCGAGCTCGCGCTCGTAGGCGAGCGGGCGAACGGCGTCGATCGTGAGAGGTGGGGAGTACGCGGTCTCCTGGGCCTCGAGCGTGGGAGCTGCGAG
>JABAOE010005477.1_pt3 | contig 11767 bp, 12 predicted proteins | sample 7062141 | NCBI WGS metagenome assembly JABAOE01 (sample SAMN14538627, study PRJNA623070) | marine sediment metagenome | biome: marine biome [ENVO:00000428]; feature: marine pelagic biome [ENVO:01000023]; material: deep marine sediment [ENVO:00002113] | place: India: Gulf of Khambhat ...
GTCGTGGATTTTCCCGATCCGGTTGGACCCGTTACCAGGATAAGGCCTTTTTCCTTAAGGCAAAGGTCCTTGGCAATGCTCGGCATTCCCAACTGCTCAAGGCTAAAGACGTTGGCTGGAATGGTACGAAACACCGCCGCTTCTCCCAGACGCTGCATAAACACGTTGACACGAAACCGGGCGATGTCACCCATCTCAAAAGAAAAGTCCACTTCCAAGGTTTCTTCAAAACTTCTCCGTTGCGCATCGTTCATGATGTCGTAAAGCATGATGTGGACCTGTTCCCGGTTCATGACCGGGTGGTCCAACCTTTTCAGGTCACCGTTGATCCGAAACAAGGGTGGTTCTCCTGAACTGATGTGACAGTCCGAAGCTCCCTGTTTGACCCCAAACGCCAGCAGCTGGGTTACATCCATGATGCCTCCTTAGGTGCACGAAAAAAAAGACAAATTCAGGAAGACGCGACTCTTGAAGAACGCAAATTAAATGCCAAGAAAACAAGAAAACGCCTGAGACGTAAGTGGGCCATTTCCAGTCGTTCGAGAGCGGTTACAAGTCGAATTATTTGCTAGGGGCTCGGGAGGGGCGCTAAATTATTGCCCAAAAATGACAACAAAGGCTTTTATTTCTTGCCTTTTTGCTCAAAAACGGTTACCCCTTCATGGCAAGGAACTCATTTCGGATCCATCCCATCGATCGGTTTTGTCCATTGGACTTGAGATGTCCTGTGGCGGCGCCAGTGGAGCCGGTGGCATCCAACGATTTCCAGGACCCGCAATCCTATCGCTACAACAGAACGACCCCTCAATTAACGCAGGAAGAGCATGGTTTAACGGTGACAATGTATGAACATCAATGAACTTAAAGCCACATCTCAGGAACTCAGGGTTGATATCATCCGTATGCTCGTGGAGGCAGGCTCTGGTCATCCGGGTGGATCCCTCTCGTGCATTGATCTGATAACGACCCTTTATTTTCACAAACTTCGCCACCGCCCCCAGCAGCCGGGTTGGCCGGATCGTGATCGGTTCGTCCTCTCAAAAGGTCATTGCGTGCCCGCCCTCTATGCCGCACTCGCCAAAGCTGGCTATTTCTCACGCGAGGAGCTGTTGTCCTTGAGAAAGCTTAGCAGCCGCCTTCAGGGTCACCCTGATCGACACCGGTTCCCAGTGTTGGAAGCTTCCACGGGCTCTCTAGGTCAGGGGCTCTCCGTGGCCCTGGGCATGGCTCAAGCTGGGAAACTCAGCAAGAAGGACTACCGGGTATACTGCATGATTAGTGACGGGGAGTGTCAATGCGGGCAAATCTGGGAAGCCGCCATGGCTGCGCCCATGTTCCAGTTGGATAATCTTTGCGTGCTACTCGATTATAACAAGATCCAGCTGAGCGGCGCTGTGAAGGACATCATGAATATTGAACCCCTTGCCGACAAATGGCGAAGCTTCAATTGGAATGTCATTGAAATTGACGGACACAATTTTGAATCCATCCTGACAGCGTTGGATCAATCCGAGCAAATCAAAGGTAAACCCACCTTGATTCTTTGCCAAACGGTAAAAGGCAAAGGTGTCTCCTTTATGGAAGGAAAATGGGAGTGGCATGGAAAGGCCCCCAATAAAGAGGAAGGCGAGCGCGCCATCCAGGAAATTCGTCAGCAGGGATAAAAGGGCTGGAGTCAGCTTCTGATTCGAGGATAGAACGATGGGATCAAAGGCAACAAGAGTAGCATTCGGAGAAGCTTTGGCACGCATAGGGGAGCAAAACCCCGATATCGTCGTGATCGACGCGGATCTTAGCAAGTCAACCATGACGGAATTCTTTGCCAAGAAGTTTCCTGAACGGTTTTTCGATACCGGTATTGCCGAAGGGAACATGGTGGGTATGGGCGCGGGAATGGGACTGGCTGGCAAAATCCCTTTCATCTGCAGTTTCTCCTGTTTCGTAGGAGGACGCTTCGAACAGATCCGAATGTCAGTTTGTTATAACCGCTCTAACGTCAAGATCGTAGGCACCCATGCCGGCATTGGAATTGGCGAGGACGGATACAGCCAGATGGCCCTTGAGGACATTGCCCTCATGAGGAGCCTGCCGAACATGGTCGTGATTCAACCCGCGGACGCCGTGGAAACGGAACGAGCGGTGGAAAGTATTGCTGAACATCGAGGGCCGGTTTTCCTGAGACTTCTACGCCAGAAAGTCAACGACATCAATTCATCGGATTATCGATTTCACTTGGGCAAGGGAGTTCCGCTACGAGAGGGGAAGCATGTCAGCATTCTGGCCACGGGTGGCGTTGTGGAAAACTCCCTAAAAGCGGCGGACCAACTCAAACAGAAAGGCATCGAGGCGGAAGTGGTCAACATTCATACCCTCAAGCCCATTGACAGAGATCTGATTGCAGAACGGACGCGAACCCATGGCAAGTTTGTCACCGTGGAAGATCATGGGGTAACGGGCGGCCTAGGCAGTGCGGTCGCTGAAGTCGTTGCGGATTTAGGACAGGGGCAGGTGAAACGAATAGGCGTCGAGGACTTCGGAGAGTCCGGTGATGCCGAAGGGCTTTACAAAAAATACGGTTTGTCGGCAGACAATATTACAGCGAAGACCCTGGAATTGCTCCAACGCTCCTAAGGTACCCGGTGCCCCGTTTTATCTTTTTTCATATGGCGGTGGATCCTACCAACCTAAATTCCTAATACGATCAAAGTTCCGCCTATGGCCGACACAAAAGACCCAGCAACGATCGCTCTGCGAGGGAATTGGTCTAGTGTCCTGGGATTCGTCCTTGCCTCCATTGGCTCGGCTATTGGATTAGGAAACGTCTGGCGGTTTCCCTACATTACGGGCCAGTACGGTGGCGGGGCCTTTGTCCTTGTCTACATCGCATGCGTTCTGGCCGTTGGCATCCCCATCATGCTGGCGGAGTTTCTGATCGGGAGAAAGACTCAACGCAATTGTGTCGGGGCATTTAGACTGCTCCGGCCAGGATCACCCTGGATTATCACCGGATGGCTCGGGGTGGTGAGCGGTTTCGTTATTCTCTCCTTCTACGGTGTCGTGGGCGGCTGGGTCCTTCACTACACCTTTCTATCGCTTCAGAACGGTTTCGTTGGGCGCTCTCCGGAAGAGGTCTCCACCCTATTCGCCTCCCTTGCTTCGAGTCCGGTTCAACAGATAATCGGCCACACTCTTTTTATGCTGGTCACGATCACGATCGTGGCTGGTGGGATCCATCGCGGCATTGAGCGGAGCAACAAGGTAATGATGCCGGCCCTGTTCCTGCTGCTCTGCGGCCTGTTGGTCTATGCGTTGAGGACGGAAGGCGCCAAGGCCGGACTGGAATTTCTTCTTCACCCCCGGTGGGACCAGATGAGTCCGACGGGAATCCTTGAGGCTCTCGGCCAAGCATTCTTTTCCCTAAGCTTGGGCATGGGAGCCATGATTACCTATGGCAGTTACCTGAGCCGGGATACGAACCTCGTGCGAGCCTCCTTCTTCGTGGCGTTTGGCGACACCCTGGTCGCCGTCCTGGCCGGATTTGTCATTTTCCCATTGGTTTTTACCTTCCAGTTGGAACCTGGAGGGGGACCAGGTCTCATTTTCCAGACCCTTCCCATCGCTTTTTCCCAATTACCCGCAGGTATCATCGTAGGCAGTGCATTTTTTATCCTACTCGCATTCGCCGCTTTGACTTCCGCCATATCCCTGTTGGAAGTGGTGGTTGCCTATTTTATCGACGAGCGGGGTTGGACCAGGCGGAAAACCACCTGGATTCTGGGTACGGTGATTTTTTTCTGCGGCGTTCCATCTGCCATCTGGAAGAATGTTTTCGGCCTCATGGATCAGCTGGCTACCAATTTTCTCCTCCCATTCGGCGCCTTCCTGATCGCCCTTTTTGTAGGTTGGGTGTTGTCCCAGCAGGAACGCCTCGCTGAGTTTGAACCCAATGAAATCCGCACCGTAGCCTACCTCGGGTGGACCTTCCTCATCCGGTATGTGAGTCCGGTGGCCGTGGCCATCATATTCTTACACCTGCTGCGTCTTCTCTAGGCAAACGCCGACGGCTCCCAATTCCTTTTCAAGTTGAGGAAGTGGTTTGCATCTACCTTCTTCCCCGGGTTAACCAGGTGTAACGAATTGCCAAACTGAACAAGATCATTCCGCCTCCCAATAAAGTTGAAGTCGAGGGGAGCTCACCTACACCCCAGGCCACCCATAAAGGGTTAAGCACGGGTTCCACCAATACCACCAGTGAAGCCTCCTGAAGCGGAATTTTTTCCAGCGCCTTTGAGAAAAGAAAATATGGAATGCCCAGTTGGACCACTCCCATGACCGCAAGCGAGATGAGATCTCGATGCGATGGAATCGCATCGGCAGCAATGAATGGCAGTAAGATCAGGAAACATGCAAGGTTATTCAGGAACGTTACCGCCACGGGGTCCGACGAGGCCAGATTCCGCAGATTGATCATGAACACCGCCAACAGGAGGCCGCTCAGGAGGGCAACGGACACTCCCCAAAGGTTGTCTCCCCCACCACTACCCACAAAGATGACAGCCACACCCAGCATAGATAGGGAGAGAGTCAAAAGGTTGCGCTGTTGGATGGCCTCCCGGAAAACCAAGCGAAGGATCATATATATGAATGCCGGTGCCGTGTATTGCAGAATAATGGCGTTCGCGGCGGTTGTGAGCTGGTTGCTGACGATAAAAAAACTGATCGCCGCTGTATAGCTCACAACGGAGAGTGCAAGGGGATAAGATAACTTCCATGTCCGCCTGCGGAGGAAGCATCCAAAGAACAGGGAAGCAAACAGACTACGATAGGCGACAATCATGAGCGCGGGTAGTGCAAAGGATTTGATAAAAATACCTGCGAAACTCCACAACAGGCCGGCCAGAAGGGCAAGTCCACGTCCTTGAACCGTAACAGACTGAGAATTCAATACACTCATAGGTCCTTCCACATGCCCCCCTCGGCTCGCCTTCTCGTAGGACAACGATTCGCAATATCTAGGAGGAATGTCAAAGGGAGTCGGCCAGTGCCGATGCCTACAGTTGGACCGCGAATGCGGAATGTGAGTTTGAAGAGGAAAAAGATTTTCCGTCACCGAGTTGCGGTAGGGAAAAGAGGTGCGGTTATTCCTTCGAACTCAGATAGCTGTGGAACAGTCCTTTTACCCGGTCCAGCTGATCGAGCTCCAGGGAAAAGGTGGTCAAAGAAGCAAAAGAATCTAGCGAAACCACAGCATTCAGGCTGGCGTCTTTGATCTTAATCTGTGCTAGTCGCTGGCAAAAGCTCCGATTGACGATTTGAACTTGTTCATAAATTTCCTGTAGATGCTCCAAATCCCAATCCGGCTTCTGACCTTCCTTGTAAACAAAGTATTGAGCGAGAAGGTACATGGAGAGGATCCGGTAAATGGTCTCCTCGGGAGTGGCGAACGGAAGATGGGTTTTAACCATAGGTCTCAACTTATCCATGAGGGGACATCCGCTGGTAACCATGTAGATGCCAAGCATGGAGCTGATACCTGCCTGTAAATCTGCTCTTTTGACGTAGTTCCGAGACTCAGTGACGATTTCCACGTCCACTTTCTCATAGGAAATGGAATTCTTGAAAAAATCAACAATGTCCACGACATTCAATGCAATTGGACAATGGGGGTGCCGTTTCGGATCCAAAGGGCAGTTCGGACACTGACCAAAAGTCAAACGGGTCCATTCCGGATAGGATGACCGGACCTGGGAAATCAGGGACAACGTGTCACCGTCCAGGCGCACGTCGAATTCTCGAATCGCCTTGTTCGAGAATACAAACTTGTACTTTATCGATACGGGTTGTTCCCTGCTTTGCTTGTCCGGTTTCATAATCCGACCGGTGTCCACCAAAGGAAACTACGGCTTCCATGGTATCACAGACGAAAAATGCGGGCGAGAGAAGGCGCTCCCACCGTCTTGCGGGTAGCTTCGCCCTGGGCAGAGGCATTGAAAAAGAAATGGATCTAATCCGTGGAGTGCTGGCGGGTTATTCCGAGGTTGTTTGCGTTTCCTCGTCGGAGACCACGATGACTCTGATGTTGGCCGTCACGTCATTGGCCAGGCGGATAGGTACTTCGTGTTCTCCCGCATTTTTTATGGGTTCCGCCAGATGTATTTTCCGGCGTTCGATATTGTGCCCAAGTGACTTGAGGGCTTTTTCTATATGGATATTGGTGACGGAGCCGAACAGTTTGCCCTCTTCGCCCACTTTGGCAGGAATGGTAACGGACACGGCGGACAACTGTTCACTGACAGATTTTGCCGTTGATAAGGCGCGTTCCCTTTTGGCTGCAATGACCCGTTTTTCGTGCTCCAACGCTTTCAGATTCTTATTATTGGCAACCAGAACCAATCCGCGAGGCAACAAAAAATTCCTCGCATAGCCGTCCCTGACGCGTACCACATCACCCATTTTGCCAAGGTTATAGATGTCCTCTTTCAAAACGACTTCCATTGACTCCTCCTAGGAATCCTGCTCGGACACTTCGTCCTGATTCAAATTACGATTTTTTAGGTGCCGAAAATCACCCCACAGGTCAAATAAACCAAGCCCCACCACCGCTAGAGTCACCAACTGTTCAAATGCAATCAGCACGTAACCGATGCCGCGAAGGAAAACCGGCACTCTCTTGTGATAGAAAAAATAAGCGACGATGGCCAACCCCTGAAACAGGTAAAAAGGAGCCACAATCAAAAGAACATTCAACGCCAGACTGTGGAGTCCCAAGCTCGCGGGGAGAAAGAGACAAAAGCCGGACATAATAAAGCACCACACCACGGGTTCTGGAGCACTCCACTCCTTCAGGTCTTCAAGCCGATAGAATGAAGAACGGTGCTGGGGGAATCGATAGGACAGGAGGATTAGATTGATCAGAATGACCGTAACGAAGCTTAAAAAGGCAATGGCCGGCATGATCTGTACCACTAGATCAATGAGTTGGGGCGAACGGTCTCGGGCCATTTCAATGGTCTCGGGAGAGAATCCAGCTTTTTCATAAATCTTTAAAGACATCTCGAGGTTTTCTCTGAGAGTACTTGCAATGACCTGACTGAGTTCGGACAAGGGGCCAAACCAAATGACCAGAAGCGAATAGAGTCCGACAAACATCCCAGCCGCCGTTGCCACCACGACACCATGGATGGGCCAGTCTCGTCCGAAGCAATAGAAGAACAGGACCACCATGAGACCCGCCAGAGAGAAGCTCATGGCTACTTCCTTACCACCGAAAATTGCCAATAGGACACCCACCGTCAGAAGCACCGCCATGGCGGGTCCTTTACCGTACTTGAGCCCCAGACCAAGCGAGGGTTGCGGCACCAAGGGCAGCAGGAGCATTCCTGCCATGGGAATCACCAGTCCGGCCATGAACAGAATAAAGGTTGCCACCAGCGCGCCAAAGAAACTGATGGTTAGGCTTGTCCTGTTCATCAGTGATCCCGAGACGCCTAATTTTTTGCGGTGGTAAACGGTAGAAGGGCNNGGGAGAGGCGATGCTGGTGGTGGTTACAGTTGCCCGTTATCCGGCTTGGAATAATTTTACCCCTTTCCGAGATAAATTGTCCCAATAGCCGACTATCCTTATAATCGATCTTAATGTCCTTGTTGGAACAAAATCGGCAAACCTTTCGGCCGCGACTCATCATCCGCCGACGCGGCGGTCGCCCTTCTTCATCCGTCCGATGATCTCGCCCAGGTCCAGATTCCATTGCCATGTTCAGTCAGACACTCCCTTATAGTTCAAAATCGAAGCGACGCGCCTATCCGTCTTTGACGGCAGTTGCACCTTCACTGGTTGCTCTGGCACTTGTCTCCTTTGAGCTCGGTGCCGCCGAATCAACACTCTCTTCTTCCACCCGGACAGTCAGGAATCGCATCACTCCTTCCATGAGTTTCATGTTTCGTTCCAGTTCCTGCACGATTCCTCTGGAAGCACGGTATTTCATGAGGCTGTAATGGCCCCGTCCCTGCTTCTGTATGGGATAGGCCAAATCCCGATTACCCCACTCCTCTAGGTTGACCTCGGTCCCATGGAGATCTTCAATGATTTTTTTAAATCGATCGGCGAACTCCTTGGCCTTACCCCCCAACTCCGGGCGTAGGATGAAGATCGTTTCGTAAAGTGCGGATTCGCTTGGTTTTTCCATAAGCATTCAGATTACTAGCACAGGATAAACTCCTTTACAATTCCTCCCTCTCGGTAGCGGCCCGAACCTCCTCCTCTCCTACACCAGCAGTGGGGCAATCACCAAAGAGACAACGGACATAAGCTTAATGAGAATATTCATGGACGGTCCAGAGGTATCTTTAAAAGGATCCCCCACGGTATCCCCGACCACCGCCGCTTTATGGCCGTCGGAACCTTTTTGCTCGCCTGCAATCTCTCCCTTCTCGATGGCTTTTTTCGCGTTATCCCATGCGCCCCCGGAATTTGCCATGGTCAGGGCCAGAAGAACCCCGGTGACCAGCGCTCCGGCCAACATGCCGCCTAGAGCTTCTGGACCTACCAGGAATCCGACCACCACCGGGGAAACAACGGCCAAGACTCCGGGAACAATCATTTCTTTGAGGGCAGCACGGGTTGAAATGTCAACACAACGGGCCGCATCGGGCTTGGCTCCCTCTCGACCTTCCAGCAGTCCGGGGATCTCTCGAAACTGTCTCCTGATTTCCTCGACCATGTTTCCGGCAGCCCGGCCCACGGCCGTCATAGTCATGGCGGCAATGAGAAAAGGAATGGTCCCTCCCACGAACAAACCAATCACGACCTTTGGCTCCGTAATGATGATCTCCAAGGGCGGTCGTCCCCTGGCCAACAACTCCGCATTCACCGTTGAAGTGTAGGCGGAGAATAACGCCAACGCGGTCAGGGCCGCTGAACCGATAGCAAATCCCTTGCCGATGGCGGCCGTGGTGTTTCCCAGAGAATCCAAGCCGTCGGTGATCTTTCTCACTTCGGGTCCAAGCGAGCACATCTCAGAGATGCCGCCTGCGTTGTCGGCGATGGGCCCGTACGCATCCACGCTCATGGTTATCCCAACCGTGGCGAGCATAGCGACGGCCGCCACACCGATCCCATAGAGCCCAGCCATGTAGTTCGCCACAAATATTGCGAGGCAGATAAATAAGGCCGGCAGGGTGCAACTCTCCAAACCCACCGCTAAACCATGGATGATGTTGGTTGCAGACCCCGTTTTGCTGGCCTCGGCGATACGATAAACAGGTTTTGAGGAGGTGTAGTACTCGGTGATAAGGCCTATGGCGATACCCGCCAGGGAGCCCGCGAGAACAGCAAAAAATACTTTTGTGGTGACACCGTAACTAATCACCAACCCATACGATCCAATCAAAAACAATAGGGCGGTGAAGAGAGTGGAGAGACGTAGAGCGCTCTGGGGATCAATGCGTTTCAATAAGCGCATGGAGAAAATCCCCACTATGGAAGCGATCAGTCCCACCAAGGCGAGGCTAAGGGGATACGCCATGAGAACCATTCGGGGATTCTCTAGGGTGGAACTCACCAGCGCCCTGAGGCTCGGCTCGGTCAAAGTCACCGCGATGGCGATGGCCGCAATAATGGATCCCACATAGGACTCGAAGAGATCGGCTCCCATGCCTCCAACGTCCCCCACGTTGTCGCCCACATTGTCGGCGATGACCCCTGGATTTCGTGGGTCATCCTCCGGGATTCCTGCCTCAACTTTTCCCACCAGATCGGAACCCACGTCTGCAGCCTTCGTATAGATCCCGCCGCCTACCCGGGCAAACAGGGCGATGGAACTTGCCCCCATGGCAAATCCATTAATGATCTTGGCATTCTCAGGGCTGCCATAGAGGAGATAAAAAACACCCACCCCCACAAGCCCTAGGCTCGCAACGGACAAGCCCATCACCGATCCTCCGTTAAAAGCAACCAGCAACGCTTGCCCCTGACCCTGCTCCATGGCCGCTTGCGATGTCCTTACATTCGATCGGGTTGCGGCTTTCATCCCCATAAACCCTGCAAGCATGGAACAGAACGCGCCGCTCAGAAAGGCCACCGCGCTCTGGATCCCCAACTGCCATCCCAGCAGTACCGCAACGATGATTACAAACGCGACCAGGATACGGTATTCCCGCATCAGGAACGCCATGGCCCCCTCATAGATGGAGTCCGCCACCTCCTGCATTTTTGCATTCGTGACGGGGATCCGACTGATGCTCAAATAAACCAGCAAGCCTATCACTAGGCCGCCAATACCAATAAAAGGAACCGCAGTTACCACCCCCTGCATAGTCACTCCTCTAAAATGAATTGGATTGATTAAACGTTTCCATGGTTTGACGGGCGCCGTCTCGAATGAGGCTCTCAACCGCCTCGGCAGCTCGGGAGACGACCCGCTCCACAACATCCTCTTCTTTCGGTAAAAAGGGGCTCAATACAAAATCCGTGGGGTCCTCTCCCCCCGGTGGACGGCCAATGCCCACACGAAGCCGGAAAAAATCATCCCGACCCAACTGGTCGAGAACGGACTGCATTCCCCGGTGCCCACCCGCGCTTCCCCTGGCCCGCAGTCGAATGCGTCCCAACGGTAGATCCATGTCGTCATACACCACCAGGAGGTCTTCCGAGGACATGGGCAGATAGCGAAGCATCGATCTGGCGGCTTCTCCGCTTCGGTTCATATAGGTTTGCGGCTTAACGAGCAAAATTTCTTCCCCATTGAATTCCCAACGGCCCACCAGGGAATGGTACTTTTTTATCTTTAGTTCTACATGGTGTTCTTGGGCCAAGCGGTCGACCACCATGAACCCGACATTGTGCCTCCCCCGTCCGTACCGCTGTCCCGGGTTGCCTAAACCCATCACAATTTTCACAAAGCATTCCGGAGGAGTAAAAGGAAAGGAATGGGACTATGTACCCGACGGCTCCTCTCCGGGTTTTTCCTCGGCAGCAGCCGGTGCAGCCTCAGCACCCTCTGGAGCGGCTTCCGCCGCCTCCTCCGCTTTGGTCTCTTCAACCGTAGGTGCTACCACTGTCACCAAAGTAAAATCATTGTCATACACAGCCACTACCCCTTGGGGCATTGGCAGTTCGCTCACGTGGAAGGTATGCCCGATGTCCAGGGGCGCTACATCCACATCCAACGACGGCGGGATATCCGAAGGTAAACATTCTACTTCGATTTCCCGCACCACCGGCTGCAAGATGCCGCCCTTAACCACGCCTTCTGGTTTACCGACAAAGTGCAAAGGCACTTTGACGGTGAGTTTCTGCGACAGATCCACTTCGTAGAAGTCCAGGTGCTGAATCTCTCCCGTAACCGCGTGCACCTGAATATCTTTAATGAGCACCACTTTATCTTTCAGGCTCGATGCTTCCGATTCAATCCGAATCAAGTGTGAGCCTTCCAAATCGGGGACTGATTTTAGCAGCTGTTTTTTGTTAACTCTGAGGGGAATCGGCTCCGACTTCGGTCCATAAAATACACCCGGCAACTCGCCGCCGCGCCGCAACCGACGCGCCGCACGCTTATCGCTGGAATCTCGCAGTTGAATGGGGACGGATAGGGTTTCCAAAAGAACTTACCTCCTGATCAAATGCTCCTATACGAACAGGGAACTGACGGACTCTTCCAAATGAGTTCGACGAATCGCTTCGCCAATCAACTGGGCCACGGAAAGGGTCTTTATTTTCTTGCACTTTTGCGACTCCGGGCTCAGCGGAATGGAGTTCGTCACGATCAAT
>JABAOE010003641.1_pt9 | contig 11759 bp, 11 predicted proteins | sample 7062141 | NCBI WGS metagenome assembly JABAOE01 (sample SAMN14538627, study PRJNA623070) | marine sediment metagenome | biome: marine biome [ENVO:00000428]; feature: marine pelagic biome [ENVO:01000023]; material: deep marine sediment [ENVO:00002113] | place: India: Gulf of Khambhat ...
AGTCCAGCGGGTGGTTGATGAGCAGGAACTCCACCACGAGGTGGTCGTCGCGGCCGTCGCCGGGATCGGGGACGCGCACCCGCTCACCGTGGCGATCGGCTTCGGCGCGATCGCGGCTGGGGTCGTCCTGCGCAGGCTGCTGCCCCGCCTGCCCGTGCCCATGCTCCTGGTGGCCGCGGGCACGCTGCTGTCCTGGGCGCTGGCGCTCGGCGCGGAGGGGGTCCAGATCGTCGGACGGGTGCCCTCGGGGCTGCCGGCGCCGATGCTCCCGGCCGTCGGGCCCGCGGACCTCGCGGCGCTCGCGCCGGTGGCGCTCACGATCGCGCTGATCGGGTTCATGGAGTCCATCGCGGTCGCCAAGGTCTACGCCTCGAAGAACGACTACGACATCGACGCGGACCAGGAGCTCAAGGCGCTCGGCGCCGCGAACCTGGTGGGCTCGCTCTTCCAGTCCTTTCCCGTCACGGGCGGCTTCTCGCGGACCGCGGTCAACGGACAGGCCGGCGCCCGCTCGCAGATCTCGTCGCTGGTCAGCGTGGGGGTCATCGCGGTCACCCTGCTCTTCCTCACCCCCCTCTTCCATCACCTGCCCAAGGCGATCCTGGCGTCGATCATCGTGGTCGCGGTCGCCGGTCTGGTGGACGTCCACGGCGCGCGCGAGCTCTGGCGGATCGACCGGCGCGACTTCGGGCTGATGCTCGCCACCTTCGTGGCCACGCTCGCGCTCGGCATCGAGGAGGGGATCCTCGTCGGCGTGGGGCTCTCCGTCCTGGTGGTGCTGGACCAGATCACGCGCCCGCACATCGCGGAGCTGGGGCGCATGCCGGGCACCGACCAGTTCCGGAACGTCCGGCGCAACCCCACGGCGGTGGTCGAGCCCGGGATCTCCGTCCTGCGCATGGACGCATCCCTCTTCTACGGCAACGCGGAGACGTTTCGGGACGCGGGGCGCGCCGCCCTGGAGCGGGCCCGGGCCGCCGGGGGGCCGCCCGTCCTGGTGCTCGACGCGTACCCCATGAACCGCGTAGACGCGACCGGCCTCCACGCGTTGAGGGAGCTCATCGAGGCGACCCACGACGCGGCGGGACACCTCCTGGTGGCGAGCGCCAAGGGACCGCTCGGCGACAAGCTCCGGCTCGGGGGAATCCTCGACCTGATCGGCCACGGGCACCTTTTCGCCGAGGTACACGAGGCGGTCGACGCGGCGATCCGGCTCCGCGGCGGACCCGGCCCGGAGCCGGCCGGGGAGCCCGCCCGGCAGGCCCCACCCTCGGAGGTCTCGAGCGCGGCCGGCTGACCGGAAGCGGGACCGGACGATCACGGCTCGAACCCGAGCCGCTTTCGTCGTATTCTCCGGGCACCACGATCGGCCCGTCCGGCTTTTCAGGAGCAGCGATGAAGACCGCCATCGTCGAGGGCTGTCGCACTCCGTTCGTGCGGAGCGGCAGCGTCTTCGCGGACCTGTCCGCGATCGAGCTGGGCAAGCTCGCGGTTCGGGATGCGCTCGCACGCTCGGGGCTTCGCGGCGAGCAGGTGGACCACCTCGTCTACGGCACCGTCGTCCACGACACCCAGGCCCCGAACATCGCGCGTGAGGTCGGGCTCGGCGTCCTGCCCAAGACGGTGCCGGCCGTGTCGGTGTCACGCGCCTGCGCCTCGGCGAACCAGGCGATCGCCGACGCGGCGCAGATGATCGAGGTGGGCCAGGCGGAGGTCGTCATCGCCGGCGGTGCGGAATCGCTCTCCCACATCCCGATCACGGTGAGCGACAAGCTCTCCAAGACGCTGGTGGCGGCCTCGAAGGGGAAGACGGCCGGGCAGCGGGTGAGGCCGTTCGGAGCCCTCCGCCCCAGGGATCTCATCCCCGTGCGGCCGGCGATCGCCGAGCCCACGACGGGAGAGACGATGGGCCAATCCGCGGAGCGGATGGCGAAGGAGAACGGGATCAGCCGGGAGGATCAGGACGCCTGGACGCTCCGCTCGCACCGCCTCGCCGCCGCCGGCACCGAGGACGGACGGCTGACCGCCGAGATCGCGCCGGTCTACGTGCCCCCCTCCTTCGACCAGGTGGTCACGGAGGACAACGGGATCCGGACGGACACGTCGCTCGAGAAGCTCGCCGCGCTCCGGCCGGTCTTCGACCGCAGGCACGGCTCGGTCACGGCGGGAAACGCCTCCCCGCTGACCGACGGGGCTTCGGCCGTCGTCCTGATGAACGCCGACCGGGCGGCGGCCGAGGGGATCGTCCCCCTCGGCTACGTGCGCAGCTGGGCGTGGACCGCGCTCGATCCGGCCGGACAGCTGCTCCAGGGACCGGCCTACGCGGCACCGCTCGCGCTGGAGCGGGCCGGGCTTTCGATGGGCGACATCGGGCTCATGGAGATGCACGAGGCCTTCGCGGCGCAGGTCCTCTCCAACCTCCGTGCGCTCTCCTCGCAGGAGTTCGCCGAGCGCGAGCTCGGCCGCAGCAGCGCCGTCGGCCATCCGGACGTCGACCTCATCAACGTGATGGGCGGCTCGATCTCGATCGGACACCCCTTCGGGGCCACCGGTGGACGGCTGACGCTCACCCTGCTGCACGAGATGGCGCGTCGCGACGTGCAGTTCGGCCTGATCACGGTGTGCGCGGCCGGCGGGATGGGCTTCGCGATGGTGGTCGAGCGGCGCTAGGCTCGGGTCGCGGGCCGCGGGAGCCCCTCAGCCCGGTCCCTCCTCCAGCTCGCGGTCGAGCTCCTCGCGGACCTGGCGCCGCCGGCGTCCCTCGCGGGCCCGGCGCGCGTCCTCGGGATCGGACAGGTCCAGGGGCCGGACCCGGCAAGGCCGGTGATCCTCGTCGATCGCGACGAAGGTGAGGAGGCACGTGTTCGTGTGTCGCCTGCGCCCCGACAGGAGGTCCTCGGCCTCGACGCGCACGCCGATCTCCATGGAGGTGCGCCCTACGAAGTTCACCCGCGCGGTGCAGGTGACGAGCTCGCCCGTGTAGATCGGCTCGTTGAACNNCGATCGAGACCGTGACGGCGGCGCGCCCGGCGTGCCGCATCGCGGCGACCGCGGCGGCCCGGTCGACCATCGACAGGAGCTCGCCGCCGAAGACGTGCCCCAGGTTGTTCACCTGGTGCGGCATCATCAGCTCCGACACCACCGCGACCGACTCGGCCGGCGGCTTGGGGGCCATGTCGTCTCGGCTCACGGACGTCCGCCCAGCCGCTGCCCCGCGACGGTCCGGATGCGCTCCTCGAGCCTTTGGGGATTGTCGCTTCCGATGAACAGCTCCTGGCCTCCGGAGAGCTCGAGCTTCACGGCACGGTTTCCGCGGGCGGTCCAGGCCCTGCGGCTTCCTCGGCGTCGGACGCCCCAGCCGCCGAACTCGCGCAGCGGACGATAGACGACCGACTCCAGCGCGCGGATGTCGCCGAACGGCACCGTGCGCCGCACGAGCGGGACCCTGCCGAGGTGGAGCAGGATCCGCGTCTCCTGGACCCGGACCGTAAGCCCGCCCAGAAGCGTCTGGATGGCGGCCCCCAGCGTCAGAATCCCTGCCGCGATCGGCAGGCGCAGCGCGATGGGCAGGTCCGTGTCCCACCCGGCCAGGATGGGATAGGCGCTGAGGATCAGCGCGCCCCAGAGCACCGCGGTCAGGAACCCCGGCCAGGCGGACCGCTCGGAGTAGCTCGTTCGCTCGTCCATACCCGCTTCTACGCTTGCCCCGAAAGACTTCTTCAACGACACTGGCGCCGCCGCTCCCGACTCGCCGCCGAGGCCCCCTTGGACGACTCCGAAGCCATACGATACCGCCCCGCGCAGCGCCTCGGGCTCGTGCTCGGCGGGGCGCTCTTCCTCCTGCTCCTGGCCCTCCCCGCGCCGGGAGGGCTGAGCGACGAGGGATGGCGGACCGCGGCCGTCGCGCTGCTGATGGCCACGTGGTGGATGACCGAGGCGATCCCGATCCCGGCCACCGCGATCCTTCCGCTCGGGCTCTTTCCGATGCTCGGGGTGCTCGACGCGCCGAGCGCCTCCGCACCGTACGCGAACGAGCTCATCTTCCTCTTCATGGGCGGCTTCTTCCTCGCGGTGACGATGGAGAAGTGGGGCCTGCACAAGCGCATCGCGCTTCGCATCATGGCCTTCGTCGGCACGAGCCCCGACCGCCTCATCCTCGGCTTCATGCTGGCGACGGCGTTCCTGTCGATGTGGATCAGCAACACGGCGACGACGGCGATGATGCTCCCGATCGGCCTCGCGGTCGGGGAGATGTTCCGCCCGGCCGGCCACAGGGGACCGTATCGCTTCGGGATCGCCCTCATGCTCGGCGTCGCGTACGCCGCGTCGATCGGAGGCGTGAGCACGCTGATCGGCACGCCGCCGAACGCGGTGCTGGCCGGCGCCGCGAGCGAGATCCTCGGCTACCAGATCGGCTTCATGCAGTGGATGGGGGTGGGCCTGCCGCTGTCGCTGGTGATGCTGCCGCTGACCTGGGTCATGCTGACCCGCTTCCTGTACCCGCCCGGGGAGCTCGCGGGCGACGCGTCCGACGTGATCGAGCGCGAGCGCCGCTCCCTCGGTGCGCCCAGCCGGGGCGAGAAGGTCACCGCGGTGGTCTTCGCGCTGACCGCGCTCGCCTGGGTCCTCCGCTCGGAGAAGACCCTGGGCGACGTGACGATCCCGGGGCTGCAGACGCTCTCGCCCCTGCTGCGGGACTCGACGATCGCCATGACGGCGGCCGCGGTGCTCTTCATGCTCCCGGTGGACTGGAAGAAGGGGGAGTTCGCGCTCGACTGGAGGACGGCGCAGCGCATCCCGTGGGGTGTGCTCGTCCTCTTCGGCGGCGGCCTGTCGCTCGCGCGGGCCATGGACCAATCGGGCCTCGCCGCCTGGATCGGGAACGCGGTCGGATCGCTCCAGGCCGTTCCGGCGATCGTGATCACCGTCGCGGTGGCCGCGCTCGTGGTGTTCCTCACCGAGCTGACCTCGAACGTCGCGACCACCAGCATGGCGATGCCGGTCATGGCGGGCGCCGCCCTCGGGCTGGGCATCGAGCCGCTGTCGCTGATGACCACGGCGGCACTCGCCGCGTCGATGGCCTTCATGCTCCCCGTCGCGACCCCGCCCAACGCGATCGTGTTCGGATCGGGCTACATCACGATCCCGCAGATGAGCCGCGCGGGGCTGTGGCTCAACCTGTGCGCGATCGCCGTGATCAGCGCGCTCGGGAGCCTGCTGATCCCGCTCTTCCTCGGGCGCTAGGGAAGCTCTGCACGGATCCGGCCGGGGGACGCTCTCGCGAGCGGCTCGCCCGGGTTGACGGCGCCCGCTCCGCGCGCGACCCTCGCTCCGGGGCGGCCGGCCATTCGGGCCGGCGCGGTCCAGGCGATCGAGACGGAGAAGCCCGATGCGGAGGATGCGCGGAGCGTGGTGGACGACGGTCACGGGGGTGACGGCGGTCGCGCTCGGCGCGGGTGCTCCCGCTCCGGCCCTGGGCCAGGACGCGTCCAGCGCGCTGGCCGCCGTCGAGCAGATCTTCCAGGGGATGCGCGCCGCGGACGCCGAGATGGTGCGCGCGGTGTTCGCCGCCGATGCCCGGTTCGCGATCCTGGACACGCGGAGCGGTTCGGCGCGGGTCGCGGCCCAGGACGTCGAGGGCTGGCTGCGCGCGATCGAGGGCTCGGGAGGCGGGTGGGACGAGCGGATCTACGACGTGGAGGCGCGCGTCGACGGCGGCATGGCCTCGGTGTGGGCTCCCTACACCTTCTATCGCGACGGCGAGCTGAGCCACTGCGGCATCAACTCCATCGAGCTCCTGCACGACGGGGAGGGGTGGAGGGTCACCCAGATCTCGGACACGCGCCGCCGCGAGGGCTGCCCCGACCCGCTCGGCTGAGCCGACGGGCGCCGCGCCTCAGCCCCGCGGACGGATCTTCGTCAGGAAGCCCTCGAGAAGCCGAAGCGTCTCGGGCGCCACGAGCACGTCCGTGTGCTGGCGCCCTTCGATCAGGTGGTAGGGGAGCCCCGCCCCCTCCGCCAGACGGTCGGCGTGCTCCCTGTGCACGCGCTCGTCGTTCTCGGGCTGGATGATCAGGATGGGCACGTCCAGCTCCCGGATCCGTCGGCTGGGGGTGAGCGACCGGAACGTGCCGCCCACGCGCAGCCACCAGAAGGGGCGCAGGACGGTCGCCATCAGCCCCCCCGGATACCCGCAATCGGTCAGGAACTCCGCCGTGACCCGCAGGACGTCGGCCGGCGAGGCGATCAGCACGAGCCCGTCGATCGGCGCTCCCTCCGCCGCCGCGAGCACCCCCGCCGCGCCTCCCATCGAGTGGCCGATGAGGAGCAGGCTGCGGTCGGGGAACCGCTCGTGGGCGTAGCGGACGGCCGCGATCACGTCGTCGCGGAAGTGGCGCACCGTCACGTACGGAACCGGCTCGTTGCGGCCGTGCCCGCGCGCGTCGAAGAGAAGGACGTCGTGGCCGTCGCGCGCGAGCGGCTCGGCGAGCTGCAGCACGGTCCCGTAGCTCGCACCCCACCCGTGGGCCAGGAGGATCAGAGGCTCGTCCGGGTGCCGCACGCCGGGTCGGAGAAGCCAGGCCGCGAGCTCGTGGTCGCCCGACGGGATCGTGAAGTCCTCGTGCTCGACGCCGAGGTCCGGGACGGACCGCTCGGGAAGCTCCCGCCTCGGCTGCACGATGCGCACGGCCGCCCAATCCAGCAGCGCGATGCCGCCCGCGACGGCGGCGACCGCGGCTCCCCAGCCCAGGTACGCCGCGAGCGTCAAGCGGCGCGCGCCCTCAGGAGCGCCCGGCGGACGTAGACGGGCACCATGGCCCTTCGCCAGTCCGGGTCGACGATCAGGTTCTCGAGCGGATGACACTGCTCGTGAGCACGCTCCGCGAGCGCGTCCAGCACGTCGTCGTCGAGCACCCGGCCGATGGCGATCTCCGCCCATCCGGTCAGCAGGCGGGGACGCGCGCCGAGCGCGGTCACCACCCCTCCGATCGACCGCACCGTGTCGTCGTCCTCGAGCTCGGCGGCGACCGCCACGGTCAGAAGCGGAAAGTCGATCGACTTGCGCTGGCGCAGCTTCGCGTAGCCCTGCCGCCTGCTCGCGGACGCGAGCGGGATCCGGATCTCGCGGAGGATCTCCTCGGCCGTCCGGCGCGTGTTCGTGATCCCGTCGGTGAGGAAGAAGTCGCGCACGGGGATCTCGCGCTCCCCGTCGGGTCCCGCGAGCACGAGGTCGGCGTCCAGCGTCATCAGGACGGGCGGCGTATCGGCCGAGTGCGCGGCCACGCACTTCTTGCCGACCCGGGTGACGTGGCAGACCTCGCCGTCCTTCTTGAGGCAGTAGCCGAGGGCGGAGCGCCAGAACTCGGTTTGGTTGTAGTACGTGCAACGCGTGTCGAGGCACACGTTGCCGCCGATCGTTCCCGCGTTGCGCAGCTGCGGCCCGGCCACGTGCGCGGCCGCCTCGGCCAGGGCGGGAAAGCGCGCGCGCACCAGCTCGCTCTCCGCCACCGAGGCCAGGGTCTCGCCGGCCCCGATCCGCAGGTGCCCGTCGCGCTCCTCCAGCCCCTTCAGCTCCTCGATCTGCTTGAGCGCCACCAGGTGCCCGGGCTCGAAGAGCCGGTGCTTCATGTTGGGCACGAGGTCGGTGCCGCCCGCGACGTACATCGCGTCCGGCCCGTGCTCGGCCTTGAGCGCGAGCGCCTCGTCGAGCGACCGCGGGCGGTGGTAGCGGAAGGGGGGAAGTCGAAGCACGTCAGCGCTCCTGCGGCCGCGCCACGATGATGCCGTCCTGGCCCGCGATCCCCAGAATCCGCTCCGAGAGCGGGACCTCGCTGATCTGCACGGCCTCGCCGACGAGGGGCGCGTGCAGCAGGCGAAGCTCGCCGTCCACGCGCAGAGCGAGGCCCGTGTGGGCGACGTCGAGCCCGCGCACGGTGCTCGTGGCCGCGATGATGTCTCCGTCCCGGATCCGGTCCTCCACCTCGGAGATTCTCTCCTGGGGCACGCGGCGCCGCGCCCGCGCGGTGAGCCGCTCCTCGGTGCTCCGCACGGCCTCCGCCACGACGGGGTCCGCGAGCTGGCGGTAGGCGCCGGGATTCGAGGTCATGAAGTCCACGGGCTCGGGGTCGAGCGTACCGCCCAGCTCCTCGGTGAGGTCGCGCACCAGGCCGCGCTCGTCGTGGTGGGCGACCCAGTCCGAGAAGTAGTGCAGGCGGCTCGGATATCCCTCGATCACCCCGTCGCGGTACCGGATCACCTGCAGGATCGAGGCGTAGACCCGCTGCGCCTCCCCGGGCTCGCGCTCCACGAGCGCCGCCCCTCCTCCCCTCACGAAGAGGGCGAGCGCCATGACGTTCTCGACGAACGTCACGCAGTCGAAGCCCCGGAAGTCGATCACGAGCCGCTCCGGACCCTCGACCTCCAGCGTGCCCGGCACGTACGCCGTCCCGACGAACGAGCGCCCCAGCTCGGCCATCGCGCGACCCAGGGGGAGCGAGTCGACGCCCGCCCGCGCGGCCCACTCGACCTTCGCGGCGAAGGCCGTCCAGTCCTCGTCGGCCCACGCCGCGGCCGGTCGTGACGACCCTTCGGCGCTCCGGGCGAAGATGGGCGTGGAGGGCGGGGCGGGCGCGTCGGACACCGCCGGCCCGTGCGGCTCGAGCGGAGACCACAGCATGGTGGCGGCCGCCACGATCACCACGGTGACCGGCCCCAGGAGCGCCCGGTAGCGGATCATCGCTCGGCCGCGACCGCCTCGGAGGGGCGGCCCCCGGCCACCCCCTCGCGGACTCCGGGCGCCGCGGGCTTGCCGAGGCGGCCCTCGGCCCGCGCCGCCTCCAGCGCCCGCCACACGTTGGGCGGCGAGAAGGGAAGCCGGTCCATCCGCACGCCCACCGCGTCGTAGATCGCGTTGGCGATCGCGGGGATCGAGGGGTGGAGCGGTCCCTCGCCCGCCTCCTTGGCACCGTAGGGTCCCTCGGGGTCGATCGACTCCACGATCAGCGATTGGAGCTCCGGCGTGTCGAGGCTGGTCGGGATCCGGTAGTCCAGCAGGGACGGCGCGTTGTGCAGGCCGGCGCGGCCGTGGTCGGCATCCTTGAAGACGTGCTCCTCCATGAGCGCCTCGGCGAAGCCCATGTAGGCCGAGCCCTCCATCTGCCCCTCGACCAGCACCGGGTTGAGGGCGCGGCCGCAGTCGTGCGCGATCCAGATCTTCTCGACCTCGACGATGCCCGTCTCGACGTCGACCCTGACCTCGGCGACGTGCGCCGTGAAGGAATACGCGGGAGACGCGCCGATCGTCCCGCCCCGGTAGTCGCCGTGCACGTCCTTGGGCGTGTCGTACCACCCGGTCGAGCCGAGCGTCCCGAAGGCCGCCTCGGCGAGGTTGAAGGCCTCCGCGATCGGCATCTGGCGCTCGGTGTCCGGGGCCCACAGCGCCCGGCCCCCGGCGAGCAGCACCTCGGCCGCCTTCACCTCCCAGTGCCGGGCGACGGCCGCACGCACCTGGTCGGCCAGCTTGCGCGCGGCGTCGATCGCGGCGTTGCCCAGCATGAAGGTGACCCGGCTCGAGTAGGCGCCGAGGTCGACCGGCGTGAAGTCGGTGTCGCCCCGCATCACCCGGACGTGCTCGAGCGGGACGCCGAGCTCCTCGGCGGCGATGTAGGCCACGAGCGAGTCGCAGCCCTGGCCGATCTCGCTCGCGCCGCTGAACACCGAGACCCGTCCGCTCCGGTCGACCTGCATCTGGACGGCGGACTGGGGCATCTCGTTGGGATAGATCGGGTAGTTCGTGCCCGAGATGTAGGTCGATCCGGCCACGCCCAGGCCGCGGCCGAAGGGGAGCTCGCGGAAGCGCTCCTTCCAACCGCTGGCCCGCTCGACCGCGTCCAGGCACTCCAGGAAGCCGTTGGACGTCACGCGGAGCTCGTTGACCGTGCGCGTGTGCGAGCCGATGAAGTTGCGTCGACGGAGCTCCATCGGATCCAGCCCGACCTCCTCCGCCAGCTTGTCGAGCTGCACCTCGAAGGCGAAGCGCGGCTGCACCGAGCCGTGTCCCCGCTTGGGCCCGCACGCCGGCTTGTTCGTGTACACGCGCGTCGAGTCGAAGCGGTAGGCCGGCATGTGGTACGGAGCGCACAGGAGCTGGCCCGAGTAGTACGTGGTCACGAGCCCGAAGGACGCGTACGCGCCGCCGTCCAGCACGATCTCGGCGTCGACCGACGTGAGCTTGCCGTCGCGGGTCGCGCCCGTGCGGTAGCGCATGTGGAAGGGGTGGCGTCCCCGGTGCGCGTAGAAGACCTCCTCGCGCGTGTACAGGATCTTGACCGGCCGGCCGGTGATCATCGCCAGCTTCGCGACGCAGAACTCGAGGTCGAAGGGCTCGCTCTTGCCGCCGAAGGCGCCGCCCACCAGCGGCTGCAGCACCCGAACGCGGGCCGGGTCGACGTCGAGGACGCGCGCCAGCTCCCGGTGGAGGTAGTGGGGGACCTGCGTCGCCGACCACACCGTGAGCCTGCTCACGCCGTCCCAGTGGCCGATGGCGCAGTGCGGCTCGATCGGGGTGTGCGTCGTGCCCTCGAAGAAGTACTCGCCCTCCACGACGACGTCCGACGCGTCGAGCCGCTCGTCGACCGCACCGAACTCGAGATGCACCTTCTTGGTGACGTTGCCGTTCCTGCCCGGCCGGCGTGCGTCGTGCACGTACGGGGAGGAACCGTCCGCCGCCAGCGCCTCGTGCGGGTCGAGGAAGGCCGGGAGCTCCTCGTACTCCACGTGGATCAGCGACAGCGCCCGCACCGCGGTCTCCTCGTCCACCGCCGCCACCGCCGCCACCCCGTCGCCGACGTACCGGACGCGGTCGACGCAGAGGGGATACTCGTCGGGCGTCCACGGGATGATGCCGTACGTGGTCGGCATGTCGCGACCCGTGACGATCCCGTGCACGCCCGCCAGCGCCAGCGCCTCTTCGGTGTCGATCGAGACGATGCGCGCGTGCGGGTGGGGGCTGCGCAGGATCTTGCCGTGCAGCATCCCGGGCAGCGAGATGTCGTCGGTGTAGAGCGCCCGGCCCGTCGCCTTGTCGAGGCCCTCGATCTTGCGCTGGGCCGATCCTATCAAATGCAAGTCAGACTGCATGTTACGATGGTCCGTCATCGCGGCTCCGTCGCGAGGACCGTCCCGCAGCCGGCGCACGGATCCCGGGCGAGACGCCGTAAAGCGAAGTCGGACAACAAGATAGGTTTCATGCTCGCTCTCCCGCACGCCCGGCTGGAGGCTCTCGAGCGACCCGCGCGGCCGCGGCCTCCACCGCGTCGTAGATCTTCGCGTAACCGGTGCAACGACAGAGGTTTCCGGACAAGGCTTCCCGGATCTCCGCCCGCGTGGGCGCGGCGCTTCTCTGCAGGAGCGCGGCCGCGGAGCAGAGGATGCCGGGTGTGCAGAAGCCGCACTGGGCCGCACCGTTCCGGTCGAACTCGTCCTGCAAGGGGTGCGGCCCGTCGGGACTCGCGAGCCCCTCGACCGTGACGACCCCGCAGCCCTCGGCCTCCCACACCGGCGTGAGACACGACAGCGTGGCGCGGCCGTCCACGATCACGGTGCACGCCCCACAGTCCCCCTTGTCGCACCCCTGCTTCGAGCCGGTGAGGCCGATGACGTAGCGCAGGGCTTCGAGGAGGGTGAAATGCGTCGGGACGCCGACCTCGTACGGGTCGCCGTTCACCGAAAGCCGAACGATCTGAGTGGATGGGCGCATC
>JABAOE010002406.1_pt2 | contig 11751 bp, 9 predicted proteins | sample 7062141 | NCBI WGS metagenome assembly JABAOE01 (sample SAMN14538627, study PRJNA623070) | marine sediment metagenome | biome: marine biome [ENVO:00000428]; feature: marine pelagic biome [ENVO:01000023]; material: deep marine sediment [ENVO:00002113] | place: India: Gulf of Khambhat ...
CGTGAACAGACGTTCCCCTTCCAGGGCCGCCTGGCTGACCGACATCGCCTCGACGGTCGCCTGGTCCAGACGGTTTCCGATGGCTCCTTGTTCACCGGGCTGTTCCGCAAAGAGTGAACCGAACACCAGTGCCGTCGCCGTGACAGCCACAACGCCCCAGTCCCTGCGTTTCATCGCTTACCCCCTACAGAAGCCGCCTGCCGTGCCGACAGACGGCCCGAATTCTTTGTCAAATTACGTCGAAATCCGTCCGATTTCAGCCGGATTGCGAACAAGTAAGACTTTTGAGCGTGTTTTGGCTTTTTGAAGTTTACCTACGACGCATACCCCGCGTAAAGACTTTCCCATTCACGATCTTGTGAATCGGACGGCCCGCGATCTCCCCCGGCCGGGCGAAAACCTGGGCACAGCTGGGGCAGCTCAAGTCTCCCGCGGTTCGATCCTCGACGATCCGCTCGACGAAACACTTGACCAGCGCGCCGGTTCCACCTTTGTTGTAGCGGTAAAGCAACGTGCGACAGCCGGCGCAGTGGATCGAAATCGTTCGTCTTTCCGGTCTTCCTTTGACCATCGCTCCGAATCTTAGTCGACGCGGCGAACACGACCCGACGGGGCCCTCGATCCGATCGTCCATATTGTCCCAATAACATAGGACAATCGGTCGGGACCGGCGGGGCGGCGCGACGAACCGCGTTCGATTGCGCCGCGCAATCGGGGCTCGCCGCCGTCGAGACGCCGGACCTCGATCGCGGCCCCGCGTCGGCCGGCGGCGAATTCGAGCAGTGGCCGGGGGGTTCAGCCCGACGCCCGTTCGAGCGTTTCGAGTACGCGGTCGATCTCGGCCTCGTCGTTGTAAAGATGCGGCGCGATGCGAATCGCACCGCGCCGGAAAGCGCCGTAGATCCCCGCGTCGAGGAGCGCCCGGTAAACCGTCTCGGTGCGATCTCGATCTTTGAGGCCGAACAACACGAGGGTCGACCGACGCCGGTCCGACTCCGGACTGATCCTCTCGTAGACCGGGGGCAAGCCGTCGATCAGGCGCCGGACGAGTTTGCGATCGTGACGTTCGATGGCCTCGGGGCCGCGCTCCCAGAGATATTCGAGGGTCACGCCCCAGGGGTGGAAGTTGAAGAAGTTCGCGGTCCCGAACAGATCGAAGCGGCGGATGGAATCGGGCGGCGCTTCCTCGGCGGGGTCGCCGTCCGAGCCGAGATCTTCAGCCGATTGGTGCGACAACCAGTAACGCTGCGGCGGCAGGAGCTCTTGCCGAAAGCCCGGCTTCAACCAACCGAATCCGACTCCGTACGGACCGCAGAGCCACTTCCAGCCGGCACAAACGAGCGCATCGACCCCGGCGCGGTCGACGTCGAACGGACGCGCGCCGAGCCCCTGGGAAACGTTGACGACGAGACGTGCCCCGGCTTCCTTGCACAGCGCGGCGATCTTGTCGATCTCGAGGGTCCAACCCGAAAAGGAGTGCACCCAACTGAGGCAGACGATGCGCGTTTCCGGTCGCAGGGCGGCCGCGATCTCGTCGACCTCCAGGACCTTGTCTTCCGGCTCCAGCCGTCGCACCGAAACGCCGTTTTCACGGTGGAACAGCCAGGGCAACACGTTGGACGGGAAGTCGCCGCGCATCAAGACGACGTCGTCGCCGGGTTCGAGGCGCACGCCGTGGGCGATTTGATGCAGGCCCAGCGACGCCCCGTTGGTCAGGAACAGGTCGTCCGGGTCGGCGCCGATCCAGCGCGCTGCTCCGCGGCGTACGCGCTCGGGCACGGCGGCGAAACGTTCGGCGGTCAAACGTGAGGGACTGAGCTTCCACTCGATCGCTTCACGCGCGGCCGCGGCGGCGACTTTGGGGAGCGCCCCCTGATGTGCGGTGTTGAGCCACGTGGATTCGACGTCGAGCCCGAAGTCTCCAGCCCAGGTCGTCACGTCACGTCCTTTTCGAGAACGGACTTCAGGCACGCGAGCAGGCGTGCCGCGTCCGCGGCGGAGAAGACCATCGGCGGTTTGATCTTGATCACGTTGCGCTGCGGCCCGTCGACGCCGAGCAGAACGAAGCGCTCGCGCATGCGTTCGACGATGAGGCCGGCGTGTTCGGGCGCGGGTTCCGTCTTGCCGCGGACGATTTCGATGCCGAGAAACAGCCCGCTGCCGCGGACGTCGCCGATCGCGTCGTGCTCGCCGGCGAGCTCGCGCAGACCGTCGAGCAGGAGATCGCCGACGCGCTTCGCGTGGCTTTGAAGGTCGTCGCGCTCGAGGACCTCCAGCACCGCGAGGCCGACCGCGCACGACACCGGGTTGCCGCCGAAGGTGTTGAAGTACTCCATCCCGTTGTCGAACGACGCGGCGATCTCCGGCGTGGTCACCACCGCGCCGAGCGGATGGCCGTTGCCGATCGGCTTGCCCAGCGTGACGATGTCGGGCAGCGCGTGTTGTTGTTCGAAGGCCCAGCGGTGCGAGCCCAGGCGGCCGAACCCGGTTTGCACCTCGTCGGCGATGCACACGGCGCCCGCGGCACGCGCTTCGCGAAACGCGGCCTCCAACCAGCGTTCGGGCGGCACGATCTGGCCGCCGCAACCGGGCCACGCCTCGGCCAGCAATGCCGATGGTGCGCAACCGGCGCACGCCAGCCCGGCCGCGGCTTCACGAACGTGGGCCGCGTAACGTTCACCGGTCTCGCGATCGGAGCCCCGGTAACGCCCTCGAAAGGGATCCGGCAGCGGGACGAACTTCACGTGTTCGGGCGGCCCCTGGCCGGCCTCGCTTTCGCACTTGTAACTGCCGGCGTCGATCAGGCCCTGGGTGTTGCCGTGGTAACCGGCCTCGACCGCGAGGATCCCGCGGCGACCGGTGCAGATCCGTGCGATGCGCAGCGCGAGTTCGTTGGCTTCGCTGCCGCTGTTGACGAAAAAGCAAACCTTCAGCGCGTCGGGAAACCAACTTGCCAGCCGTTCGGCGTACTCGACGATCGTCGGATGCAAGTAGCGCGTGTTCGTATTGAGCAACCGCATTTGCCGCGTGGCGGCCTCGACGACTTCCTCGCGAGCGTGGCCGACGTGACACACGTTGTTGACGCAGTCGACGTACGCCCCGCCGCCGGAATCGTACAGATACGCCCCGTCCCCGCGGACGATCGTCAAGGGTCTTCGATAGGACAGCTTGAGTGACGGGCCGAGCGAGCGCGAGCGCCGCTCTCGAAGGTCGAACAAGCAGGCCTCGCGAAACAGCCGTTCGGCTTGTCGGGGTTCGATCGGGTCGAGGGTCTCCAAAAGGTTCCAAGCCTGCTTCTCGGTGACACCGAGATACGCGTTGTCGGGCGCGCTCTTTTTCTGATGTGCGGCGACGGCCACGCTGGTGCACAGCCGCAGGCAGGCCAGCGGGTACAGCGCGGCGATTTCGTCCTCTCGCAGCGGCAACTCGCTGTGGTACGCGCGGACGATCGCAGCCGCGGACGACAGCGGATCTTTCTTCTCCAGCATCGCGTAGGCCAACAAGATCGCCAGGTCCGCCACACGCCAGCTACGGCCCATGTCGCCGAAATCGATCAAGCCGATCGCGGGGGCGTCGTTCGTGCGGTCGATCAGGAGGTTGTAGTCGTTCGCATCGCCCTGGATCACCTGTTGCGGAAGCGCCGCGAAGAGCGCTTCATGCCGCGCGATGCCTCTGAGCCGGGCCTCGAGTCGTTCACGCATCGCGGGATCCGCGACGTCGGCGGCGTAACGACTCGCGACGTCGAGGCCGCGGCGAAGATCCCAATAGAACTCGCGCTCGGCGGCCGGATGCTCGAAGCCGGCAAGCCGCCGGTCGAGTCCGGCGAGGTAGCGGCCGAGGGGCTCGAGGAGGTCGCCGTGATCGCCGGCTTGCGCAAGCGGCCGGCCCGGCACCCAGGTGAGCAGGCGAACGTAATGGGACGCCCCGTCGGGGCCCGGGACGGCGAGGATCGTCTCGCCGCCGGCGGCGACCGGCTGCGGAGTGCCGCGGTCGATACCGTCGGACCTCAGGTGGCGCAACGCCGCGTCTTGAAGTTCGAGGATGCTGCGCTCCTCGGCGGGATTGGAGATCTTGAGCACGAACCGGACGCCGTCGGCGCGTTCGATCCTGAAGTTCTGGTCGCGTTCGCTGGGGAGCTCGGTGGGTTTGCCGTCCACCCCGTAGCGTTCGAGTGCAAGCGCGGCGGCGGCGGCCGCGCTCCAGCGCGGCTTGGCCGTCACCGAACTGCCTTCGAAGCGACCCATCTGCGGTTCTCCCGACCCCGGCGCGGAATCCCGGGGAAGGATACAATCTTCGCCCGATGAGTGCGGAGCAAGAAAAGCGCATCGTCGCCGAGCTTACCGACGAACTCGAAAACTTCAGCGAGATCGCTCGCTACCTCAAGCCGTCGCCGGGTGGCATCCCGAAGATCCCGGGAATCGACATCGCGGATCTGTCGCTGGCCCTGCGGGGTCCGATAGGCGGCGATCACTTGATCTACATCGACTTCAAGCAGCGCTACAACTTGGAGCGCAGGATCGAGCGCGCGCGCGCGCGAGAAGCCGGCGATGTCGTGGCCAAACTGCTGGAGCTCAAGCACCGCGCGGGGATCCTCGTCGCCGACGTCTCCGGGCACCGTATGACCGACGCGTTGATCGCCGCGATGCTGCACCAGGCGTTTCTAGTCGGCGCCTACTACGAACTCGATCGTTACGGCGAGATCACGACGCGCATCTTCGAGCACCTGAATACGCGTTTCTACCGCACGACGGCGGTCAACAAGTACTTCACCATGCTTTACGGTGAGATCAATGTGGGCGGGAAGTTCCGCTTCATCAGCGCGGGGCACCGGCCGCCGGCGATCTTCTCGCAAGAATTCGGCGACTTCGTCGACATCGATCCCGCCCACCTGACGTCGTTTCCCCCGGTGGGCATGCTTCCGACGGGCGACGACCCGGACGAGCAGGCGGACGGGTTGCTCGCGGGCAAGAAAGGTTACGAGGTCAATCAGTTGGATTTGTTGTCGCCGGGCGATCTGCTGATTCTCTCGACCGACGGCTTGACCGAGCACGGCGGCGGCGACTTTCTCCACGACGTGCTGACAGACGTGCTTCGCGACGCCAAGGGGGAAGACGCGGCCGCGATCTGCCGGCGTATCGAGCGCGCGGTGCTCGATCACGGAAAACCTGAAGACGACATCACCGCCGTCGTGGTCAAGCGCACCGGTTGATCAGAAACGAACGGCGACGCAATCGGGCCCGATGGCGTCGACCGACACCGTGCCTGCGAACTGCATGATCCTCACCAGTTCGCGGTCGAGGAGATCGAGCGCGTGACCGACCCCTTGTTCGCCGGCGGCAGCCAGGCCCCAGACGTAGGCGCGTCCGACGCAAACCGCGTCGGCGCCGAGCGCAAGCGCCTTGAAGACGTCCGTACCGCGACGGATTCCACCGTCGAGCAACAGCGCGCAGCGGCCGGCGACCGCCTCGACGACCTCGGGCAGGCTTTCGATCGAAGAACGGTCGCTTTCCTCCTGACGCCCGCCGTGGTTGGAAACGAGCACACCGTCGACGCCGTGCTCGACCGCAAGCCGCGCGTCTTCGGCGGTGACGATGCCCTTGAGCACGATTTTCATCGAACACCGCTCGCGGATCCAACCGATCATGCTCCAGTCCATCGAGGGGTCTTCGATCGTCAACGCGCCCTCGTGTGAATCGAAGTTCCCGGCGCGAAGCTTGGCCTCGGTCAGCATCGCGATCAGGGTTTCGATCCCGGCTTCGCGGTTGCCCAGCGTCGGGACGTCGACCGTCAACACGACCACCGGGCAGCCCGCGCTTTCGGCGCGCCCGAGCAAGTCGGCGGTCACGGCGCGATCCGGTGTCGCGTAAAGCTGGAACCAGCTGCCCGGAGCGGCCTTGCAAATAGCCCCGATCGGCTCGCTCGATACGGTCGAGGCGATCAAACGGCGGCCGCCGGCTCGAGCGGCGCGCGCCGTCGCAATCTCGGCCTGCGCGTGGAACAGCTCTTGGTAACCCACGGGCGCCAGTGCGATCGGCGAGGGCCAGCGCTCGCCGAGCACCTCGACGGTGGTGTCGATCGAGGCTACGTCGACGAGCCTGCGGGCGCGGATGGCGATTTTGGAAAATCGGGATTCGTTGGCGCGCAGGGTCCGCAGGTCGTCGGCCCCGCCGTTGAGATACTCGGCGGCATCGGGCTCGAGCCGCCGCGTGGCGAGTTCCGCCAGTTCGTGGATGTTGCGTGCCGGGACGGGTTCGGACACCATGACCTCCGGTGAACATTCTACGGCAGCATCGAGCGAGGGCATGATGAGCAACCGGCGAAGCGTGATTCCTACGATCATCGTGATTCTGATTGCGACCCCGGTCGCGTTCGCGGAGGAGGAGACGGTGGTGATCGACATCCCCAACGCCGTGGTCATCGCGGAAGGCATCCTCGGCGGAGGACAACCCGACGAGGCCGCGCTGCGTCGCGCGGCCGAGGCCGGTTACCGCACGATCGTGGACATGCGGCTTCCCGGCGAAGAGCGTCCCTTCGAGGACGAGGCGGCATTCGTCCGTTCGCTCGGGATGGAGTACGTCGCCTTGCCGGTTTCCGGAGCCGACGCCTACAGCGAAGCAAACGCGCGGCGGCTCGCCGAAGTCCTCGCGGGGCCCTCGGCTTTGCCGGCGGTGGTCCACTGCCGCAGCGGGAATCGTGTCGGCGTGCTGTTCGCGGCGAAGGCGTTCTACGTCGACGGCATCGACGGAGCGGAGGCAATCGAGTTGGGCAAGCGCGCGGGCGCGCGGCGCATCTCGGAGGAGATGGAAGCCTCGTTCCGCGAGGACGAGGACGACTAGCCGGTCTACTTCTTGGGTCTACGCTTCGCGCGTGCGGTCGGGGTCGCGTTCCACGGATCTGTGGGCCACGGGTGTTTGGGATAGCGCCCGCGCAACTGTTTGCGCACCTCGGCGTAGGTCGTGTCCCAGAAACTGCGCAGGTCTTGCGTGGTTTGCACCGGTCTTCCATTGGGCGCCAGTAAGCGCAGCGTGACCGCGACGGCGGGGCGGCCGACGCGCGGTGTTTCGGCGAGGCCGAACATCTCCTGCAGCTTGACTTCGGCGTGGACGGACCCGGGTTCGCCGTAATCCAAAGGCACCTTGCGCCCGCTCGGCACTGCGAGCAGCGCCGGCGCGCGGCGCTCGAGTTCGCGCTGTTCCTCATGGTCCAACGTCGCCAGCGGGTCGAAGTCGAACCAACCGTCGTGCCGGTAACACGCGTCCAACAGGCGCGCGGCGAGTTCGAATTCCAGCCCGGCGAAGCGGACGCGCCGCAGAGCGGCCTCGGTTGCGGCGGAGAAGCCTCGTTCCAACATCTTGTCTCGCAACAGCCGCGCGGCCGTATCCGGATCGGCGTCGATCCGGCGGCGCTCGAGTTCCATCGTTTCGTACAACTTGAGCGCGTAGGCGCGGACCTTGCCGCTCGCCGGGTCGATGGTGTGGACCCTGTCGTCGCGGGTCGGTTCGATCCAGCCCGGATCGACCGCCGAGGCCACGCGCACGAGGGCGTCACGTTCCGAACCTCGTTTGGATGCCCGCAAATCCACCGCGACCAGCAGCTCCGCTTCGCGCACGCCGCTTTCGGCGGACAGTTCGGCTCCGGGGCCCGACGCCAGTCGCAACTTGGTTCCGCCGGGAGAGCGCCGGCGTGCCAGCCGGTCGGGGTAGCCGGCGAAGACCGCGGCGCAGATCGACTCGCGCTCCCGTTGCGGGATCGCGCCGTCGATGGAGTCGATTTCGCGGCGAGCCCGGCGCTCGATTTCGGCCGCCGCGCGCCGGACCGAGCGAGGCGCCGTCTCGATGCGATCGGCGATCGGCAGCAAGTCGCTTGCGGTCGATTCCGAGCCGTGATCGGGAAACCAGCCCTCGGACAGGGCGGCGCACGCCGCCGCGGCTTCGGCCGAACCACGCGCGCCGAGGACCACGCGCGCCAGCCGCGGATGCAACGGCAGGCGGCGCATCGCCCGGCCCAGCCGTGTCGGCCGTCCGTGCTCGACGGCGCCGAGTCTCCGCAGCAAGTCGAGCGAATTCATCATGCGTTCGCTCGAGGGCGCCTCGAACCACCGGAACTCGAACGGGTCCTCGCCCCAGGCCAGCACGTCGAGCAACGGCGCGGCGAGATCGACGCGGTGGATCTCCGGTTCGCGGTGCGCACGAAGCTCAGCGCGCTCGTCCCACAGGCGAATCGCGGACCCCGGCCCGGTGCGGCCCGCGCGGCCCGCGCGCTGATCGGCCGAATCGCGCGAGATGCGCTCGGTCTCGAGCCGGTCGAATCCCAGGCCCGGATCGAGGCGCATGGTTTTGTGAAGCCCGCTGTCGACGACGGCACGGACGCCTTCAACGGTCAGCGAGGTTTCCGCGATGTTGGTGGCCAGGATGACCTTTCGACCACGCGACGGGGCCAGAGCCCGTTCCTGGTCTTCCGGAGGCAGGGAACCGTGAAGAGGCAGGACGTCGATCGCCGCCAGGCCGCGCAACCGCCGGGCGACCCGCTCGATTTCGGCCGCGCCCGGCAGGAACACGAGCACGTCCCCGCTTGCGTTTTCGAGTTGCCGCCGCACGGCCGACGCCGGATCCAGCCCGGCCGCGTAGACGATGTCCAGCGGATGCGAGCGATGCGCGACCTCGACGACCGGGCAGTCGCCGAGGAAACGCGCGACCGGCCCGGCGTCGAGCGTGGCCGACATGACCACGACACGAAGTTCGGGGCGCGCCTCGCGAGCCTGTTGCAGCAGCGCGAGCGCGAGGTCGCAGTGCAGGCTGCGCTCGTGAAACTCGTCGAGCACGACGGTCGAGAAACCTCGAAGCAGCGGGTCGTCGACGAGCCTCGCGGTGAGGATGCCCTCGGTCGCCACGAGCAGCCGGGTGCGCCTGCCGAAGCGTCGTTCGTGACGCACCTGCCAACCGATCTCCTCGCCAACGCTCCAGCCTTGTTCGAACGCGATCCGGCGGGTCAGAGCACGGGCGGCGACGCGGCGGGGTTGCAACAGCATCAGCGCGCCGGCGTCGAGAAGCGCCGGCGGTACGCGCGTCGTCTTGCCCGCCCCGGGGGGTGCGACGACGACCGCGCACCCGCTTGCCTCCACGGCGTCACGGATGACGTCCACGTGGGCGTCGATCTGCAGGGTTTCGCGCATCGGTGCGAGGTTACCGTAGACTGGGCATATGGACGCACCACGCTTCACGGAACTCGAGTGGCTGGGCCGACGGTTGGTCACCGACCCGGCCACGCTGGCCGGGCATGGGCGCGACGCCTCGCACCACCCGGCGGCGCCGCCGGATGCGCTGGCCTACCCGCGCGACACCGAAGAAGTTTCGCGCATCCTGCGCTGGTGTGCGGACGCGCGCGTGCCGGTCATCCCCTGCGGAGCGCAAACCTCTCTCGAGGCCGGCACGCACGCACCGTCGGGCGGTCTCGCCGTCAAACTCGCGCAGATGAACCGCATCAAGGCGGTGCACGTCGAGGATCAAGACGCGGTCGTCGAAGCCGGTGTCACCCGCTTGCAATTGCAAAAGGAGCTGGCCGGGAGCGAGTTGTTCTTCTCCGTCGATCCGGGGGCCGATGCCGAACTCGGCGGCATGGCCTCGACCGGGGCGTCGGGTTCGAACACGGTGCGCTACGGGACGATCCGCCAGAACGTTCTCGCGCTCGAGGTCGTGCTCGGTGACGGTCGCGTGATCCGCACCGGCAGCCGCGCGCGTAAATCTTCCGCGGGGTACGACCTGACGCACCTGTTTCTCGGTGCCGAGGGCACGCTGGGCATCATCACCGAGTTGACCGTGCGGTTGCACCCCGTGCCGCAGGCCGTCTCGGCTGCCGTCGGTTCCTTCTCGTCGATCGCCGCCGCGGTCAAAACGGTGACCGACGTGGTGGGAAGCGCGATTCCCGTGGCCCGGGCGGAGCTTCTGGACCCCGCCGCGATGGACGCGGTCAATCGTTACGCCGGCTTCGATCACCCGCTGGCTCCGACGCTGTTCTTCGAGTTTCACGGCAGCGCCTCCTCGGTCGAGGAACAGGCGCGGCAGGTCGAAGCCATCGCCCAATCCAACGGCGGCGCGGAGTTCCGCTGGAGCCTGGACGACGATGAACGGCTGCGTCTGTGGCAAGCGCGGCATGACGCGTACCATGCCGTGCGTGCGCTGAAACCGGAAACGCATGCCGTTTCGACGGACGTCTGCGTACCGATGAGCGAACTGACCGGTTGTATCGAATCGACCGTGGCGGACATCGAACGCGCGTCGCTCACCGCCCCGATCGTGGGTCACGTGGGCGACGGCAACTTCCACTGTCTCGTCCTGACCGACGTCGCGAACAGGGCCGAGCTCGAAGCAGTCGAAGCATTCCACGACAGGTTGATCGAGCGCGCTCTGGCGTGCGGCGGCACGTGCACCGGTGAGCACGGCGTGGGGATCGGAAAGCGCGAGTTCCTGCGCCGTGAACACGGCCGGGCCGTCACCGTGATGCGCGAACTGAAGACGGCCCTCGACCCGCACGGCATCCTGAATCCCGGGAAGCTGTTCCTCGAGGACTAGTCCAGCCGTTCCTGTTTGCGGATCCAGCGGATCAGCAGATCGCGAAACAGTTCGCCGTGCTCGACTTGGAGCGCGCCGAGTCCGCGCTTGTGCCACTGGGCGACGACGAAATCGATCGTCGCGAAGCGGTATTCCTGCTCCGGGTCGAGTCCGTGTTCCTCGACGATGAACGCCGGCAGCTCCGAGCCGGCGATGGTCACGGTGGCGATGTAGTCCTCGAACGGCATCGCGTTCCAGACGTCGCGTTCCAGCAGGGGTCCCTCGTAGAACACCGCGCGAACGGCGCCCGGGTTGATGTAGGCGAAGTCGGCATCGGTCTCCTCGACCAAAGCGCGCTCGAACAGTTCTTTCATCTCCTTGCGGCTGAAGTCCCGCCCGGCGATCGCGAGATCGATGTCGACCAACTCGGAAACTCTTCCTTCCCAGGCCTGGACCGCGGCCAGCGTTTCGCCGTCGGGATCCGCGACGTCTTTGACGNNCGGGCCGCGACTCCCACGACCACTCGGTGACCCTGCGCTTCTTGACGTCCACGATGAGCTCGAGACGGCCGACCTGATGACCGAAGGCCTTGACACGAAGCACCACCGTGTCGTCGTCGCTCAGCGGTTCTGCGAGGCCGGAGTGGTCGTGCCCGGAAATCACGAAATCGATTCCGGGGACGTCGAGCAATTCGGACTCTTCGTCTCCGGTGAGGTGGCCGAGAACGATCACGACGTCGACCTTCCTGCTCAGGTCGGCGACGATGTCTTCGACGCTTTCGACGACCGGTCGCGCGACCCACTTGCCGAGAAGATCGGGTGTGACGAGGTACGGCAGCGACTCGGTCACCGCCCCGACGACACCGACGCGTATTCCGTTCGGCGTGGTCAGGATGGTCGACGCCCCGTCGTGCAAGCGCCCGCCGTCGGGATGCGCCAGGTTGGCGTTCACGATCGGAAAGTCCGCGGCGTCGAGGAACTGCGGGATTTTCTGCCAGCCGTAGTCGAATTCGTGGTTGCCCAGCGTCGCCACGTCGAACCCCAGGTGGTTGGCGATCTCGAATACCGGCACGCCTTCGAACAAGGAGGACACCGGGCTTCCCTGGACCATGTCTCCGCCGTCCATCACCAGACAGGCCTGCGCCCCCGCGCAGGCTTCGCGGATCGTCGCCGCAACTTGGGCGAACCCGCCGCGGCCTTTGGCG
>JABAOE010012979.1_pt5 | contig 11747 bp, 16 predicted proteins | sample 7062141 | NCBI WGS metagenome assembly JABAOE01 (sample SAMN14538627, study PRJNA623070) | marine sediment metagenome | biome: marine biome [ENVO:00000428]; feature: marine pelagic biome [ENVO:01000023]; material: deep marine sediment [ENVO:00002113] | place: India: Gulf of Khambhat ...
GACACAACTCCAAGAATTCTCCCAGTACTGGCAAAAAGAGCCGACGGCCGTTATTTAGTGCCTTCCGAGTCTGACGACCTAGGAAGTCCTGTGTCTCAGTTTTTCAATATCTTCGGTGCCACATATTTCAGACGGACGAGCAAGAGGATACCAGAATCAATGGTCTTGATCTACGAGAGTGACCCAATGGATGATGAGAATGCGCGGGGACATTTTTATCATGTCTGTAGAGGGCGAATCGACCGGACGCCATTGAAAGTGCCTAACCCCAATAGTCCCTATGCCTGCGGGCAATGTGGGATAGACCTCGAGGCGGAAGACTTCTTCACGGCTCTTAGACAAGGAGCTGTCTAGGACCAATGGCCAGGAGTGCTGGGAGAAAATTGGTATCAGTTTCGCGCGGGCTCATCATGCTGTGCGACACCTGCCATGATCAGGTGGTCGGAGAGAAACTGCCGGACGAAAAGAACTTCGTGGCGGACTTCGACGCGCTGTTCGACACGATATGCCCGGGCTGTACCGACATCAACCGACCCCTCATCGACGACATGATGGGTAGCTCGGAGTAAAAGTTTCTCATTTCAGTTTTCCTTCATTTGCCTGAGTCAGCGAATTGAGGCAAAAGAGGGTATATTGGGCCGCGAGCTGAGACGCCGAATCAAGATGCTGGCTGGAAACGAGCGGGAGGGAATATGGCGAGCGGGAATGGGAACCATCTGATTTGGTAGGAATCACAACGGACATTTTTCAAGACCACCCTCGTTATTTGCATTCATTCCCGTTGAAGTACATGCAGGTGGATTCTCCTGATTTTACCTTCCACGTTTTGAGAATCGGAAGCTGATCTTCCGCTTGCATCTCCACAACAAAATCCACTAGGCCAGAAATCGGGAGCTTCTCGATGTGGGGTTTGGCTGCATCTGGCACTTCGATCCAGAAGACCGCTCCGAGCGTTGAAATCAAGATGCGGTACTCTTCTTTGTCCACGTGAATGACAGGGCTGTAGAAGCTACGCTCTTCAGCGAGTGCAGGGGGTAGGAAAAATAAGGTAAGACACAACATGAAGGAAGGAATTAATGCAGATATCCGTGGAAGGCCCATGAGCAGACTCCTCACCTAAGATCAAGCGTTTCGGTATTATTATCACTACAGGATGAAAGATGAAAACTGGGAAAATGCCTGTCAGCGTACGAGGACATCGGTTTTTGTGACCTGGCCAGCATTGATCCAATAAGTTTGGATGTCTGGTACATCGTGCATCAATGAGATGAGAAGGTATGCCGGAGTCGGTAAGTTAATCTTGGGCCAGATCTCTTCGTAATCAGTAGCGATTTTGATGTCCGTGACGGAGGGACGCGCCGGATCTTGTGGGTGGGAGTGATAGACCACTTGGAGGTCAAGGCCCCTTGTACGTATATCCTTCTTGGCTGCTGAGAAGTCTTGCATGTCCATAACGAATGCGATTTCAGCCCGGTCGGCAGGTGACAGTCGTTCAAGGTGTGCTGCCTTGGCCTGGTCAAACGACGAGAGGTGCTGTGCTCCTTCCAGCGCCACGATGTTTTTGATCCGATAGGAATGAGTGACTGTGTTATCGGTGCCTGCCAGAAGGCCACAACACTCGTACGGTGCAAGTTCTCTTGCATGCGCAATGAGATCGTCAAGGATACGCTGAGGAATGACAAGACCCGTCACGGCCAAAGAATCCCGATCGATTTTCGCGTTAAGATGACGTGAAGATCAGGCGTACTCCTAGTCTTCCTTAACCTCAGCGTTAACTTGTCACTGAGACTGGCGGAGGTTTCCAACATCATGCTAGATAGTGCAACTCGCTGTGTAGTCAAGGCTCAGATCTTGAATTCGCGGGTTGGGACCACAGAGTGGGCAGGCCGAGTCCTTTGGGCGGCTGACTTTGCGGAACTTCATATCTAGTGCATCGTAAATCAGTAGCTTATCCGCGAGGGTTTCGCCGATAACGAGGATTTCCTTGATGGCTTCGGATGCTTGCAGTATCCCCATTGTGCCAGCCAATACACCCAGAACACCAGCTTCCTGGCAGTTCGGAACCAAACCAGCTGGCGGAGGCTCGGGATAAAGGCAGCGGTAGCAGGGATAGCCCTGATGTGGCTTGATCGTTGTCAGCTGCCCCTCAAACCGAAACATGCTGGCGGATACTAACGTCTTTCTTGCAAAGAAGCAGGCGTCGTTAACTAGAAATCTTGTCGTAAAGTTATCGGAACCGTCGAGGATGATATCGTATTGCGAGACCAGAGGTAAAATGTTGTCTGCAGTCACCAGCTGGTGGTAGGGCTTGACCGTGATCTCTGGGTTGATGGCGGAGAGAGTCTTCTTTCCCGACTCAACTTTGGGCTGGCCGAGCGTAGCGGTGGAATGGAGGATTTGTCGCTGCAGGTTCGAGAGGTCGACAACATCACCGTCTACGAGCCCTATGGTACCGATTCCCGCGGCAGCAAGGTAGAGACCGGCTGGAGAACCAAGGCCGCCCGCGCCAATCAAGAGGACTTTTGCCTGACGCAATTTCAGCTGGCCCTTACCCCCGACGTCTTGAAGGATGATGTGTCGGCTGTAACGCTGGATCTGTTGTTCGGTCAACTCCATCATGTACTCATCGAAGTGTCACATGTTGGGGGTTAGGGAACATGAATGCCACAGGTTCTTGCTCTGTATGCCTCACTCCTTACCCTTACCGAGATTACTCCACCACATTCAATTCTATCGGGTCGACGTTGCAGCCTTTATTTCGTAAACCGGTGATAGCCCGTTCGATCTCGGCAGTCTCGCCAGATAATTCTACGTCGACCCAGCCTGTTGTTTCACGAACGTCGGCCCGCCGGACATTCGTGACAACGTTGTATTCACGACCGATCGGGTAAATGATCGGTTCCTTCACCTTGTCTTCTGGAAAGCGAACATGAAAGCGCAGGTGCGACTGTGACATTTTCATCCTCCTGCGATAGCTGGCACGATGGAGACTTCGTCGCCATCGTTGAGGGATGTCTCCTTCCCCTTCAGAAAGCGGATATCTTCATCATTTATGTAAATATTGACGAAGCGACGCAGCTCTCCAGTGTCATCACAGAGGCGGTCTTTAATGCCGGGGTGTACACTGTTCAGGCGCTCAATCATCTCCTCCACAGTGCTGGCTGTGGTTTCCACTTCTCCCTGGCCTTTTGTGAGGGTTCGGAGAGGAGTTGGGATTCGTACCTTAATCATGCGTCACCACCACCGTTCTTCCCCATGTGGAAGGTTTGCTCGAAGTTCACCAGGCTAGGCTGGATGCGTACAGGGCGGCCGACAGAATCAATCACGGCCTCCTGTGTTTTCAATCCATTACCGGTAATGTAGGCAACAGTGACCTCGTGTTTCTTAATAATACCTTGTTTGACGAGTTTTTTTAGCACACCGATCGTCACACCGCCGGCCGTCTCCGCGAAGATGCCCTCGGTCTGCGCAAGGAGCTTAATATTCTCCACCACCTCATCGTCTGTGACCATGTCCATCGCACCTTTGCTCTCGGCGGTGGCCTTGAGCGCATAATAACCGTCAGCCGGGTTGCCGATCGCAAGTGACTTGGCGATGGTTTTGGGCTTCACCGGCTTGAAGAAGTCTCGGGCTGCCTTGAACGCAGTGGAGATTGGGGAGCAGCCTTCGGCCTGGGCACCGTTAATCTTTGTGCGGACGTGATCGGTCAGTCCCACGGTCTTCATTTCGTGTAGGCCCTTCCAGATTTTGGTCAAGAGAGAACCAGACGCCATCGGAATGACGACTTGATCGGGCGTCCTCCATCCCAGCTGTTCCACGGTCTCAAAAGCCAGCGTCTTAGACCCCTCTGCGTAATAGGGGCGAATGTTGATGTTTACAAACGCCCAACCATGTTCCCCTGCAATCTCGCTGCAAAGTCGGTTGACATCGTCGTAGTTGCCATCTACTTCCACGACATGTGGTTTGTAAATCAGATTGCCGAGAACCTTAGCGGCTTCAAGATCCCCGGGAATGAACACGTAGCAATGGAGGTTAGCGGAAGCGGCATGGGCCGACACGGAATTGGCCAAGTTGCCCGTTGAGGCGCAAGCCACAGTTTCGAATCCCAACTCGCGGGCGCGCGTCAAGGCCACAGCCACCACGCGATCCTTAAAGGACAGGGTGGGATGATTTACGGTATCGTTCTTGATGTAGAGTTCGTCCAGGCCGAGGTATGCCCCCAGATTCTTAGCCCGCACCAAGGGAGTAAATCCCGCATGGGGACCGACAAAATTTATTCCCTCGACCGGCAGCAGATCGAGATAGCGCCACATGCTGTGCGGGCCGTCCTGGATTTTTTTGCGCGAAATCGTCTTTTTGATCTCGTCGTAGTTGTACTTCACTTCTAGGGGGCCAAAACACATTTCGCAGACGTGGATCGCCTTAGTTGGATACTCCTTTCCACATTCCCGGCAGATCAAAGCTTTCATTTTGCTCATGGTCGCACCATCTTCGAGGATCTGTGATTAAGGACGCACCGCACAGCCGGCATAGGGATCTCCATCGTCAAACAACTCAGTGATAGTTGGGTGTTCGCCACAGAGGGCACAATCGGGATTGCGGCGAACTTTGATGTCACGAAACTGCGTTCTACGCGCATCGAAGTCAAGCATGCGGTTTGTCAACGGTTGGCCGATGCCAAGGAGCAGCTTCAACGCCTCTGTTGCTTGAATTGTTCCAACGATTCCTGCAAGCACGCCGATGACTCCCGCCTCTTGGCATGAGGCAACCAGTCCAGGTGGAGGAGGCGCTTTGAATACGCATCGGTAGCAGGCTGATTGTTTTGGGATGATCGTCGTCACACGACCATCGAAACGCAGGATGCCGCCGTGGACCAATGGCTTGTTGGCAAAAAAACAGGCATCGTTGATGAGAAATTTAGCCGTGAAATTATCGACGCCATCAATCACGACATCGTAATCGGCGAAGATTTTCAGCGCGTTGCCTGCCGTCAAGCGTTCTTCATACATCGAAACATGGACATCGGGATTCAAAGCACGGATTTTTTCTTTCCCCGATACAACCTTAGGCCTTCCGATATCCATGGTGTGATGGAGAATCTGCCGTTGAAGGTTCGTCAGGTCCACCACATCGCTGTCAATGAGCCCGATCGTGCCGATTCCCGCTGCGGCTAAGTACAGGGAGGCTGGCGACCCAAGACCTCCGGCACCGACTAGGAGAATTTTCGATTTGGCGATCTTCTTCTGACCCTTGCCACCAACTTCTGGCAGAAGAATATGTCGGCTGTATCGGTTAATCTGGTCTTCCGTGAAATCCATGCGAACACCAGTCAGCACATAATTTTCAGCCTTCAGGCATCGTGTAGTTGTTGAAGAAAGTGCTGAAAGCCAAGCACTCTATGGTTAAATATTAAAGTACTTTTCTATGCTAATATACCGCTCGCCTGTGTCGCAAAGAATCGTGACTACATTCTTGCCAGGGCCCAATTCATTAGCGATTTTCTGGGCGGCAAACACGTTAGCACCAGCTGAAATGCCCACCAAAAGGCCTTCTCTTTTCGATAGCTGCTTGGCGGTCTGGTAGGCTTCGTCGTCAGTCACTGTGATTATCTGGTCGAGGATGTTGCGGTTCAAGACCTGGGGAATGAAACCTGCGCCGATTCCCTGAATTTTGTGCGGTCCTGGGTCTCCACCGGAGAGCACGGGCGAGCCGGCAGGTTCGACTGCGATTACCTTGACGTATGGATTCTTGTCCTTGAAGACTTCCCCGCATCCTGTAATCGTGCCGCCGGTACCCACTGCCGCGACAAGCGCGTCGATCTTTCCGTCGAGCGCATCCCAAATTTCCGGCGCCGTCGTCATGCGATGCATCGCCGGATTGGCCGGGTTTGAAAATTGATCTGGCATGAAGTAAGAGGGATTTTGCGCCAGGATGCTTTCCGCTTCCTTAATCGCCCCTTTCATACCTTCCCATGCCGGAGTCAGCACAAGTTGTGCTCCATATGATGACAGCAAGCTGGCTCGTTCCATGCTCATACTTTCTGGCATGACCAAGATCAACTTGTAACCCCGCACGGCAGCTACCAGCGCCAGTCCGATGCCAGTGTTTCCGCTGGTCGGCTCCACAATAGTTCCGCCAGGCTTAAGCTTGCCCTGACGCTCCGCTGCATCGATCATGTTGAGGCAGATCCGGTCTTTGACGCTGCCCCCTGGGTTGAAAAACTCAACTTTGCCATAAATTGTCGCAGAGCTTGGATTCGCTAGCCGGTTCAATCGAACAAGCGGGGTCTTTCCGATGAGCTCAGTAATCGCTTCGTGGAAGGCCATCGTCACCCGCCGCCTCCCATGTAGAAAAGGAATTCAACCTGGTCTCCCTCGTTCAGCTTAGTGGTAGCTAGATGAACGCGTTCTAGGACCTTATCGTTGACCTCGACAGCGACCATTTGAGGTTCAATATTTTTGAACTTAAGCAAATCGAGGACTGTTCCTTCCTGGACCTCCTCAGATTTACCGTTTATTTTAAGCCGCATGAATCCTTCCAAGTTGGCATAGAGATTAAGGAATTTGTTCAAGCTAGCAAAGGCCTGCTCCGCTTGTCAAGGATATGCCCTGGATCGTCAGAGACAGGAACAAAGGATTGGATTCATCATGTGATGAAGCATGTTAGGGATCACGACGCATTGGACTGGCCGACTACAGCGGTTGCTTGACTTTGTTCCAGTTTCACCGCCACTATGCCTAAATCCTTTGGAGCCAGNNTTTCTCTTTCGAGGATCGGAGGCGACTCCATTGAAAGAGTCCGAGAACGAACTGTTTCATGATGTGGAACCAGCTATGGACAGCATCGGGCTTACCTTTGAGAAGTTTCTCTCCGTCTGGGTCCAAGGTGAAGGAGAGGAAACTAAGCCATCGGCCTTCACTAGCGTGTACGTCCGGACAGCTATGCTGGATATGGACAAGCGTATGGGTTTTCTCCAGCCCCTCCAGGGGCGTCCTCACCAAATCAAGCATATGCTGGTGGCGGCTCAGAAGCAGTTTCTTCGGGAGTGGTTACAGGACCATGCCCCTCAGGCTTGGGAGTCTACAGAGGATCATGTCCGAGGGCTCTTCGAACTAGAATGATCAACGCTGCTGTGGGTGGAATCTGCAAAAGGTCTTGCGCAGGCTTCGTCTTGTGTTTGTCAGCGCATGACCGTGGTCCCAAGTTGGAGACCTTCCTCAGGGTCAATCGTGGTGTGGTATGCCCTCGATGATAAGCCACTCAGGAAATTGGTAGTGGTAGAGGCCTACGAGAGGGGGGGTGCTAGATTTGGATCGCTGTCTGCGGTGATGGACATCCCTCCCGCGTGATCAAGGCGCTGGATACCGGCGACAAGCGGGGAGTGGATATACGTATTGCTACGTACCATGAGCGACTCAATGACGTCAAGCGGCGGGTCATACTTTCGCCCCATCGTGCAGTCGGCATAGCTTGCAAGATCAATCAGCACACAGTTTCATGCCTTTGAAGCAGGGTGTGGTCAATGATGAGGGTAACACCAGCAACTCGATTAGTCTCGACCAAGGGCAATCGCTGCAACGATGAATGGCTGGATCTAATCCGAGACTAGATTATTTCGTGAAGCCCCACGGAATGTTCTTCTCGACGTAGAGCGATGATCTACAATTGGCGGTTAAGAAACGAGCAGGAAAAAGGGTGGAAGCTGAGGTCAAGGCGAAGAGAGAGATGTAACAGGCCGTCGCTCGTCTGTTGTTCCGTACCTCACGGCAAACTTAAGCGTCGTTTGTGAGGTTAAATGACGGAGGAAACTGACATTGCAGTCGTCGGAGCCGGTGGAGGAGGAGCTATTCTTGCTCTGGCACTGGCTCAGAAGGGGATCAAAACGATCGTCTTGGAACAAGCGCCTGGGCCGCCAGGAGGGTTGCGGGGTGAAATTCTTCAGCCGAACGGACAAGAAGTGCTCGATCGTCTGGGACTGTTCGGCAAGCTGCCTGTTGCAGCCACACGCACGGTTCACAAGTTTCATTTCTGCCACGTTGGTGGGGAACGCCTTTGTACAGTTGACTACAGCGATCTTCCCGCGCCATACAATCGTGCCATCGTAACACTACCAAATGTAGCACACCACACCATTCTTGACGCCATCCAATCGGAACAATCTGTCGCCCTCTGGTACGGTACTTCGTTTACCGGGTTGATTCGTGAAAGGGACCGGGTCGTTGGACTGACAGCCATGCGGGGGATAGACCAGGTGAAGGTGAAGGCGAAAGTAGTTGTCGGGGCTGATGGAGCGTTTTCCAGAGTTCGAGAGTCCCTGGGAATTCCCGCGGATCTGCATCTCTATCCGCAAGGGTACCTGATTGCCATGCTAGATGCGCCGATCCCGGTCAACGAGGCGAAATATTTTGTCGGCAAGCGGACTATCCTTGGCCTATTTCCTGCCGCTGGGGGAAAAGTCTATGTCTTCTATATGATTGATGCCGGGTCTTACGACCGTGTCAAAGAAAGGGGTATTCCTTCTCTGAAACAGGCCTGGACTGCGATCGATCCATCGAACAAGATGCTTTTTAGCACGTTGAGTTCCTGGACGCAGACCGCTTATATGGTGACTGGCCGCGTGCGTATTCCAACGTGGGTGGCGCACGGGGCGGTCTTGATTGGAGATGCGGCGCATGCGATGAATCCGCATGCCTCGCAAGGACGTATGCAGGCGATGGTTGATGCAATTACGTTAGCGGATCTATTGCAGGAATGTCTGGTGGAGGAGAATTATTCCGTCACGAAGCTCAAAACCTTTGAGGTAGCACGCCGCCCTCAGATCACAATGTTGCAGAATTTTGCAGATGAACAAGTGTTATTTTGGAACACGGCCAATCCCTTCATTGCGCTTCTTCGGGATCGGGTATTCCGAACGCTGGACAGCAACGCACGGTTGCGTTATCGCGTGCTAGCTACGACGGCTGGGCTCCGCTGTACGCCTCCATTCAATGTAATCGATCGGATTATGGCTGCGGGCTTAATACCGGATTCTTCGGCGCATGAAAGAACTGTGGGGGCTATAAGGTAACTACATGTTGTCTGTGCAGTGGACTATCAACGGGTTGCCCGATGAAACACAAGAATTCTTACGCTTGTACGTAAGAGATGTTGTGCAAGTCTATGGAAATGAATTGGGATGCGTTCTTCTCTACGGCAGCGCAGTCCGTGGAGAATTTCTGCCGGGTCGCTCGAATCTGAATGTGATGCTGTTACTGTCATCATACGATGTTGCGCTTCTCAAGAAGTATCATGGGATTCACAACCGATGGAGCAAGGACCTCGTTGTGGTCCCTCTGTTTGTTACGCAAGCCGATCTCAATTCAGCGGCATATGCGTTTCCATTGGAGTACCAGGAAATCCAGGAATGCCATCGCCTGTTGTGGGGACATGACCCCTTTGTCGGGTTTAAGGTCGACCACCGGCATCTCGCCAGCCAGATCTTGCAGGGCCTGCGGGGGAATCTCTTACGCCTGCGACAGCGCTTGGTCGAGGGAGGGAGTACAGAAGAAGCCATCATGATTCTGCTTCCGTTGTCGGTGACATCATTGCTGCCAGTACTGCGTGGTGTGCAACGGATTTTGGGCCGGCCTGTTCTCTCTCATGGCGAACCGGTGTTGAGAGATCTGGAAGGCTATTTTGAGATCGATCTCACTGGTCATTATGAAGCCCTTTTGCTCAAAAAAGGGAAAATTTCGCCTGGTCAGAAGGAAGTGCCGAGACTAATGGACCGATATATTGAAAGTATGGGACAATTGCTTGCTGCTGTGGAAAAACGACTGGGACAGGCATGAGGAGCGTGATGGTAAAATGGCTGGTGCCTGTGTTGCTTTTTGGTATGTCTGTGGCGTGGGATGGTATAAGCACTGCATCCCTCTATGAACGGCCAAAGCAGCAGCCCGACCTACCTAGTCCTGCCGGTTATGTGAGTGACCATGCCCAGGTTCTCGATGCGGAATGGGAAGAGCGAATTCGGTCGGTTTGCCAGGATCTCGAGCGAAAGACTGGGGTGGAAATGGTCGTAGTGACGGTGTCTAGCCTAAAACCGTTCGTTTCGGCGAATGAATACGCGGCAGCGCTCTACGAACGATGGGGAATTGGCTCGGCGCAGCAGGAACATGGTGTCATGGTGCTGGTTACGGTTCAGGAGCGGCAAGCCGCGATAACCTTAGGCCGACAAATGTTGCCGGTAATCACACCGCCAATCATGAACAACATCGGTAGTACATATTTGCATCCCACCATACGGCTGGGACATTTTGGTGAAGGACTCTATCGGACCGTGGTAGCGTTGGCCTCGCCGACTCAAGAAGTCCGTGTCGGGGTGCCCCCAAAGAAACGCTCTCGCGGTGTCGGCTTCTGGATCACCCTTATCACCAGCCTCGCGGCGGTATCATTTTTTTGGTGGATCAGCCGTCCGGATCTGCGGCATCCCTATCGGCGACTTCAACAAGGCGAGTACTGGGGAACCGGGCAGGGTGGCTTTGGTGGCAACTGGGGCGGCTTCGGCGGGGGGACAAACGGGGAGGGATATCAATAGTGCAGTCTCCGGGGCCTCGTGTTCGCCAGACGCGTGCTCTCTAGAAGGTATTATTCGGCGCAGTTGTTTAAGATTGACTAGGCCGCCCTGCTTCTAAGTAGGAGTAAGCGAGCGTGCTAGAAGAACCCCTTTTCCTCCGTTAGTTGCTAGCTAGTTCCCGCTCGAGACCCCTACAGAAAAGGGCGGTGTAAACATGGTCAACATGTTTGGAAGTTGTGTAGCGGGAACCGCTGTGGGGATAAATTTGGGATAGTCTTGGCACTCTACGTCGCCGTTTGGTTCGACATAGAGGCGGGAAAGGATCTTAACCGATTGAATCGGTTTGGTGTTACGAGTTGGAACATAGGCAGTCCCTCCGTCGGCTCCGACGTAGGACCAAAACATCTCATCTCGGGCCGCTTTCCTCGTTGCAATTTCGTCTAAGGCAGCGACCACTTGCCCAGATTTGCCGTCGCAACCTTTACTGGTAAAATACAGATTCACGGGATTGCCACTCCCACCGAACCTATCCTTAAAGACCGAGAGCACGAAGATCATCTTACCCACTTTGAACGGTACGATCGGCACCTGATGGTATGAACCGGATATTTCGACTATGGGACCGATTGTCTTGCCTGTCGCATCAATCATGACAAGCGACTCAACTTGTTGTACCTCGGCAGTCGAAACTGACAAAAACCCGACGATGAGTGTAAAAACAATGAACAGCTGCAATGACCTCATGTTGGCACCTCCATGTACTGTTCTAGGCAAGGAACTCCACGTATCTCCTTACCCACCGTTGAGTGTTTGTCGGGACCACCGTTGTTCCGTGGGAGGATCTCCTTGCGCGCTTCGAGCGCTGCCCGAAAGGCAAGCCATTGTAAGAGAGTGTGAGCACATGTGCAAGGGTTTGATGACGGAACCGGGGGGTTCTTGAGATTGATGCGGTCTTGAATTCTTAAGGCAACATCCTATTCTATAGGAGCCTCTTATCTAAAGGATTTGACTTAATGCAATCAATGACTGGCACAGAAAATAAGGATGTCGGATACCGGGGACTGGCGTTCTTTTCATTCGGTTTCCGGCCTTTTTTTCTCGGTGCTGCGCTATTTGCAAGTGTTGCCACTCCAGTATGGGTTTTGATGCTGGACAGCGTCGGCGGTCTGACCATGCTTTATCCAGCACGGGA
>JABAOE010002118.1_pt2 | contig 11740 bp, 15 predicted proteins | sample 7062141 | NCBI WGS metagenome assembly JABAOE01 (sample SAMN14538627, study PRJNA623070) | marine sediment metagenome | biome: marine biome [ENVO:00000428]; feature: marine pelagic biome [ENVO:01000023]; material: deep marine sediment [ENVO:00002113] | place: India: Gulf of Khambhat ...
AGTCCCCAGTTGGCTTCAATTACAATTTGATTGGATTCTCCACTGACTGGGTTGATTGTGAATGTTACGCCTGCAACTTTGGAATTAACCATCTTCTGGACACCGACGCTTATGAGAACGTCCTCGTGTCTGAAGCCCTTCTCAGTTCGGTAGAATATGGCTCGCGGGGTGAATAGGCTGGACCAGCATTTTACAGTTTTTCGGACAAGTTCGTCGGCGCCTTTCACGTTGAGGTAGGTTTCTTGTTGCCCAGCAAATGACGCATCTGGCAGGTCTTCAGCGGTAGCACTGGAGCGAACAGCCACGAAGATTTCGCTAGTCTTGGTTCGTTTGCTTAGTTCGTTGTAATTGGCTTGGATTGCTTTCTCAATTCTGCCTGGCATTTCGGTAGATTCGATTAGCTGTCGAACTTTTTTCGAAGCTTCTTCGTATTGCTTGGGGTCTTTGATGTCAGTGACGGTTTCTTCAACAATCCTGTAAATCTTCTCATCTATGTTTGTTTCAGTGATGAACTCTCTGTACGCTTCTGCTGTGATGGCGAATCCAGGTGGAACAGGTATCCCAGCGCGTGTCATTTCGCCGAGGTTAGCGTTTTTTCCACCGACAAGTGGAATATCTTCTTTACCAAGTTCCTCAAACCATAGAATCCGCTTCTCCCGACGGGAAGATGACAAAATGTTCTCCCTCTACCAATAATTCCAATCAGTCTGAAGTTTCTTGGAGAGCAATTCTACATGTAACAGGTAGTTTAGCTCCCCCCCTTTTTAGGGCTTGCTTAGCCGTCTCTATACCGTCCTTGTTCACACCAACCTGTATGATCGCCTGGTTGGGTCTTACTCGGGCTGCTGTCCCAACGGGCTTTCCAAAGGCTCTTTTCATTCCATCTTGCAAGCGATCTGCATGAGCGCCGAAAATCATTTTATTCTCCCTAAGAATTGCGTGAGGATAAGGTAAAATCCGCAGAACGTAGCTTTCTCCCAGTTTTTCGGAGAGAAGCCGGTTCACAGCTATTCTAGCGGCTTCAAAGGCGCTGTGGCGGATCTGAGCTTCTTTCTGGGCGATTAGCTGAGCTTGGTATTCGAACTTGGTTTTGGTGTCGCCCATAGTGAATTTTACAATCTTTGGAGGAGGAAAACCGCCGATGTACTTCTTTCTGGTGTAGGGCATTCCTTTTACCTCCCGGTAGTTTTTCGCTTTCATACTTTTCCCTTCACGAGCATACGAAAACGGCTATTTAAAGCCTTTTGTGACATGACTTTATATATCAAAATTATGAATTGTGAATGTTAAGTGCAGCTAAAGTGCAAGTGGGAATGAAGAGATTTGACAAGCTTCAGAAAATCAAGACCGACTAAGCGTGAACATTTTTTTAACCGCGCAAAAGTTGTAGCCGAAAGAAGTACTTGTTTGAGAAGAAGAGTGGGCGCGGTCATCATCGATAAGGAGGGGGTAGAGCTTAGCTCCGGCTATGTTGGAGCTCCAAGAAACACAAAACATTGCATTGAAATTGGCAAATGTCTGCGAATGGATCTGAAAATTCCCTCAGGGCAACGCTATGAATTGTGCAGGAGTGTACATGCAGAGCAAAACGCAATAATAAACGCGGCAAGAACTGGAGCCAGTGTAGTAGGTGGAGCAATGTACATTTCAAGCGAGAAGCTCGAAGGTGCATATGGCGATGAAGGTAGAGAGAGAAAAATCTACGGTCCATGTATCATATGCAAGAAAGAAATAGTCAACGCAGGCTTGACAGCAGTTTATATGAGAGAAGAAGGGGTGGGAGAAGAAAGATACACGTTAGCGCAAATCAAAGAAATGCTGGCGCAAGAGGAGGAGGAATGGAAAAGAAAGATCGGGAAGGGTAAACTTGTCACGCGCAAGGTCGGGAAAAACTCTAGACGTCTTCATAGGTGAGCGTGTATCAGGCTGTGTCGCCCAGAACCAAACACGTGCAAGCACTTAAAACCCTAAGAACGACTTGCAACGATGACGGTGTCTCTCTTGCTCGCGGTAGGCTTTACCGAAATTCTCTCAAACCTTTCTATTTTTATTACTAGGTATAAGGTTTTAATATAGTACTGGGCTAAAACACGTCAAATCATTTAACTAAAGTCGATATTAGGAGATTACCTGTAGATGACCCTAGATCACCTTGTGGTTTTCAATCAGCTCAATAAGCTTGTCTTTTCCAAGAATGCACATCCGGTTTTCACCTGACTCTAGCAGTACAGAGGACTTGTTCTATATACTTCTTTTGCAGTCCGCAAAGATTGAGATGACATGGAAAGCTTAATACAAATCAGCTGGTTCAAATCTTCAACATGGTTACGATTAGGCTATTTGAACCCAAAGACGTCAATTTTGCTGCCGAGCTGATAAGGCAAGAAAAGTGGGGACACACAGCGAAAGACGTTAGGCGGTGCTGGAATTTTGAACCTGAAGGTTGTTTCATCGCCGAACAAGATGGGGAAAGAGTTGGTCATGTCTTCTCCGTAAACTACAGTACAGTGGGTTGGATTGGCCTTCTGATCATACAGCAAAGCTACAGAGGTCAAGGAATCGGAACAACCTTGATGAGAACAGCGATGAACTATCTTAGAACCCTTGGTGTAGAAACAATTAGACTTGAAGCAATCCCGGAAGCAGTCACACTCTACCAACGTTTGGGTTTCAAAAGCGAATTTGATTCACTGCGGTTTTACAGGGAATTGAAACCCGGAAGAACATGTCTACAAGCCAAGGATGAAGAGATTCATCAGATCAAAGACGACGAACTTGAGATTTTGGGAAAGTTCGATGCCGAATGCTTTGGAGCCAATCGCTTGAAGGTTCTACAGGGCCTCTATAGAGATTTTCCTCAGCATTGCTTAGTTGCGAGAAATGATGGTATCATGGGTTATATAATGTGCCGAGAAACAGACTCTGGCTTTTGGCTAGGTCCGTGGGTTTGCGAAGAGGAGCATCCAGAAGTAGCGCGAGATCTAATCGTTTCTTTTCTGCACGCATTAAAGGCAAACTCTGGACTTTGTGTTGGAATCCCAGCCCCTAACACGATGGGAATTCAACTGCTTGAAAAATTAGACTTCAGTTTAATGTCGAAGAGCATTCGAATGTTTTGNNATTCGAATGTTTTGGGGCAGACCCACATATTCAGGAAACGCTAAAGAGAACTTTGGAATTGGAGGCCCAGAAAAAGGCTAGAAGTAGCAACGCGGCTCACAGAAGAGAAAGAAGCACCTTCAAAGACTCCTGAAGCAGGGTATACAGGTTGTGAGTACAACCTTTTTTTCATGCCAGTTCATGCGGTGTCGGCAAATAGTAAATTTATAAGAGAGAAAATGTTATTGTGAAGAAACAGCATGGAAATGAGGAGGAAGCAATATGGTTGAAGTAAAGGTTGACCATTCAAAGTGCAATGGAGACTCAATATGCGTCGACGTTTGTCCTGTTGCCGTCTTCGAACTGCAAGAAGTTCCAGAGTATCCTGGCGAAAAGAAGTCGGTTGTAGTTGACAACGACGCATGTATAGAATGCAGAGCATGCGAGGTTCAATGTCCAACTCAGGCTATAACCGTCACAGAATAGGTGGTAGCTGAAGAGGAGGAAAATTGGCCTCAGACGCGAGACCCAACCGTACTCTTGACTGTACAGGACTCTACTGTCCAGAACCAGTCTTCCGAACAAGGCTGGAACTAGACAAGATGTCTGTAGGCGAAATCTTAGAAGTACTCGCCGATGACCCAGCAGCTGACGAAGACATAAAAAGCCTAGTCAAACGTACAGGACACGAACTCTTGAGATTAAGCAGAAAAGGCGATGCTCTCCGATTCCTAATCAAGAAAACCAAGTGAAAAGGTGATGTGGTTTGAACGATCAGAAGAAGATACTGTACGTTCAAACAAGGGCGCGCGGAACAGCCACGCTAAATGACCGAATTTTAGATACAGACGCCATATTGTGCTTTTGAAGATGGAAAGGCGATTTACTATGCGAAGAGTTTACATGGATCATACCGCCGGGATGCCAATTGATGAACGCGTTCTCGAAATTATGATTCCGTATTTCACTCTAAACTATGGAAATCCCTCGTCTATTCATTCTTTTGGAAATGAACCCCGACGTGCAATCGACGAAGCACGGAGCAAGATTGCGGATCTCATTGGAGCAGAGAAAAAAGAAGAGATTATTTTCACGTCAGGCGGCACAGAAAGCAATAATCTAGCCATCAAAGGTATAGCTTACCGAAACAAGGACAAAGGACAACACATTATCACTAGTGCAATTGAACACATGTCAGTGGTAAACACGTGCAAACATCTCAGCAAACAGGGGTTCAAACTTACCCAGCTTCGGGTCGACAAGTACGGAATCGTGGACACAGAAGTCTTGAAAAAAGAAATCACAGATAAGACAATACTTGTTTCCATAATCTACGCCAACGGTGAGATTGGCACAATTGAACCCATAAAGGAAATTGGGGAAATCGCCCACGAAAAAGGAGCGTTTTTCCATGTGGACGCAGTGGCAGCTGCCGGACAAATACCGATAAACGTTCAAGATGAAAACATCGATTTACTTTCTCTTTCCGCAAACGATATGTATGGACCAAAGGGAACAGGCGCCCTTTACAAGAAAACTGGAACGCCCATCATGCCTATAATGCATGGCGGCGGACAAGAACGAGGCTTGCGCTCTGGAACCGAGAATCTACCTGGAATTGTTGGCATGGGAAAGGCAGCTGAACTCATGAAAACGGAGATGAAAACTGAAGCCGAGAGGTTGTCAAAATTGAGAGACGCATTCATTAAAGGCGTTTTGGACCGAATTCCTGAAGCCTATTTGAACGGACATTCAACCATGCGATTGCCCAACAACGTTAACGTGAGGTTCAGCTATATTGAGGGGGAATCGCTGATTTTAGGCTTGGATATGGAAGGCGTTGCCTGCTCGTCAGGCTCAGCTTGTACCTCCAAGACCTTGGAGCCCTCCCATGTTCTATTAGCGATCGGCTTGGCACATGAAGAGGCACACGGCTCCTTGCTCTTCACTTTAGGAAGACAGAATACAAAGGAAGACGTAAAATATGTGCTAGGTCTATTACCAGGCATAGTTAGAAGATTGAGAGCCATTTCACCTTTGACCCCGAAGGATTTGGTGACGTAAAATGTACACTGAGAAAGTCATGGAGCACTTCAGGAACCCCCGTAACATGGGTGACATGCCAGATGCAGACGGCATCGGAACAGTGGGCAATCCAGTTTGCGGCGATTTGATGACCATTTTCATCAAAGTGAAAGACAACAAAATAGCTGATATTAGGTTCAAGACGTTTGGCTGTGGAGCTGCAATAGCGACAAGCAGCATGATTACAGAACTGGCAAAGGGCAAAACTCTTGAAGAGGCAGCAAAAATATCGCGCGGTGACGTAGCCAAAAGCCTGGATGGATTGCCACCAGTGAAAATGCATTGCTCCAACCTTGCGGCAGACGGGCTTCGTGCAGCTATAGAAGACTACCTCAAGAAGAAGGAGGGCAAAACATGAAAACATTCAAGAAGTGTGAGCTATGCGATCTTGAACTATCCGGTGAAAAATGTGCATTTGCAATCCACAAGCGAGTTGTCGGTGGAAAAGAACATTACTTTTGCTGCGAACATCACGCCGACGAATTCGAAAAAAGACATCGAGAACGAGAGTAGAAAGACTCTAGTTTCGGCGTTGAGCTTCAACTATGGTTATTGTTTCAAACATGGCTTTCTGCTCAGCGAGAATTCTAGCTTCTAGCCCTTTCTTGTGAAATCTATTCAATGTCGCCTTGACGTTGGACAAAGAAGACTGAACCAAGAGAACCCGACCATATGAGCGTAAGTATTGTGGAGCTTCGGTTACGAAGCGATCTATGACGTCTCTCCCCGTCGGTCCTCCAGCCCACGCCCGTCCTATCCATGTATTCTCTTCATCTGGGGTAGATGGGAGATACGGAGCGTTGAAGAGGATAAGGCTGAAATGCTCGTTTTGTGTTATTGGTTGAAAAAGGTCGCCTACTAGCAATTCGATTTTTTCGGCGGCCTTGTTGAGCTTCGCGTTCATTTTGGCGCAGTCAACCGCATGAGGATTCAAGTCTGTGGCTACTACTCGTTTCGCCTTTTCTGCTGCTAGAATGCCTAGTATTCCACAGCCCGTGCCAATGTCGAGAACGACAGCATTTTCCTCCACAGAAAGGTGTTCCGCTAGGAGAAACGTGTCTTCTGCCGGGTCATACACATCCTTCGAAACGGAGAAAACATGATCATTGAAGAGAATCTTCTTCATAAATCAGATATTCTCATGAGCTTCGAGAAATGGCTTTCTGTCTTGAGAGAAGATTCCTGTTTGTATACTTGAATCCTTTTAACAGTGGATTTATATAGAATCGATGCGCGCGCATGGTGGCCCTGTAGTTTCGATTATGGTTGGTAGAAGGATGGAGTAGTTTTGCAACCTATTCACTCATTTCCGCAATAGCTTCACTTGTTCTTGTCATTATCTCAGGGATATTTATCAAGAGCAAATACAGGGGTTTACTTGAAAGATTAGGAGTCTATCCCTATCAACTCTACTACTTTGTTCTTGGGCTGATGGTTTTTCTGAATAATTAATCATTAACCATGCTAGATGAACGCCGCGTTGATTCTGCGAACCTTCGGATTTCATTGGTCAACGCACCGAAGTCTTCAGGCGCTAGTTTCCGCACCCGTTTGTCGTGGTACAGCAAGGAATCAGCTATTTCTTTGATTTTCTCTCTTCTAGTTCCTAGTCTGGCCAGGTAGGGGACAATGGCGTTGCGTACCTTTTTATTGCGTTGAGTAAACAGCGTTCTAACAACTTGCGAAAAGGCTTGTTCATCTTCAACTGCAAAAGGTGGCAACCTAGGTCGCAATCTAACAATGTAAGAATCAACCTCAGGAGACGGATAGTACAGGTCTTTAGACACGTGATCCAGCAGCTCTACATCGGCTCGATAGTAGATCATCACGGTCAATCTTCCGTACTCTTTGCTTCCAACTACTGCTACTAATCTTCTGGCGAATTCCTTCTGGAACGTAAGAACAGCGCAATCAAGGTTTCTCTCTGAGAGCCAGAAGAGAATTGGAGACGAAACGTAGAAAGGAGGATTTGAAACGACCTTGTTGAAGTCGGGTAGCGGCACTTTGAGAACATCACCTTCGACCAACTTTACGTTGTCTAGGTCTTCGAGTTCCGTTCGTAGAATTGTCGTTAATCGGGGATCTACTTCGACGGCGATAACCCGTTTGCATTTCTGAGAGATAAGCCTTGTCAGAAAGCCTAATCCTGAACCTATCTCGAGAACGACGTCGTTCTTGTTCAAAGAAGCGTAGGAGACCATAAGCCTCAGCAGATCTTCGTCTATCATGAAGTTTTGTCCTAGACGCTTCTTAGGGAAGCATCTGCGAGTGCGCAGAAGGTGTTTTGCTGTATTGAGTAGGCTCATTGATCTTCAGATTCCGTTAGATGATTAGCTTATTCGGGCACAAATCGTTTTCAGATCTTCTTCGTAGGGAAAAGGCTATTGACGTATATATCTCATTGAGCTCGTGTGAATAGCCTATACTTGCTGTCGCCTGCCAACTCTTCTAAGATTCTCTTGGCGACGAGTTTCGCCGGGTTGGGGATGTTGGCTCTTTGCTGCAAATCGTCGAAGTTCTTGAAGGGAATCCTTTCTCTTTCGTTGATTATCTGCCACATGTACTTTTTGCCTATACCAGGAATTAATTCCAAGGCGTGCATTCTAGGAGTTATCGCTTGAGTTGAGTTGAAGAAGTTGACGAACAGCTTCTCTCGGTCACGCACGATTTTTTCGATGACCCCAGGCAGTTCCATTTTAGCTGTGGAAGTTAGTTCGTCATAGCTTATTCGCCCAAGGATGTAGGTAATCTTAAATCTGGATTCCTTTCCCACATATACGCGCTCATACGGCTTGATGAAGATGCCTTCTTTGACAACAGCCTCGAGAAGAGTGAAAAATTCTTCTCCAATAACTTGAACAAGGGCTNNAAGGGCTCCGGCTCTGTATCCCGGTCTAGCGCTAGGTCTACCGTGTTGCAGGAAATCGAGTACATAGGCGAATTCTTCGTATCTTTTTTCCATTCCATCCTCGCCTAACACTAACGCTGACCAATAACTTATCTTCTATTGTGGGTGATTACTTATTCTTTTTTTCTATACTCGTCTAAAACGCTTAGTATTGCCTGCAGCTTGGAAGTTTCCACTATTTTGCGTCCGCCGGCCAGAAAAACGCGAATCTCTTCTATGCTCTGGGGCATACAGTTCACGAGTTGAACTGCTTCTTCCATTGCCAATTCGAATTTTTCGATGAGAGTTTTCACAAGTGGCTTGACCTTTTCTGGGTCAATGCGAGAGAATTTGGAAGCGTAGTCTAGGGACCTTCTTTGAAGTTGGTCAAGCTTGTCTTCGTCGAGTGAATCTAACATTTTTTTCACTTGAGCCACGGTGAGAATTTGTTCTTTTGAGCGTTTTGGCGGCATGGTTTTCTATCTCCCGGTATGCGGCTCTAGATGTTCTGGGCGTACAATGATTTGTTTTGTTGCGTCTCCTTGGGTTACATTCACTACGTATGCTCGGCCTCGCTTTGCGGTGATGAGACCTATTCGACCATGATATCTTCGGTGCGGCATGCCTTTGTGCATGCTTGGGTCGAGCTTTACTACGACTTTCTCGCCTGAAGTGTACTCGCGGAGAATTTTGCTTAGTCCAGTTTTTCCTCTTTCTCGGGGTTTTCTCTTGAGAAGTGAACGGGTTTTGGCTCGGTAGCCCTTGGATTTTCGCATCTAGATCGCCTCTTCCTTTGTCGTGATTACATTTAAAACGTCTAGTTCTAAAGGTTTGGCTTCTACATTTAGGATTTCTGCTACGCTTGGGGTTGTTCGCCCTTCGTCTCCGGTTATCAGTTCTTTTATGTAGAGGCCTCCTTGGCAGTGAATCTGCATTTCAATCTTGTCAGGTTTCAACTTCTTTACTTTTGCCTTATATATGTACTTTTCCCGAACGAGATCAGCTCTTCTGTGAAGTACACGCCTGGGGGTCTTCTGATGAATAACAGCGTTCGTGAGGGTTTCAGCTAGTTCGGATAGCTTTTGTTTTCTTACGGATTTGCCAAACTCGACGGTGACTTTGTACAGTTTCTGTGCGCCTTCAGCTCTTTTCAGGGCTCTTACGGTGTCTTTTGTGACGAATTGAAGGTTGGAGATTTCAACTTTGCCTTTGGCTCTTTTGTTAACTGTTTGCGTTAGGCTGTTAAGGTCGATGAATCTCCTCTTTGGTTTCTTTGTCTCTACAGCGAATGGTCGGCCTTGTCCTAGCATTCTGGCATCGATGTCTTCTCTCCCAGCTCCATGAAAAGCTATGGTCTCTCCTTCAGTGACTTCTAGGGTTGGCTCTCCAATGAGTTCTTCTACCGATTCTGGATACAGCTTGCCCGTTCCGTTACATCGTGAGCAGCCGTTCCCGCGGCATTCCGCGCAAAGCCATTTGGATTGAGGTATCCCTCGGACGAGTTTTCGGTATCTCCCGGCAATGAGGAGAGGGTTGACTTGGAGGTGAACTTGTCCGGAAAAGGGATTAACTAGAATAACAATCTCAGGTCTTTTGTAGTCAACGACCTTCTTCGTCACTTTGGATATTTCTTTGCCTATTTCTCGGCTGAACTCGTTGCGCATGCTTTCGCCGTGCTTCACCTCAAATTCAGCTTTGAACTCATCTTCTCTTTCTTCAGCCTGTGTTGGCAGCTCGACGCCTACGAGAAAAGTTGAGAACTCGTAATCGTTCAGCTTTTCTAGAGCTGATTCAACGAACTCGTTGACAAATTCAAAACGCCCCTCGCATAGGTAGCATTGCTGTTTTTTGCCAAGTTCCTTTCCATTTCTTTCGAGGAGTTCAATTGCCATGTTGAACGAGCCGTTGATTGCTAGCGTTTTCAGACGTGCCATTCCCGATTTGCGTTTGGAAAGTGTCAGCTGGTGGGCTTGCATTGTTGAGAGGAGCTTGATGGTTTCGCCTCTTTGTTGGTTGTTGAGCCCATAGCCAAGCAGGGCGAATTGCCTTCCTAGACAGTGGTTGCAGAGAGGGTGGTTCTTCAGCATTTGCTGGGCTTTTTCGAGGATTATCATCAGAAATTCGCTCTTTTTCACTTATATTCCAAGAATGGCTGCTTTCTTCCTGCGGCCGCTACGATCCCATGGGTAGTTTCTTGCCGAAGAAGGGCAACGCTTTTTTTCTTCTTATAGTTTTCATCATCTTTTTCATTGTGGCATATTGTTTCAATAGTTCTTTAACGTCTTTTTCTGCCGTGCCTGAGCCTCTTGCTACGCGTCTTATTCGTGAGGCAGTGAATATTTTGGGTTTGTCTCGTTCTTCGGGTGTCATGGATTGCATAATGAAACGCCATCTTTTTAGGCGATCTTCGGCTTGATCCATCATTTCATCTGGTATGTTATAGCTCATGCCAGGGATCATTTTCAAGATGCGCTTGAATGGTCCCATGCTTTTCATGGCTTCGAATTGTTCGTACATGTCGGTTAGGGTGAACTTGCCAGTTAAAAAAGCCCGCATCTTTTTCTCGGGGACTTCAACTTCGGCTTCGCGGACTTTGTCAATGAGACTTTGGATATCACCCATGCCGAGTAGTCGTCCAACGAAGCGTGCTGGTACGAATGGTTCGATGTCTTGGGTTTTTTCGCCTGTGCCGATGAATTTGATTGGAGCTTTTGTTGCAGCGACTGCTGATAGGGCTCCTCCTCCTCGGGCTGAGCCGTCGAGTTTTGTGACGAGTATCGAGCCGATTGGTGTGGCATCGTTGAAAGCTCTAGCTTGGATTGCGGCTTGCTGACCTATTGTTCCGTCTACTACGAGGATCACTTCGTTTGGCTTGATTGTTTTTTCCAAGGTTTTCATTTCTTGAATGAGGCTTTTCTCTTCTTTGTGGCGTCCCGCAGTATCGATTATGATAACTTCCTTGTCTGCGAATTGCTTTAATCCGTTTAGGGCGATCTTTGTGGGATTTTTGTTCTTGGGTTCACCGTATAGTGGAATGTTTGTGCGCTGGGCGAGTTGGGACAGTTGAGCGTAGGCGCCGGGTCGATAGGTGTCGGCGCAGACAACTGCGGTCTTGAGTCCTCGTTTCTGGTAGTATCGCGCAAGTTTGGCGCTGGCTGTTGTTTTTCCTGATCCCTGAATTCCAATGAGCATGAGCACGTTTCTTCTGCTCGGTTCAATCTTCAATGGGACGGGCTTCTCACCGAGGAAGCGGGTCAACTCTTCGTAGACGACTTTGATTACATGTTCTCTTCTCGAAATTCCCGGCGGAACTTTCGCCTTAAGTGATCGTTCTTCGATTTGCTTTGATATTTCGAGAACAAGCTTGACGTTTACGTCTGCTTGGAGAAGGGCTCTCTGTATATCTCGGGCGAGCTCTTTCACAACTGCTTCGTCAACTACTGGGGCTCGCAAAACTTTTCGTAAGGCGCCGTAAAGGGAAGAGCCTAAGCGTTCAAGGGCCATGGGCGTTTCTCCAATCATAGGTTTGATGCGCACTTAAATAGGTATTCGTTTGAAGAAAACTCCGATAAATACGCACTGACTCGGCAACTGCTCGAAACACACACGAGACTGAAGCCGTCCAGCCTCGACATCTATATGTCTGGCTTGCGAACAATCTGCAAGTTT
>JABAOE010006066.1_pt1 | contig 11740 bp, 12 predicted proteins | sample 7062141 | NCBI WGS metagenome assembly JABAOE01 (sample SAMN14538627, study PRJNA623070) | marine sediment metagenome | biome: marine biome [ENVO:00000428]; feature: marine pelagic biome [ENVO:01000023]; material: deep marine sediment [ENVO:00002113] | place: India: Gulf of Khambhat ...
TATCGTACCTTGGCCGAGAAGATCGACCAAAACGAAATGTTTGTTGTCCCCACGCCTCTGGAAATGGAGGAGCTGGAAGATCTGCTGCTTGAGTTTGGCATCATGGAGATGGACGACGAGGAGAACGTTGGGGTTGCAGAATCAGTTTAAGGGCTTTTGCCACTGAGCACACAGAGGAAACAGAGTCTTTATAGGGGTTGAAAGATAACATCTATCTCTGTGCACTCAGTGCTCTCTGTGGTGCAAAGATCTTTATTAAGGAGTTTATGCATGTCTGAAATCAGAAAGCCCATCAAGGGCATTACAAAAGAACGTACAGAGAAGCTGATCGCTGAAACTCTGGCTGAAATGCCGGAGAAGGCAGCGAAGAAGCGTGCGCCTCACCTCGGTGCCAACGAACCGACCAGCGCCAAGTGTGCGGTCAAGTCGAACAAGAAGGTTGTCCCCGGCGTGATGAGTCAGCGAGGCTGCGCCTACGCCGGTGCGAAAGGGGTTGTTTGGGGCCCGATCCGTGACATGGTTCACGTTTCTCATGGCCCTGTCGGCTGCGGTGTTTACAGTTGGGGTACGCGTCGTAACCTGATGCAGGGCATCCCCGGTGTCACCTCTTTCCCGATGGACTTCACCTCTGACTTCCAGGAGCGTGACATCGTTTACGGCGGTGACCCGAAGCTGGAAAAGCTGCTGGACGAGGCCAACGAACTCTTCCCGCTCGCCAAGGGTTTCTCGGTCCTCTCCGAGTGCCCGGTCGGCCTGATCGGTGACGACATCAACGCCGTCACCAAGAAGAAGGAAAAGGAATTCGACAAGCTGGTCGTCCCCTGTAACTGCGAAGGTTTCCGCGGCGTATCCCAGTCCCTCGGTCACCACATTTCCAACGACTCGATCCGTGATTTCATTATCGGTAAGTTCGAGTTTCCGGAAGAGCCCGGTCCTTATGATGTCTCCCTGATCGGTGATTACAACATCGGTGGTGATGTCTGGGCCGCCAAGCCGATCCTCGAAGAGATCGGTCTCAACGTCAAGTCGGTCTGGACCGGCGACGGCGAGGTCGAGAAGATAGCGGCCACCCACAGCGTCAAGCTCAACCTGATCCACTGCTACCGTTCGATGAACTACATGTGCAAGGTCATGGAAGAGAAGTACGGAATCCCCTGGCTCGAGTACAACTTCTTCGGCCCGACCAAGATCGAGGAATCCCTGCGCGCCATCGGTGAGCTGTTCGACGACAAGATCAAGAAGAACGTCGAGAAGGTCATCAAGAAGTACCGCAAGGAGATGGATGAGGTCATCAACGAGTACAAGCCGCGTCTTGACGGCAAGACGGCCATGCTCTTTGTCGGCGGTCTGCGCCCGCGTCACACAGTCGGTGCCTACGAGGACCTCGGCATCGAAGTGACCGGCGCCGGTTACGAGTTCGCCCACCAGGACGACTACGACCGTACCCAGCCGGAGATGGCCAAGGACACCCTGATCTACGACGACGTCTCCGAGTTCGAACTGGAGAAGTTCGTCGAGGAGTTCAAGCCTGACCTGATCGGTTCCGGTATCAAGGAAAAGTACGTCTTCCAAAAGTCCGGCATCCCGTTCCGCCAGATGCACAGCTGGGATTACTCCGGCCCGTATCACGGCTACGAAGGTTTCAAGATCTTTGCCCGCGATATCGACATGGCGATCAATAGTCCGACTTGGGGTTTGGTTAAGTCACCGTTTTAAGATTGGTCAAAGGTCCAAGGTGAAGGGTCAAAGGTTTGAACTTTTGACCCTGACCCCTGAGCCTTTACCCATAGGAGAATAGACATGAGTGCAGAAGCTGCAAAAAAACTGGTCACTCCAACTCCCGAGAAGGAAATCAAGCGGGTACAGGAGTGGATCAATACAGAAGATTATAAGGAAAAGAACTTCGCCAGGACCTCCCTGGTGATCAACCCGGCCCATGCCTGTCAGCCGCTTGGCGCGCAGATGGTGGCGACTGCCTTTGAAGGCTCGTTGCCGTTCGTACACGGCTCTCAAGGCTGTGCCTCTTACTTCCGTTCCACCTTCAGCCGTCACTATCGCGAGCCGGCAGCAGCCACTTGCGATGCCATGACCGAGGACGGCGCGGTGTTCGGTGGTCAGAACAACCTCTTCGAAGGTCTGGAAAACGCCTACGCTCTCTACAAGCCGAAGATGATGCCGGTTTTCACCACATGTATGCCCGAGGTTATCGGTGATGACCTGACTGCGTTCATCAAGAACGCCAAGCAGAAGGAGTTGATCCCCGAGGATCTGCCGACTCCTTATGCCAACACGCCGAGCTTCAACGGCACGCACATCCACGGTTACGACGCCATGCTCAAGAGCATTCTTGCCGACCTCACTGATGGACAGAGTGTTGAGGGCAAGTGTACCGGCAAGCTCAACATCATTCCGGGCTTCGACGGCAACGTCGGCAACCTGCGCGAGTACAAGCGTATCTGTGAGCTGATGGATATCCCTTACACCATGCTCGCCGATGCTTCCGACATCTTCGACTCTGGCTGCGACGGTGAGTACAAACTCTATGCCGGTGGTACCAAGATCGAAGACGCTGCTGAGTCGGTCAACGGTAAAGCAACCATTGCTTTCCAGAAATTTTCGACCACGCAAACGATGAAGTGGATCGACGCTGAGTACACAGGTGAAAAAGCTGTTCTGCCGATGCCGTTCGGTGTCAAGAAGACCGACGAGCTGATTCTCAAGCTTGCCGAGATGTTCGGGAAAGAAGTTCCTGAGCAGCTCAAGAAAGAACGTGCTCTGGCGGTTGACGCCATGACGGACGCTCACCAGTACCTGCATGGCAAGAAGTTCGCCGTGTTCGGAGACCCGGACTACGTTGTCGGTATTATCTCCTTCCTGCTCGAGATGGGCGCTCGTCCTTACCATGTGCTGGTTTCCCGCGCGACGAAGAAGATCAAGAAGGAACTGGATGCGCTGCTCGAGACCTCACCGTTCGGCGAAGGCTGCACCGTTTATATCAACAAGGATCTCTGGCACATGCGCAGTCTGCTGGTGACGGATCCCGTCGAAGGCATTATTGGTGACACTCATGGCAAGTGGGCTGCACGTGATGCCGGCATCCCGCTGTTCCGTATCGGTTTCCCGATCATCGACCGCGTCAACCTGCACCGTTCACCGGTGGTCGGCTACAACGGCGCCATCAATGTCCTGACCATGATCGCCAACAAATTTCTCGATATCAAAGACGAAACTTGCGAGGACCAGTGGTTTGAGATGATGCGATAAACACTGTTAAGAGGGATGAGGTACTTGGTTCGAGAAACGTATTTTAGGTTTCTCGTTCATCGTGCCGCAACACTGAACTGATGATAAGAACGAGAAAGCTCCAGTTAGTCAGTAACCGCAAGAAAGGACTCAGCATGAAAGTCGCATTTGCCAGCACCGATAAGGTGCATGTTGATGAGCATTTTGGTCAGGCCGAGGAATTTTACATCTGGGAGATCGGCCCGGAAGAGGCGGCTTTTACCGGGGTGATTCAGGTGCAGTCTGAAGCGGATATGCCGGGACATAGTGACGATAAGATTGAAGCACGCGGTGCTGCACTTGCAGATTGTGCCCTGGTTTATGTCGGTGAGATCGGTGGGCCGGCAGCGGCCCGCTTGGTGGCCAAGAAAATTCATCCGATTAAGAGCAAAACACGCGAACCGATCACTGCAGTAGTTGATAAACTGCAAGAGGTATTGAAAGGCAACCCACCGCCATGGCTTAGAAAAGCGATGTTGAAGGGTGAGAGACCGAACTTATAGGGCAGAGGGTAAAGGTTAACCCAGAACCCTGTTCCATAGCCTGATTCTAAAGGAGACGAACAATGGCTTTATTGACTGGAAAAACTTTTGGCGGGGCGGAGTGGACTCCGACTTTTGCCATGGCGATCGATGAGGAGAAATGCATTGGGTGCGGTCGCTGTTACAAGTCCTGTGCACGCAAGGTCCTTGGACCGGTTGATCATGAAGATGAAGAGTCTGAATCGATCCGCATGATCATGACGATAGTTAATCAGGATAACTGCATCGGCTGCGCAGGTTGTGGCGTTGCCTGTCCGAAGAGGTGTTTTACGTTCAAGACGATGGAAGTTTAAGTAGGAGATAACAATGTTAATTGCAGTCACATCAAAAACCGGTGTTGATGTCGATCAGCATTTCGGTCATGCCGAGAAATTCCGTATCTTCAAGTATCGCATGGGGAACCCTTTGCAGGTATCAGAGGTCGACGTCGAGAAATACTGCTCTTTCGACCCGGATCACCCGTTTCGGCATCGCCAGTTTGACGGCATCGCCGAGGCATTGAAAGACTGCAAGGCAGTGGTAACCGCAATGATTNNGGTTTTAAAGTTATCAGCATGACGGGTCCGATTGAGCCGGCCTTGAAAGCTGCACACGATGCCGTTTGCGATGGTAAATGTGTAGGAAATTTGGAGACATGTGAACACCGTAGCGAGTAGAGCAGCGGTTTTTCCAGAGATGCAATAGCCTCAGGCATAGGCGGGGGAGGCGCTGAACCCTCCCCGCCGTATTTTTCAAACAAACCGGCGATACAGCGACGTATCGCACAATAATGAAGGCAAAGACGCCCTCCTGAGCAAATGCTCTTGAGGGTTTTTTTATATGAAAGGAACAGTGCCATGTCCGCAGGATGTCCGATGATGAAGATGAAACGCCAGACCGACCACCCCTGCTTTGGTGGTGATCACAGTAAAGCAGGACGGATTCACCTCCCGGTTGCGCCTGGTTGTAATATCAAATGCGGTTTTTGTGAACGCAAATTTGACTGTGCCAACGAAAGCCGTCCGGGTGTGACCAGTAAGGTCCTGAGCCCTGAACAGGCAGTCGAGCGGGTCACGTTGGTCAAGCGACACATGCGGCTGAAGGGCGGTGCTGAACTTAAGGTCGTTGGTATCGCCGGCCCGGGTGATCCTCTCGCCAATCCGAAGACATTTGAAACATTTGAGATGGTTAAAAAGGCGCATCCGGAGATGACACTTTGTTTGTCAACCAACGGTCTGTTGCTGACCGAGCATATCGACAGGTTGCAGCGACTTGGAGTCCACAGCGTCACCGTGACAATCAATGCCCTGACACCGGAGACCGGTGCCAGGGTTTACGAATGGGTCAAGTTCCATGGCAGCAAACTTTCTGGTGAAGAAGGCGCTGCTGTCCTGCTCAAGCGTCAGCTCGATGGAGTTCGCTATGCTGCAGCGGCCGGCATGATGGTCAAGGTTAATCACGTCTATATTCCTGGCATCAATGATCACGAAAGTCTCGATCTGGCGGTGAAAGTCCGTCAGCTTGGTGCTGACATGATGAACATTATCCCGGTGATTCCCATCGGGATATTCAAAGACGTCGTGCCGCCCACGGAAGCGACCATTGAATTAGTGCGTAACCAGGCAGAACTGGTCTTGTCCCAGGCAAGGCATTGCAAGCAGTGTCGGGCCGATGCGGCCGGTGTGGTAGGACAGGATATTGATCTCGAGCAGTTGCAGGCGATAAACGCTTAGCAATAGCTTTCAGGAGCGAAAAATGTCAGCAGAACTTATCCCATTCTTGGCCGTCTCTATCTTCCTCGTTGCCATGATGTACGCAAGTGTCGGACACGGCGGTGCTTCGGGTTATCTGGCAATTATGGCTTTGTTCAGCCTGCATCCGGAGGCACTTAAGCCGACAGCCCTGTTGCTCAATATTGTCGTTGCTGGAGTTGGTACCTACCTCTACTGTACTGCCGGTCAGTACTCATGGCGCGTGTTCTGGCCATTTGTAATTACATCGATCCCGATGAGTTTTTTGGGCGGAACTTTTAGCCTGCCACCGGAATACTATCGTCCGGTACTGGGCGTGGTGCTCTTTTATGCAGCGTGGCGACTGTTCTTGCGACGTAAAAATGACGAGTACGAAGCCAGCTCGCCTAGTCTGCCGCTCGCTATGGCTGTGGGAGGTGTGCTTGGTTTTGCATCGGGTCTCATCGGCGTCGGTGGCGGGATATTTCTGAGCCCGTTGATGATTTTGCTGCGATGGGCAAATGTCCGTGAAGTCTCCGGGATCGCTGCAATGTTTATCCTGGTGAACTCAATCTCAGGTTTGAGCGGTCACCTGAGCAGCATGCAGCACGTACCTGAATATGCGCCTGTCCTGGCTGGAATGGCGCTGGTCGGAGGCACCATCGGAGCCTTGTGCGGCAGTCGCCACTTGCCTGTTGCAACCATCCTCAAGGCGATGTCACTGATGATGGTGATGGCAGGAGGGAAGATGTTCCTGATATGAGTCATTACACAGAGACAGTTCGCAAGTGGGCCACAGACACTCGACGCGCAGGGTGTTTGGCAGATGCTGATGGCATCGGTGAGGTCGGTTTGGAATCCTCTCAGGCCGGCAGCCGACTTGCCGTTCGCTTTACCCTCAAGGTGGATCTGGGCCGGATTGCAGATGCACGATACCAGGTGTTCGGTTGCGGCTTTTCCATGGCAGCCTGCGCTGTGGCCGCAGATTTGGCGATCGGATACACGCTGGAAGATGTTCGGAAGATCGATTCCAGATGTGTTGACAAGGCGCTCGATGGCCTCCCCCCGGATCGGGGATATTGTGCAGACTTAGCTGTGAACGCTTTGCAGGCTGCAGCCACCAGTATTTGTGATGGATCGTCCGCTGTAATGACAAATTTAACTCATCAATCCGAACACGGGGCACAGGTCTCGGTTGATGACCCTGTCTATGCAATGTTGATGACAACCCCCCAACCGATGCATGTCAGCTACGAGGATCGCCATCTGTTTGCCTGCCTTATCGCTGTGGCCTCCCAGGAATCAAATGAACCTGGGTTGATGCTCGGTTTAGAAGAAGCGGATGTTCAATCACTGATGGCGCTCTTCTTTCCTGGCGTCTCGAAGGATGATCTGCCTCTTGGCGCTGATACAGATAAAACGACACCTCCCCAGTGCAGCCAGGACGTTCTCTCCATTTTGCTGCAGCATGTGCTAACAGATGTAGGTTTCAACCGGCTGCTGGTGTCTGTCTGGTTTGCTCAAATTGTAGCAACGCGTGCCGTTTTGCCAGGGCATCTCTGGGTTGCCATGGGACTGACGGAGCGCCCTCAGTTGTCAGCTGCTATTCGTCGTCACCTGCCATCACTTGCCGAAGCCAATCATATGAACATGCGTTGGAAAAGGTTTCTTTACAAACAGGTCTGCGATCTCAACGGAGGGGGGATGTGTAAGGCACCTAACTGCGGTGTCTGTAGTGATTACAGCATCTGCTTTGTGGATGAGGACGAGTGAAAAGCCCTGGCTGAAAATTTACAGATCAGCTGTCGGAGCTGTGTCCTTCATGTTGGGCCAAGTAATGCACAAAAATATGGCAATCTGCATCTTTCTTTCGCTCCTCAAGCAGCTTTACTTGCCCAAAATGCCCCAATTATGCGTTTCTCAAACTGGCAAGCCTCTTGCTTTATAATCCACAGAAGATCACACCACTTTATCGCCAGGGTAGTCGAAGAGTTGGTGACCCTCCCAAAGATGTGACGGGGCGATTTCAATTAATTATTGGAGTCAGCCCATCATGGCAACCAAACCAAAAATTAAAGACCTGCTTGACGAGAGCGCTTGTTCACACAACAAAGCGAGAAAGGTCGCGTGTAATGCACCGACGCCTGGCGCCACAACCGGAGGTTGTGCCTTCGAAGGCGCTCAGATCACGCTCTTTCCTTATGCAGATGCCGCGCACCTTGTGCATGGTCCCATAACCTGTCTGGGAACTTCCTGGGAAACACGGGCAACCGGCACCAGCTGGATCGGCCGCGATCTTACGCAGGTGGGGTTCAGCACAGATGTCTCTCTGAATGATGTTGTCTTCAGCGGTGAAGAAAAACTCTCCAAGGCGATTGACTACATTGTGGAGCACTATTCGCCGGAGGCGATATTTGTCTATGCTACTTGCGTGACAGCTTTGATCGGTGACGATATTGATCTGGTCTGTAAGCAGGCAGTAGAAAAACATCGTGTGCCGATGGTGCCGGTGCATGCAGCTGGTTTTGTCGGCAGCAAGAATCTCGGCAGTCGTCTCGGTGGAGAGGCGGTGCTGACGCACCTGATTGGAACCAAAGAGCCAGAAGAAACCACACCTTTTGATATCAACCTTATCGGTGAATACAACGTTACCGGAGATATGTGGCAATACACGCCGCTGCTTAAGGAACTGGGCATCCGTGTCCTTGCTACGCTCAGCGGAGATGGGCGCGTCGCCGATATCCGTACGGCTCATAGAGCAAAGTTAAACGTCATCGTCTGTGCCAAGTCATTGATCTCTCTGACGCGAAAGATGGAAGAGCGCTATGGCATCCCGTCTATCTCCCTGTCGTTTTACGGAAAACGTGACACCAGCCAGGGGTTGCTGGCCATTGCCGAAGCGCTCGGTGACGATGAGTTGATCAAGCGAACCAAGGCATTGATAATTCGAGAAGAAGCACGCCTGGAGGCGAGCTTAGTACCATACAAGACTTTTTTCCGCGGCAAGAAGGCAGTATTGAACACAGGCGGCAACAAAACCTGGTCGATTGCTGCTGCGTTACAGGACCTTGGTATTGAGGTTGTGGCCACCGCGGTAAAGAAGGCGACCGAGGATGATCGTCAGAAAGCCCGTCAAACACTTGGCGAAAATGGCGTGCTGATGATGAATCCGGGTGTAGAGCAGGCAAAACTGATCGATGAAACAGGTGCTGACTTGCTGCTGGCCGGCGGCCGCAGTCTCTATACGGCGATCAAGAAGGGGATCGCCTTTGCCGATGTCAATCAGGAGAAAAAGAAAAGTTATGGTGGCTATGACGGGCTGCTGAATCTGGCTGAAGACCTTAAGAATGCCTTGCAGAATCCGGTCTTTAAAAATGTGGCACGGAGGGCCCCATGGCAGAAGTGATCCATAAAAACAACAAGCCCCTGCAGGTTAACCCGTTTAAGCTAAGTCAGCCGATGGGGGCCGCCCTGGCTTTCCTCGGTGTAGACAGATGTATGCCTTTGATGCACGGGGGACAGGGGTGTACCAGCTTTACCAAGGTTTTTTTAACTCGACATTTCTGCGAGCCGATCGCGATCCAGACCAGCGCAGTCACAGATGCGATCGCAGTCCTCGACGGCGGCGACTACAGCATCGTTGAGTCGGTTAAAAATATCACCAGGAAGGCAACCCCGAGTCTGATCGGTCTGCATACGACAGGATTGCCTGAGACCAAGGGCGATGACGTCGCTGGCGTTGCCAGGCAGATCGAGTTTCCTTTAGTGCATGTCAATACGCCGGATTATGAAGGTGGCCTCGAGAGTGGCTGGGCAAAAACCTGCAGGGCGATTATTGAACAATTGGTACAGCCTGCGGAATTTGTTAACGACAACAAGCTGGTGCTGCTGCCTCATGTCAGCCTGCAACCGGTCGAGGTAGAGAAGATCAAGGAATTTATAGAAGCTTTTGGTTTCAATGTCCTGGCTCTTCCCGACCTGTCAACATCCCTTGATGGTCATTTGGGTGAAAAGCAGGCGTCGCTCTCCAGTGGTGGCATTTCTGTTGAAGAAATCCGTAGCCTCGGTGATGCTGGCCTGGTTTTCACCGTTGGTGACTCGATGCAGGCCTGCGCTGGAGCGTTGCAGAAAAAAAATGCGGAAATGCGACATCACCATTTTCCACATTTGAGCGGACTTGCAGCTGCGGATTCTTTAGTCGAAGCGCTATTGGCTGAGACAGGTTTCTGCAGTCCGTCACCCAGTGTGATGCGTTGGCGTCTGCGCCTGCAGGACGCCATGCTAGATAGCCACTTTACACTTGGACAGACCCGCTTCCTCGTAGTGGCCGAACCGGATCAGCTTGCAGGCATATGCCAGAGCCTGTCTGATGCAGGGGGAAGGACCAGCCTTGCCATTTCCCCTGTTGATTCTTCCCGGTTGTCAAAAGTTGTCTCTGACAAGGTTATCGTCGGCGACCTGGAAGATGCCGAGCGTATGGCGGATGAGTACGATGTGATTGTGGGTAATTGCCATTGTGAAGCATTGGCTNNATGTGATTGTGGGTAATTGCCATTGTGAAGCATTGGCTCATCGACTGGGTAAGGGTTTGGTGTTGCGGGGCTTCCCGAATTGGGAACAGGTGGGCAATGCCCTGAAGAATGACGTCTTGTATGAAGGCGGTTGTTACTTTTTGTTTGAAGCCGCGAATACCGCTTCTGGACACAACGAGGTGAAGCATGCCTGATCAGAGCATAATCATCGACGACACGACACTCCGCGATGGCGAACAGACAGCAGGAGTCGTCTTCAGCCTCGAGGAGAAGATCCGTATTGCCCGTATGCTCGATGAGATCGGGGTCGGTGAACTGGAGTGCGGCATCCCGGCAATGGGAAAAGAGGAACAAAACTCGGTCAAGGCTTTGGTCGACCTCGGCTTGAATGCTCGTTTGATCACATGGAATCGCGCTGTATTGTCAGATATACAGGCATCAATTGATAGCGGTGTTAAAGCCGTTGATATCTCGCTGTCTGTCTCCGACATACATATTGAACACAAGCTGCGTAAAAGCCGCGACTGGATCAGGGAACAATTGAAAAAAGCTCTTGGCTTTGCCAAGCGGCATGATCTCTATGTTTCGGTAGGTGGTGAAGATGCGAGTCGTGCAGATCCCGATTTCCTGGTGGATTTGATGATAATCGCGCGCGACCTTGGTGCCGACCGTTTTCGTTTCTGCGACACCCTCGGCATACTTGATCCTTTCAGCACCTATGACAAGGTCAAATACCTTGCCGACAAGGTCGACCTCGACCTCGAAGTTCATACCCACAATGATCTCGGCATGGCAACTGCCAATGCGCTTGCTGGCATCCGTGCCGGAGCACGTTTTGTCAACACCACGGTCAACGGTCTCGGAGAGAGGGCCGGCAATGCCGCGCTTGAAGAAGTCGTTATGGCGCTTAAGTATGCATGTAAAATCGAACTGCCGATCGACTCAAGTCGCTTTGTGGAGCTCTCGAAGTTAGTGGGGCAGGCAAGTTGTCGACCGGTCCCCGAATGGAAAGCTATCGTTGGCGAGAAGGTCTTTTCTCATGAATCAGGTCTGCATGCTGACGGAGTTCTCAAGTATCCAGGCAATTACGAAGGCTATGACCCTGCCGAGGTTGGCCTGATGCGACATATGGTGATCGGTAAGCATTCTGGAAGGCATGCGCTGCAAAATCGGTTTGGCAGGCTCGGTATAAAGCTGGAGACGTTTGAGGCAGAGTCTTTAATCGCGCGGGTGAGAAATGCTGCCCAGGTTAACAAGCGTCCGCTGACTGACAGGGATTTGCTTCGCATCTACTATGCCGACAGGATCGTAGCATGATCATCCGTCATCCGAACCGTGCGGACTGGGAAATCTTCATGTCTCTCGCAGGTGCGGAAAACTGGCGGGTGCCTCACAATGAACAGCAACTCTTCATGGGCCCATGGTCTCAACATGCTTACGTGCTTGATGATACTGGTTTCTGCGGATTCATAACGGCCGTTGCCTATGAAAAGAGCGGTTGGCTCGGCAACTTGATCGTGCCACGGCAATTGCGCGGAAGGGGATATGGCACTCACTTGTTCAGAGCGGCATTTTCGGATCTTGTTGAACAGGGCGTGATGTCTGTTTGGCTGACTGCTTCAGAGCAAGGTCGCAGTATCTACGAGCGGGAAGGCTTTGTTGTTGTTGATCGTAT
>JABAOE010001268.1_pt1 | contig 11737 bp, 13 predicted proteins | sample 7062141 | NCBI WGS metagenome assembly JABAOE01 (sample SAMN14538627, study PRJNA623070) | marine sediment metagenome | biome: marine biome [ENVO:00000428]; feature: marine pelagic biome [ENVO:01000023]; material: deep marine sediment [ENVO:00002113] | place: India: Gulf of Khambhat ...
CGCGATTTGCGAGGAACTCGGCATATCGCTGCCGGCGGACAAGGGCAGTACCAAGGCGCTTGTGGATACACTCAATCGTCATCTGCTCGACGCCCACGCATGCGGACGGCGGACGATCCTGCTGATCGATGAGGCGCAAAATCTCGATGATGACGTGCTCGAGCAATTGCGGCTGCTGACCAATCTCGAAACTGCGAAACAGAAGCTGCTGCAGATCATTCTGATCGCGCAGCCGGAATTGAGGCAGAAGTTATCGCAGAACAACCTGCGCCAGCTCGCGCACGCAACGCGTCACGGGCCGTTATCACCTCGAACCCTTGTCGCGCGAGGAAGCAGACAAATACATCGACCACCGCCTTAGGGTTGCAGGTGCTTTGACCGAGATATTCGAGGCACCGGCGAGGCGCGAGGTGTTTCGTTTATCTGGCGGTGTTCCGCGTTTGATGAACGTTATCTGCGATCGTGCTCTCCTCGGCGCCTATACCCGCGAATCCCCTACCGTCAACAAGCGTCTCGTGCGACGCGCTGCAAACGAAGTGTCCGGGCAGGCACTGCCGCCCGCATATATCAAGTATGTCGTTCCCGCCATAAGCGTGATCGGACTGATGGTGCTGGGCGCTGCATTATGGGCATGGTTTGACAGCGCATCGCCCGTGCTGGATGAGGTGGAGGAGGCCGAAGCGTTGCCGTCGGAATCGCTGGAACCGGTTTCTGTTGAAGAACCGGTGCCGGAGGCGTCCACCGTCGAGCCGCGGCTCGGGGCGATACTCGATGATCTCGCGATACCCGGAGGGACCGAGGCGGGCATTGCAGCACTGATGTCGATCTGGGGAATCGATTACGATGCCGCGGCTGGGCCCGCCTGCGACCAGGCGCAGGCACAGGGATTCAGTTGTTACCGGCAAAGTGGGTCGTGGAGCGGTATGCGACAGCTCGATCGCCCTGTCGTGCTGACACTGACGGACAGCCGCGGCAGAACGCATCAGCCGGTCCTGGTGAGTCTTGATGACGATGTCGCCGAGTTATTAATCGGCGGTGAGCGTATGGGCTTCCCGGCCGACGAGGTTGCGGATTTCTGGTTCGGACAGTACCTGCTTATCTGGCGGCCGCCAGGCGGCACGCTCATCGTGATCTCGCCGGAAACACAAAATGAAAATGTGCGCTGGCTCAGACAGAGCCTCGCCACGCTGGACAGCAACTATCGGCCGGAAAATCCGGATTCAGACTATTTCGACACCGGTCTCCGGCAACAGCTTATGGCGTTTCAACAGCAGAACCGCCTGATGTCCGACGGCCTCGCGGGAGAAAAGACCCAGATCATCATCAACTCGCTGCTGCAACTCGATGGCACGCCCAGGTTGTCAACGCAGTTTTAATACCGCTCATGTCTTTCATACTCGACGCACTGAAGAAATCGGAAACCGAGCGACTCAGGAAGGACACGCCCGGATTCGCCGGTGTGCCGGACACGACACGGGAGAAATCTTCGACTCACTGGATCTGGATCGTAGCCGTGCTGGTCGTCATCAATATTGCTGCGCTGGCCGTGATATTCGTGAAGCCTGATCACGCTCAGGAAGCCGTCGTCCCGGCCGCGGAGCCGGCGGTCAGCGAGGCACCGCCATTCGAGGCAGTGNNNNCGCAGCGATGCCCGAAATTCTGCAAGCGGAGAGGCCAACGGCGACCGCGTCAGACCCGGTCACACGTGCAGTGATGGATATAGCAAGCCAACGCGCGGACCCGGCACCGCCGGTTGCCCGCCACAGCTTGCCGCAGGTCAGCGAATCCTATGCCTCATTCAACGACCTGCGGGCACAGGGAGTCCTGCAACTCCCGGATATGCATCTCGACATCCATGTTTACAGCAGCGAACCCGACGATCGATTTGTATTTGTCAACATGAGCAAATACAAGGAGCAGGCTACGCTCGACGAAGGGCCTGTCATCAGGGAGATCACGCCTGACGGCGTCATCCTGGAATATGCCGGGACAAAATTTCTGCTGCCACGGGAATAGATGACCGGCAGCATCGCCACGGCGCAGGAGCTTCACGATCTGCATGGGGCCACATTTGCGTCCGCCCTTCGGTCCGGCATTCACCGGGTAATCCTGGAACAGGATTTTCTCAACCGCATCAACGTTTTTCCCGTCGCCGATGGCGATACGGGAACGAATCTCAGCCTGTCGCTCGGCGCTGCGCTGAACACGATTTCCAACCGCGAATCGCAACCCCTGGGTACCCTGCTCGCTGCGCTGGCCGATGTCCTGCTCGACAGTGCGAGGGGCAATTCTGGTGCGATCCTCGCGCAGTTTTTTCAGGGAATCAGCGACGCAGCCGAAGATCTCAGTCACTTTTCCGTCAAGAGTTTTGCGAGCGCCGTATCCTGCGGTAACGATTACGCGCGTGATGCGCTGTCGAACCCGCGAGAGGGAACGGTTCTTTCAGTCATTTCCGTGTTTTCGGACAGCTTGCTCGAACAAACACAAAACAATCGCGAGATCGGATTCGGCGAGATGCTCGGCAGTGCGCTCGTATCGATGCGACGTGCCCTTGCACAAACGACACAACAACTCGAGGAGTTGCGCAGGGCAAATGTCGTTGACGCCGGTGCCAGTGGATTCGTTACCTTGATCGAAGGCATGACTGACTTTATTGCCGAAGGGAAACTGACCGACGAGCCCGAACTCGGCGAGCTGCTCCATCAGGCAGGCGTGATGGAAACCGAGGGAGAGGTTTCGGATCTCAGGTTCCGATTTTGCACCGAGTGCATCATCACCGGTGACGACATCGACAGGCGCAAGCTTCGAGAGGCATTGTCCGAGCTTGGCGACTCCCTGGTGCTTGCCGGAACGAAGCGCAAGGCGAAGGTTCACATCCATGTGAACGAACCCGACGGCGTGTTTGAGGTGGCACGGTCTTACGGTCACGTGGTCGGGGAAAAAGCGGACGACATGTTGCACCAGCAACAAAGTACCCACGATATGCGCACCCGGTTCGCGGTGATAACAGACTCGGCTGCCGATATCAGCGATCACGACATGGAACGCCTCGATATCCACATGGTTCCGTGCCGGATCCAGTTCGGCGAGCGCGGTTACCTCGACAAAGTCAGCATTACCGCCACGGAATTCTTCGACGAACTGGCGCGCAATCCGATACAGCCGACTTCGTCGCAACCTGCGCCCGGCGATTTTCGCCGCCAGTACCAATTCCTGGCGAGCCATTTTCCCGACGTAATATCGATCAACCTGACGCCCGAGGTGAGCGGCACTCTGCAGGCGGCACAGTCGGCGGCGACACGCATCAATGCAGCCGGCAATGTGCATGTCGTCAACTCGAGGAACGCGTCATTGGGACAGGGCCTGCTCGCGGTGTATGCGGCCGAGTGTGCCGCGTCGGGACTGGATGCCGCCGACACCTTGCGTGCGATCGAATCCCTCATACCGCAAACCCGCACTTACGGCTTGCTTCGGGATCTGCGCTATGCGGTCAAAGGGGGCCGCGTTGCCGGCTATGTGAAATTGATCGCCGAATTGCTGCGCGTAACGCCGGTTCTGCTCAATACGCCCGACGGCAGGATCACTGCCGGGGGAGTCCTGCCTGGCCGCCGCAAGCTGCTCCGCAAATTTGCCCGTTTTATTGCCAGGCGAAGTAACGGCCAGGACAGGCTGCGGCTGGCGATCGGCCACGCGCTGTGCCAGGAGGATGCGAGGAAACTGGAACGATGCCTGCGCGCCAGCATGCAGGGCATCGAATCAGTCAGGATTACCGAACTCGGTGCCGCGTTCGGCGTGCATGGGGGTCCCGGCACCCTTGTGGTTGCCGTGCAAACAGTGCTGGATCCGGAAACTTTCAGGACATCGTAGCGCCGGCAGCATCAATAAGTGCTTCGCCTTCGTTTCTCGCGTTATTGACCTTGCGATCGACGGGCCAGGCCCGGAACGAGGGTGCTTTTTCGATCACTTCGGACAGCAAGTCCATATCGCCACCGAGCCATCGGTCGGCCTGTTCCGGGAGCATCACGACCGGCATTCTATGATGCAATTGCGCCATAAAGTTGTTCGCGTCGGTCGTTATGATCACTGCCGTTTGCAGCGACTCGTCGCTTTCTTTGCTGCTCCAGTTTTCCCAGAGGCCCGCGAATGCGAAAGGCTGACCGTTGGCCAGCGAAATGTAATACGGTGTCTTGCCATCACCTTCCTTGCGCCACTCGTAGAATCCGTCCGCCAGTATCAGGCATCGACGTTTCTTGTACGCGTTCCTGAATGACGGTTTTTCCGCGACGGTTTCGGCTCTCGCGTTGATCATCCGATTGCCAATTGAGGGATCCTTTGCCCAGAACGGTACCAGGCCCCAGCGCAATGTCACGAGCTCGCGATTGTCCTGCTCGTCCTCGCGCACGGCGGCGATGTATTGCGTCGGCGCAATGTTATAGCGTGGCTCGACTTTGACTGAGGAACTGGCGCCGAACAATGCCGCTGTTGCTTCGCTGGGAGAATAAAAAGCGAATCTGCCGCACATGGCTTAGCCTCTCGTCATTCACGAATGCCGATGCCGCGATTGAGCAGCATCAGATTCAGGGTGAATAGTCCGAGTACGAAGATACCAACAATCAGGTAGGCATAAACAATACTGATATCCGACACCCCCAGTATGCCGTAACGGAAGGCGTTCACCATGTAGAGGATCGGATTGCCGAGCGAGACCTTTTGCCAGAACTCCGGCAACAGTGAAATCGAATAGAACACGCCGCCCAGGTAGGTCAGTGGCGTCAGCACAAAAGTCGGAATGATTGAAATATCGTCGAACTTTTTGGCGAACACCGCGTTGACGAAGCCGAGTAGTGCGAACACCGTTGATGCGAGCAGCACCATTGACAGGGTGGTGAGCGGATGTTCGACCGACAGACTGGTAAAACCGAGCGCGATCAGGGTCACGAGAGAGCCCACCATGAGCCCCCTGATGACGCCCCCGGCGACGTGCCCGACGATTATGGTGGCGTTCGACATCGGCGAGACCAGCATCTCCTCGAGGTGTTTGCCGTACTTGGCGCCAAAGAATGATGACACGACGTTGCCATAGGAATTCGTAATGACCGACATCATGATCAGACCGGGCGCAATATATTGCATGTAATCGAAACCCCCCATCTCCCCGATGCGCCGCCCGATCAGGTTGCCGAATATGATGAAGTACAAAGTCATCGTAATGGCGGGCGGCACAATCGTTTGTATCCAGATACGCGTTACCCGGACGATTTCCTTGCGCACGAGGGTTTTCAGCCCGACCCAGTTGACGGCGAGATTCACGTGACTATCTCACTGCAGCCTGGCCAACGCCTTGCTTGCTTTCGACGAGGTTCATGAACAATTCCTCCAGCCGGTTCGCTTTATTGCGCAAGCTGACGACTTCGATACCTCTGTCGTTCAGGCGTGCAAACAGTGTATTGAGGTCGTTACCGGCATCGACGGTGACTTCCAGCTCGCGATCCTCGACCATCGCGGTCTCGAATCCGTCGAGGGCAGGCGCCTCCCGCAGCGGCTCACGCAGGCTCAAAACGAAAACTTCGCGCTGTAATTTCCTGATCACCGTGCTCATCGGCGCGTCTTCGATGATCTCGCCCTCATCGATGATCGCAACGTGGCGGCACAGGCTTTCGGCTTCTTCGAGGTAATGTGTCGTCAGGATGATCGTGGTCCCGGCTTCGTTGATGCGCCGCAGGAAGTCCCACATCGATCGCCGAATTTCGATATCAACGCCCGCGGTCGGTTCGTCGAGCATCAGGAGTTTCGGTTCATGGATGAGTGCGCGCGCGATCATGAGGCGCCGTTTCATGCCCCCGGACAGGTTCCGCGCGTGGTCGAAGCGGCGATCCCACAGTCGCAGTTCACCGAGGTAGCGCTCGGCCCGCTTGAGCGCCAGCTTGCGGGGGATACCGTAGTAGCCGGCCTGGTTGACGACGATGTTCTGTACCGTATCGAAAATGTTGATATTGAGTTCCTGCGGTACGAGCCCGATGCAGGCTTTTGCAGCCTCGACGTCGGTATCGATATTGTGGCCGAAGATCTCCACCTGGCCGGAGGTCTTGTTAATCAGCGAACAGATGATGCCGATCGCCGTCGTTTTGCCGGCCCCGTTTGGTCCGAGCAGGGCGTAGAAATCACCGGGCTCGACGTCGAAATCAATGCCTTTCAACGCCTGGAAGCCGTTCCTGTAGGTCTTGGTCAGTTGTTTGATGGACAGGGCAAGCATGGCGACGCGTATTGTATTACAGAGAATCGCGGCCAATTTGAAAGATTGTCCGAGCGACCTGGGTCGCGATTTCTTACTTCTCCGCTACCCGCACACCCGGTTGCCCTGTCTTGCATGCCGCCACCGACCAGCTTTGCGGCATGCTCGGGGCCGTTCTAGTCAGTACCGTCTGCAGGGCACCCATGTGCGCCGCTCTGCGCACCGCGGCATCCCTGCTGATACCGTCGACCAGAAGTTTCTGCCACAGGTCATGATCCTCGCCGCGGCGAATGACAAGCAGATCGGGATGCGGTGACGCCGCGGCAAGCAGGCCGAAGAAAGTCCGCTCGGCGATTCGCTCGCACCAGTGTAGAGATGCCCCGCAGGTCAGCCGCAGGGTGTACGGATTTTGCCGCGCAAGTTGCCATACAAAGCCGAGCCCGGCTGAACGAAGCCGATCCAGGTCATTGGCAAGCGGCTCGACCAGCAGATCGCCGTCGTCGCCGTCAGCGAGAATCTGATCCCAAAAATGATCGTCCCGTTCGCGAAGCGAAAACAACAGGAACGGCGTCGCGGACAAGCGCTGCGCCTGGCGGCGGGTCAGGGCAGTAATGCGGCGGCGCTGTGCGCCGCAGAGCTCGCGCAGGCTTGCCCCGGCCTCGCGTTTGCCCTGCAGCAGGGACAGGTAAGCAAGGTTCAGCGCGGCCAGGTTCCGGTAGTCGACGGATAGCGGTCCATTGAATGCCATGTTCCCCCCAAATCTACAGCGATTTCTGGTCGCTGCATCGAGATACATTATTTTTAATTGATTTCCCAGGTACGGATAATATACGCTCTTATAACACTGTATATGGGATATATCTAGCATAATTGGTAAAAAAGCAATGCGCCTCACCGACAATCGTTACGCGAGCGAACGCAGCCAGTTCGAACTCGCCGTCCGCATGATCGGCCACGAAGCGAGGACCAGTACCATCAGGGACTGCACCGGCCTCTCCGATGACCGGATTCGCAAGATCTACGCGACCTACTTCCGCGACACGGGCAAAGCCGCGATCAAGCGCCGTCGCGGCAAGTCGCCGCAGCAGGTTGGGCCTTTCGTCAAGAACCCGTTCAATCAGCTCGAGGCAACTACCCTGGTTGCCCTGTTTTGCACCAGCCTGTTGCTGCGCATCGATTCCGCCAGCCGCATCCACCCGTGCTGGCCAAGGCCTGACGTGGAATACGGCCATCGTATGTGCCGCGCATTCGAGACCTACCTGCTGCTGCATCCGCGGCCAAAGCTCAGTTTCGAGCGCGCCTGGAGCCTGTTGCAGAATGTCTCGAAGAATGACGAGCTTTACCTCGCGGCATGCGGCGCCTGCCGGACCCGCTATATCCAGGATGCATACGCGCTCGATCAAAAGACCTGCCCGGGTTGCGAAATAGCGCAGCGCCGCGAAGGCCACCCGGGCACCCAGGACGACGGTAAAGCGGTCTGAACGGTCGCTGGCACGGTGTCGCCGGCAATGCAGGCAGCAGAATTTCTGTACACTTTTGCCGGCATGAGCAGTCACAACATATTTGCCGGCGCATTCGTCGATCGCTCCGGTCACCGCCGCAAGGACCCGCGGTGGCTCGAGCAAGCCGCAAAAAGCCCGGCATCGCGGTTCGTTCCGGTATGGGGCGACAAGTGTCTCGCCAACGGCGAGCCGCTGCGCACCGTATTGCTGGAACGGGCTACGGTCGACAGATTCCTGGATGCGGAGGAAACGATTTTTCTCGGCATGTATGAGGGGCAGCCGGCATTCGCCGTGCGTATAGACGGCAGCATCGAAGCGCCGTTTCAGGACGCCGGGGAATTCCGCGACCTGAGATTCCTGGGCAGCGTGTTACCCGTCGAGGAAGCCAACCTGGTGGCCCACGCCCGCGCACTCGTGTTGTGGCATGGCTTGCAGCAACACTGCGGCGTTTGCGGCTCGCCATCTCTTGCCGAGTCGGGAGGCAATGCGAGGATCTGCAGCAACGAGGCATGCGGCACGCAGTTTTTCCCCCGCGTCGACCCGGCGATCATCGTCCTCGTGTCACGAAGCGAACATTGTTTGCTCGGGCGCCAGCCATCCTGGCCCGAGGGCCGCTATTCGACAATCGCCGGTTTTGTCGAGCCGGGGGAAAGTCTCGAGGATGCGGTTCGCCGCGAGGTGGCGGAAGAGACCAATATCGAAGTCGGCGAGATCACTTATCACAGCTCGCAACCCTGGCCTTTCCCCTCGTCACTAATGCTCGGCTTTACAGCGGAAGCCGTGTCCGGCGAGATTGTCCTGAAAGATGGCGAACTAGAAGACGCCAGGTGGTTCACCCGGGAGGATCTTCGCTCCGGTTTTCCCAAGCTCCCGTACCGGTTGTCGATTGCCCGGCGCCTGGTCGACAACTGGCTGCATCGCGAGCCCTGATCCTGAAGTTACCCGATGTGCCTGATCGTCTTCGCATGGAAAGCGCATCCCGATTACCGGCTGATACTCGCTGCCAATCGCGACGAGTTTCACGCGAGGCCGTCGCAGGAAGCAGACTGGTGGCCCGATCAGCCGGATATCCTCGCCGGGCGCGACCTGCAAGCCGGCGGCACCTGGCTTGCCGCGCACAGATCGGGGCGATTCGCGACCGTGACGAATTACCGGGAGCAGCAGCGCATCAAGCCCGGTAATCGTTCGCGTGGAGAAATTGTGACGAATTTTGTTTCGGCGGATGTCGACCCGCTGACTTTTGTTGCCTCGATCACGGACGCGCCGTATGCCGGCGTCAGCGTGCTCGCGGCGGATCAGGAAAACATCTGTTACGCGTCGAACCGCGGTGACCGGCCGGTCACTCTTGCGCCCGGCGTGTACGGGCTCAGTAACGCATCGCTCGATGCGCCATGGTCCAAACTCGTGCGGACAAAAAAAGCGCTTACGGGGTTAATCGACAGGGATGACGTAAACCCGACGGAATTACTGCGCCTGCTTGCCGACCGGACGCCGGCTGCCAGCTCGGAGGTAATCAGCAATGATTTGCCGTTCAAGCTGGCCAGGGCGCTGACCGCGCCGTTCATCAACGCGGACGGCTATGGGACCCGATGTTCGACCACGCTTCTGATTACAAATGACGGACGTATTGACTTCCTCGAACGCCGCTTCGACGCGCAGGGGAATGCGAGCGGCGACTCCAGTTTCAGATTCAGTTGCGAGTGAAGGCGCCATCTATTCGAACACGGACAAGAGCCAGGTCCTGATGTCGGCAATTTCCTCCGCGCAAACGGCATGCGCCATCGGGTATTCGTGCCAGTCGACCGCGTAGCCGGCATTCCTCAGCGTCTCGTGGGAGTATTGACCGAGTGCGATCGGCAACATTGGATCGAAGGAGCCGTGCGCCATGAAGATCGGCAGCTGTTTCGATTGCGCTTGCGCATTCTGCACCACTTCCGCCTCGAAACTGTCGGGCAGCGGCAACCAGGTAGACAGCGCCATCAGGCCTCCGAGCCGATGCGGATACCTGAGCCCGGTATGCAGAGCGATTGCGCCACCTTGTGAAAAGCCGGCCAGCACGATGTTTTCACTGGCCACGCCGCGCTCCTGCTCGCGTTCGATCAGCAGCTCGAGCAAGCGGCCACTTTCCCGGATGCCGGCTTCGTCCTGCGGCCCCCCGCGCTCCAGCGTCAGCACGTCGTACCAGGCGCGCATGGTCATACCGGCGTTGATTGTCACCGGCCTGAAAGGCGCGTGTGGAAAGACGAATCGCAGGCCGAGTCGATTTGCAAGTGCCAGTTGCGGCACGACCGGCTCGAAGTCATGGCCGTCCGCGCCGAGCCCGTGTAACCAGATGACACTGCCCCGCAGATCCGGGCCGCTCGAAACCTCTAATGTCTCCGGCAATTGCATAAAGCGATTCTCCAACAAAGCCCTCTCGCCTGACCGAATCCCCGGAAGGGACCGAAGCGCCGCATATTAACAGCTAAAGGCTCGCGGCATTTCACGCTTTTGCTTATGGATCTGGTATACCATGCACGACGTGACGGCGAATTGCTGCAATGACGGTCCGGAACCATGAGAAATGAATCGAAAGTGCTGCTCGCTATCATTGGCGGCCTGTTTTTTGTTGTCGCGTGCGGCCAGAAAGGTCCGTTGTACTTGCCCGGCAGGTCGAGCACCTTCGAATCGATGACGCCCGGGCAGCAGCCGGTGCCGGCAGAAGACTCCGAAGAAGAAGACGACGAAGAACAAAGCAAAAACATTAACTAGCTTCAAAGTGCGGGCATGACCCGCGATCGATACTGATGAGCGACGGCAAACTCGTCCTTGTGGACGGATCTTCCTACCTGTATCGCGCGTACCACGCGTTGCCCAAGCTAACGAGTTCCCGCGGTGAACCGACCGGTGCAGTGCACGGCGTCCTGAACATGATCCTGAAACTCGCCAGGGAACAGGAGACCGAGCACTTCGCCGTGGTATTCGACGCGCCGGGAAAGACATTCCGCGACGAGATGTACGAAGAATACAAAGCCAACCGGCCACCAATGCCGGACGATCTTCGTCTGCAAATTGAGCCGCTGCTCGAGGCCGTGCCCGCAATCGGACTACCGTTGTTGCAAATAGAAGGTGTCGAAGCCGATGATGTCATCGGCACGCTGTGCCGGCAGGCGGTAGCCGACGGAATGGAAGTGCTCGTATCGACCGGTGACAAGGACATGACTCAGCTCGTCGACGACAATATTACGCTGGTCAACACGATGAGCGGCACTTTGCTGGACCGTGACGGGGTCAAGAAAAAATTTGACGTCTATCCGGAACAGATCATTGATTATCTTGCACTGGTCGGCGACACCTCCGACAACATACCGGGCGTCCCGCGGGTCGGCGCAAAAACTGCCGCCAAATGGCTGAATGAATACGGCAGCGCTGAATCCATCGTAGAGAACGCGGAGCAGATAACGGGCAAGGTTGGCGAGAGCCTTCGCGAGAATCTCGACAGATTACGCCTGTCGCAGGACCTGGCCACGATCAGGCAGGACCTCGAGTTATCTATCGGACCGAAGGATCTCAGGCGATCCGAGGGAGACAAGGAAAAACTAAAAGCGCTTTATCAGCGGCTCGAGCTCAGGACACTGTTGCGCCAGCTGGATGGCGCCGTCTCAGACCAACCGGCAGCCGAAAAGCCGGAGCCAGGTCGCAAAGCCAAGTACCAGACAATTTTCAAGAAAGCCGACTTCGAGGCCTGGCTCAAGAAGATCGACAAGGCCAAACTGACCGCCGTCGATACCGAAACGACGAGCATCAACTACATGCAGGCCGAACTCGTCGGCATCTCGCTGTCGGTGAAGCCTGGCGAGGCCGCCTACATTCCGCTGGCGCACGACTACCCGGGCGCACCGAAGCAACTGGACCGCGATTTCGTGCTGTCGTCGCTCAAAGATTTTCTGGAGGACCCGGACAAGAAGAAGCTCGGGCATCACCTGAAGTACGACGCACACATATTCGCCCGTTACGGCATTGC
>JABAOE010008070.1_pt3 | contig 11737 bp, 7 predicted proteins | sample 7062141 | NCBI WGS metagenome assembly JABAOE01 (sample SAMN14538627, study PRJNA623070) | marine sediment metagenome | biome: marine biome [ENVO:00000428]; feature: marine pelagic biome [ENVO:01000023]; material: deep marine sediment [ENVO:00002113] | place: India: Gulf of Khambhat ...
CGCGGTCCGACGAGATAGGGCGATGCAGTGCGATCGCGCAGGTACGGCAGGTCCAGTTTGTCGCGCTCGTGTTCGTGCAGCATCGAGTGCAGCATCGCGAACATGAATGCGTTGTCGGTCTTCGGCCTGATTGGCACCCATTCGGAGGATGCCGCCGCGGTAACCGACATGTGGGGCTCGATATTGACGCGCTTCACGCCGCGAACCCGCGCATCGGCGTGTCGCGTTACTGCGCAGGTACCGCCGGTCGATTCGATATTCGCGCCGAAAGAGACGATGTACCTGGTGTGCGGCGTATCGGCACAGACGATAAAGGCACGGTGCCAGTACTCGCCGTACAGGTGTTCCGAATGCACGCACTTGACGCCCTGTCCCGAGCCGAAGCTGAAGTCCACCGGGCCCCAGGCAGCAAGGAAAGCCGGGAACGTACCCATGTAGCTGACCGGTGTGCCGCCCATGCCGAAGGTCGCTGCCAGCCGCGGCAGTCCAGCCTCGTCGATCAGGCCTTTGTTGCGAATCGCCTGCAAGCGCTCGCAGATCGTATCCAGCGCCTCGTCCCAGGAAATCGGCACGAAGCCGGGATCCTCGTCGCGGCCTTTCCTGGGATTCGTGCGCTTCATCGGCGTGAGCACGCGGTTGGGGTTGTAGGTCTTCTGTACCGCGCCGTAGGCCTTGACGCAGCAGCGGCCGTTGGCCGGGTGGATCCCCTCGGCGTCGAAATTGGGCAGGATTTCGGTCGCGACGCCGTCCCTGACCTTGACCTTCATCAGGCATGGTCCTGCGACGCAGTTATAGCAATAGGACGGGACAGTCCTGCTGGTGTGATCCTGGTTCACGTCTTCGCCCTGGTTACCCCCAGGCTCCAATGTAAGGCACTTTCCGGGCAAATGTGATACGTAAATATACGTAAATCTAATTTTTATGTATCATTAGTGGCTGGCGTAGAGTGGCTCGAATAGGTATATCTCCAGAGGTTCCCGATCTGGCAGCATTGCTAGTATCTGGCCAGAAAACAACAAGTTCACCTTAGCCCCGGCGGGAGAATCCTGTGGCGACCGTCATGTCTGATGCGGGTGGGCTGGCCCCGATCGAAAACGCCAGCACCGACGAACTGCGTGAGCTGCAGCTCGCGCGCCTGAAATCGACGCTCGAGCATACCTATAAGAACGTCGCCTTCTTCCGCGACAAGTGTAAGCAAGCCGGGGTACAACCCGGCGACCTGACGTCGCTCGAAGATCTGGCGAAATTCCCGTTCACCGTCAAGGACGACCTGCGGCAGAATTACCCGTTCGGCATGTTTGCCGTGCCCCAGGACCAGGTGATCCGCGTGCACGCCTCCAGTGGCACCACCGGCAAACCGACCGTCGTCGGCTATACGCGCAACGACATCGACATGTGGGCCGAAGTCATGGCCCGCTCGATCCGCGCGGCAGGCGGCAAGCCGGGTGACAAGATTCACAACGCATACGGCTACGGGCTGTTCACGGGCGGTCTCGGGGCGCATTACGGTGCAGAGCGGCTGGGCGCGATGGTCATTCCAATGGGTGGTGGTCAGACGCCGAAGCAGGTTCAACTCATTCGGGACTTCGAAGCAGACATCATCATGGTGACACCGTCCTATATGCTGAACATCGCCGACGAGTTCGAACGCGAGGGTCTGGATCCTGCGAGTTCCTCGCTAAGGATCGCGATTTGCGGTGCGGAACCCTGGGGCGAATCGATGCGTAAGGAAATCGAAACCCGGTGCGGCATCGACGCGATCGATATCTATGGCTTGTCCGAAGTCATTGGTCCGGGCGTTGCCTGCGAATCCATCGAAACCAAGGACGGCCCGACGATCTGGGAAGATCATTTTTATCCGGAGATCGTCGATCCGGAAACCGGGGAAATATTGCCGGACGGTGAGCTGGGAGAACTCGTCTTTACCTCCTTGACCAAAGAGGCAATGCCGGTCATCCGTTATCGAACGCGCGACCTGACGCGGCTGTTGCCCGGGACGGCGTACACGATGCGACGCATGGGCAAGATCACCGGCCGTAGCGACGATATGTTGATCATCCGCGGCGTAAATGTATTTCCGACACAAATAGAAGAGCAGGTTCTGAAACAGGAAAGACTCGCACCGCACTACCAGATCAGGGTTTCACGCAGTGGGAAACTGGATCAATTGACGGTGCAAGTCGAGCGCAAGCCCGAGGTCGACAAGGCAGACAACGAAAAAATCGTCAACGCATTGAAAAAAGACATCAAGGATTACATTGGCGTGACCACGAGCATCGAAGTCTGCGATCCCGGCCAGGTCGCACGTTCCGAGGGAAAAGCCGTGCGCGTAATCGACGAGCGACGCTAAGAAAAGAACCGTGTCATGTAGCCTGTCAGGAACTTTGACTCTGGAATGAAAAATAAAATGAAATTGACGGCCGGTATGCGCGTTCTTGAAGGTTTGGCCGTCTGGGGTGTGCAACTTACTATCAAGGTTACCGGCGAACAGGTATGAAATACCTCGGAACTCTGCTATCGATTCTCGTGGTTTGCGCTTGCACGCTCGAGACTGAAACGGCAACTACGCCAATTCCGTCACACCCCACCGCCAGCGAACTTGTAGCGATGATGGAGGCGGGGGAAACTACAAGCGCGAAGATTGTCGCTGAATTATTGCGGCGCGAACGTGAAGCAACGAGCCTCAATGCCTTTATCACTGTTGATGCGGAAAGAGCGTTCCTGCGCGCCAAGGAACTCGATCAAATGCGCGAGGACGGCCGGATCCTGGGCCCGTTGCATGGTTTGCCCCTGGTGGTCAAAGACAATATCCATGTGGCTGGCCTGCCAAATACAGCGGGAACGCCCGGGCTAAGAGAATTCACGCCGCAGGCCGACAACGCAGTAATAGCTGCATTGCTCGACGCCGGGGCAATTATTATCGGAAAAACCAACATGCACGAGTTGGCATTCGGCATAACGAGTGACAACGCGGCATTCGGTGCCGTCGCAAACCCGTTCGATCCAGCGACTTTTGCCGGCGGCAGCAGCGGCGGCACGGCAAGTGCGATTGCCGCAGGTATTGCACCCGCAGGCCTCGGCTCGGACACGGGTGGATCGGTGCGTATCCCGGCAGCACTGACCGGTACTGTCGGGTTTCGTCCCAGTACCGGGCGTTATCCGTCGACCGCCGTGACACCGATCTCGCACACGCGCGATGTTGTCGGTGTAATGGCGCGAAATGTTGCAGATGTCATGCTCCTGGATGAGGTAATTGACCCGCCGGCATCATCTGAGTCCGCGGTAAGCGCGGAGGCGATTCGACTCGGCGTACCGAGAGCCTACTACTACTCAAACATGGACAGACAAACTGCCAGGGTTGTTGAAGCTGCACTCTCGAAGCTGGAAATGGCCGGAATAACCTTGGTTGAGTCCGATCCGGACGACATCGGCCCGCTGGTAGCGCAAAGCGGTTTCCCGATCGCGTTATATGAAGCCGAACACGATCTGGCGGAGTATCTCAAGATTTTCAATACCGGACTTACCTTGCCCGACCTCGCCGCGGCCACGGCAAGTCCCGATGTGCGGGGAATATTTGCCGGCCTGACCGGTGACGGGCAGATTAGTGAAGAGGTCTATTTGGTGGCACTCGAGACACGCGAGTTGTTGCGGCAGGCCTTCAGGGATTACTTCGATTCCAACGATTTTGACGCGATGATCTTTCCAACGACTATTTTGCCGGCCAGGCCGATCGAAAACAGCATGCAAACTGTGGCACTGAACGGGGAACAGGTGCCGACCTTTCCCACTTATATTCACAACACCGATCCGGGGAGCATTGCCGCGTTGCCTGGAATCAGCCTGCCGATTGGCGTCACGGGTGACGGCCTGCCGGTGGGTATCGAGATCGACGGACCGGAAAATTCGGACCGCCGGTTACTTGCCATCGCCGCCATGCTGGAGCAGATCTTCGCAGTTTCTATGCGACCGGCTGCAGCCAGGTAGGGATTCGGAAACAAGCGAATACGTTTAAGTTGCTGTTCTAGCGCAGGTTCTGCAATAAAACCGGGATGTGAAATAAATATGACCGATTATTCTTATTTTGCGTGTCGTGTCGGTGTTTACGTATTTTAATTGACGAGTCTTACTGCTTGAATCGGCTTTTACGTGTCCATTCTTGGGGGGGAATACGATGAGAACGAAATTCCAGCCAGCACACTGGCTGACGGCAATAATAACTGTATGCGTTTTAGCGAATGTGGCGGGCGCGCAACAGCTCGAGGAAATCATCGTCACGGCAACCCACCGTGAGGAAAGTCTTCAGGATATCCCGCTAGCAGTCACGGCAATCGCTTCTGATGAACTGGAAGCTGCCGGTATTTTCGATTCGACGACGATTGCCCTGAACGTTCCGGGCATGGCCTACGCGGAGTTCTCGCCGGGGCAGGCTCTTATATCGATTCGCGGCATTACGTCTGCCGACGACGGCGCCGGACTGGACAACTCGGTCGCGCTATTTCTAGACGGTATCTATATCGGCCGCCAGGCAGGCATCACATTCGACTTGTTCGATCTGGAACGAATCGAAGTGCTGAAAGGCCCGCAGGGCACACTGTTCGGACGAAACGCGATCGCTGGTGCCATCAACGTCATAACATCGAAACCGGCGGACGAATTTATGGGTAAAGTCGCAGCAACGGTGGGCAACGAAGGAATTCTTCGTTACCAGGGTCTGGTGACAGGCCCGCTATCCGATACGCTGTTCGGAAAATTGGTTGTCAATCATCGGGAACATGATGGATTCGTTCGCAACACGCACCTAAACAAGGATGTGCAGGACGAGGATTACCTGTCGTTACGCGGCCAGTTGCGCTTGAGTACCGATGCAACCGAATGGTTGCTCTCAGCGGATGTCTGGGATGACGATCGTGATGCTATGGGGCGTGCCCCCATAGCGAACGGCAATTTCGATTACATTGGGACTGCGACCACTTTGGGCGCTGGCCGGCCCGGCACCAATGCGTCGCCAACCGACGGCTTTACGAAGCGTGAAGGATCAGGCATCAGCTTGCAGGGCGATATCGAATTTGGACCCGGTCTTCTGACCACCATCACGGGATTCCGTAACACCGAATCTGACTGGGAAATGGAGTCGGTCGGTGCTCCCCTGGGCGGCGGCTTCGATTTGAGCACCGGCAATCTCGGCGCAGATGTAATAGATGATATAGAGGAGGAGATTGACACTTTTTCCCAGGAGTTGCGCTGGACGTCGACAGCTGGTGACAGTTTCGACTACGTCGCAGGCCTCTATTATTTTACTGAAGACACGGAACGTCAGGAGCAATTCAGGATCGACGTGAATACGACGGCAACTGGACAATTTACGGTCGGCAACGAATATACAAAGACCGAGAACGAGACTACCAGTTACGCGCTTTACGGACATGCGAATTGGGACATAAGCGACTTATGGACATTGTCAGTAGGCGCTCGCTGGACGCGGGATGAGCGCGACTATATCGCGACGGCCGTGAACTGCGGGCTGTCGGAAGCTGAGCGTGCGGCGGCCGGGTTTCCGAATTTCCCGTTCTGTGAAGGCGTTGGCGGCAGTCTCAGCATTATCGCAGAAGCATTCTTGGCGCCGACATCAGACAGCTGGACCGACTTTTCACCAATGGCATCCCTGCAATACCGTCCTGGCGGTAGCCTGATGTATTACGGCACGATATCGACCGGCTACAAATCGGGTGGCTTCGCAGGGTCTCAGGGTGTCGAGTCTGCGGCGACCAACCCGGTCGAGCCTGAGGACGTAATCAATTATGAAATAGGCGTTAAAGGTGATTTCGCGGGTAACACGCTGCGCATCAACGCATCGGCGTTCATCATGGACTACGAGGATCTGCAGGTAGTACGCTTCGGTCCCGTCCCCGGTTCCGCATTCGGTACGTTCCAGACGACCAATGTCGGCAGCGCTGACATTGCCGGGTTGGAGGTCGATTTTACCTGGCATGCGACGGAAGCCTTTCGCATATCCGGCAGCTACGGATATCTCGATTCGGAGATAAGCGGACTTACCCTGAATACTGCAACCGGTCCAACCGATTTTTCCGGACTGCCGTTACGCCAGTCTCCGGAGAATTCGCTGAACCTGGTTCTGAACTATGATGTGACGGCGAACAACGGTGATTATAATTTCAGGCTGCAGTACAGTCATGTCGATGATCAGTTCAACGATTATCCAACATTAACCGAGACAGTAATCGAAGAAATCAATCTGCTTGACGCCAGTGTGCGATGGACTTCTCCGGAGGCCATGTACGAAGTAACACTGTGGGGCAAGAACCTGACCGATGAACGATATGTATCGCACTCTTACCGAATCGGTCCTGGATCGATTGGCGTCTGGAGTGACCCACTGACAGTTGGTATCACGGGTGTCGTGAATTTCTAGCCCATATTGATTCGTTAATAATTGGAGATCTGAAAGCGATACCGGCGTGTCCTGCGCCGGTATCGTTTTTTTGTTATATGGTATGCGCTCCGGATCCGATGGGACGGCATATATCAAATGAAAATAGTCTCAGCTTGTTTGTTTCTGCTGCTAGTCAGCGCCTGTGTGAAATCACCTGACACTCAGGGTATTGATCAGCAAAGCAGACAGCCAGGAAACGGTCAGGCTGTTCGTATTATCCGTGACAACTACGGTACACCGCATATATATGCAGATGAGGTCTATGGACTCTATTTCGGCTACGGCTATGCCATTGCTCAGGACCGCCTGTTTCAGATGGAGATGGCGCGGCGCAGCACCCAAGGCACAGTTGCCGAAGTGCTGGGTTTGGACTATGTCGACTATGACAAGAACGCGCGGCGACTCTTCGATCCGGCATCGATTGAACGGCAGCTCAATTCATTAAATAAAAAGGACAACGACGTATTCGAAGGCTATGCCGCCGGCATGAACGCCTGGCTTGACGAGATCCGCAAACAGCCCGGTAATCTGATGCCGAAACAGTTTATCGACTTGGATTTCTCACCTTCAGATTGGACGGCATACGACGTCGTCATGATATTCGTCGGCACGATGAACAACCGCTACGGCGATTTCAATACGGAGCTCGAAAATGCCGCAATTCTTGCTGCGCTCATAGAGCAGCACGGCGAGGAGCCTGCGCGGGCCTTGTTTGATCTCCTGAATCCGCGATTTACTGACGATGCGCCGACGACTATTCCGAGAGAAGACTGGTCGAGGTTGGCACCCGATTCACTTGCGGCCACAGAAAATAAGGGTGCCCCGTCTGTGCGACTGAGCGAAGCCGCCATGAGGCCGGTGGCCTCCGGCTTCAGCAATTGCTATGTGCTGGGCAAAGACAAAGTCGCAGGCGCAAGCTCGATACTCGTCAACGGCCCCCAGTTTGGCTGGTTCAATCCGTCCTATGTGTATTCAGTCGGCATGCACGGCGCCGGCATCGACGTCGTCGGAAATTCGCCATTCGGCTATCCGATGATCATGTTCGGCCACAACGCGACAATTGCCTGGGGCAGTACCTGGGGCGCGAGCGACATCGTCGATATCTACGCGGAACGACTCAATCCGGAGGATTCCGCTCAATATATGTACAAAGGCGAATACGTCGATCTGTTCCATCGCGTCGAACAGATAGCTGTCCGCGACAGCGAAATCGTCAATTACGATGTTTATCGCTCGGTGCACGGTCCGGTCATTAAATTCGATAAGGATGCAGGTATTGCGTACGCCAAGCATCGTGCCTGGGACGGCCGCGAACTCGAAACGCTGCTTGCCTGGCTGTATGCCACGTGGGCCAGCGACTTCGAGGAATGGAAAGCGCAAGCGGAAAAATCGGCGATCAATGTCAACATGTATTATGCCGACGTTGACGGCAACATCGGTTACTTTCATGGCGGCCGGTTTCCGCAACGGGCTGTCGGCCATGACAATCGTTTTCCGGTCAGTGGTGACGGCAGCATGGACTGGCAGGGACGGCAGTCAATCGATCACGCGAATCCGCATGTCCTTAACCCCGGTTCCGGATTTCTCGCCAATTGGAACAACAAGCCCGGCCACGGCGTGATGAACCCGGACTTCTTCTTCTATAGCTGGTCGGCGGCGGACCGCGTGGAGTTTTTGCAGCAGGAATTGTCATCGCGAGAAAAATTCACGGCCGATGAAGCCTGGTCAATCATCGAGAGCAGCTCCTATGCTGATGTATTTGCGCCGTATTTCCTGCCGCTGATCGACGAAGTGTCCAGACACACTGACGATCCTAGTCTGCGCGAAGCCAACGAAATCCTGCAGTCGTGGAACCGCCAGTCACGCGATGATGATGCAGACGGTTACTACGATGATGCAGCGACCGCGATATTCCGATCCTTCATGGGCAATATCGTGCGACGTGTGCTGGAAGATGACCTCGGCCAGGTCTTTCCGTATTTCGGGTCGACTGGCTATCCAACGGCAGATGCGCCAACAGGCGCCGGAACAAACATTCAGACGGGGGTAAAGGCAATTGTCGAAGCGCTGGAAGGCCGGGCGGAATTCGATGTATTCAACGGTGAGCCACCGGAGAAAATCGTCATTGCCGCATTGCGAGAATCGCTGACGCAATTGATCGCAGAGACAGATCAGTCTGTATCGCAATTGCGCTTGCCTGTTGCGACACGACCTTTTTCGACGAACAATTTTCTCGGCATCCCGCAAGCCGGCGATGCAGAAGCCATGATCGCGCCCGTCGAGCAGAACCGCGGCACAGAAAACAACATGATTGTCATGAAAAGGGATGCGATCGTCGGTTTCGAGGTTACGCCGCCCGGACAGAACGGATTTATCAGTCCCGATGGTGAGAAGGGCGCACATTATGATGACCAGTTCGAGATGTATTATCGCTTCGGCAAAAAACGGATATGGTTTTATGCCGATGACGTCGACAACTACAAGCACTCGGAAACAATTCTGGTCTATTAATCGAATCCGTGGTGATTCAGTAGGTCATGGCGTTCACCGAACAGAGGCTGCCCAGGCCCGTCATCGGGCATTCCCTCGATCTCACCGATTTCAGGAACGCGTTCGAGCTCGGCGAGTTGGGCGGTGCCGGCGGCAAAATCGTTCTGGACGCCGATTCGTCACGTCAGGTTTGAGAAAAAGATCGCGAAGATCAGAACAGGAGCAATGTACCTCAGCACGATCCGCAGGAACTGCGAGAGGGTCGCGTTTTGCACGCCGAGTTCGCCGAGCAAATTCTGACGCGTCATCATCCAGCCCGCAAAAATCGCAATCAGCATCGCGTTCATTGGCAGCAGGAAGTTCGCGATCGAAAAATCGAGCAAATCGAATATATTCTTGTCTGCAAGGTAGGGAATGGCAGAGATCGGTCGCACTTCCGCCCACACGTTGTAAGACAGTGCGGCGGAAATGCCGATCCCGAACGAAAACAGGCCGGCCGCTACCGTCAATTTCGGCCGTGAGAAGCCGCGGTGCTCTTCCAGGTAGGAGACGATCGGTTCCAGCATGCCGAGAACCGAGGAATAGGCGGCAAAAAACAGCAGGATGAAAAACAACAGGCCGATGATATAGCCCGCCGGCATGTTGCCGAATGCGATCGGTAAGGTCACGAACATCAGGCCCGGTCCATCGCCAGGATCAAGCCCGCTCGCGAATACGACCGGGAAGATCGCGATTCCTGCGAGAATTGCCACAATCGTGTCGGCGATCGCTATCGCGAAAGCGGCTTTTGGCAGTGAGACAGCCCGCGGCACGTAAGCGCCATAGGTCAACATGACACCGACACCGATCGCGAGGGAGAAGAAAGCCTGTCCCATTGCCATGAAAACGACGGTCGGCGTTATCTTGCTGAAATCGGGATTCAGCAGGAAGTCGACGCCACGCACGAAATCGGCATTGAATATCGCATTCAGAACGAGGACGAGCAGGATAACGAACAGCGCCGGCATCATGTACTTGCAAACGGCCTCGATTCCCTTGCCTACGCCACGGGCGACGACTATCACTGCCGAGGCAATGAACAGTCCCTGGAAGAATAACAGGCGCGACGGGGACGCCAGCAGCAGGTTGAAAGCATTGCCTGACTCGCGACCGTCTATGCCGTCGAAACTGTTTGCCGCTGCTTTGAATACATAGTCGACGGACCAGCCGGCAACGACACTGTAGTAACTCATGCCGATTATTGGAATCAGGATGCTGATCCAGCCGATTGCTACCCACCACCTCGGCGAATCCGACTCAAGCACCAGTTTGCGCATCGAAGCGATCGGGCTGCCGCCGCCGCGGCGTCCCATGGCGAGCTCCGCCATCATGACCGGTACGCCAAGGAGCAACACGAACCCCAAATAGATGAGTACGAATGCGGCGCCGCCACTCTGGCCAGCAATGAACGGGAATCGCCACAGGTTGCCCAGGCCGACTGCAGCACCGATCGTCGCCAGCATGAACACCGTGCCAGACGACCACTTCTCGTGCTGAAATTCGGCAGACGATTCCTGGTTCAAGATTCTCCCCCGGTTTGTTGCAGGCCTAACAGTATAGATTTATTCTGCGCAAATGTTCGAAAAGTTATTGCAACATGCGCTGAGTTGATATGAGCAGTCGGCCTGAAATAAAGCCAGGGATCTCCGGGCCGGACTGGATGGGAATTCGCGGTCGTTTCCCCGTCCTGGAGAACAAGACCTATCTGAACAGCTGCTCGTATGGCGCATTGTCCATTGACGTCAAGAAAGCATTGCAACGATACATTCAGGACCGCGAAGAGCGCGGGACGGATTGGGACTACTGGGTCGAGCGTAACGAAAGCGTACGCACTGCGGTAGCAGAGTTCCTCGGCGCAAAGCCGGACGAAATCGCCATAACGACATCAGCTTCCGCCGGCATCAATTCGCTGGCCAGCGCCATGGACTTTAGCGGACCGCGGAAGAAAGTCGTTATCAGCGCGTTCGAGTTTCCTACCAATGCACAGATCTGGTACGCGCAGGAACTGCGCGGGGCCGAGGTCGTTCGCGTCCCCGAGCGCGATGGCTATATCCCGGTAGAGGATTTCGAAGCCGTGATCGACGACGAGACCTTGCTCGTCGCCATCACCCAAGTCTGCTTTCAAAACGGGGCAAAACTGGATATTCCATCCATCGCGGAGATCGCGAAATCGAAAGGTGCAATGATGATGGTCGACGGGTTCCAGGGACTCGGTACGTTCGACTTCGACGTCAGGAAAACCGGCGTGGATTTCGTCGTTGGCGGAATGTTGAAATACCTCCTCGGTTGCGCGGGCCTTGCGTTCCTCCATGTAAGCGAAGAGCTGATCGATAAGCTCGTGCCTACGATGACCGGGTGGTTTGCGCAAGCAGACATTTTCGCGATGGATAACACGCGATACGATCCGTCGCCCACGGCACGCAGGTTCGAGACAGGAACGCCTCCGGTACCCAACAGCTACGCAGCCGAGGCAGGCCTTGCCATCATCGCCGAGGTCGGGCTTCCGGCCATCGAGAACCGCATCAGGGAAATTACTGCAGCGATAATTGCCGAGGCCAAACGTGCCGGATACACGCTCGCCGTACCCGAAGATCCCGAACGCCACGGCGCGCTGATTACCCTAAGCTCACACGACGAGAACGCGATCGTCGCAGCACTGGGCGCGGAGGGGATCGTCACCTCTTGCCGGGCGGGCAACCTGCGTATCTCGCCGCACTTCTACAACAACAGCGATGATATCGATACCTTGTTCCGCGC
>JABAOE010011623.1_pt2 | contig 11735 bp, 11 predicted proteins | sample 7062141 | NCBI WGS metagenome assembly JABAOE01 (sample SAMN14538627, study PRJNA623070) | marine sediment metagenome | biome: marine biome [ENVO:00000428]; feature: marine pelagic biome [ENVO:01000023]; material: deep marine sediment [ENVO:00002113] | place: India: Gulf of Khambhat ...
GTATTTGAGATTTATAAGATTTGATGCTCACTAATATATTTTAAAAACTATCAACAAACTATACTAAACCACGTTTTCGTAGTAACTTAGTAAACATTTAAGCTTCATTCAAAGGGAATCTAGATGCCGGAGTACTTGGAACTATTAATTCTATTTGGTGTAGGAATACTAGCCGGTGTAATCAATGTTATGGCCGGAGGGGGTTCTAGTCTAACACTGCCTGCACTGATATTCCTTGGTCTTGACGGCGCCACCGCAAACGGCACAAACAGGGTCGGCATCTTAATTCAAGGTGTGTTTGCCGCTATAGCATTCCACAAGGAGAAAGTGTCGGATATTAATCTAAGCCTTAAACTAGCCGTAATTACTATCCCGGGTGCGTTGCTCGGCGCACTGATTGCAGTCAGGATTGACGATAAATGGTTTGAGATCATTCTCGGTATTGTTATGATTGGTGTTATTATTTCGATGCTTATTCCTCAGGGCAAGCAAAATCTTACATCCCCCGAAGGTCAGAAGAGCTGGCTTATATATCCCATTATGTTTGCAATTGGGTTTTACGGGGGTTTTATTCAGGTAGGGGTAGGGTTTCTGATTATGGCCGGACTGTATCACATTATGAAAATGAACCTTGTGTTTGTAAATATGCATAAGGTTGTTATCACGCTCATATATACAATTCCGGCACTCGCGATATTCATGTGGACCGATAATGTAAACTGGCTCCTTGGGCTTGGGCTTGCCGCAGGGAACGGTGTTGGCGGCTGGTGGGCCGCCCGCATTTCCGTAAGAGGCGGTGAACGAGTAATCCGCTACGTTATGATAGTGGCAATCTTTATCATAGCGCTAAAACTTTTTGGACTATTCTAACTCTTAAGTTATTACCTAGTTAAAAATAATAGTACCAAAACCCTCTCCAGTCGTTCCACCGAAAGTAAAACCGTCTGTTGCGGGAGTAGCAAGAAAAGTCGAAGTGAAATCTATTTGTACAGGTCCGGTCGCATTTTCAAACTGACCGGTTCCGCCTGTGAATACACCGGTTTGTGTTGTAGTAGATATACTAGTTAACGGGTCAAAACAGCTAAAACCGCTGTTCCAGTTGCCGAATATAAGCTCGCCGTTAGAAAAACGCTTGACGAAATGTCCCTGGACCAAAACAAATTCATCCTCGTCAATATCGCAGTTGGTGTTTTCCAGAACTGGCTCAAATTCATTTAAGCTCTGAATTGCAACACTTCCGAATGTGCTTGTGCCCAGGAACTGGCCTAAATTTGACGGTCTGCCGTCTCCGTTTGTATCAGTTGCCATAGGTCCTGTCTCAAAACTTCCCGAGTATACCTCTGTAAACTCTATCTCACTGCCCTGGGCCTTGCTGTCATTGTCACAGGACACAGTCAGACCTAAAACAGCTGAAGCGCATATAAAAAGTGCAACTACCTTTAATACTGACAATCTCAAAATTTTTCCTTCCTTCATCTTATTCCCTCCTTGGAAGTTTTTTTGTAAAGATTATCCTACATCGTCTTGATAAGTCTCTTTTATTGTCACAAACACGATCAGAGATACAATTGCGGACGCTATTAAATAGTAGCTTGGCGAAAGCTTGTTGCCTGTAATGTCAATAAGATAAGTCGCGACAAAAGGCGCGGTTCCGCCAAATACTGCAAATCCTATGTTGTATCCTATAGAGACTGCGCTCATACGCACTTTCGCAGGGAACAGCTCGATCATCATTGCACCGAACGGTCCGAATATCATTGAAAGCCCTATAGCGAACACTAGCTGAGCCAGAAGGTCATGCAGCGCATCGCCTTGAGTGAACTCTACAAAGAGCGGGTAGGAGAAAATAGCGATTATCAAACATCCGGAAATTAAAAGCGGCTTTCTGCCCACTTTATCAGACAGATATCCCATAATGGGCGTTATAATCATCAGCACAATCATGCTGATGGTGTTTATCTCTAACGCCGTCGATAGATCTAAGTGGGTCTCGGTTGATAAGAAGGTTGTCAGATACACAAAAATCATATAAAAATTCACTGAGCCCACACAAGTAGCTCCAATCACTGTAATAATTTCTTTCCAATGATACTTAAACGCATCAAATATAGGCCTTTTTGACAGTTCGCCGGCCTCTTTCATTTTCTTAAAAGTCGGCGATTCATCAACTCCAGCTCTGAGAAACAGACCGACTATCCCTATAATTATCCCAAGCAGGAACGGGATGCGCCAGCCGAAGCTTTGTACCTGCGGGTCGGTAAAAACATCGGTAATGATAGAAGCGACGGCCGATCCCAAGAGGATTCCTCCGAGCAGGCTAAACACTGTCCAGCTGCTGTAGAAACCTCTTCGTCCGGGAGGATACGGTGCGTGTTCAACTACGTATGAAATAGATCCCGTGAATTCGCCTCCTACCGATATACCCTGAATAAGTCTAATTATTGTGAGCAGAATTGGAGCCCATACTCCCACTGACTCATAAGTAGGCAAAACCCCAATCAAGGTAGTGGGAATTGCCATCATTAGTACAGAGATCTCTAAAGCTTTTTTGCGGCCGAGTTTGTCTCCTAGAATCCCGAACAGGACTGATCCTACGGGACGCATTAGGAATCCGACGGCAAATATTCCGAATGTTGCCAGAAGTCCTGTTAATTGATCATCTGAGGGGAAAAACAGTTTTGCTATTATAGGCGCAAAGAAGCCATAAAGGGCAAAATCATACCATTCAAGAACATTACCCACACATCCAGCTACTACATTTCTAACTCGATATTCAGTAACCGCTCCATTTGACATATTATCCCTCCTAGGCCAAGTAATATGTGTATATCATTATTTGACCGCGTGTGTCAACTTTATGAAAGAGCTTATTTTTCCATTCAATTTTGTGTAAATTTAAAGGGAGGGCGGAATGAAATTACCAGAACTAGTACAGACAATTCTACAACAGGAAAAAAAGCACCCCTATGTCATAGCGTTTGAAGGAATGATAGGGAGCGGCAAAAGCTATGAGGCCGGCAAACTAGCCCAGGAGCTTGGGACCAGGGCGCTTCAAATCTCAACTGATCTGTTCGTTACGGTTCCAAGATCAGAGTGGACTGACAGATTGGAGGTTCACGATATTGATCTATCGAGCTGGTATGATCTCCAGAAAATAAAAAATGCGCTTGAGTCGGTAAAGAAAAAGCAAAGCTTCACTGTTGGCGGACTGTACAATCTCTCAAACGGACAGTTTGACGATGAATTGGAAGTTGACGCCACTGACTGTGATTATTTGATTCTGGAAGGACTTTTTTCCTGCCATGAAGATTTGGATGATCTAATCGATCTTAGAATTTTTCTAGATGTTCCAGCAGAAGTGGCTTTAAGCAGAGCACACACACGGGATGAAACAGTAAGACACTTGGATCACAATAGCTGGCTTCAAAAAAAAGATATATTTTACAACCACTACCTGCCTTTTATGGAATCCCACAAAAGCCGCGCGCATATAATACTGGAGCCGGATTAATTAAGCTTTAAAATCGGGCTCCTCACGTCCGAGGTAAACCGAGAGAGCTCCTCCCTCAACAAATATAGTCTGCCCCGTAATATACTGAGCCTCATCTGAGGCAAACATCACTGCAGGGGGCACAATGTCCTCAGGCCTCCCGCGTCTTCCCTCCGGAATGCCTTTTGTCATGTATTCGTCATACTCCGGGTCTTCTGATGCGGACATAGGAGTTACAATCGATCCCGGAGCTATACAGTTTACTGTTATGCCGTAGCTTGCCATATCCACAGCCATTACTTTTGTAATTATCATAACACCCGCCTTAGCCGCATGATAGGCAATAGAGATAGGGTGAAAATCCATTACTCCAGCCACAGATCCGATGTTAATAATACGCCCCGTGGATTTTTGCTCGATTATGTGCTGGCAGAAATGCTGAGACAAAAAGAAAAGGCCTTTAAGGCTTATATCCAGCTGCTTATCCCAGCTATCGGGCGTAACCTCCATTACTTCTTCCCTTCTTGCATAGGCTGCGTCGTTTACCAAGATGTCTACCTTTCCAAATTTATCGATAGCTTCATGAATTAGCTTCGGGTGTGCGTCCACATCTCCAACATCGAGAGTATGATATATAGCCTCGCCGCCCATATCTTCTATCTCTTTCTGAACCTGTATGCATTTATCCTCGGTAAGCGCAGCTATAACTACTTTTGCGCCTTCATCTACAAACCCAAGGGTAATCGCGCGCCCGATCCCCGAAGACCCACCCGTTATTATTGCAACCTTATCTTTTAGTTTCATATCACCGCTCCACAGATGTATTTTCCTTAACAACCGCCAAAAATTCGTTAATTACCTTTCTTGAAGATAACTATGAGTCCTATATTACAAAGTTAAGAATAAAATTGCAATTACGGGTGCTACATGCAGGCTGCTTATGAGATCACCGTTATCTCAGAGCAAAAGATGAGGTGTTGCCGGCTGTCTTGAGAAGTTTGATTATGAGATTGAGAAGATAAAGACGGAACTTTCTGGTATTCTTAGATAATTGTTTGTGCAATATTAGTATAGATTAAGGAGTTATTATGCGTGTTATAGTTGCAAAACCAAGGGGATTCTGCGCAGGCGTGGACAGAGCGATTGAGATTGTAGAGCGCGCTTTAGAGACCTACGGGCCGCCGATATATGTCCGGCACGCAATAGTGCACAACAAACGTGTAGTAGAGTCTCTGATTGAAAAAGGGGTTAAGTTTGTAGAAGAGCTCGATGAAATTGCGGATGAGGGGGCAAAGGTTATCTTTAGCGCCCATGGCGTAAGCCCTGCGGTATGGAATGAGGCGGTAGATAAAAACCTTGAGGTTGTAGACGCTGTGTGTCCTTTGGTGACTAAAGTACATAATGAAGTAAAACACTATGCAGATCTCGGCTACACAATTATTCTAATCGGACATAGAAACCATGTAGAGGTAATCGGTACAAGCGGGCACGCCCCAGAGAGGGTAATAGTAGTAGAGTCTGTTGAAGAAGCCGAGAAGCTAAGTGTTCCCAATCCGGACAAATTAGCATATGTAACACAAACTACACTAAGCGTAGATGATACAAGAGACATACTTGCTGCCCTTAAAAAACGGTTCCCCAAAATTGTAAGCCCCTCAAAGCTTGATATCTGCTATGCGACTCAAAACAGACAGGATGCGGTAAAAGCGCTTGCAAAAGAGGCGGACTTAATTTTCATCATGGGCTCTCCTGAGAGCTCAAACTCAAACCGTCTTGTTGAAGTGGCACAGGCAAGCGGAGTTGAGAAAGCCTATTTGATTGAAGGGGCAAGCGATCTCGATGGTCATACATTTACCGATAATATGGTAGTTGGACTGAGCTCGGGAGCATCAACCCCCGAGACGGTTGTGCTGGAAGTAATAGCCAGGCTGCAAGAGTTTGGTGCAAACAGTATTGAGGAGTTGGACGGAAAAGAAGAGCACACTCGATTTCCGTTTCCTGAAACAATCGAATTTACCTCGGCGACTACCACTTAACCCTCAAAGTCAATTAATCGGCAATTTCAGTCAGCTCGCCGGTTTTGGTGTTAAGTAGGTATCCTGAAATTTTTATATCATCAGATACGAGCGGATGGTTCCTTATGTGATTAACATCGGCTTTTACACTTTCGATCCTATCAGATATTGAAAGCCAATTTATATATTCCCCCTCAGATGAGTTTAATTTTTCCTTAAGCAGTTTTGCCATTTCATTTTGAGTAAAACCCTCAAGTCCGCATTCAGAATGGTGAATCACTAACCATTCATTGGTACCTAAGTGAGCGGCAGTAATAATAAGTGAGCGTATTGCATCATCGCTTGCCCTGCCTCCTGCGTTCCTGATTATGTTGGCCTCGCCCAGCTCTAATCCCAGGAACTCTAGCGGATCTAGTCTGCAGTCCATACATGTGAGTACTGCAATACGCCTTGTTGGTGTGGCCGTCAGGTTCGATCTGTTGCCGAACTCTTTTACGTATTCGCTGTTTGCAGCTTTGATCTTATCAATATTCTCTGTCATGGGGTTATCCTCCGTGTGGCTAATAATATACAGGATTTATGAGGTTATAGAACCCTTAGTCCATCATCAGAATTCACAAAGAATACCTTTGCTTGCTCACTGAGTTCAGGATATTCAGTCAAATAACGGCCTAATATTTCGTTTGCAGATATGTCTGTGAAGTCTTCTCTCACAAGTGCAACAACACAGCCCCCGTATCCGCCGCCGTTTAAGGCAGCTCCATAAACTCCGTCATATTTGCTGGTTAGCTCAAAGAGTAATTTGCTTTGAGCGCTTCCATCCTCATAATTCTCAAGCGTGCTTTTGGATGATTCGTTCATCAGTCTGCCAAACTTGCTCCATTCGCCCTCGTCCCAGGCCCCGATCCCTTTCTCTACACGAGCCACCTCAGAGAAGTAGTGCTTTGCCCAGGGCATAAGCTCCTCAGGCAGTCTGCTTTTTTGTTCCTGATATACCTCATCTGGAATATCTGACAGTATGCTTGCCGGCTCAATTCCACCCATTATTCCAAGAAGCGCAGCAGTTTTTCTACATGCATCGACCCGGGAATTGTACCCCGAAGAAATTAAATCATGTGATAGACCTGTGAATAGAATCAGGATCTTAACCCCAGCACTCTCCATAGGCTTTGGATGCTGAGCCACAGTTTTTGAGAGAGTATCTATTAGTAGCAGGCAGTTTTTCTTTCCATAGACGATTGAGGATTGATCTAATATGCCGTTTTGCAGCCTCAGATATCCGTTTTCTATTTTGGAGTCCAGATCAACTAGATCCTCTCTGGACGGATAGCAGTTATTTAGAAATGATAGAGCTCTAAGATAAGAAAGCCCGGCAGATGCAGATGAGCTCAATCCGCTTCCCGGTAGTGTGCCTTCTATTGCTCCAATAAAACCATGTCTTAAGGGGTACCTTTCTTGGATGGCTTTTGCCGCTCCCATTGCGTATTTTCCCCAGTTATCGCGCCTTGGGGATTTAATGTTGTCCAGGCTAAATTCCACAACTCCCGGAAAGTTCATGCTGTACAAGCGGATTTTCCTCTCACTGTTGGGTATAAAAGCAAGCAGCGAGCCCGCGCCTATTGTCATTCCCAGCACGCTCCCGCCCTGATGGTCCACGTGGGCCCCGAGTGGGCAGATGCGGTATGGAGAGCAGATTACATTGAGATCGGAATCTGCAAATTTCTCACGCTTGCGTAAGTATTCTGCAACTTCTAATGCCCGCTCTTCTATGGTTTGCACTTCCATATATTTTCCCCTGCTATGTGGTTAAAGTGGAGAAGTGTCGAATCTCGTTTTGCAGATTGTACAGGTTGAAGTAGATCCCTTTTTCTGCCAGAAGTGAAGAATGGGTGCCCGATTCCGATATCTCGCCCTTATGTATAACAAGAATTCTATCGGCATCTCTTACATTTGAGAGTCTGTGGGCGATAATTAGGGTTGTAGTATCACCGCCGTTGTTCCTTATGGTTTCCTGAATTCGCCTCTCAATGTTCGCATCTATGTTTGATGTGGCCTCATCCAGTATCATGAACTTCGCTTTTTTAGATAACGCCTGGCTAATAGAGACGAGCTGCTTTTCTCCGGAAGATATTAAATTTCTGTTACTGCTTGCAAGACGGCCGATATTCTTTAGCGAAGGCATGTGCTCTCCGCCATCCTGGTGGCCGTCGGACACATTTTTCCCAAATAGAAAGAGGTCTTGAAACACAGCCGATATATTCTCTCTCAGAAAATCAGGGCTGTATTCTTTTATATCCACTCCGTCCAATAGGATCTCTCCCTTCTGGGCTTCATAAAATCTTAGTATTAGATTGACAATAGTTGTCTTTCCCGAGCCCGTAAGCCCAACCAGTGCAACGGTTTCTCCCGGGCTCAATTTAAAAGACACATCTTTCAGCACCCACTTTTTATCGTCGTATGAGAACCACACATTCCTAAATTCCAGCTCCCCTTTAATCACCCCTTGTTCTTTCCCAGAGCTTTCCTCGGGGATTTCGTTTGCTAGCTCATACAGGTTCTCACTAGCAGCCGCCGCAGACTGAAATATATTATATTTCTCGGCAAGCTCCATTATCGGTCTAAATAGCAGTCTGATATAATACAAGTATGCAATTAGTGCGCCCAGGGTTAAATCCAGACTTAGCACTTTAAGCCCCCCGTACCACAGAATAAAAGCAACAGTGAATACGCTTGTGAACTCAATAAACGGCCTGAAGGTAGCATAGACCCAGAGCTGATCCATGTTGGCCTTGTAGTTCTCGCTGTTAACGCCCTTGAACTTCTCAAAATTCTCCATCTCCTTGTTGTAAAGCTTAATCAGAATGATTCCTCTTACGCTTTCCTGGACAAAGGCGTTTAATTTTGAAATTGATCTTCTAACATCTCTGTAGACAGTTTTTAATTTCATCCTAAAGAGGCTTGCAAAAATTAGCATCAGCAAAGTGAGTATGAAAACAAACACCGTTAGCTGTCTGTTCATCAAAAACATCACAATAAAAACACCGATAACCACCAGTATGTCTTTGAAGAACTGCACCATTACAGATGTGTACATTTCATTTATCGCGTTAATGTCATTCGTTACTCTCGTAGTGAGTCTTCCGACCGGGTTTTTATCAAAAAAGCTCTGCGGGAGCTTCATAATATGAGAGAAAATCTGTACTCTCATCCTATACATAATTTTGTGTCCCGAGTAGTTAAGCAGATAAGTGAACAGCGAGCTGAATATGAATATTCCAAGCAAGCATGCAAACAAAAGGGCAGCAAACTGAACTACGTGTTTAATTTCGTCACTTCTTAGAACCATAAGCTCAGATCGGCTGAGCTCGCTTAGCGCGCTGTAGCTTATATAGTCATGCTCACCTGTCTTATTAAATATATTTGCGTTATCTGCAACGATCGTTTCTAATTTGTTGCGGTCCTCAGCGGATAAGTCATCTAGATTAATGGCCAGATATCGTTCATCTGATACTAGACCGAGCTTTTCAAGATTGTGCCTGTCCTCATTGTCTATCTCTGACATATCGATTAGATATGAGCCGTCCTCTAAAGGCAGTACTAGTTGAGGGAATTTCTCTTTTATGTTGAATATGAGATCCCTCTGTGCTTGGTTGTCTGGAAGCTCGGCTATTCTCCAGGAAGGATATATATATTTATCCACCGCAACCTTTGCCAGATAGGGCACCGTAAGCTCAAGTGCAGCAGTAAGGAGCATGAACACGAGAGCCAAAAACATAAATGTTCTATATGGCTTAGTATAGCGGTATAACCATTTTATGATTTTTAAATCATAGGTTCTTTTATTTTTCTTGGCTTCCTCGTTATCCATTAACGCCAATGTGCCGGTTCTCCTAGAAAGTAAAAGTTAGATCTCATGCAAATATAATCTTTTGGAAAATTGTATAGATTTTCCCAATTAGATATTATTAAGTTTATTTGCTGGTTGTAAAAAATCAAAAACATAGCCACATAGACGAACAAGGAGATATTCCATGATAAAGCACATAGTAATGTGGAGACTGAAAGATTCTGCAGCAGGAGCTACTAAAGAAGAAAATGCACTTAAGTTAAAAGAAAGGCTAGAGGCACTTGTGGACGTTATTGATACTCTTCATGTAGCTGAGGTGGGTATTAATTTTAACCCTTCCGATGCGGCATTTGATGTTGTTCTATACTCAGAGTTTGATGACGAGGCAGGCTTGCATGCCTATCAGAACCACCCTGAGCACATGAAAATTGTAGATTTTGTCGGCGAGATCAGAACCGACAGAGCTGTAGTTGACTACGTAATATAGTTATTTTGAGGCGCTTTTTACTTCACCGCCCCTTCCTCTTCCGTATTTTGGCCTTGAGGTAGAAAATGGCGTCAGGCTTAGCTCAGACGTTGTTCCTTCCCCGAACATAAAACCGCCAAGAGAGCCGATCATTGCAGCATTGTCCGTGCAATATTTGGGAGAGGGTATGTATACTGAAATACCTTCTTTTTCTAACTTTTCTTTGGATAATTCTCTCAGTCTTGAATTACATGCAACCCCTCCGGCGATGACTACAGAGTTAACCTCGTTTTGCCGAGCAGCGATTAGGGTCTTATCAACAAGGGTCTCAACAATCGCCTCCTGATAGCTCGCACATATGTCCTTAAGCTCTTGCTCGTTTGGATCGGGGTGCTTTCTCAGATAGTAGACCACTGAAGTTTTTACTCCGCTGAAGCTGAAATCAAGCGAAGATGAGCTCATAAACGGTCTAGGGAAATCTATTGCTTCTGGATTACCCTCTTTAGCCAGCCTATCTATCTCGACCCCGCCCGGATATGGAAGGCCTAGGATTTTTGCAGCTTTATCAAAAGCCTCGCCGGCGGCATCGTCTCTTGTTCTGCCTAACATCTCAAACTCTGTGTAGCTTTTTGCCAGATATAAATTTGTATGCCCTCCCGAGACCACCAGACCTACATAGGGAAATGAGACATCATTCTCGAGGTGAATAGCCGACATATGAGCCTCTAGGTGGTTTACTCCGACAATAGGCACGCCAAGCGACAATGCTATAGCCTTCGCAGTCGACAGGCCGACCATCAAGGCCCCAATTAGACCCGGGCCGTGGGTCACTGCAACCGCATCAATGTCTTCCTTCGTGATGCCCGCTTCTTTAATAGCTTTATCCACTACCGGCATTATTAGCTCTACATGCATCCTTGAAGCTATCTCCGGTACAACCCCTCCGTATTCCTTGTGAATATCAACCTGGGACGCAACAATGTTTGAGCGCACTACTGTGCCGTCTTCAATTATTGCGGCCGATGTTTCATCGCATGATGACTCAATAGCGAGTAAAGTAATAGACATTACATCTATTTTACTAGACTGCTTAACATTGACAACTGTTACGAATCTCATATCCAAAAGACAAGATTGCGATTTGCTCTCAATACTTTTATACTATGTGTACGTTTTAGCTGTTAATGTGGGTTGGGCAAGCTAAACTATAAGGGAGCGTATTTAATGGCGACAAAGGCAAAAGCTGAGAAAATTCCGGATAAAAGCGTAATCACAAGGGACCCTTTCCCAAACTCCAAGAAAATTTACGTTAAGGGTGAAATCTACGATATTGATGTTCCCATGAGGGAGATCGAGGTTGAAGACTCAAATCCGTCTTTTTCCAACAATCAAGAGAGCACAAAGAACGTATCTGTTACCGTTTATGACACAAGCGGCCCATACACAGATCCGGATATAGGCATAGATGTAGATAAGGGACTTAACCCGCTTAGAATGAAATGGATTAAGGAGAGAGACGATGTGGTTGAGCTTGGGGACTTTTCATCCGAATTTGCCAAAAAGAGTGAAGCCGACGCTAAGATTAGAAGTATCAGGTTTAAGCACATAAGAAAGCCGCTACGTGCAAAGCCCGGATCCACAGTAACCCAGATGCACTATGCAAGAAGGGGAGAAATTACTCCTGAGATGGAGTTTATTGCTATAAGAGAAAACCAGCGGATAGGTGAATTGAGAGAGCAGCTTAGTGAGCTGGCCGTCTACCATAAGGGGGAGAATTTCGGAGCCAATATACCAGATAGCGCTATCACTCCTGAATTTGTGAGAAAGGAAGTAGCAGAAGGAAGAGCAATTATACCAAGTAATATTAATCACCCTGAGAGCGAGCCTATGATAATAGGGCGGAACTTCCTTGTTAAA
>JABAOE010010429.1_pt1 | contig 11728 bp, 12 predicted proteins | sample 7062141 | NCBI WGS metagenome assembly JABAOE01 (sample SAMN14538627, study PRJNA623070) | marine sediment metagenome | biome: marine biome [ENVO:00000428]; feature: marine pelagic biome [ENVO:01000023]; material: deep marine sediment [ENVO:00002113] | place: India: Gulf of Khambhat ...
CTCGCCCCTTTCGGGGCCGCTCGCTTGCTATGCAAGCTGCGCGTTCTCTCGCGAGCGCCGCACAAGGATGTGCAAGTGCCGCCAAGCGCAGGGATGCGCGTGAGCGGCCGCCTGCGCGCCGCTCGGGTCGAACCGAAGGGTCCTCATCAAACCGCCCGCTAGGCAAAAACAAATGACCCCATGAAGGGGTCATTTGTTTTTGGCGGAGAGGGAGGGATTCCAACTGTTCACAATAAACATTCTGCCAGGGACTAAACGGAGCGGCGCTTAATCAGGGTGACGCGGTTGATTCGCCCGACGCGCTCATAACGGACATCGTCCATCAGTTCGCGAATGAAATGAATCCCGAGGCCGCCAATCTGGCGGTCCTCCAGCGAGGCATCCAGATCCTGAACCTCGTGCTCCAGCGGGTTAAAGGCGAGTCCGTCGTCCTCGAGCGTCATGCTCACCCGGTTGGCATCGACCTCGAGGTGGAGCGCAAATGACGGTTCCGGGCCTGCAGGACCGGAACCGTGCGTGACAACGTTGACAAACAGCTCCTCGCAGACGAGTTCGAACTTACTCAATAAAGCCTGTTCGAGTCCGCATTCCTGCCCGTGCGTCTGCAGAAAGGTGAAGACTCGCTCAAAATTGTCTTCCGTCGCGACCGTTTCAAGCGTAAAGCGCTGAGTGCTCAAGCGCCGCCCACTTCCCGGACCGCATCGTCACGGGTTTCTACAATTTTCATTACCGCGCCAAAATTGCTGATTTCGAACGCTTCTTTGACGGTGTCGGCAAGGCCGCAAACGGCGAAGCCGATGCCTTTCTTTCCAGCCGCGCGCGCACTCGTCAGGAAAGCGCGCAACCCTGCGCTCGAAACATATTCAAGCGCCGCGCAATCAATGATGAGCGCTTTGGTCCCCTCGTCTGTATTGGCGATCACTTCATCGATCTCTTTTTGAAATGGCGTTGCCGACGAAAAATCGAGTCTTCCGTGCGGCGAGACAAAACTGCAGCCGTCCTGACTATCGTATCGAGTCTCCATTAATATTCTCCTTCGATCATCTGACAAACAATTTTGTTCATGGGTGGGCCATCAGGATCGCCTGAGCCAGCGCTTCCTGCTCGCGGACGATTGCCTTCTCTACGATCTGGCCGATGAGGTCCAGGTTTGATACCTGGTCCAAACGTGGACCCAGATCGACGAGTTGTTGCGCAGACAAAAATCCATTCAACAGGCCTGAGACGCGTGCCAGGCCGATTAAAACACTGTCGTGTGGTGTCGGCACTTCATCTGCCAACAGTACGCCGAGTATGCGCAGACGCGCCTCTTTTTGCTCCTCACCGTCCACAGGCGGGTAGCGCCGCGAATGCCTGACCCACAGAAACCGTTTTTCTTCCATCGCCAGAACGCCGCTATCCACCAGGGACTTCACCAATGAGCGTATCAGATCCTGGTTCAATTGCAGCGTTGCCAGCCAGTGTTCGAGACTTTGCTCCGGCTGGCTCGCGAGCAGCGCGAGGATCTGATCGTTTACATCATTGCCGGTAGGTTCGTCGGACGTCACATGAACGGTCTCGAGGTCGACGTCTATCCGGTCAGCTTCGTTCATTGTGGCATTCGCATCGAGTAGCTAGAGCCTGCTCCGCGATGCGGCGCCAAGGACTCTGCGCTCGGTCTGGAACAATGCGCCCAGTCGCCCCCGAATCCCTGACCGTTGCGGTTCGCCAGCGGGTCTGCTCTGTCGTCGTGCGCGCACCGGGTTCACGGAAAGACGATTTCGACGAGGGAAAAGTCATCCTCGAAACGATCACGCCCCTGAATCTCCGCCACCTGCTCGCGCACGCTCAATAGTCCTGCCTCGGCTGAAGGAGTCTCGCTTAGCAGGGGGATAAAATCATCCAATGCCATGACTCCGCCTTCGGGTAGTCGCACCTCGTAGACGCCGTCGCTGAACACGTACATGCGGCTACCGCGGGTGACCGGGACATTCGCGGCTGAATATTCTACGGCCTCCATACAGCCAATCGGTAAGGAGATTGCCGCCAGATGTTCAGGCTCATTCGCCGATGCTCCGAACAGCAGAGCGGGCGGATGCCCGGCCGCGGCATACGTCAAACGCCGGGTGCTCGCCTCATAGACCCCGTACCAGATGGTAAAATACATATTGTTGTGTCGATCCATCTGGAAAAGTTCGTTGAGACTCGCGAGAACTTCTTCGGGGCGACGCAGATCGGCGTTTGGCAACATGTGCCCGGAGATCGTGTTCAGCACCGAGACAGAGAGGAGCGCGGCGCCCACTCCATGCCCGCAGACGTCGAGCAGGTAGATGGCGAAGTGATCTTCATCGATCCAGTGGTAGCTGAACGAATCACCTCCCACCGATGAGCAGGATTCGAAGTCCCAACGTACTTGCAGTTTCTCGACGAGAGGCTCGGGCAACCGCGAACGCACGTACTCGGCCGCTTCGGCCAGCTCCGCCGCCAGCTCGGCCTGACTCTCGGCGAGCGCGGAATAAGCCTCGTTGCGCTCCTGCAACAGCATATAGCCTCGCGAGTGATAGCGGATTCGCGCCAACAACTCGATGCGGTCCGGTAGTTTCACCAAGTAGTCGTTGGCACCGCGCGCGAACGCATCGGCTTTCACCACCGGTTCCTCCTGGCTCGAAAGCACGATCATGGGTACTTCGCGCGTGGTCTCCTGCGAGCGAAAAGAATCTACCATCGTTAATCCGTCGATATTTGGCATGACCAAATCCTGCAGGATAACGGTGGGGCCGAACTCTTCGGCTACCGCTAGCGCTTTTTCAGGCTCCTGGCAAAAACAGTATTCTATGTCCTGTTCGCCGGCGATCATTCGGCGCACGGCCTCACCGACCATTCGCTGATCGTCGATCAGCAATACTTTCACCGCGTCATTCGAGGCCGGCATACCTTCTTTATACTCGCGTTCACTCATAGTTTTCACCGAGCGCCATAAAGTTCATTCAAATAAGCGGCAATCCTGTCGAGCGCTAAAACACTGGACGCTGCGCCAACCTCCGCGGCCGCCCCCGGCATGCCATATACTACCGACGACTCGCGATTTTGTGCCACTGTTTCACATCCGGCCTGGCGCATCGCAAGCAGCCCGTTGGCACCATCGCGGCCGAGACCCGTCAGGAGAACGCCGACGCAATCGGGCCCGGCGAGCCGGGCGAGACTGGCAAAGAGCAGATCGGCCGACGGCACGTAAACCATTTCGGGATCCGCAAAGTAGTCGAAACGTCTATCCGCGTTCAGCCGCAGATGCGCGTGGCAATCAGCCACGTAGACGCGGCCTGGCTGCGGCAACTCATCCTGCTGAGCAAGCACGACCGGCAATGCCACTCGGGAATCCAGCCAGCCGACAAATCCGCCGATGAACGCCTCGTCCATATGCTGAGCGATGACAACAGCGGCAGAAAAGCCGCTCGCGAGGCCGCTGAGGACGGTTTGTATCGCGGCGGGCCCGCCGGTCGAGGCACCGATGCCGACGAGCGGAGGTCTGACGTGTCGGGTGGCCGGACGATCCGGTGCGGGCCTCAGCGCGGTGTCCGTGCACTGGGCCGCTAAAATGATCCGAATTTTACGCAGCAGGTTGCACGCTTCGGCCCCGTCAGTTCTCGTTGGCGTCACCACAGCATCGCACGCGCCTTCGCCCAGCGCTTCGTAGACCTGGTCGAGATTGCCGCTGACTGTTGCGGTGACGATCAGGATCGGGCAGGGCGCTTCAGCCATGATCCGTTGCGTGGCTTTGACACCGTCGACCCGCGGCATAATCAGATCCATGAGAATGATATCGGGACGGTCAGCCACGCAGCGGCTTATCGCCTGCTCCCCATCGACCGCGCTCCAGGCGACGGCGAGCGCCGGATCAGAGGCGATAATGCGGCTTAGCATCTGCGTTGCAAGTTTAAGATCGTTGACGATGCCGACACGAATGGGGGCGGATTTTGACATTAGGATTGTGCGGTGCCTATGAGATCTTCGACAACGTTGACGAGCGCGGCATCCTGAAAGCCGGCTTTCGTGAGGTAATAAGTCGCACCGGCCTCCAGTCCGCGCATCCGATCGGCTTCGCGATCCTTGTAAGAAACGATAACCACCGGTAAGTTCTGGAGGCGGGTATCGGCCCGAATACGCTTGACGAGTTCGATACCGTTCATGCGCGGCATGTCCACATCCGAGACGACCAGATCGTACGCGCCGAGTCCAACCGCGTTCCAACCGTCTACCCCGTCGACGGCAACGTCAACGGCGTAACCGCAATTCTCCAGCATCTGTCGCTCGGTTTCGCGCACGGTAAGCGAGTCGTCGACCACGAGTATATGCTTGCGTTTGCTCTGATTAGCCGCCGAAGACGCGAGCGTGCGCAGGCCCAGCCGACGCCCGCCTTTCACCAGCGAATCAATTGATTGCACGAGTTCGGCGATGTCCAGGATGATTACTACCTGGCCCTGCTCGTCGGTTGAAACCGCTTCGACGTTCGGCACGTCACCGAGGCGCGGATCGGTAGGGCGAACAACCAGCTTGCGTTCTCCGTCGAACCCATCGACTTTCAGTCCGTAAACGTGACCGCTTTTTTCAACCAGTACGATCGACAGTAGCCCGTCCGATGTTTGTTCCGAAACGGGCAGGTCGAGGATCTCGTCCGCCGCAACGATGGAAACGTTGGCACCCTCGTGTTCGAAACAGGGATGTCCCTCGATGGTGGTCACGTCGTTTTGTTCGACCTGGACGACGCCCACGATGCCGGCCAATGGCAACGCGTAGGGTTCCTCGCAGATCGTGGTCATCAAGGCGCGAACCACCGTCCGTGTGACTGGCAGGTCCAGCGTGAACGCGGTGCCCTGCCCCGGCTCGCTGTCGACGACCACCGCGCCGCCCGCTTCTTGCACCATCGTGCGTACGGCGTCCAGACCAACGCCGCGACCTGAGAGGTCGGTGACCTTTTGTGCGGTCGAAAACCCTGGTAGAAACAGGAATTCGCGCAGTTCATCGTCCGCCAAGCGCGCGGCATTCTCTGCCGACTCGAGACCCCGATCGACGATACGTTGTCGCAGGGCCTCGGCGTCGATACCGCGCCCGTCGTCTCGAATCACGATCTGTAGACGCCCCGCGCGGTGAAACGATTCGATAGTCAGTCCGCCTTCCTCGGGTTTGCCCGCCGCGACCCGCGCGTCCGGAGCCTCCATTCCGTGGTCGAGCGCATTGCGCACGAGATGGTTCAGCGGGGCTTCGAGTTGGTCAAGCATCTCGCGGTCGACCAGGGTTCCCTCGCCGCGCAATTCGAGCCGGCAGCGCTTGCCGAGGCTCCGGGTAACATCCCGAACGAGACGTGGGAAACCGCGCAGGATACTGCCGAAAGGTAGCATCCGACTCTCCAGGCTCTCGCGCGACAGACGGCGCGCTAAAGCGGCCGAGCGCCGGGCGAAGTCCTCGAACGCCGCGTCCCGTTCGGCCAGCCGTTTGCCGAACACATCAAAAGCATCCATCGATACGTTGAGCTCGTTGCGCAGTTCCTGGTCCGATTCGGAATTTCCGTGGCCAAACTCGAAACGCTGCCGCAGACGTTCAAGAGCGCCGTCAAGAGAGCGTTGAGCCTGGTGTAAGGTACTCATCTCGTCCATTAGTCGTGCGAACCGGTCGGCTTCCACGACCGACTCGGCCGCCAAACCGGTCAGGCGTTCCAGGGTTTCCGCCGTCATTCGAATCGATCGGCTGCCCCCACTGGTGCTGCCGCTGCGCGGCGGCGTCGAGGCGGGCATCTGCCGCTCGACGGGCTGCACCTTACCGTCGTTGTTCGCGGAGTCGACGGGCGGCTGCACCGGCGCTTTGCCCGAACGAAAATTCGCCAACCGCTCGAGCAACTCCTCGTACTCCGTTTCTTGTTCGCGGGTCAGCTGCGGCCCGCCGGCGGCGACCTCGCGCACGTAATCAATAGCGCCAAACACGATGTCCGCCGCGGTCGGCGTCACTTCGAGCTCGGATGCGAGCGCCGCGACAAACAGCGTCTCGAGTTCATGACAGATTACGCCGACCGAATCGAGGTTGACGATTCGGGCAGCCCCTTTCAACGAATGGGCCCCCCGCATCAGGGCCTCAAGTAACGGGCGGGGCTCCTCACCGGCGTCCAGAGCCACCAGCGCATCGGTTATCTCGCTCAGCTGCGTCTCCGTCTCGTCGCGAAAAAGCGCCATCATGGAGGCGTCGCCCAGAGGTTCGTCCTCCTGGCCATGCGTTGCTTCTGCCACTGTCGGCGAGCTGACCGGCGCCGCTGTACCCGGAAGTTCGCGCCCCGCGCGCGCATCGGCCAGCAGTCCCATCAATGCGGTCAGTTGCTGGTCCTGCGAACTCAGCCCGGCGGCGTCGCCCTTGGCGATATCTACAATAAAGTCGGTGCATTGCAGCGCAAGGTCGATCAACGGCGGCCGCAGCTCGACCTCGCCTGCGATCGCCGCAACGAACAAGTCTTCCATCGCGTGCGTCAGCTCGACGAGCGGATCGATACCGATGATTCGGGCCGCGCCTTTCATCGAGTGCGCCGCGCGCATGACCTGTTCGAGCATGGCGCCATGGTCGTCGCCGCCCGACTCGAGCGCCAACAGCCCTTCGGTTAGCGAGGCGACCTGCGTTTCCGCTTCTTCGCGGAAAAGCTCGAGCAACGAGTCGTCGCCAAAGTTATCCGAGTCGCTCATCGACAGATATCTCGGAGCGCATAAATGATGCGCTCGTCATCGAGCAAGGCAACGGCGCCGAGCGAGGAATCAAAAATGCCGGTCGTGAACGAAGGACTCGCGTGGGCCACGGTTGCGGGCGCCTCGCCGATTGCCGATCGGGCAACGCGGCGCACGCCACCAATTTCGTCCACCGGGAATGCCCACGCTTGCGATTCTCGATCCGTGATAATCATTCGGGCCCATTTGGCGCCATCCGGATCCGCGCCCGCGCTATTTTTTTTCTCCCCCGATTGCAGCAGATTGGCCAGGTCGGCGCACAAAATCAGCTCTCCGCGAACGTTCACCAATCCGAGGAAACGAGGGTCATTGCGGTGTGGCACCCGGTGGGGCACGCCCGGTTCGACAACCTCACGTGCGAATGTCGTCGGGAACGCGCACCATTCGGCCTGCAGGCGAAAAAGCAGATACGACTGTGTCGTCGTGGCCGGGTCATCGCCGCCGGTGCGAAGCGCGACGTGTTCCATCTCCCCAACTTCGTCCAAGGTCCGATCGAGCAGGCTTCTTCCGGTACGCGCATAGACCGGGCAATTCCGGCAATGCACATGCTCTAAAAGCAATTCGCACGTTCGATCGCCCCAGATGCCGACCGCGTTGCGGCATTCACCCGAAAGACACTGATCATCGACGTCGGGCACCGCCGCGCCGTTCGACCCTGCCGTGTCAGCCGTCACTTTTTGCTCCTCGCACGCTGCGCCCTCGCGCGCATCCGCTGCGCCGCCGCAATGTCGTCGTCGGCTTCCAGCAGCAACGCCAGGTGCTCCAGACTTGCCTCATGGTCAGGGCGCAGATAGAGCGCCCTGGTGAACGCGCGCCGCGCCTCTGTTGGCGCGTCTCTGGCAGCGTGAATCAGCCCGCTCAGGTAATGCGCTTCGGCATCTTCGGGGCGCCGCTCGAGCAACCCGGAGAGCCGTTGCAACGCATCTGCATAGCGTCCCCGATCCGCCAGGTCTCGAACGTCTGCGAGCGCATTCGCATCCTCGGCGAATCGTGGTGACGCGGCTTGTGGGGCCGTCCCGGTTGTGCGGATGGAACACATGCCCGGGCGCGCGCGCCGTTGGACCGGCGCCTTACGCTCGCTTACCGCGGCCGGGGCCGCGCTCGAAGCCGGGCCGCACGCCGAGAAGGCGAAAGCCGCGGCGTCGCCCTCGCGCTGTAGGTCAAGCCCTCGAATCAAACCAGCCTCGGCGTGCCCGACAAACAGCACGCCGTCGGGTTTCAGCAGCCCGCGCAAATGCGTCAAGATCGTCGACCGAGCCGCCGGCGACAGATAAATCAGAAGGTTCCGAGTGAAAATTGCATGGTAAGTAATGCCTTTCGCAATTGTCGGCGCGGCCAATAAGTTTTCATGGTGCAGGCATACACTCGCCCTGACGGCGGGCGCGATCTCGTAGGCATTGGCCGCGACCTTGGTGAAATACCGCGTGGCAAGTGCGGGCGGCACCAGCCGCACCGATTTCTCCGAATAGATTCCAGTTCGCGCGCGCGCCAGCGCCCGTCGACTGAGGTCGATAGCGTCGATCGCCACGCTGCTCAGCGACCAGCCTGCGCCGGCCAGCGCCAGCGCAATCGAGTAGGGTTCCTCACCGTTGGCGCACGGGGCGCTGAGCACGCGCAGTGGTCCGCTAGCGGTTTTACCCTGCCAACGGACCCGTGCCAGTTCGGCCAAAAGATCGAACGGGCGACCGTCGCGAAAAAACCAGCTTTCCGGGTTGAGTATTTCTTCCAGCAACTCCTCGCGCTCTTCCGCTTCACTGGTAAGACGTTGCGCATAATGCAACGTCTCACTCACACCACCGGCATGTTGTCGTCGCCGGATCGCGGCGGCCAGCAGAGCGTCGTCCACGACGGTCGGATCCAACCCGGCGCAATCGCAAATGCTTCTACCAATGGTGAGGGGCTGCATGCCGCTACGCACCACTTGGTTCAAGAATTTCGACCAACTCCTTGGAGAGCAGCGCTTCGACATTGACTTGTTGAATCAAATCGCCCTCGCACCGGATCAGGTGCCCGAGATGAGGCGCGCCCGGGCTCGAAATCCCGGTTGGTTCGAAATTTTCCGGATCTACTTGAATTGCGTCGTTTGCGCGTTCGACGCGAAGCCCGAGAGGAACGGTTTGCATGGGTGCGTCGGACAAGACGCAGCGGGTGATGAGAATACGCGTACTGCGCCGTTGCGCGGCGGCGCGCCCGTTGGTCAGCAGCCCTAGGTCGACCACGGGGATGGTGGCGTCCTCGGCAACCAACAATCCGACAACGCCGTGCGGCGCTCCGGGCAAGGGTCGCAAGGGTGCATCGGATACCACCGCATCAAGCTCGGCCGCGTCGATGCCGAAGCGCTCCTCTCCGAGATTGAACAGCACCAGCAACATCGCTCTCTGACCTTCTGAGTCGTCTTACTCGGTCCGAAAACTAGCTATGCCAGACCGGAGTGACTTTACTGCCGCTTGCAACTGCGCGGCGGCGGCATGAATGTCATCCGATGCCTCGTCAGACACCTGCGCCGAGTCACGGAGCTGAGACATGGCCTCGCTAATCTGATTTGCGCCCTGAGATTGTGCCTCCATGCCCTCGCGCGCGTTCTCAAGACGAGGATGCAACAGCTCGACGCTTTCTATAATGCTGTTGAGCTGTTGTCCCAGCCGCACAGTTTCGTCGGCGCCGGCGGCGAATTCTTTATCGAACCGATCCATTTCCATCACGCCGCTCGACACCGAACCCTGCATCTCTGAAACGAGACGTTCGATGTCCAGAGTCGCGATTGCAGTTTGATCGGCGAGCCGCCGTATCTGGCGGGCCACGACCGAGAATCCCCGGCCAAACTCACCGGCCTTTTCCGCTTCGATTGCCGCATTCAGCGACAGCAGATTGGTCTGATCGGCAACCCGGTTGATCGTGGTCACCACCGAGCCAATGTTCTTGGCGCGCTCGGCAATGACGGCGAGCTTTTCCGCCACCGACGCGGTTGATGCCGACAGGTCCTGCATATTGTCTTCCATTCGCGCCAGGTCGCCCCGGCCTGCGCCGGCGATTTCCGCGGCTTGCACCGTTGCACCGGAGATCTCTTCCATGGTTTTGAGCAGCTCTCGCGACGTCGCCGCGATCTCGTTGGTCGCTGCCGCCACCTGGTTGGTCCCGGCACCGAAATCACTGGCAAGCTCTGTTTGCTTGTCGGCGGCAGAAGATACATCGTTCGTGGCGGAGACCAATCGGTCGCCCGCTTGCTGAATGCCGCGAACCCGAGCGAGCGATGTTTTCACAATCTCGGCGAGGGCACGCAGCATCTGCCCTGACTCATCGGTGGACTGCAACTGCTCCATGTTGTCTAACTGCACAGTCAGATCGCCGCCGGCCACCCTTTCCGCCGCTGCGGCCGCGACGACCAGCGGTTTGGTGATGGACCGCGCGACAAGGATGGCGGCAAGGGTGATCGGAATCGTGAAAATAGCGAGCAGCAGGATCGTCATCATGCGCTGATCGCGCACCAGTCCAAGCGCTTCGCTCTTATCCTGCTTCAACACGATGCCCCAGCGAAACGATGGGATGTAGCTCCACACCGCCAGCGTGTCAACGCCGCGATAATCCACTGTGGGACCGTAGCCGCGCTGTCCGCGAACCGCTTTTTGCACCGCAAACAGATCTTCGCTGCCCAGCGATGCCCGCCGCGTGAAGGCCGCATCCTGCCGATGTCGCAGCGGCGCCACAACGACCACCTCGTCTTCGATGCGGGTTGCAACAACAGTCTCCCCGGTTTCACCGAGTCCAAGCTGATCTTCGATGATTTTATACAGGCGGGCGTTGTCGAGTTCGAACATTACGACACCGCGCGTAGAGACCGCGTCCACAATCGGGCCTGCGGCGAACGCCATTGGTGCGTCGGCGCCCGGGTACAACTGGAAGTCCGAAATCTCCTCCTGAAGCAGCGTTCGCACGCGGTCGAAAACACCAGCCAGTTCCGCGTCCTCCATCTCCCCGTCGGCGAGACGACTCCCGGGCATCAGGATCGGCATGGTCTTTCTCAACGAAAAGACGACCTCACCTTCGTTGGAAATCAGAAAGGCATTTTTGAAACCGAAAAGCGCCGCATAGTGATCGAGCGTTTGTCTTGCAACCTCCCTCGACGCTGCAGCGTCCGACGAGAACGCGGGATCTGGATCCGCTAGCGCCGCGACCAATCGGCCCATATTTTCGGTTCGACCGACCGCATCGACACTACGTAACACTTCTGATGCGTAAGATTCGAGCGCGTCAATTTTTCTTTGCGCGATGACGCTCAGATTTGCGCGATAAGTTTCCTCGAGCGAACGACTGGAAATCCTGTACGAGACAAAAGCGATCGCGCTACAGGAAAGAAAAGAAATGACCAAAAACCAAACGATGAGTTTTTGCGCGATGGACATCCCGCTGCCGAGAATGCGCAATTTGGAAAAGAAATTATCCAATGTTTAAAGCCTCCAGACCCTGCTCTGTGTCGCCATTGCCGGCAACGTCGGGTTGTCCACCGTTTTGGGGCGCAGCGTCCCCGCGCTGTCGGGCGTCTTTTATCGATGCGCAGCCGACTTCATGTGCTTCGATCGCGGGGCGCAGCGTCCCCGCGCTGTCGGGCGTCTCTTATCGATGCGCAGCCGACTTCATGTGCTTCGATCGCGGGCCGCAGCGGCGATCTTCGTACATTGCCTGACTCAAGGTGCCGTGGTGTTCGCCCAATTTCCGCCCCACCCCTGATAAAGTCGCGCGAGGAAGTCGTCCCATTCCCGCGGGGTCCTCGAGTCGGGATACGGTACCGGTCGCATCGGCCGGACCGCACTCCAGACCACGTCGATAGTACCGGCCCCGGTGAACTGGCCCAGATAAACCGGTCGCCAGGCGTGTCCGGTGTCCGGATCGATCGAGACGATGCCCTCCGCCGCTTCAATGCTCTGATTGAGCATTGCCTGGCGCAGCGCTCGAGGATTGAGTTCGTTGCTTTCGCGCGCCGCCTGGGCCCACAG
>JABAOE010012298.1_pt2 | contig 11723 bp, 10 predicted proteins | sample 7062141 | NCBI WGS metagenome assembly JABAOE01 (sample SAMN14538627, study PRJNA623070) | marine sediment metagenome | biome: marine biome [ENVO:00000428]; feature: marine pelagic biome [ENVO:01000023]; material: deep marine sediment [ENVO:00002113] | place: India: Gulf of Khambhat ...
AGAAACTCGAGCGCCGAGGAATTACCGCCGACGAGCACGAACGCGATAGCCGCCAGGACGACGTTGCCTTCAGGCAGGATCAGAAGCAGTAACAACGTGCCGGCGCCGGTAAGCATCGATGCCTGCATAGCCCCGTGCTTGTGCCAGCTCTGGGACAACTTGACCCAGATCGGCAGGAACAGCAAGCCGCCGATGATGAGACAGACCAGTAGGAAGCCCAGCCAATCCTCGAGACCCAGTGCGTAGGTCACGAAGAAGACGAACAACGCCTGCAGGAGCACCCACGAGAAGCCCAGCGTCGCGTTTGCGACGAGAACGCGTAACAGCGCCACATTGCTGAAAACCAAAGCCGCGCCGCGCTTGAATCCCAGATGCGGACGGTTCGGCGTCTGCCGCTCCGGCAGACTTGCCAGACAGAGTATTGCGGTCAGCGGAAGCAGCACGATCATGAACGAGCCAATCGCAGCTGTCTTATCCTCATAGGTCGGCGTCGCAACACGCTCCATGATGGCAGGCACGAGCGCCATGACGATGCCGCCGAGCATGGCGAATACCTGCAATAGTCCCGTGATACGTGAGCGACGATCGTAGTCCCGAGACAGCTCGAGCGCCCATGACGTATGGCTAACGGTCCAGAGAGACCAACCGATGTACAAGATGCACAGCCAAATAAATAGGTATACCGCGGACGCTGCGCCCCGCGGCATAAACAACATGAGTATCGCGGCTATGAGTATCGGCGTTGACAACGCCAGCCAGGGTCGGCGTCGGCCCCATCGCGTGCTGTAGCTGTCCATGAACAGTCCCAGGCCTGGTGCAGCGATGACGTCGACGATCTTCGCCAACAAGAACACGGTACCAACCGTTGCCGCGCCCAGGCCGACGTGCTCCGTAAAAAGTGCCGGTAGAAACACAAAAACGGACGTCACGAGCATATTGAGGCCCAAGGCAGGCAGCGAGAAGCCGATCATTCTCGGCAGACCTGCCGAAATCTCTGTTTGCGAAGGGTTGTTGTCGTTGTCGGTCTGCACGGGTTGGTATCTTATTCTCTAGCGCTGAACCAGGCGTGTCGCTGCCTCGGAGTGCACCTTACCTGACGGCCGCCTGAAAGTTAAACTTACGTCCTTCTTTTTGCGCAACACGGCGAAAGTTTTTATCTAGGAGGCTTACGGGTCATGACGACTCCGCGAATTTCCGGTCTCGATCCCGAAACCGCATCTGGACGCGTCGGCGAGATTTTTGCCGAGACGATCAGGCAGTTCGGCACTGTCAGCAACTTCTCCAGAATCATGGCGCTCGCTCCCGGCGCTCTAGAGGCTTGGATGACGGCGAATCGTGGAATTCGCATGCGATATTTGGATGAAGATGAGGAGTTCCTCAAGGTCGAGCAGGCCGTCATCATTCGAACGTCGAGTCAGAACGGGTCCGAGTACTGTCTATTGCACAATTTCGACCTGGGTGCGGAAGCAGGACTGACGAGCGAACAGATAGCGGCGATTCAGAGAGACGACTACGAGGCCGCAGACTGTCTCGACGCTCGCACGAAGGCAGCTATAGCGTGGGTCGATGCAGTGACCGAGCTGACGGCTAATACGGACAACGCCGCGTTCGAGCGCATCAGCTCGCATTTCAACGAGCAGCAGCTCGTAGAGCTTACCGTGCTGTGCTGTATGTGGAATTTCTCGAACCGATTTACGGAGGCCTTCCACATTCCGCCGGAGCCGCCTGAGAAGAGACTGCGATTTCGGCCTCGGGCAGCGGCTGAGTAAGGACGACGCTCTATGTATGATGGAGAATGCGCCGCCGTGTGGACTCGAGTGAGGTTCTAGCTAGATGTTGTTGGGGAGATGCAATGCCAGTCATCGTTAGAGGCTCCGAGGTTGCCGCCGATGCAATTGGCGCCGGGGTCAATCGTCAGTCGCTGCTGTCGCCGAAAAATACCGGCTCGGACAACGTGCTGCTCGATTTGTTGACGTTCGAGGAAGCCGCGACGTTTGATCTCGCTCTTGACGAAGATACCTTCGGTTGGCTGCAGATCCTCGATGGCTCGGGCGCACTGTCTGACTACGATCGGGAGCTCGAGCCCAATGGCGTGACCTATCTGCCGCTGGGTTATACGGGGGTCTTCACCGCTGCCGAGGCCGGCACGCGGTTGTTGATGGCGACCGTGCCGAACGCCGCGCGTTTCGATCCCGACGTCGCTGGGACACCAAAGCAGTTGCAGACGACGGATTGGTCCAACGAGCCGGTGCTGCAATCCGAGCACGATGCACGAACGCGGATCTACATGGCGACTCGAACGCTGACGGGGACGAGCGCCTATCGCGGCGAGATGATCCGCTACCCGTCAGGCACGCAGGCGCCGGATCATCACCATGAAGGCGCTGAGCACTTTCAATACGTCATGAAAGGTAGTTGTATTGCGATGCTCGCCGGCGAGCGTACGACCCTCGGTGCAGGCGATGTGCTCTACAACTACGAGAAGGAAGTGCACTCTTTCCTCAACGAGAGCGATGAGGATCTCGTTTTCGTAGAGTTTTTCGTTCCCGGCGGGTGCAAAACGGTCTGGGCGCCGGGTGCTAATCCATGCGCATGGTTGCCGACGGGTGCCGATATCATGGGTCGTCCGCCGTCGCGCGATATCTCCTACCACGTGCACGGCGAAGATAAAGGCATTTAGTTGTCGCGTTGTCGTCATAGGTAACCGGATTGGTAATCGCCTTCCAGACGTCAGTTGTTCTCTCGCCCGCGAGTTCCCGGTAAAGTCTCCTAAGGCGATCTCGAGGAATCAGTATGATGAGCAAAAACTCGGCAGCGCTCGTGATCATCACTGCTGCCATCATGGTGGCCCCTGAGGCCGGCCTACGGGCACAAGCGCCGACCGCAGAGGCGCTTGCCGCATCGCAAGCCGCTCAACGGCATATCGCCACGGCGATGGCGTTGGCTGGCGACGACCTGGCCCGGGAGGCCGCGGCGCTTTGCTCCGCTGAAGGAACCGGGCGGGCAGTGCTCGTGCGAGAGGCAGCGGGACTGCCGCTGATCGAAGATCACGTCGTCGAGCCGACGCGGATATTCGAGAATCTCTACTTCATCGGCTTCAACGATGTGGGTGCGTGGGCGATCGACACGAGCGACGGCTTGATACTGATCGACACGCTGAATTCGCCCGACGAGGCGCGCGACGTTTTGGTACCGGGCCTCGTGAGCATGGGCCTCGATCCCAATCGGATCGAATATGCGATCGTCGGGCATGGGCACAACGACCACGTTGGCGGTGCATCCTATCTTCAGGACACCTATGGTGTACGGCTGTTGATGAGCGCCGCTGATTGGGACTTGGCACTGTCCGGGGAGCGGCCCGATAGACCACGCCCGACACGCGACGTGGTCGTGACCGACGGCCAGCAACTGACGCTCGGAGACACGACGGTCACGTTGGCGATCACACCCGGTCACACGGCGGGCACGCTGACCATGTTCGTGCCGGTAAAGCACCTGGGCCGAACGCACACGGCCGTGATCTTCAGCGGCACGCAGATGCCTTCCGCTGAAGCAGTCGCGAACTTCAAACGCGTATTCGACGACATCGCTCGACCGCTCGGCGCGGAAGCCGTGTTGGGTGGTCACCCGGGTGTCGCGGATCTGACTCCGGACCAGCTAGCGCGCTGCCGCGCCGCCGGTGGACCGTGTTGGACTTCAGCCATGAATACGCTCGAGATGCAGGCGCGCCTACGCGAGGCCTACCCAGACGGACCGCATCCGCTGCTTCTAGGGCAAGAGCGGTTCAACCGTTACACGTCCATCATGTTGGAATGCGCGAGCGCAAAGCTCGCTGCGATGGAGTAGGTACCGCCGACTCCGACGCAACTGCGCGCGCGCTTTGCGCCGCTGAGCCGTCCGGGTCAGAAGAACAGCCACGTCGGCACGTTGTCGGGCAGCACGGGCTGCAGCGCAAGTGCCAGGCTCGATGGATGAAATAGCAGGCTCATGATCTCGCCGTAGAAGAACACCAGCAGCACCCAAGCGCCGAGCGCATAGGAGAGCGCGATGCGCTTACGGTAATGGCCCCATCTTACGAGATAGGCGCCGATGAACAGCGGTACCGCCAACTTCTGACCCACAAGCAACGTCAGCACGATCAAGCCGATCAGGTAGGCGAAGAACGGTAGCGCCGCGGCGAGCCACGCGTCTTCGCGCGCCTGCTTTAACGTGATCTTCCACGTGCCGACGCCACGTTTGACAGAGCGTAGCTGGCTCAGGTCGTGGATGCCCACGAGCAGCGCCAATACGGCGCCAGGTGCTGCGATCAAGAGCGGGAATTGGCGTACGGGCAGCGGCCAACTCAGTGCCGTGTACGCGGCCCAGGCGAAAATCACGAACAGCGTGAGCGAAATCGGCAGCGAGATCGCCGGGTTCCTCTCAGATGCCTCGCCGGCAGGAACCTTTCCGGCCAGCTTCTGCCGAGCGACGCCGCGAACGCCTAGATAGATCGTGAGGATGATGACGAGCAACAACACGATGACGATCGGTCTTCCCAGCCAACCGACCCCTTCGTGAATGCGTGTGCTGATTTGAAACGAGCGCTCGAGGATCGGACCTAGCACCAGCGCGAGTATGACCGGCGGTCGCGGCCAGCCACCGCGTTTCATGATGAAGCCGATGGCGCCGAATACCGTGCAGCTTACCCAGGCACCGATCGACGAGCCACCGAGCCACGCGCCCATATACACGAACAACAGCACGCCAGGCACGACCAGATGCCCGGGAAGCAGCGCGAGCTTCGAGACCTGGTTGACGGTCTTGAGCAGTATCAACGTCGCCACGACGCTGGCAATTGCGATCATCCAGACGAAGCTGAACGTCATGGGCAGCTCAGAGCTCAGCATGCTCGGGCCGGGCCGCAGTCCGTGCATGATGAGCGCACCCATCAAGACCGCGGTGCCGACGCTGCCCGGGATACCGAGCGTTAATGTTGGAATCAGCGCGCCACCGCGCAGGGCATTGTTCGCTGCTTCGGGCGCTAGAAGACCGCGTACGTCGCCTTGCCCGAATTGGGAGTCATCCTTGACGCTTTGCTTGGAGTGGGCGTACGTGACCCAGCCGACAATCGACGCGCCGAGCCCGGGCAACATGCCGATGTAGGCGCCGATGACGCTGCAACGAACGACGAGCCACCAGTGAGTGAACGCATCACGCACACCTTCGAGCAAGCCCTTGCGCGTGTCGACGGCTTCTCCGCTACGAGCGATCGAGACGTCTTTGACGGCGAGCTCCATGACCTCCGGTATCGCGAACAGGCCCAGCAAGACCGGGATCAGCGGTAACTCGTCCAGAAGATACAAAGTGCCGAACGTATAACGCGGAATCGCTTGAGACTCCGGGAGGCCGATCGTCGCGAGCAGGAGCCCGAACATCGCGGCGGCAACCCCTTTCTCTATCGATCGCCCGGACAGCGACCCGACCATGGCCAGCCCGAGCATGCCGAGCATGAACTGCTCGGGAGACTCGAATGCGAGAATAATCGGCAGAATCAGGGGCAGGGAGACGCCGAGCGCCGCGGCACCGCATACGCCGCCGATGGCCGATGACGTGAACGATGCACCGAGCGCACGCGATGCTTCGCCTCTCTTTGCCATCGGGTAGCCATCGAGAACCGTTGCCTGAGAGGCCGCGGTGCTCGGCACGCCGAGCAGCACAGACGTGATGGCGCCGCTCGTTGACGTAGATGCCCAGGATGACAGGAGCAGGGCGAACGCCGCGACCGGCTCCATGGCGAACGTGAACGGTAAGAGCAATACGAGTCCGATCGCCCCGCCCATGCCCGGTACGGCGCCCAGCACGATACCGACGACGCAGCCGAGCGCAAAGTACGCCAGTACTTGCCACTGGAAGATCAGGCCCAGGCCTTCGGCGAGCGCTTCGAACATTAGCGTGTCGACTAAGCTATCGGACGAACGTCGTCGTCGCGTTTAGTACTGGCTGTTCTTCTCGATGTGACCGCGGATGTACTCGATGACTTCCGGCGTGACCCTGCCCGTCGCGTTCAAGATGTCACTTTGACGCTCGTGGCTGACGTGCTCGGGCACGTAGCTGAGAATCTGCACGGCTTCTTCGCGGAACGCTTCGGAGCTCATCGCTGCCTCGAGACCGGCACGAAATGTTTCGGCCGCGGCGGGATCCATTCCCGGCGGACCGAGGAACACGTGCTGCATGGTCTGATCGATCTCCAGTAGTGTCGATATCGAGTCCCAGAGCACGCCGGATGGCGCCTCGCCATGGATCGACTCGTACAGCTCCGTCAGTGACGGTACGTCCGGAACTAGGGCGTTCTGCGTCAGCTCGCCGTCGTCATCGAGCATCGGCATGCTATAGATCGGTACTGCGTGGCCTTCGTCGACGAGCACGGGTACGACCTGATTCAAGTAGGCGTGCGCGGCGTCGGTCGCAGTATTGACCTCGCCGCTGATGACGGCCGCGCGAATGTTGCCGCTGCTCGGGTAGCCGGCGATGTAGTTGTAATCGGCGCCGATCAGATCGAGCCCCATCGTGCTGATGATCATGCGGCCGTGCTCTGGCGGCATGCCGCCGAAGCGAAGGGGTTCCGTGCCTGTGATGATATCGGCGGGTTCTTTGATGCCGCTCGCAACGGCATCGGTTCGGCTGTAGATCACTAGACCTGCGAGTTGCACACCGCCGACCGGCGTGAACTGGCTATATTTGAATGTGAATCCCGGTAGCTCGAGGAGCTCTCCGAGCGACGAGCGCGGGCCATAGTAGACCGTCGTACCGTCCTTGGGTGCGCGTAGTAGTACATGCAGGTGGGCATTCAATCCCGATGCGCCGGGCATGTTGTTCACTATGACGGTGGGATTGCCGGCGAGATTCATCTCCAGATGCTTGGCCAGCAGGCGACCGACAGTCGTACCGCCAGCCGACGGATCGAGTCCGATCACGACGGTAATCGTCTCGCCCGCGAACGAGTGCTCGGCAGCGGAGGCAGAGCCTTCGGCATCCATCTGACCGGCGCCGCAGGCTGCAAGAAAAATACTGGCAAACACGAGCTGCAGCGCACGGAAACGCCCTGCGAGATTTCGGTTCACCTTCGTGTCGGGTCGAGTCTTCATTATGAGGCCTCATCGAGAAAGTCAATTTCGGGCCCAAGAGGAACGATCCTCGTTTGCTTGAGCAACTTGTCGCTTGCGTAATAGTGTGCCTTTATCGACCAGAAATCGACCGTATCGGCGATACCGGGCATACCGTACAGCAGGCGCAAGAATTTCGAGAGATTCGGGTAGTCGACGATTCGCCGCTTATTGCAGCGGAACGCACCGTGATAGACCACATCGAAGCGGATCAGCGTCGTGAACAGCCGCCAATCAGCTTCCGTGAGCTGATCGCCAACGAGGTAGGTCCGGGTAGCCAAGCGCTCCTCGAGCTCATCGAGCGCATCGAACAGCTTTACGTAAGCAGCGTCGTAGGCTTCCTGCGAAATCGCAAAGCCAACGCGGTAAACGCCGTTGTTGATGGCACCGTAGACGAGCTCGTTGATCTCGTCGATTTCGGGTCGCAGAGCCTCTGGATAATAGTCGCCTTCCTTCGCGCCGATATCGTCGAAGGCGCTGTTGAACATTCGGATGATCTCGCTCGACTCGTTGGACACGAGCTTTTTTTGCTTCTTGTCCCAGAGCGTCGGCACGGTCACTTGTCCCGTATAGTCGGGGTCGGACTTCTGGTAAATCTCATACAAATAGGTTGCCCCGAACTCGGGATCCGGAACGACGCCGTGTCCTTCCTCGAACGTCCAGCCGTTCGGGCCCGAGATTGCGTTCACGACGGATAGGCTGATCATGTCCTCGAGCCCTTTTAGAAGCCGAAAGATCACGGCTCTGTGGGCCCAAGGGCAGGAGTCAGCGATATAGAGGTGATAACGGCCGGCTTCCGCCTGAAAGCCGCCTTCGCCCGAAGGGCCGGGCTCACCGGTGGCCGTTATCCAATTACGAACTTTGGCATCGGGGCGTACGAAGCTGCCGTCGGCTGCTTCCGTGTCGCGCCACTTGTCGTGCCACTCACCATTAATCAAATAGCCCATCGTGGTTGACCGTTATGCTGCATTCCATAGCTCGCTGACCTTCTCGAAAGCCTGCTGTCCGTAGCTTTTTCGTTTCGCGGTCGTCTTGTCGCCCCACTTGATGACGCCTTCTTCGTACGATGGCCGGGCGATGAATCGTTCGTACCACTCGAGTAAGTGGGTCATGTGGTCCCATAGCGGGGCCATCTGAAAACTCTTGAGACGTGTGACGTAGACACCGAGCGATATATCGGCCAGCGAGAAGGTATCGCCCGCCAACCACGTTGACTCGGCCAATTCGGCATCCATGTCCTCGAAAACTTTTTTGAAGTAGGCGACGGACGCCGGCAGCAGCGGAGAATCCAGGCCTTTTTCCAGATTGATGCGGTCATTTCGCTCGCGAACGGTCTCGGGCATCTCGTTGAGATATTTCTCGAGTTCTACGGGACCGGCTGCGGCCTTCGCGTGACGCACGACGATGCACATGCCGACGATGCGGCTATGCACGTGTAAGTCCTCGTCGACGAGCTTGGTCCATAGACGCATCCGCGCTTTGTCATAAGCGCTCTCCGGGCGCAATGGCGGCTCTGGAAATGCATCGTCCAAATACTCGAGGATGACTTGCGATTCGCGAATGGCCTTGCCGTCGTGAACCAGCGTTGGAACGATGCCGCGCGGGTTGATCTTCAGGTACTCGGGAGAGAAATGCTCGCGCTTCTCGACCGATGTGTCCAAGTGGTGGCTCTTCCAGTCGAGCCCCTTCTCGGCGAGCGCGATCCGGATCTTCTGCGCTGCCGTCGAGTGATCGTAGTGATAGAGCTCCAGCATCGGCGAATGATATCCGATTCACGGACGGCCGGGCTATCAAGCGGGCTCCTCGCGCATCAGCATTCGACGCGCAATGGCGATAAAGCCCATCGCCGTCGCCGGCATGACTGCTGCGTATAACAACGTCGTGATGGCTAGAGACTCGTTCTGTAAGAGCGTCAGCGTGATGAGCAGCGCTAACGTGAGATTCTGAACGCCGATTTCATACGTAATCGTAATGGACTGGCTCGTGTCGAGCTTGCAAGCCCGAGCGAGGCCATAGCCCATGAACATGGATGAGACGTTCAGGCCCACGACCAACAAGCTTGCCTGCAAGAAGTACATGAGGATGAGCTCGTAGCTCGAGACTGCGGCGGCAACGATGACGAACATCAGGACCGCGACAGTTGCGCGGCGCAACGTTTCGATGACGAGTTGAACCGCGGTCGGCCAGATCGCGCGTAACGTCATACCGATTGCGATGGGGATGACCGTGAACGTCGCCAGTGTCTGGAACATTTGCAGGACGGGTAAGTCGGGAATCTGGCCCTGCTGCATGAATACTTGCAGCGCGACGTAGGTCAGTGTCGGAATCGTGAGGACCGTGACAAAGCTCGAGATCGCTGTCAGCGTTACGGACAATGCAACGTCGGCTCGGGCCGCAAACGCGTAAGCGTTGGACGTCACGCCGCCGGGGCAGGCGGCCAAGATGATGACGCCGACGGCGATCTCCGGCGTCGGGGCTAATAGCGCGGCCAGTGCGAACGCAAGCAGCGGCAGCAGTACGAGCTGGCCGATGAGTCCGGTAATGACCGCTTTGGGGAGAACGACTACGCGCTTGAGATCTGCCAGGCTGAGCGTGAGCCCCAGCCCCACCATGACAAATCGTAATACCCATGGAAGCACCTCCAGGTAAAGGATGTCCATGAGGTTCATTGTTCAGTCCCAGAGTTGCGCGCTAGCCAACTTGGCGCCTTCCACGAGCGCTTCTAGCTTCGCCCACATGACGGTCGGGTGCACGCGCTGATGGAAAGGCCCTTGGGCGAAGCCGCAGTCCGTTCCCGCGATGACGTTCTCACGTCCGACGAGCTCAGCGAGTCGGACGATGCGTTCTGCCACGAGCTCCGGGTGCTCCACCACGTTGGTCGAGTGGCTGATCACGCCTGGGACCAGGATCTTTCCCTCCGGCAGCTTGACGTCTTTCCAGACCCGCCATTCATGCTCGTGACGAGGATTGGCGCCTTCGATGACATAAGCCCCGGCACGTACGCTCAAGATCAGATCGACGATCTCCTTGAGCGCCACGTCAGTCGTGTGGGGCCCCGGCCAGCTTCCCCAGCAGACGTGGTATCGCACTCGGTCTTCCGGGATACCACGAAGAGCATGGTTGAGTGCCTCCTGATGCATGCCAAGCCAATGACGATAGTCCTCGAAGCTGGCTGGTGGCACCATTCGGTCGTAGGTGACCGCAGCACGTGCGTCGTCGATCTGAACCAATAGGCCTGCATCGACAATGGCTTTGTACTCCGTGTGCATCGCTTCCGCGAGTGCATACACACACTCTTCGTTTGTCGCGTAGTACTCGTTCCGTCGATCCGGTATTGCACTTGCCGGCGCGGCGACAGGTAGAAACGCGTCTTCGACGTCGACTTGCTCGAGCGCGGCTTTGAAATTTTCGATATCTTGCTGCAGAGCAGCTTGCCCGGTGTAGCTGATCGGACCGATACAGACTGTCTCACTTTTCTCGCTTCCCCAGTCTCCGCCAGAGCTTCGTGCCGCTTGCGCATCCATCTCAGCGTAGAGCTCCGGGAATCTGTCGCGGTCGGCGCCGCGTGCAAAGGGATCTTCGGCGTCGTCTGCTAGCGGCCTACGCTCGAACCCGTCGAGCCGCTCGAGGACGTACTGGGACCAGCTGATGGTCTTGCCGAACTCCCCGTCGCTGATTACGTCGAGCCCGGTGGCTGCCTGCTTTCGAACTACCGCGGCAACGCAGCGCTCGAGCACCTCCGCATGTCTCCCCTCGTCCACTGCATCGCCCACCGTCCTCTGGAGGAGAATCTCCCGCAGCTCCGCCGGACGGATAAGGCTGCCGGTATGAGTCGTGAGGATTCTCTCGACGCTGCGCTTCATTTCGTCGTCTCCTTCTACGGGAAAACTTTCTGCGGCACAGTGTGACACAACCACCGGTTGACCCGCGCGGCTCCGGATAATACCGTCGAGACCTTTCTGGGTGGAGTCGAACGGGTGCGCGGGAACCTTTCTTCAACGGCTGCCGTGATGTTCCTTCTGGGGCTGGCGTCGCCCTCCTCGACTGTTGCCCAAGACACCCCGCCTCCGGGTGTCGAGCCACTGGAGGTGGATCTCTTTACGACGGAGAACTTCTACTTCGATCGAGGCAGTTGGACGGACCCCAGATACTCCCGCTGCAACACGCCGCGCCAATTGACCGATATGTGGACCGTGAACCGGGTTGGCGAATGGGGCGATTGCGAAGTCGACCGCGACGTCGCCGACATCGTGAGCCCCTACGCGTTCGAGACGGCGGCGGAGCATTACGCCGCGTTGAAGGCTCAGGCGGAGGCGGCAGGAACGTACGCTCTCGATCCCGGGGACACCGCAGCTGAATGGAGCGGGTGGTACGTGCGCGAGCAGGGCACGACGAACAGTGGATCTACGGGCGCAACCTGCAGACAGCCACCATGATCTCCCTGCTGACACCCGAATATCAGACGCGGATGACGCAGATGAACTTTCACGAGGCCGTTAACAACTCACCGCAGTGGAATGCTTCCTTCTGTTATCCCGAGGGCCTGATGCGCTGGTGGTCCGAGGTGGCCATCAGAGAGAT
>JABAOE010000702.1_pt4 | contig 11710 bp, 10 predicted proteins | sample 7062141 | NCBI WGS metagenome assembly JABAOE01 (sample SAMN14538627, study PRJNA623070) | marine sediment metagenome | biome: marine biome [ENVO:00000428]; feature: marine pelagic biome [ENVO:01000023]; material: deep marine sediment [ENVO:00002113] | place: India: Gulf of Khambhat ...
GGTCCTGATCGTGCTTTCGACAATCGTCAGCGGTGACAGGTCGCTATCCGAACCCCATGCGCTATCGAGCGATCTGTAGCCAGTGATCGATTTGAATGTCAGATTGCCCGGACTCCATACAACAGTCGCCGTGAGTCCGTCAGCATCGATTTCTGACAGCGTCTGGCCCGTCGCGTAGTTCGTGTACTCGCTGGGGGTCAGGAATCGGTCATCATAGGGAACGCCGTCACCGAATCCCTCCACGGAATTGGTCGGCGCGACGAAGAAGTTGTAGGCGCCGGCCAACGACATCGGGTCGGGATCTGCGAACGCCAATGTGAGCACCGCGGCATCCTGACGCGTCCTGGTCAGATCGTAAGCAAAGGTCACATCGATATTGTCGTTGGGGAGCCATCGCAGCGCAGCTCGAGCGCTATCGGTATTGATGTCACCGAACTCTGACCCGTCTTGCAGGCTGGACCCGTACCCGTCCTGGTTGAGACTCGATGCTGAGAACCGGGTGAACACCGTGCCGGATATCGGGACATTGAGAACACCACGAGCATCCAGCCGGCTGTCACTCCCGGCGGTTACATCGGCCCAGCCGGAAAACTCGGGGGCAGGCTGCAGCGTTTTGACCGTGACGGCGCCGCCGGTCGTGTTGCGGCCGAACAGGTTGCCTTGCGGGCCGCGCAGTACTTCGACCTGGGCAACGTCGTGAATGCCGAGAACGCTGCCGATGGCCCGACCGATGTACACACCGTCGAGGTATACCCCGACCGCCGGATCGGCGCTGCTTTCAAAAAAGCTGCCGGACTGGCCGATGCCGCGAATGAAGACCGCCGAGAAATTGCCGGCGCCGAGAAAACTCTGGTCCCATACGAGATTGGGTGTGTAGCGGGCGACTCCGGCAATATTGGTGAGTTTGAGAGCCTCGATTTCCGCGTTGTCGAACACGGAAACCGAAATCGGGACGTCCTGCAGCGGCCGTTCACGTCTTTGCGCGGTGACGATGATCTCTTCGATATAGGCATCGGTATCGACTGCGCTTGATTCCGCCACCGTCCCCTGCGCACGGCCCGCAACAGGGACGAGAAGAAGGAGTAGGGCGAGTAGCAGGAAGAGACATACGAGGCGGGCCAACCGGAAGTGTAGTTGGAGGGCTCGAACAGGGAATGAGCTCTGCATTGGTAAACCCCTTTGGCGCGTATAGTTTGGTTGTATGCCCCCAGGCTAATCAATAGCGCAGCTCAAGCTGCTTCGCCATACGGAAGTTCCGCAAATATTGCCCATGCGCGTTGAACAGCCGATTCCACAGGCAATTCATGCTGACGGTCACATGTCCATTATGGGAGCATAATGCTCCGGTCTTCGGTCACGGAGCAACCCCCAACCGGCGCGCTCTGCACGAATTGCGCCGAGATCGAATGCGTGCAGCAGTATCTCCTCGTCATCTTCTCCCGCTTCCTCCACTATTGCACCCGTGTGATCGGCGATGAATGACGAACCGTAAAACTCGAGTGAGCAGGTTTCGCCGTCTTCCCTGCCGATTCTGTTAGACGCCACAAGTGGCACCATGTTGGCAGCTGCATGACCCTGCATCGCTCGCTGCCACTGGTCGCGGCTCTTGGGACTCGGATCGGGGTCACTCCCGATTGCCGTTGGATAGAACAGGATCTCCGCACCCTGCAGAACCAGGGAGCGCGCCGTCTCCGGGAACCATTGATCCCAGCAGATTCCGACGCCGATGCTTCCGTATTTCGTCTCGGAAACGACAAAGCCCGTATCGCCCGGTGAGAAGTAGTACTTCTCCTGATAGCCCGGCCCGTCGGGGATATGAGTCTTACGATAATGCGAGACGATCAAACCGTCAGCGTCGGCAACGACCACCGAGTTGTAATAGACATTCTTGTCGCGCTCGAAAAACGAGATCGGCAACACAACGTGCAGCTCCCTGGCCAGTTCCTGCATGTGCTTGACGACTCTTGAATCATGGACGGGCTCGGCGAGCTCGAAGTGTTTCTCGAGCTGATCCTTGCAGAAATACGGTGTCGCGAACAATTCCTGAATCAGGATGATGTTTGCCCCATCTTCTGCCGCCCTGCGAACAAGCGATTCTGCATTGGCCAGGTTGGCCTCGATGTCCCAGCCACATGCCATCTGGGTTGCAGCCACATTTACTAATCGATCACTCATTTCGTTTTCCCTGTGCGCAGCGTGTGGGCTGAGCAACATTCTTTTGGGCCTGGTGCGTCTCCGCCAGGAGACTCAGCTGCTCGAGCAAAATCGCACGAGGCAAGTGGCACAGTACCCCCAGCAATTGAGGGGAGACAATACCGGTACATCGTGACGCCTGCCCGAAGGTCTGTGATTTCCGGGTCCGACGCACCCGGTGTGAGCTGAAAGATTCCAAAAGCGTGGTACAGACCCCGGGGCTACGGGAACCAGCTTTCACTTCTCCAATCGGCCCGGAATCGCTTAGAATCCAAGCACTTTCGCTTTTGTGCTCACCGGGAGCTGGATGAGAGTTAACTCCCTGATTTACAGGTGTCGTTCAATGCCGGGACATCAGCTTCCCAAGCGCGGTATGAGGGCTCAATTCCCCTCACCCGGCCCTATCGCCGATCGCGTAGCTACAGAATGGACATTGGACTTCTGATTCTCGGCCTCGCGGGCCTTTGGTTAGGCACCGAGATCACGATCAGTGGCGCAGTATCTATCGCCAAGCGATTCGGCGTGTCCGAGTTCATCATCGGCGTTGTCATTCTCTCGATTGGCAGCGATCTCCCCGAACTTGCCATCGCTATAGATGCCGGTATCAAGAACCTGGTTGGCGGCGACTACTCGGACGTCGTTGTTGGCAGCGCTATCGGCAGTTCGCTGGGTCAAATCGGGTTTGTGCTCGGTTTCGTGGGGTTGCTGTCATACCTTACCCTGCCGCGCCGCACGACTTATCGGCACGGCGCTACTTTGCTTGGCGCTCTCATGCTGGTCGCCGTGTTCGGCTATGACGGTGTGGTGACGTTCACCGAGGGCCTGGCCCTGTTGCTTGTCTACGGGATCTACCTTGTAGCCCTTCTGAACGAAATCAACGGTAGCGCGGATGTCGTGCAAGATGGCGACAAGCCTGCCTGGCGGTCCTCGCTGTATCTCGTCATCGGTTTGATCATTGTCGTGGGCAGTGCCGAGATGACCGTATCGTCAGCCGTCGGCGTTGCACAGATGCTTGGGCTCAGTGACGCGGTCGTTGCAATCATCCTGATCGGTTTCGGCAGCAGTTTGCCGGAACTGACCATCTCGATCGGAGCGGTAATGAAGGGGCACCATCGCATGTCGGTAGGCAACCTGATCGGCAGCAATGTATTCGATACTTTGGTTCCGATTGGCGTGGCGGCCGTCATCGCCCCATTGAGCTTTAACGAAAGCATCTTGCGTGTTGAGGTGCCGTACCTGGCCTTGGTCACGTTTTTGGCGTTGTTCTTCTTTATTCGCAAGCGCGGCATTCAGCGTTGGGAGGCAGCGGTCGTGCTGGGACTCTATTGCGCATATGTCTTCATGAAGCTGACGACTTCAATCGTTCACTGACACATTAATTCCTGATCGCTGAATAGAAGCGATGCCGTACGGCCAGGAGCAGGCAAAGCACGAGAAGCAGCGGGGATATTGCACCGCCACCGCTGCCGCCGGTGCCTTCATTGACCCCGATCTTGATCGTGCGCACCGCGGATGACGTATTGCCGGCCCGGTCGGAAATGCTGTAGGTCAATGTTTGGGTACCCACGGACGTCGTGTTGACTGTGCCTGTGATGACGACCTGGTCCGAGATGTCGCCATCGATGTCATCGATAGCAGTTACACCCGGCTCGACATAGGGTTCGCCGGCGGCGAGCGTGATTGTGGGCTCGCCGAGAAGCTGCAGGTCCGGCGCGATCCGGTCACCGAGACCGAGCTGGCCTATGCCGTTGTTTGCATGTATTTCGAGGCCGGCGCCATCGAACCCGATGAGTACGAGGTCGAGCGACTCATCGCTGTTGAAGTCGACGAGTACACCGCGCGTCATTCCGCTACTGACGAGTTGTTCAGGCGCAAGACTCAGTCCACCGACCGAGGAGCCGAGATAAACCTGGTGTACCCCTGCCTGGTTGATGGCCGCGACATCGGTCCATCCGTCGTCGTTGATATCTCCCGCCAGCAAACCGCTCACTGGCGATGCCCCGAACGATTGGCCGGCGGAAAACTGGCCGTTGCCTTGCTGGTAAAACACCTGGTGCTGAGGGACCTGCAAATCATCGCCGTCGAGCCCCAATAGCAGGTCAGGGCTGCCGTCGCTGTTGATATCAGTGATGCTTAATGCGCGAACACTTCCTGACTGCAGCGTTTGCTGGCTGAACGAGGTGCCCGATCCATTATTGAAATAGAGCTCGACGGTACGATCGGTCGGTCGAATCGAGGCGATATCCGGACTTCCATTCTGATCGATGTCGGCAATCTCGACGTCGAGCCCTCCGGTATCACTGAGCGATGACAGGACAGCATCGTCGGCGTCGCCGCTTTGCGCGATTACGATACCGGCCAAGCCCGCGATAACCAGTTCCGACACGCCATTCAGATCGAAGTCGGCGCCGATAACCTCTGTAACGACGCCGACGTTCGCTTGCAGCCGCGCGGTGCTGGCAAATCCACCCGAGCCGTCGTTAACGAATATTTCAGCCGTACGGTTCGGCAATCCTCCTGCGGCGATGTCGAGGTGACCGTCGCCATTCCAGTCGAGCAGGGTAATGGCATTGGCGCCAGTCGCAGATCCAAGGCTGGTTCCCGGTGTCGCAAGTGCGCGGTTACCGTTGTTGAAGTACACGATTGTCTCTGCGCCTGCGGCGGCGACGTCGATCTGACCGTCACCGTCGAGGTCGCCGGCATCAATATCCGCACCCGCAAAGTTGATTACCTGTGTCGGCCCTTCGCTGAATTCGGCGACGATCTGTGCGCTTGCGAGGTCCGTGTTGTTGTCGGGCCTCCGGTCGTCCGCGGCCAGGACGCCCAGTATCGAATTATCGCCGGCGTCGTCCTGAATGCCCTGGACCGAGTACGTCACAGCTGTTCCCGCTGCCAGCCCCACGATATTGCAAGACATTGTCGGTGAACTCGTGTTGTTGCCCGACAGCGAACAGTCACCCGGGGCCGTCAACGACAACGCGGGTCCCGCCGTGGCCCAGTCAGCAGTCAGCACGCCGAGCTCGAGGTCGCCGGGCCCATTGTTCTGCACAACAAGCTCCCATCGTGATGTTTCTCCGACACCTATCGGGTTTGTTAAAACCTGCACGTCCAGCGACACATCGGCGCGGTTGTCTTCGCGTATCGTCAGGTCGAACCTCAAGATTGCGTATGCGCCGAATCGATCCGTGGCCCTGATTTCCACTTCATACGGTCGGGATCTCGCGTCGCCCTTTTTCGGCATGCCCGATAACACGCCGCTGATTGGATCGATGGCCAGCGAACCACTCTTGGGGAGACCCTTGGCGCTGAAAACGAGCACATCGTCCGGGTCCGGGTCGACAAAATTGTCGGCCAGCGCGAGCTCGAAAATGGCACCTTCCGCGGCTTCCTGATCGTCGACAGGCTCTACAACTCTTGGCGGTGAATTGGGCACCTCCTCGATCGAGATTGAGACCGTTGTGCGACGCGAATAACCCGTGCCATCGAACGCGCGATACCGAAACGAATCTTCATCCGAATCGCTGCCGTCGTGAACATAGATGAACGTGCCGTCCTCGCGGAATTCCAGGCTGCCATGGTCCGGTTCCCTGACCAGGATAGCCGTCAGATCATCGCCCTCGAGGTCGAAGTCATTGTCGAGCACGCTGGCGTTGCCGCTATCCAGCCGGTCCGACGTGCCGCCCCGGGTGACCGTCAACGAGTCGCTCCGGGCAAATGGCGGCCAACCAGTCGCCAATGCGTCAGACGCAAGGCACAGCATGACGAGGCAGGTGATCAGTCGTGGCAAAAGGCGATCCATGATTGGATTCTTGTTGTAATGAATTACGTTAAACAGAGTTTAGCCAAACGCCCGCTCAGCGCAACTCCGAACCGGATCAATAGATTATGGTAAATGATTGATTTAGCGACGGTTTGCTTGCGACCGTCTGCTCTAATTCGATCCCACGCTCGGGTTATCTGTCGTAAACGAGCTGATTCTCAACCAGCGCTTGATGTGCCTCGTGTAGACGGGGGCAGCATCGACCTTCATACGCCCGGCATCAATGGCGGGAAGCATGTCAATCTCGTCGTACCAGATGCGCGTCATGACATCGAGGGTCGATGTGATGTACACGTCAACTTCGAAACCGAGGTCGGTATCGCAAACCTGGACCTCGCCATCACGCACGTGGATATAACCTGCCGGTGCTTCACCGATGTCGGTCAGCGTCAGTTGTATCGATGTGTTTCCGGATGGTAACTGGTCGACATCGATGCCTCCCGCCAGGTCGCGGATCAGCCCGGCGGCGGTGTTTTGTTTGTCGGTCATGCCATCGCGCGCCCAGCACATGCCCCACTTGCCCATCTCGGTCAGGACCGGCGCCAGCGATTTTCCGGACGGCGTCAGGAAGTACTCGTAACGATTGGCCTTTTCGCCGCACTTGCGAATGATGAGTCCTTGTTCTTCGAGAAATCGAAGCCGGTTTCGGAGTAGAGACGGCGAAATGTTCGGAATGAACTTCTGGATTTCGGAATAGCGCGTCGAACCGAAGAACATTTCGCGAATGATCTGCAGGGTCCACCGCTCGCAGAGGACCGAAGCGGCCATGGAGATGGGGCAGGCCTCGTTGTAGTCGTACATCTGTCAAGTCTCCGCTATCCGATTTCCAGCACGAAAAACTTACTACAAAAAGTGTAGTGAATTGCTACAGATTCTGCCCTTATCCGCGAGTCCTGGCCTCCCTAAAGTCTCACTCATGGCATCACATGAGAGGAGAACGGAAATGAAAGTGACCCATTGGAATGCCGGCGACGCCGCTTGCGGAGCCCTCATCGTGGGCCTGAAGCGCCAGCTCGACAAGGTAGCAAGCGGGCAACTGCTTCACGTAACCGCATTGAGCGCGGGTGCCCCGGTCGACCTGCCGGCCTGGTGCCGGGTGACCGGTCACACGCTGGTCGATGCCGACCATCCCAAGTATGTCCTGAGAAAGAAAGACCACTGATTCACATGCAAAACTGATTGAGGAGAAGAAAATGTCTGAGCAAAAGAAACTGGTAATCGTAAATTCACGCGGCTTCGACGACGAGCGTTCATCTGTCGCCTGGAGCATTGCCAATACGGCATCGGCATCGAACATGGACGTTACCGTGTTCCTGGTCGCCGCCGGCGTCGACTGGGTGCGTAAAGGAGCAACGGATGTCGCGCAGCTGAACCCGCTCGACCCGAGCATTGGCGACATGATCAGAAGCTTCCTGGGCAATGGCGGCCGAATCCTGGTATGCCCGCCGTGTGCCAAGGTACGCGGTTACACCGAGGAATCGCTGATCGATGAAGCGACGATTGCCGGTGCGCCTGTCATGCTCGAGGAGATCGCCGCGGGAGCGGCCTCGCTGTCGTTCTAGCGATTGGCGGATTGGGACGACGATCCCCGACTGCCTGGCAGGTGAAGGCTTCCGATGTGCCAGTTACTCGCATCGTGAGAATCGCCACTGACCCGAAATTCCTGCATCGGGAACAGGTAACCAGGCGCGTCGGGGTTATTCCCGAAGCCATATAAGGCATGAAAGCGATCGCGTTCTTCACCCGCGAGGGCGCCGAAGGCCGGGTTACCGGGAAACGAACTGTCGACGCCGAGGATGTTGGCGATAGTGGCCGGCACGTCGATGATCGACGTAGGCTTACCGGAGACCTGCAGCGCGCCGGTCGCCGCCGGCGGCTTGGCGGCCAGCATCGGACTGGCCATTGCCACGGTCATCGCGGTTATCTCGGCGGCCGAAGTCTCGTGACCCTGGAAGCCATCGATGGGCACCCAGGCGCCATGATCCGCCATCAGAACAATCAGGCTGTTGTCATACGCCCCGAGTTCTTTCATTTTTCGCAATATTGCGGCTACGCGAAGCAATCCACAGGTCGCATGTTCGACTACGGTTTCACGCGTTGTCGGCTGTCTGCCGGCATATTTGCAGCTCGCCGTGCCCACGGTTGGCTTGTGAGCCAGCATAACGTGAATCAACTTGTAGACAGGCGAAGATCTGCCGACGGACAGGTTTTCCGCCATCTGGTTCAGGAAGGCGACATCCGAAAAATACTGTATATGCAAATACTCCTCGGATCGCGCTCGAGCCTGGAAGATCCACAGTTCATCGCGATGGACCAGCGCTTTTACGAAATGCGGCACCACACGAAATAGCGCCAGGTCGGCCAGCTTCGCCGACTCGAGTGCAACGATGTCGTCACGGTTAAAACTGAAGCCTGGTGTGATGCCGTAAAGGTTGGTGTGCCTTGCGGCGCTATAGACGTTCCCAATGCCGATCGGTGCGGCAATGTCGACTTCGTAGCCCGCGTCCAGGGCGGCGCCCAATATGGTGTCGCCCCGCAATGCTGCTTCAACAAAGTCATCCATGGGCACCTCGTTGCGGTAAAGCTTGCCGGTCAACAGTGCCGGGATCGTGAGCTGCGTATAGGGGTAGGCGCCGAGGTTCTGTTCGAATAACGTAAAGCCCCGGAGCTCATCGATAATCGAGTCACCGTGCTCGCCATCGAGAATGTTTCGGAAGATGTCGGTCTGAAAACCGTCCATGACAATATGCACGACGTTCGCTTTATCCGATAACTCGAAAATACTTGCGGTGTTTTCCGGCTCCGCGAAGACATCTTCCCGTACGAGCAACTCGCCGTTTCCGGATACGAGTGTTAGCGCCGCACCGACAGTCTGCATTGCAAATACGGCTATCGCGCACATGACAAGCGTGCGACCAAAGCGTGTGTAAAACCTGACGGCCACGGTCAGCACGCCTATCCAGATAGCGGCATCAAGCACGCCCCTCCATGCTCCCGCAGTCCACGCGATCGACCTGCCGTCGAGTGCGCCGTAATTCCACACCAGGATATTGCCCTGCAACCAGGCCAGACAGCCGAGAGCGGCCAGCACAGCCCAGTAGCGGCTGAGCGCGTCCTTGCCCAGGAATGCGCCAGGGAGCGCCAGCGCCAGCACAGCGATAGTGACATAGGGCAAATATGTGACCAGCAACCACGGCCAGGCAATCGAGAATTCCGACACGTTGCCCGAATAAATCGTAAGGCTGACGAATACGGCAACTGTCAGCAGGAGAATTGCTGCAAGCGCGGCCGTGATCCCGACGTTGCTAAGTCTCACCATGTCAGTCTCGCTCGAACCAGTACAGTTTACGTCCGCTGGCCGACACAGTCTCCGAGCGAACGATGCGCGCGCGGTCAGCAAGGAGCGATTCGAAGGAGTCGGCATCGTAGTCATCGAAAATGTCTTCGCGCAGCTGCAGCAAACGTTTCACCATCGGGTCGCTCTTGGGTACGAATTCAAGGACGCCAGCCGGCGCCATTGCGATCAACCAGTCCAAAACCTCGTGCAGCGGGATGTTTCGGGCAATGGCGAGATGGTGGATCAACGCGAGCGCAACCACCGCATCGCCTTTGGCGCGTTCGCTGAAACCGGCACGCTCCGATTCCCGCCAGCCCTGCCCGGGGCTCGGGTTTGCCGCGTCGAGGAGCAAGGGGAGAAAATTGACGCCGGTGTCTCGGGCGCGACGGTAGGCATGCTCGAGCGCGCCGTGGTCGAAGTCGAAACCTATTGATCGTGTTGCGCCGCTCTCGAGCGCCACGATGGAGTAGTCACCGGTATTGCAGCCGATGTCGAGGAAGGTGTTCGGTTTGCCGTGACTGACGAACTTGCTAATGAAGGCACGCTTGTTGGCCGCCTCTTGTTCGTCGTAACTATTGTCCGCGGCGTAGTCCTGCCAAACAGTCCGGCCGTCGGACTTCGGCGTCTGCTTTGCGATCCATCCACGCAAGCTGCGCAACATCTGTTCGAAACCGATCTTGGGCAAGCGTCGGGACTGTGCTTTGGTGAGCGCATCGGAACGATCCGACGATCGTTGAAGCTTCGCCTGCATAAAGACATTGGTAAGAACTTGCCAGGAGAAGCGGCTCTGCCACGGCAGCATCATGCTGAGTTCTTCAGCAGTGATGCCTTCAAGAGACCCGCGGTACCAGGCGTTGTGCGGCACGCCCCGAAGCGAACGAAGTAGCAGCGGATTGATGAACTGCTCGCAGAACTGGCGATGGCCCGCCCAAAATTCGCCGTCCTCGTAACGTCTGAAAGACAGGTGGTCGATGAACACCGGTCGTGGTCCGTCGAACTGCACGTTGTATGCGCTGCTGTCGGTCAGTGCGACGCCCCTGGCGAGTGCAGCGAGCTGGATATCCAGGTGCAACAGCGCCGCATCTTTCAGGGCGGAGAAGCACCACTCATAGGGATAAGAAATCAGCGGCAGTCGCGGATGCTCGAGAACAAGGGCGGCATCGGCCCCGTGATTCCCGAGGACGTCCTTATCGACAACGGTTTCATCGACCAGTTTGCCGATCTTGATGAGCTCTTCGACGAGACCGGTCGAACGAACAAACTCGAAGTCTTCGATAGCCGCGGGCATGACCGTGCGAAAGACACGGCCGCCGACCGTGAAGATGCGCCCCCTGCGATCTCGATAGGAACCGGGCAGAGGCGTGGCTTCGGACATTTAGCTCTGGTCGCCGGAATCGACCTGCGGTGCCGGGTTCTGCTCCGTCTGGTTCTCGACGTTCGGCGTTCCGCCGGTCAGCGATGACAGGAACGACTTGAACCTGTGCCAGTACAGTCGCAGGAACCCGATTGCCACGGCAATACCGGCGAGGATGCTTTGCAGAATGATGCTGCCTGTCCCGGGGTCCAGGTATGCGTGACTGGGCGCAGCAAACATCAATGCTGCGAGGCCAGTGGTACTTGCGAGCCATTTTCCCTGGCCGGGTCTCCGATTCATTGCGCCGAATTCCTGTAAATGCCCTGCGAAACAGCATCTTAGCGTTTAACATAGTCCGCATCACCGGGATTCTTGTGAACTGATCCACAGTTTCCCGTTTTGATGCTATTGTCTCGGAGGCCTCCGGGGAGGGAGCTGCGTGGGAAACCTGTTTAGCGAACTGAAACGGCGCAATGTCGTGCGAGTAGGCATCGCCTACATCGTGATCGGGTGGGTCGTGCTGCAGGTCGGCGACGTGCTTTTCGAGATGTTCGAGACGCCGACGTGGGTTGGCAAGACGCTGGCCGCAATATTGTTGCTCGGCTTTCCGTTTGTTTGCCTGTTTGCCTGGGCGTTCGAGTTGACGCCCGAGGGGGTGAAGCGTACCGAGGAGGTCGATCGCTCCGAGTCGATCACGCATTCCACGGGCCAGAAGCTCAACCTCGTCATTATTGCTGCGCTCGTCATCGCCCTGGGGTACTTTGTCTGGGAGCGCCAGGGCCTGGTCGAGCAAGGTGCCGATGTCCAGCTTGCCGCTGCAGTCGACAAGTCAATTGCCGTGCTGCCGTTCGTCAACATGTCGTCTGACGAGGAGCAGGAGTGGTTCGTTGACGGGCTTACCGAGGAAATCCTGAATTCACTCGCGAGGACGCCCGACCTGCTGGTCGCATCGCGCACGTCGTCGTTCCAGTACAAGGGCAGGAACGAGGACATCTCGGCGATCGCG
>JABAOE010016264.1_pt1 | contig 11701 bp, 10 predicted proteins | sample 7062141 | NCBI WGS metagenome assembly JABAOE01 (sample SAMN14538627, study PRJNA623070) | marine sediment metagenome | biome: marine biome [ENVO:00000428]; feature: marine pelagic biome [ENVO:01000023]; material: deep marine sediment [ENVO:00002113] | place: India: Gulf of Khambhat ...
GCAACGGTCGTGGTTTCATAACCTTCACGCGACAACACACGCCCCAGCAGGCGACGCATGCCGTCTTCATCATCAACAATAAGAATTCTTTCGGATGCCATAATTTATTAACCGTTAAAATAAACCTTGTTTTTGCCCTCGCGCTTGGCCTGGTACATCAGTTCATCAACCGTTTTCAGCAGGGTAGTAGCATCTTTGCCGTCCTCAGGCAGCGATGCAACACCGACGCTCACCGTAACTCCATGAGTCTTGGTAATCTTGGTCAAAAAGCGCGGCGACTCGGTTTCGACAAAGATGCGGATACGCTCGGCAACCTTTTTCGCTTCGGCCAGAGGCGTTTCCGGGAGAAGCGCAACAAACTCCTCGCCGCCATAACGATAGATCAAGTCGCAGTCGCGCAGCAGCTCTTTCAGCATATTGGCCATTTCCTGCAGGACGATATCGCCGTTCGGATGACCATAAGTGTCGTTAAATTTCTTGAAGTTATCGACATCGAAGAGGATTATCGACAAGCTCTTGTCATACCGGCTGGCACGGGCAACTTCTTCGGAGAAAACCTTCTTGAACTGCCTGTGATTGTAGAGCCCCGTCAAACCATCCGTACAAGCCAGCTGCAAGGTTCTTTGGTGCAGGCGTGCATGGTCTATGCTCATTGTTGCAAAAGAGGCCAGAATCGATAGCAACTCCAGTTTTTCGGCGGCAAATTCACGTGGTTTGAAATCGTCAAGGTACAGGATCCCTATGGTTCTCTTGTGAATCTTGAGCGGGACCGCAATCAGTGACTGTATCCCTTCTTCAACAGCGAGTGGGTTGTTAAAAAAACTCTCCCTGGTGGTATCATTGACGATAAAGAGTTCTCCCTGCTCGAGAATTTCGTGGGTCAGGCCACCGGGCTTGATCCGCCAGTGGTCGAGGGCCACAAACTTGTCACTTAACCCGGCGTGCGCACGCAGCTCGAGTTCGTACGTGCTGGCATTGTACAAAGCAATCGTTCCTGCCGGCATGTCGATCACAGACATGGCACTTAGTAAGATGTTCTGCAGCACCTCGTCGAGATCCAGAGATGAAACGACGACCTGGGCGACGTTGAGAATGCCCTTAAGCCCCTGAACCTGTTCGGCAAGTTCGTTTTCAGCAAGATACGCTTTTTTATTCAAACCTGGTCCCCCCGGTCAGCTTTGGTTGATGTGCATTGTTAAGCTAGTTGGTTCATGATACTTGGCTTAGAGAAAATTCACAAGCGGCATAAACGGCCAACAAGCTGAAATTATTGAGCTGACTAAACAGGCCGTTTTTTAATATAAAATTATCTTAGCTTAAGGGTTGACACCACGACATCTTGTGGTTTAACTTTCTGCGCAACACAACATAGCGCACCCCTAGCATTAATTTCGATTAAATCCTTATTCCATTGCAGGAAGGTCTACCATGTCAAAAAAAGCCAAGAAAACTACCCCCGAGCTGTCTCCAAATGCCATCACCGTCCTCGAACGTCGCTATCTGCGTCGCGATGAAGAAGGAAAAGTCCAGGAAGCTCCCCTGGACATGTTCAAACGTGTGGCCGAGACCATAGCTGCGGCGGAGAAAGACTTTAAAACCGGTCGTGTGCCAGCCGAACTGGCCAAAGACTTCCTGCAGATGATGACCAGCCTGGAGTTTATGCCCAACTCCCCGACCCTGATGAATGCCGGTCGTGAACTCGGACAGCTGTCAGCCTGCTTCGTGCTGCCGGTCGGCGACTCGATGGAGGAGATATTCGAGTCGATCAAAAACACGGCACTGATTCACAAGAGCGGTGGAGGAACGGGCTTTTCATTCAGCCGCATCCGTCCGGCCAACGACGTGGTTCTGTCCACCAAAGGGGTTTCTTCAGGGCCGCTCTCCTTCATGAACGTTTTCGATGCAGCAACTGAAACGATCAAACAGGGCGGCACACGGCGCGGTGCAAACATGGGGATTCTGCGTGTTGATCACCCCGACATCATGGACTTCATCATGTGCAAGCGCGACCAGACGGTCCTGACGAACTTCAACATTTCCGTCGGTATGACCGAAGCCTTCATGGAAGCCGTTGAGAAAGACGCCGACTACGATATCATCAGCCCGCGCACCGGCGAGGTCGTTGGGCAGCGCTCGGCACGCAAGGTCTTCGATCGGATCGTCGACCTGGCATGGACCAACGGCGAGCCCGGCATCATCTTCCTGGATCGCCTGAATCGCGACAACCCGACACCGCAGGTTGGCGAGATCGAAGCAACCAACCCCTGCGGTGAGCAGCCGCTGCTTCCCTACGAATCATGCAACCTGGGCTCCATCAACCTCGCCCGGATGATCACTGCAGACGGCCAGGTCAACTGGGACCGGTTGGCGGAAGTCGCCGATCTCGGCACCCGGTTCCTGGACAACGTCATCCAGGTCAACAAGTACCCGATCGAAGAGATCAGCGAGATGACCCGGGCCAACCGCAAAATCGGCCTCGGCGTCATGGGCTGGGCCGACATGCTGATTCAACTCGGCATTCCCTACAACAGCGAGGCGGCCATTGAACTGGGTGATCGCGTGATGAAGTTTATCAACGAGAGGTCTCACCAGACCTCACAAACGCTGGCCAAGGAAAGAGGTGCCTTCCCCAACTTCGAAGGCAGTATCTTTGACGGCGGCGAACCGATGCGCAACGCCACATGTACAACCATTGCGCCGACCGGCACCATCTCGATTATCAGCAACACCTCGAGCGGCATCGAGCCTCTCTTTGCGGTCTCCTACGTGCGCCAGGTGCTCGATAACGACGTGCTGGTCGAAGTCCACCCGCTCTTTGAAAAGATTGCCAAGGAGCGCGGCTTCTACTCCAAGGAGCTGATGAAAACCATTGCCGAGCACGGCACAATCCAGGATATCGACGAGATTCCTGAAGATATCCGCGATATTTTCGTGACCTCTCACGACATCACTCCGGAAGACCATATCCGCATGCAATCGGCCTTCCAGAACCATACTGACAACGCCGTCTCCAAGACCGTCAACTTCTGCCATGACGCCACCCGCGACGATGTGGCAACGGTTTATCGCCTCGCCTACCAAAGCGGCTGCAAAGGCGTCACCATCTACCGTGACGGTTCGCGTGACATGCAGGTCCTCTCGGTCAAGAAAGACGAGACCAAGCCTGAAGACACGATTCCGCATGAGTCCGCCAAGAAACGCGTCAAGCGTGATCGTCCGCGGGCCTTGACCGGGAGTACCTACCAGATGCAGACCGGCTGCGGCCCGCTTTATGTCACCATCAACGAAGATGACGCCGGTGTTTTCGAACTCTTCACGACCATGGGCAAGGCGGGCGGCTGTGCATCATCGCAATGTGAAGCAATCGGCCGTCTTGNNGGGCGGCTGCGCGTCCTCCCAGTGCGAAGCCATTGGCCGACTCGTTTCCCTGGCCTGGCGCTCGGGCGTACAGGCGCGTCAGGCTGTCAAGCAGATGATCGGCATCACCTGCCATAAGCCCTCCGGGTTTGGTGAGAACCGCGTCACATCCTGTGCGGATGCTGTCGCCAAGGCAATCCAGATGCACATGGCCGACCATGAAGAAGTCGGTTTGGCCCATGCCAATAACGGTGGCGCCTGCCCTGACTGTGGCGGCCCTGTCGAACATGAAGGAGGCTGCTGCGTTTGCCACGTCTGTGGCTATTCGGAGTGCGCATAAACAGACCTACCGGCAAAGAGGTATCCATGACAAAGGGGCAGGCTGATCATCAGCCTGCCCCTTTTATATGAAAAGAGTACTCAACTTACCGCAACCTTGATGTTCGCAGCGCAATCGTGAAACCGTAAATGACAAAACACAGGGAGAACAACTGTTGCGCAGTTAGCAGGGGCTTGTGCTGCATGAGCATCAGCGTCGCCATACTGCCGTTCATGAGCATGAAGAAGAGCCATCCGGCCACTTTGTTTTTGGCCAGCAGGTAGCTGCCGAGCAGGAACCCGACCATAACCCCCATTTCCAGAAGTTGCGAGCTCGAGGTTATACCGCCATAGTCGTACAAACTGTATGAGACGCCCATCATCACGAAGAGATAGGTGACGAGCGAGACGACAAGGTCCAACCCTTTGTCAGGTGTTTTGTTGTTCCGGTAAACGTTGAACAGGCCAAAAAGCATGGCCGGAATCCCGCCCGCTTCGATTGATGCAGCGATCCAGTTGTGTTTGCCAATCAAGATAATGACCCAAGCCGGCACACCCAGCAGGTAAACAACCCACCCCAGAAGGCGCAACTGCCTCTTGGTATCCGGTCTCTTCCCCTCGGCAAAGGCAAAGAGGATCTTGTTGAGAAGGTAAAACCCGCCCCCCCAGGCCTGCAGAATTAAATCCATATTTCATCCGCTCAAAATTCAAAGCCGTGCCAGGCACGAACCCTAATCACATGGAAAGGCACGAACCAAAGCATCGAGCACCGTAGACGAGGCAGAATAGTGCAGCAATTCGGGGTTTGCCAGCAAATATCTTTTGACGACAAGGACCAACTGGTCAGATGTCACTCTAGGCGGCTCGCAATAGAGTGGCGCAGCCTCGAAAATNNTTCCTCAGGGTTGTTGTACTCGTCTCCGGCGCTAAAACTGTTACACTTGTCGAGAAGATGACTTGCCGTGACGAATGTCGCTTCACAGTAAGCGGGACTCAACAGCATCACAACCAGCAAGACAGCCAGAACTCTCATCATTCACCTCCCCAGAAGACTGATGCAAGGCAGTATGCATGACAGATTTTCAATGGTCAACAGGCAGCATGGACTGCTCAATATATGGGAAAACACTTTGCCCGACCAGAAAAGTCTGATAAAAATGTGGCGCACTATATTGCATAATATAAATTATCCATTTCGTAAGGAGTCAGCATGACCTTTTCCACGCCAAAGCGCACCAAGGCTCTTCTCCTGCTCATTGCTTTCCTCTGGGCAATCCCTGTCCTTTGTTCGGCGGCAGGGCTCAATGACCTGATGGGCAAAAAAGAAGTCGATGAAGAAGAACGCCAGCAGACAATCGAACGCATTGAGAGCATCCAGGAAAAGCTGAAGCTGCTGCAGGACAAGCTGCGCGTTCTCGAGCGCCGCAAAGCTGCAAAAGCAGCCGCAGAACGAACCCAGAGTGCCGGCGGCGTCATCTCGGACACTCCGGTCCAGGTGAATTGGGTTCCGCTCGACGAAACAACGACAGACCCCGGCGAATATGGCCTCTATACCTACCTGTTGTTCAACGGCAACCCGGAAGATTTGTCTTCCATAGGCCTTTTGGAAGATTTCATTCTGACGATCGAGACACTGCCGGCAAATGATGTCCCGGAAGGTTTAGCCAACCGCTTCCTGGTGCCTGTCGAGAAACCGCAGTCCCTGGTCAGCCTCGGTCGTCAACCCTATGATTTCAAGTTGAACCAAGCCTATCTCAATCGTCTCGGCATCAGCAAGATGCTGCCGAGTGGCCCGGTTCTGGTCTCGATGCGGGAGCCTGTTGATCCATACGGGATCGACCGCACCCCCGCTTACCTTGCGGTCGCCCTCGGTCACCAGGCTCCGCAGAGGAGTGCGGAACTCGCCGGCCTGTGGCATCGACAAGAGCAGGGGACCCTGCTCAACTCCTTCCATCCGGTTGCCGATGTATTCTGGCCCCTGATCGACGGCATTGGCACGGTTGAAGTTTCCAGCAGCGATGGCAAAATTACGGTTGCCCTGCCACAACAATGAAGAACTGGGATGACATCTGCAGCCGATGCGGGCTTTGCTGTTTTGAAAAATCCATGGACAGGCACGGCCGGTTTGTAACGACCAGAACGCCATGTCGACACCTGGATATCATCAGCAGGGAATGCCGCGTCTACCATAAGCGCCTGGACGTTGGCGAAGGCTGTATAAAGCTGACCCCGGACCTTGTCAGACAGGCGGACTGGCTGCCGGATGGTTGCGCTTATCGGGCAGCATCGGATCACGAACCTAACGAGAAACGCGGAATAATTTGAAACCGGGCAAGCACGACAGAGCAAAACTGGGCTGGTGTCTTTATGACTGGGCAAATTCGGCGTTTGCCACTGTCGTACTGGCCGCAGTGCTGCCCGTCTACTTTGCCAGCCTGGTCCCTGACCAGGGGGCCGATGTTTTCTGGAGCAGCAATCCCGTCCCGGCAACAGCACTGTGGGGCTATATCGTTTCTCTGTCCATGGTCGTGGTCGCCATCACCGCCCCCGCCCTTGGGAACATCGCCGACCGCAGAGGCTGGCGCCGCCGGCTCCTGATAGCCTTCTGCCTGCTCGGCTCACTGGCCACATGCGGCCTGTTCTTTGCCGGCCCCGGCCAATACCTTCTGGCAGGACTGTTCTTTATCCTCGGCAACATCGGCTTTGCTTCCGGCAACATATTTTACAATGCCTACCTGCCCGGCCTGGCCAGCGGGTACGAGGCAGACAAGCTTTCCGCACGAGGCTTTGCTTACGGCTATCTCGGCGGAGGGCTGATGCTGCTGGTTGTGTTCCTGATCATTCAGAAACACAGCCTGTTTGGTCTCCCTGACAAAAGCTCGGCAACCCGGTTGGGGTTTTTACTGACCGGCCTGTGGTGGCTGGGGTTTGCCCTGCCGAGCTTTCGATGGCTGAAAGGCATTCCTCTACCAGCTGAGGCATTGCACATATTACGCACACCGCGAGACTACCTGAAGACATTCAGCAGCTTGCGACAATACCGTGACCTGACCCGCTTCCTTATCGCGTTCCTGCTTTACAATGATGGCATCCAGACGATTATTGCCGTCTCGGCGATCTTTGCCCGTGAAGAACTCGGACTCGGAACCGGGACGATACTTGGATGTTTCTTGATGATCCAGTTCGTAGCCATGCCCGGAGCGCTGATTTTTTCGCGCCTGGCGCAGCGCTTCAACACCAAGCGTGCGGTTCTTTTCAGCCTGATTGTTTTCACCACGATTACGGCTTATGCGTCGATCATGAACAGCGAACTTGAATTCTGGCTGCTCGGCTTTGTCGTCGCTATTGTTTTGGGCGGCAGCCAGGCTCTGAGTCGCTCCCTTTTTTCGAGCATGGTCCCGAAACAGCGCAGCGCCGAGTTTTTCGGATTTTATGCCATCAGCTCCAAGTTCGCCTCTATTTTCGGACCATTGACCTTTGCCCTGTTAATAGACATCAGTGGTTCAAATCGCCTGGCCATACTGGCATTGGGCCTCTTCTTCGTCGTCGGCATCGTGCTCTTACTGGGCGTAGATACCGACCGGGGGCGGGCGCAGGCTGAAGCCTGACATCACGAAGGCAGAGCCCCGCTCTGAGTGATATGACAAGCAATGGATCGACATCACCTTACCAAATAGCTAACGTCCGGCTTTTCATCACCTTCCGGGTCTTATTCAACGCACGCTTTTACTATCCGGTCTTCTCTATCCTTTTTCTGGATTTCGGTCTGACCCTGTCACAATTCGCAATCCTCAACGCCGTGTGGGCCGCGACCATCGTGCTCTGCGAAGTTCCATCCGGCGCCCTTGCCGACACTATAGGCCGCCGCAACCTGCTGGTCTTTGCCGGCAGCCTGATGGTGACGGAAATTGCCATATGGGCGTTTGTGCCGCGTGACAACCTCACCCTGTTGTTCTGGGCCTTCGTCATCAACCGCATTCTGAGCGGCATGGCCGAAGCCGCAGCCAGCGGCGCCGACGAAGCCCTCGCTTATGACAGCCTGAAACAGCATGGCGACATAGAACAGTGGGGGCAGGTTCTCGAACGTCAGATCCAGATCCAGTCGGCCGGTTTTGTCATTGCCATGACCATCGGCGGCCTCATTTACGACCCGGAGCTGTTGCAAAAAGCTGCTGATTTTCTCGATATGGGGATTACGCTGACCCGTGAATCAACCTTGCGGCTGCCGATATACCTGACCCTGGCGACAGCGATCCTGACTCTGCTGACGACCTTGAAAATGCGTGAGGTGCCCACCGGGCTTCATATGAAGGTCAATGAAGGGGCCAGCATTTCATCTGCATTCAGGCTGGTCTGGCAGGCTGGCCGATGGATATCCAGGACCCCCTTTGTGCTCGGCCTGATCCTTTTCGGCCTGCTGTATGACAGCGTGACCCGCATGATCCTGACCATGGCCAGTCAATACTACCGCATCATCGACATTCCCGAGGCGCTCTTCGGCATTCTCGGCTCCGCACTCGCGCTATTCGGTTTCGTCATGCCCGGCATCGCCAGAAAGCTGAGTGCTCACAGGTCGCCGATTTTCAACCTGCTTTTAACTGCGTCATCTATCTTGCTGGGGTTGGCCGGCATGACCTTCACCTGGCCTTGGTTTGGCGTGCTGCCGGCATTACTATTGTTCAGCAATATGTTTTTGATCGGTTTTTTCCTCAGTCATTATCTCAACCAGGTGACGAGTTCCGACCAACGGGCCACCGTGCTCAGCTTCAAAGGGCTGTTTCTTAACCTCGGCTACGGAATGATCGGCCTCTTCTATGCTGTTCTGCTGGCCGTGCTGCGCAAGAGAAACAGCACCGCAGAACCGGATCTTGCCGAGGAGGCCTTGAAGAACCTTGTCTTTGTTGACTCCCTCCCCTGGTTCTGTGGTTATTTTATTGTCTCCTTGATAGCCCTGATAGTCGTTTACAGTCGCAGCCTGAAAACAAAACCGGGGGCACAATAAGCTTGTGCCCCCGGTAAGCTTAAAAAATCTTTCGGTTAGCCTTTGCGAATCCGTGGATCCGCGATGGCATAACTGATATCTGCCAACAGGTTGCCGATCAACGTCAGGACCGCGCCGATCACCAGGATTCCCATAATCAGAGGGTAATCCCTCATCATGACACCATCGTAGAAAAGCTTGCCCATGCCGGGAATCGCGAAAATCGTCTCGAAGATAACGCTGCCGCCGATCAGTCCCGGCACGGACAGGCCCAAAATAGTTATGACTGGCAAAAGCGCATTCCGCAAGGCATGTTTGTAAATCACCGTCCGTTCGGACAAACCCTTGGCCCGTGCGGTCAGAATATAGTCCTGGCGAATCACTTCGAGCATGTTCGAGCGCATGTAGCGGGAAAAACCTGCCAAGCCGCCAAAAGCAGAGACAAAGACCGGCAAGACCAGGTGATGGGCGATATCCCACAGCTGCCTGGCCGGGCCCATATAATCGTAACCGATCGATTTCAACCCGGCGACCGGAAAGAGGCCAAGTCTGACCCCAAGATAGTCCATCAACAACAGAGCCAGCCAGAATGACGGCATGGCAAAGCCAAGAAAGACGAAGACTGTCGTGCCGCGATCAAACAGGGAGTTTCTGCGCACAGCAGACAGGATTCCGATCGGCACTGCACAGGCAAGAATGACAACAATGGAGAGGACATTGATCAGAATGGTAATCGGCATCCGTTCACCGATCTTTTCCAGCACCGGGCGATGATCCTGGGCAAACGACTCGCCGAAATCGAGGGTTACGATCTGCTTGAGCCAAAGTCCGTACTGAACATACAGCGGCTGATCAAGGTTGTAGCGTTCCCGCAACCGGTCGCGCATCTCAACACTCGACTTCGGATTGAGATCGGTCTGCATGTCGGTCGGTTCACCGGGAGCCAGGTGTATGACCACAAAACTGATCAGGGTAATACCGATCAGCAGCGGGACCATCATAACGAGACGTTTCGCTAGGTAGATAAGCATCAATAAGCCGTGGCGCGCAGCGCGTAGCACGAGGCGCGAAGAATCAAAACCAGCTCAATCTTTACATTAACTTTATCGCATAGCATAAGAATTCAATTTTTCAGTCTTCATTATTTTCACGCCGCCCGCCAAGCGCTGCCAGCACTTCAACGAGAATACTTCTGCTCGCTCTTGGGCACCCACCACTTGATGAAGTTGTGGGAGATACCGGCCGGGGAAGGCTCTATGCCCCGGAAACGCTTGGCGACAGCCGGCAAAGCCTCGCCAACGTACAGGAACGTATAAGGCTGCTCCTCGGCCAGAATCTCCTGGAAACGGTCGTAGATCTGCTTGCGTTCCGCCTGGTCAAAAGTCCGACGCCCTTGCTCGAGGAGATCATCGACTTCCTGGTTGCTGTACTTGATGAAATTCAATTCTCTCGGCGCTGTTTTGCTGGAATGCCAGATGTTGTACTGGTCCGGTTCGGGCCCGCCGCTCCAGCCCAGAATTGTCGCGTCAAAGTTGCCCGGGAAAATAAACTCCTTGAGGAAAGTTGCCCATTCGACGATTCGGATTTCGATGTTTATGCCTACTTCCTTGAGGCGTCTCTGGATGATTTCGGCAGTTTTTGAGCGCAGATCATTGCCCTGGTTAGTGACGATCGTAAAGGCGAGCTTGTCGCCGTCTTTGTCAAGGACGCCGTCGCCGTCACTGTCAACCCAGCCCGCATCAGCCAGAAGGGCTTTGGCCTGTTCGGGATCATAAGGATAACGTTTCACCCCGGCGTTATAGACCCAGGTGTCCGGCTTATAGGGACCGGTCGCCGCTTGCCCCAGCCCCAGCAGAACACCATCAATGATTTCCTGCTTGTCGATGGCGTAGGAAATGGCCTGGCGGACCCGAACATCCTGGAAAAGCTCCTTGGTCAGATTGTAACCGAGATAGGTATAGCTGAAGGACAGATAGCGATACTTGTTGAACTTGCGCGTGAACCCGGGTGTATCCGTCTGGGTCTTGTACTGGATCGGCGTCAGCCCCATAAGGTCGAGGCCACCTGCCTGCAATTCCAGGAACTGTGTGGACGTATCGGGGATGACCCGGTAAACAACGCGGTGGATATATGGTTCACCTTCGAAGTAATCGGGGTTGGCGATCAGTTCGACTTTTTCACCGGCATCCCATTTAACGAACTTGTACGGGCCGGTACCGATAGGGCTTCTGGACAAGGGGCTTTTGGTGACATCCTGCCCTTCCAGTAAATGCCTGGGATGAATCGGCGTTCCCCAGCTCTCGAGCGCCGGCGCATATGGCTTTTCGTAAGTCACCTTGAAGGTGTATGGATCAGGAGCCTCGGCACTGGCGACCTGCAGAAAATCTTCGGCGTAAGATGTCGGCACCTCGGGATCGATGTACATCTGGTATGTAAACATGGCATCGGCGCTTGTGAAAGGGGCCCCGTCGTGCCAGGTCACGTCTTTGCGCAGGTGAAAGGTAAAAGTCCGTTTGTCTTCGGAGATTTCCCAGGCTTCAGCCAACTCCCCTTCAAGCTGAAGATTCTTGTCGTAGCGGATCAGGCCGCTGTAGACCAGTTGATTGATGTCACTGGATGCCGAATCAGACGAGAGGACCGGCAGCAGGTTGCTCGGTTCCCCGATTGAGGCTTCGATAAAGGTGTCACCGTGAACAGGTTTGGCCGCTTCGCCTTCAGCCGGGACGATGGAGTCCTGCTGGTCACAGGCGTTCAAAAGCAGCAGCAATGTACAGATCAAAAATCTCACGCAATTCTCCTTACAGCGTCTTAGTCTGGCAGGTAGACAACTTCGGCTCCCTCAGGAGGTTGCACGGCAAAAAAGGAGCTCTTGATTTGTCCGTTGATTTCAACATCAGAAAATTCCAGGCTGACAGTGGCGTGCTTCTCCGGAAGGTCCAGGGCCAGCCTCGACGGATAGAGCACGCCAGCCGCAGGGAATTGTGCATAGGTGATCTTGACCTTGAGATCATTGTCCTCGAAAAAAGCGACTTCGACAAGTTGCCG
>JABAOE010008322.1_pt2 | contig 11700 bp, 12 predicted proteins | sample 7062141 | NCBI WGS metagenome assembly JABAOE01 (sample SAMN14538627, study PRJNA623070) | marine sediment metagenome | biome: marine biome [ENVO:00000428]; feature: marine pelagic biome [ENVO:01000023]; material: deep marine sediment [ENVO:00002113] | place: India: Gulf of Khambhat ...
CGCGCCATGCGCTCCAGACGAGCCTGCTCCTCCAGCAGGGTAAGCACCCGCTGGCGGTGTCGGGACCAGTCCCCATTGCCCTGCTCCCGCCACCACGGTGCCAGCGTGTCGGCTTCTTCCGAGTACGACAGCAAGGGATGAATGGCCGGATAAAAGCGGGCCTGAGCGCGACCGCGATCCAGCCCCCAGAAACAGCGCACATAGCGCTTGGTGTGGGTCGTGACCGGCTCAGAGAAATCACCCGCTGGCGGACTGATGGCCCCGATGATGGTGACCGAGCCCTCGGCACCTGCAAGGGTCTCGACCCGCGCCGCCCGCTCGTAGAAGTCTGCCAGGCGCGCGCTCAGATAAGCCGGATAACCGGACTCGCTGGGCAACTCGCCCAGCCGCCCGGACAGCTCCCGCAGGGCCTCGGCCCAGCGACTGGTGGAATCCGCCATCAGGGCCACATGCAAGCCGCAGTCGCGAAAATACTCGGCCACGGTAATCGCCGTATACACACTGGCTTCCCGCGCGGCGACCGGCATGTTGGAGGTATTGGCGATAATGACCGTGCGTTCCATCAGCGGTCGGCCCGTGCGCGGGTCTTCCAACTGGGGGAATTCGTCCAGCACTTCCGCCATCTCGTTACCGCGCTCGCCGCAGCCCACATAGACGATGACGTCCGCATCGCACCACTTGGCCAGGGCCTCCTGCAGAATCGTCTTGCCGGTGCCAAAGCCACCCGGCAGCGCGGCGCGCCCACCCCGGGGCACCGGGAACAGAGTGTCCAGAATGCGCTGGCCGGTGATGACCGGCCGGCCTGGGGTCAGGCGCGCGGCCACAGGCCGCGGCCGGCGTACCGGCCAATGCTCGGTTAGGGTGAGCGGGCTCGGATCCGCACCCTCCGGCGAACGAACGCGAGCGACGACCTCATCGGCTGGATAGGAGCCGGCTGGGGCGATCCACTCCAGCGTTCCCGCGCGGTGGAGTGGCACCAGCAGCGGCAATTCGCGCCCGGGAAGGGCAACCCGACCCAGCGCCTGACCTGGACGTAACCTTGCACCGACCCGAGCGTCCGGCTGGAAGGCATGCTGCGCCTCTATCGCGGGCGTGCTGACGCTGCCCGGACCGATGAAGGCTGCGCCGGCGGCGTCCAGGGGCCGCAGCAGGCCATCGAAAATCCTGCCCAGCAACCATGGCCCCAGCGGTACCGAGAGGGGCTGACCGGTGCCGATGACCGGGTCACCGGGACGTAAGCCCGTGGTGTCGTCGTAAACCTGGGCCACGACCCGCCCGCTGTGGAGCTGGATCACCTCGCCTGGCAAACCAAGCTCACCCANNTCACCCACCTGAACCGCCTCAAGTAATTGGAATGGCGCGTCCGTGAGGGCATGGACCACCGGTCCGCCCACGGACTGGATGCGAGCCTCATGCATCGGCCTGGGTCTCGGGGTCGGGCATGTCCTGATAGATGGCCAGCAGCTGGCTGTCGAGTCGTTCGCGATCAGCGAGCAGACTGGCCAGCGAAGCATCCAGCATCGCGCCCGAGGTGCTGACGCGCAGACCGGCCTGCAGGTCATCCAGCTGCGCAAAGACCACCTCCCGGTCCGGGCACAGGTTGCACAGCGCCGCCTGCTCGGCCGCGGGCAAACCCGGCGCGTGCTCGATGGTGAACCGCCGCCCCAGCAGACGCTGCTGCGCCTCCAACACCGCACCCTGGGTCCAGCGCTGCCGAGCCTCGGCATCCTGCCAACGGCCCTGCAAAACGGACGGCAGCCGCTGCCGCCCCAGGGTGAGGAGTTGGGCGAGCCGCGCCTGGTCCGCGAGCCGCGCGCGGGTTTCGTCCTGGGCCTGGGCCTTGAGGGTCTCAGCCGCAAGGCGCCGTCGCTCCCGCTGCACGGCTTTGTGCACGGCGGCACGAGCATGCGCGAAAGCCTGCTTCACGAGGACGCGGGCAGCCCTATGGCCGCGGTCCAGCGTCTCGCCCACTTGATCCGACTCGAACCGCCGCAGCTGGGCCACCATGGCCTCCGTCTGGGCGGCCAGGATGCTCACGTCCTCGCTCATGCTTCCACTCCCAGCACGCGGCGGGTTTTGGTCACCAGATCCGCAGGCGGCACCCGGCCGNNTCACCAGGGTCAGTGGCGCAGCGCTCTGCAAGGCCTCGGCCAGCGCTGCCGGGGGCAGCCCGCTGGCGAGCTCCGCCGTGATGAACACCAGCGCTGACTCCGCTCGGGCGGCTGCCAGAGCGTCGTCCACGGCGGCTGCTGTGCCAGGCTCAGGCATCAGGACGCGGGCGCCGGCCAGGCGAAACAGCGCACCGGTGAGCTCATCGGCGATCACGGTGACGGCCTCGGTCATGGTCAGCCGAGCCGGTTCAGAATCAGAATAGCAACGATCAAGCCGTAGATCGCGATGCCTTCTGCCAGACCTACCAGAATCAATACGCGACCCAAGAGCTCCGGTTTTTCCGCCAGGGCGCCGATCGCCGCGCTACCCACATGGGCCACGGCGTAGCCAGCGGCCAGCGCCGACAGCGCCGCAGCCGCAGCGGCGGAGGCAAATCCCCAGGTTAAAACTCCTGGGTCGCTGATGCCGCTGGCCACGGTGTCCTGAGCCATGCCCACAGACGTGAACACCAGCACGGTCAACCCGGCCAGAAAGGTCAGGCCCGTCACCGCGACCATGCCTAACAGCAAGCCCTTCGGCGACCTCATGACGCCCTCCTTTGATCTTGATGGTGAGAACTGGACTCCCCGGGTCCAACCAGCGGTTCGAAACCACGGCCGGACGCGCGGAGGAAACGGATAAAGAACTCGAACAGAATCAAACGTGTCGTCTGGATGCTGGCCACCAACCCCTCCAAGGCGATGATGAGCACATTGCCCAGCAGCATCACCAGGAAGTACCCAATCCGGGACTGGGGCGTGGCCGCCAGACCGGCGACTGCCGCACCCAGGCCGGCATGGGCCAGCGCGAAGGCGCCCACCCGCACGAACGACACGGTGTTTACAACCACCTGCAGCAGTTGCTCAATGAGCTCTCCGGCATGCTTACCAATGCCGGCCAGCGAAGCGCCGCGCCGGGCACCGCCGGCCACGAACCACACGGCACCGCCCAGGGCCAGCAGCAACCCGGCCGGATGCGCCAGCGCCGCCAGCAGTCCCAGGTATACCAGCAGGAAACCGGCCCGCGACCGCCACCAGGCCACACCTTCGCCCGCCCAATGCCGCTGCACGGCGTCGAAGACCAGCCCCAGCAGGATCAGCAGCGCGCCGAAAGCCAGCGGCACCAGCAGCAGGGTCACCGGCTGCTCCAGGGGAGACAGCCAGAGGGGTTCAAGCAGGTGCTCCACGGCAAACACGCTGCCGAAGATCCAGCCAAAGAGCATGGACATCAAGCCGCCCGGTACCAGGATGCCCAGCGCGGGCAGACGACGGCGCAGCGCCAGGCCGGCGAGGAGCAGGACAAAGCCCTGCCCCACGTCGCCGAACATGTAGCCGAAAATCAACGGCGCCACGATGCTGACCAGAGGACTGGGATCCACCTCATTGGCAGCGGGCATGCCCATGAGGCGCGGAAAAATTTCGAAGGGACGCACCCAGGCCGGGTTGCTCAACAGCATGGGCGTCTGGCTGCCGGGCGGCGCCGCCGCGATTCGGATCAAGTTGGGAATCTCGGCCGCATCCAGACTGGCGCGCAGACTCTCGCCACTGCCATCGCTGGTCCACCCGGTGATCCAGGCGAGGTTCTCGGTGGCGGGCAGGTCGGGGACCCGCTCCGAGAACCAGCGCAGCACCACGAACTCACCCAGGACCCGCGCCAGCTCGCAACGCTCGTTCAGCTCGGCAAGGCTTTTGTCCAGGGCAGCGGCCTGCCGATCCAGCATACCCAGCCGGTCGGTCACCGCCACCACCGCCTGACGCCGGTCATCGGGCAACCATTGTGGCAGCGGGATGGCGAGTGGTCTCAGATCTGCCAGATGTTCACCCATCGCCTGCACCTGCGCGGCAGGGCCCACGCAGATCAGGAACCGGTTGCTGCCCACGCTGGCCCATTGGGTGATCACAGCGCCGGGCTGGGTGGCCGGCGCAGCCTTTTCTTCGACCCGGAATACCATGGCCCCCAGCACCGGGCCGGCGCGACTGAGCTCGGCCAGATTGGGCAGCGTGTCCGGACCGTGGGCCAACAGATCCCGCAGCAGCAACAGGCTGTTGCGCTCTCCAAGGACCTGCTCCAGCCGATCGATCAATGGTTCCGCGCTCGCCGCCCAATCGGCCAGCGCGTCCACGGCCCGGGCCACCATGCGGGTCGGATCGCGATCCCGGGCCGGGGCGCCCAGCTGCGAGGCGGGCCAGTAGCGCCCGAAACGGCGCGCCAGCGCGTCGTAATGCTCCAGGGCTTGATCCAGCTCCCGCCGGGGCATGAACCCGGACGTGTCTGCGCGGCTTTCCAGCTGCACCGAGTGAGTCGCCGCCAGGCTTTCCAGGGCGGCGGCCATGGCGTCCCGGGAGGTGAGCAGCTCGAACCAGTGGGCGGGACGCGGGCGCAACATCAGGCGGCCCACTCGGCGGGATACAGGGCCCGCTGCACCAGGGCCGCACGGAGGCGCTCCAGATCCAGGGCCACCAGGGCCAGGTGGGCGAACAGGGCCACCGGCGTGCGGGCATAGACGCGGAACAGGCGAACCAGCTCGTGCTCCAGCGCAGCTGCCGGGGCAACCCCAACGCCCGGGTCCGCCGCGCTCGCCATGGCTGCCCGGTGCCGGTCGGCCGCGCCGATGAGCGCCTGAAGGCCACGTCGCACCCGATCTTCCATGGCCGGCCAGCGAGTCTGCCAGGCATCCTGCCAGTGCGGCACTGGGTCGCGACCTTCGCTACAGGCGGCCAGAATGTCGGGCCCCAGATGACGGGCAATGGCGTCGCCATGGCCAGCCTCATCGCGCAACCAGTCACCATAGACCGGATCAGCGACGGCCCAGGGCCCCAGTTGACCCCTCCGGCATAGCTCCAACGCTACGGGCAAATCCGTGAGCCGACCCACCCAGGCCACTGCGTCTCCCCAGGCAGCCGTCTGCCAGCCCGCCAGCTCAGCGACATAGCCTCGCCAGCGCACCCGCAGGTTTAACTCAATGGCGTGGTGGGTCGCGCCTTCCGAGAGCCGGCGAACCCACGGCTCCAGCCCTGTGCGCCGAATGCTCTGCAGGTAGCTGCCCAGCATGCGGGTACTCGCCAAGCGGCGCCACTGGCTCTCGGTCAGACGCGCCCCATGGCGGGCCTGGAGCCGGCCCTGCTGATAGGCGCGATCAGGCGACGTCATCGTCGCCACCGAGCAGCTGATCGGCCAGCCGCTGCAGCGCCTTTTCCAGGCGCGCCTGTTCTTCCGCCTTCGGCCGCAGGGGTTCCCGGGACGACCCGGCGACACCCCGAAATGGAGCACCCTGGCCGGCGGCCCGCTCCAGGGCCGCGATCCGGCGGTTAGCCTGCTCGGCAATGCGCCGGGCCCGCACCCGGGCGTCCTGAAGCAGTTCCTCGGCACGCTGCTGGCTGCTGGCAATGGCGTCCATGGCCGCGCGTTCCGCAGCCAACACCGCCTCCATGGCAGCCTGGATATCCGGGCCCGACCGGGACTGTGGTTTGGACCTGCTCGCCAATATCCCCCCTGTTTTTCAGGGCAATTCATGACTCTAAACAGGTCCTGCGTCGGGGAGTATTACGGAAGCTGCGTATGCCCCGGGGAGCGGTGTTAGAACAGGTCTTAGGCAGCCTCGTTTTTACAACGACCAGGCCGAGCACAGCCTGCTGGCCCAGTCGCTGAACGCATTCACCGGCAAGCTGGCTCAACTGATGGCTGCGGAGCGGGCCTCCCTGTCTCTGGTGGCCTGGAACAACCACAGGCTGTGGCTGCACGCCTCCCAGGACAGGGCCGCTGTTGGACACCAGCTGCGCATTTGCCTGGATGCAGGGATCGCCGGCACCGTTGCCCGCAGCGGGGAAGCCATCCGGGTGGCGGACGCCTATCAGGATGCACGCTTCAATCCGGATATGGATCTGACGACCGGATTCAAGACTCGCTCCATCGGGAGTGATTCTGGAAACGTGCCGGCAGCTGGCGCTGCTGAAGACCGCTTGAACGCCACGGCGTGCCTTGATGGCCGCGCGGGAAAACCCAATAATTGATTCCATGCTGGCGTAGCTCAGTTGGTAGAGCAGCTGATTTGTAATCAGCCGGTCGGGGGTTCGAATCCGTCCGCCAGCTCCACGAAAATCCGTGACCTGCTTGGGGCGAAATCTACCGGTTCGCTGCAGCGCGCGCCCACTCAGTTTCGATTCGATAATGGAGCAATCTTGAGACATACGCTGACCGCAACCGTCCTGGTCTTTCTGGCTAGAAACACGCCGTGAAATACCTGCACACAGCCGTTCGCGTAACAGATCTGGATGAAGCTCTCGCCTTCTACTGTGGGATTATGGGGATGGTCGAGTTGCGACGATTCAAAGGGCATCAACGACCCTGCGACATCGTGTTCTTAGCCATGCCCGGCGATGAAAATGCCCAGATAGAAATCGTCTATTACCACGACGCGGTAGATCGCAAGCAGTATGGCTCCTTCAGTCATGTCGCCTATCAGGTCGAGAACATTTACGACACCTGTCGCGATCTCATGGACAAGGGGGTAACTTTAAACTTGCCGCCCCGCGACGGCTTCATGGCGTTCCTCAAATCCCCCGACGGGATTGCGTTCGAGTTGCTTCAAAAGGGCGGTCCGTTGCCACCCGAAGAACCCTGGATATCCATGCCAGACCAGGGAACCTGGTAAGCACACCCTCCCCTCTGAGCGGTTGGCTTTGCTAAAACGGTTTGGGCGGCGGAAGGCTCTTCTGAGTCCGGCCCGTGAGCCGGCCCCATTGCGAGCGAGACCGCTCGATCATTCCTTTACAATAGCGCCCAAGCGCCAACCAGCCGATCGGCTTTCAGCGTAAGCCAAGTATTTTTCCGGATAACCAGATAGAGGACACATAACGACATGGCCGCCAGCGACATTGATCTTTCATTCGAGTGGCCCACCGAGGCATATACGGTCGCCGGCACAGTTCTGTCGGATCTGCCGTCGGAGACGCGACGGTCATTGGCCCAGCAAGCCTTCGACCTAATCGTCGTCGGTGGCGGCACAGCAGGCATCCCCGCGGCTATTTTTGCCGCCGAGCGCGGGGCCCGCGTCGTCATCATCGAGAAAGCACCGGTCTTGGGTGGCACCCTATACCTGTCCGGGGGCCTGATGGCGGCCGCCCGGACTGTATTTCAGCAAGCCGAGGGAATCAAAGACTCTGCAGACGCCCACTACGAAGACATCATGCGTATCAGTAACGAGACTTCAGATCCGTTACTGGCACGGCTCTGGGCAGACCACGGAGGGGCCGCGGTCAATTGGCTTGCCGACAACGGCTTCACCATTCGGGACGATCATCCCGTCACAACCACCGGCTACGACCCCTATTCTGTGCGGCGCTATCAATCGGGGCCGGAAGATGGCGTGTCCATTCTGAAAGTCATCATGCCTCTGCTGGATAGCTACGTTCGAGAAGGTCGCATCACCGTGTTCACCCAGACCGCCGCTGTAGACCTGACGAAGGACGACCGCGGTAACGTCACCGGCGTCGTCGCCGAGGACAGCAATGGGAAGCGATCGAACATTGGCGGCGTGAACGTGCTCTTAGCGAGCGGTGGTTGCGCGGCGAATGGCGCCATGTTCCAAGAGCTTCATGGCTTGCCCCTGTACAGACACGCGGCGTACCCGTTCAGCCAGGGTGATGGGCTCTCGCTAGGCGTAGCTGCCGGCGGTTACCTCCGGGGCGCTGACAACTACGTTGGTTATTACGGCTCCGTAGCGGCGGATGATCATATTCCATCCGAGCCACTAGTCACTATGTCGATCGATCCGAAGGTACGCATACCGTGGGAGGTTTTCGTCAATGTGCGGGGCGAGCGATTCATAAGAGAAGACCACCCGAGCGTCAACGCAAGAGATCGCATCATGGATGTCCAGCCAGAGCACCGGTTTTGGGCGATATTCGACCAGCAGATCCTGGATGACGCACCGCCGCTCATTCCCGACTGGTCACGAAAAGAACTCCTGGACGCCTTTGACTCTCATCCAATGTTCACCAAAGCGGCGTCACTGCGGGAGCTGGCAGTGGCTGCGGGCATTGATCCCGACGGCCTGGAAAGGAGCCTCCACGACTACAATCTTGCCATCCAGAGCGAAACCAATGACCCGCTGGATCGATGCCACCGGCCTTTGCCGGTCTCGACACCGCCATTCTATGCCATACGGTCGCAGAGCTGGACGCTGAAATCCTACGCCGGCCTGGCCGTCAATGAGAATCTGCAGGTTGTTGCCAAGGACGGCACGCCAATCCGCAATCTCTATGCCGCCGGAGAAGTGCTCGGCGCGGCCACCAGCGGCAAATCCCATACGGGAGGTGGCAGCGTTACACCGGCAATAGCCTTCGGGCGCTTGCTGGGTGAGAGCATTATTGAGTTCTGAGGGTCCGGAGCTCAATACCGGCCGCACCCAGTTTTGCGGCTGGCAGCCCCAAGACCCTCGCGAACTCCTGAGGAAGGCCCTCAGCAACGCGAAGGCCTCTTGTAACCTCCTGCTGCTGTACGCAGTTCATTGGCGGCTAACCCATAATTGTCGGAACAGAAAACAGGCAAGTTGCCCAGCCGCGAGCATTCTCGCAGTCCTAAGACTTCGCCAATGACCGCTTTGGGTTGGCAGCCGCAGTCCGGATCGCCTCGATGACGACGAAAATGCTTCGCTGGGCACCCAGCCTGGGGCCACGAGCAGCCCTTCGGCTGACCTGATTCAACCCCAGCCCAGCTGTTGCAAGCTGATGGTGTCGTTCCAGACCTTCGTCATGTGCTTGATGCGGTCGCCATCAAACTCCATGTGGTAGACATAGTCGGCAGCAATCTCGTTGTTCGTCGGCGGCACTGGCCCGCCCGGCCCTGTCTGCGTACCGTGGAAAACGGCAATTGCCGCCACCGATTTGTCTGCTTCGTCAGCAGCAAAAAATTTGAGCTCGTAGTGCCCATCCGGGATCGGCGTCAGCAGATTCTTCATCCACTCACAGTAACCTTCCAGAGTGGATATGTCGGACAAGGCATTTGCCTGCGCCGAAAACGTCGCATCGGGACTGCAAAACGCTTTGCAGACGTCCCAGCCTTGCCCCGTTTCACAAGCTTCAAAAAATTGTTTCGCTGGTTCAATAATCGCGCTCATCTAAAGTCTCCCGGTCATGATTAAAGAATCGTCTGGCGGTTTGGCGCCGTTTTTTAATTTTGATATCTAGCTTATGTGTCGTTGAACCTGCTCACGAATGACCCTCCATGGGTTGGAATAAGGGGGACCCGGCAGCATGGAGGGTGGCATCAGTATATCCGAAACATCTTGTGGCCGACGCCATCCGTGCGTCCGTAAACGATCCTACCGTCTTCAAATCCGCGATCCAGGTAGCTGAAGTAATCTGTTGTCAGCTCGAAACGGTTTTCGATCCGCCTTTGCTTGCCCGAGTACTCGGACCTGAATGTGCAGCTCTCGCTATTCTTTTTGGAGCCGCGAAACAGGCCAGGGCTTACACGACGCCAGAGAGTCTTGCAGTGAATATCAGTCCGTGCCGGCATCAGCTCAACCGACTCAAATTTGCTCGACTCCAGGTGCAATCCTGCGTATCGGTGCGGATTCTTGATCTTCATGTTCTGCCAGCGGATCGCATTCTCTTGAGTGTCAATGTAAACCGCCACAAAGCGCTCGCTGTTGAGCACCAGCTCACCGTCAAAATACGTCTGCACGTAGAAGAAGGCGGCGTCGGGCCCCGCGAAGTTGCCCGGGCAGCAGGCGGGAGGTCGTTCAGTCCGTGTCCAGACCATGGTGACGTGCTCGTGCCGGTCAACCGGGGGGATCCCCATGTTGACCTCCATCGCAACCTGCGGGCCGTTGTCGTAAGTGCCCGGCACCAGGGCAATCAGCTCGTGAAATTGCTCCTCCAGGTCGGGACTATCGGCAGCGACAGCACCACAGGGCAGCAGGCTCGCCGCTGCTGCGAGAGCCATCCCCACTCGGCGAGCAGCCCGCCCGGCCGCGGCCAACCGCGCACAGCGAGTTTGAAAATGTGAGTTACCACGCATGGCCACGACCGCGACGACTAGAACAGGCCAAGCGATCCGCGATGAGCAAGCCCACAGAATAGCGTCCACGATGGGCGCCCATCCCAGACGCGATGGGGGCACGGCAGCGGACTGTGACTTGCGTCACAGAAAAACGGCGGGGGTCGGTGCACATTGGTGCCTTCTTGTCGGAGTACAGAATCCCCCTCTGGGCGTCCAGCAGTGGCGCCCTTTTTTTTGCTTGTCTGCGACGCCATTTGCCGACAATCATATGCGATCCGTCGAGTGTTTTGGCCGTTTCGCGGCGGCCCGAACCCATCAAAAGCCCCTAGGAAAAGCCAGGTCGGGGGAACCCGATTTCTGCACTAAACGGCAACTTGAGATCGTTTGCCGTTGATTCGCTCTTTCCAAACAGCACGAAAATGCTGCACTGCAGCACAGGCTGCTACGGGCTGCGAGGCGATATGATTGCCCAGCGGTTCTCAGAGAAATTTGTCTGTCGCCGCCGGCCAGGCCTCGGCATCAAGACAGGCCGCTCATCACACCAGCTGTTGGATCACGACAAGCGCCCCCCCGGCGATCAATCCGGCGCCCAGAGGCTTAGCCAGACGACGGCCCTTGGGCAGGTTCTTTTCAGCCGCCATTACCGCACCCAGCAAAAGCATCCAACCTACGCTCCCCGTACCGACGATGAACATCAGCAGCATCAGCGCCCAGCAACAGCCCACGCAGTAGATTCCGTGGTGTATTCCAAGGGCGATTGCCTGCCCGCTCGGGCTACCGCCGCGCCAGTGTCGTAGAACGAAGCTCAGCGGCGCACGACACTGATCCAGGCACCTGTACTTGAGCTCCGTGAACTGAAATACGCCGGCGATGCTGAGCACACCCGCCCCCAGGACCCAGCCGTTGCTGCCTACCCAGGCGCTCTTTCGCACCAATTCGCTGACAGCCCAATCCAGGCCGTGAGCCACTGCGCCAAATACCAGCCAGGCGAACAAGTAGCCTCCGATCACGAAACTCACGAGCAGCCCGCTGTCCGGTCGTTTGCTTGTCAAGCGGCGGAAGATATCCAACAAGGGAATGGTCGTGGGCAACATCATGGCCGCGGTCATGAGAACCCATCCGCCAACATAAAGCGCGGCGGACAGGATTGACGGGTCGCTGAAATGGGCATGGCCATGATGGCCGGACAGCCCAATGTCGCTCCAGCTGCCGTGGTCGATATAACGCCCGTACGGTGATTGCTCCCAGATCCAGAGCGTCAACCACGCGAGTGTGACCAACATACCCATCAGGAGCAGGAAACGGCGGCGGCTCCTGCTAGTCTGATGCCCGGCGGTCAGCGTACCCAGCGACCTGTTCGCGTCGAGGGTGGGCAAGCGCTATGCCTCAAATACGAATGGTCCCTGCACGGCACTCTTGCCCCGCAATTGAAGATCAATGCCGAGTGCGGGCTGCGTGGCATTCAGGTGAGTCGCCTTTCCAACGTAGTATGGAGACTCCTCGATGACGCAGAATGCTGCGTCGTGCAGGCTCGTCCGCTTGCCC
>JABAOE010004225.1_pt3 | contig 11697 bp, 14 predicted proteins | sample 7062141 | NCBI WGS metagenome assembly JABAOE01 (sample SAMN14538627, study PRJNA623070) | marine sediment metagenome | biome: marine biome [ENVO:00000428]; feature: marine pelagic biome [ENVO:01000023]; material: deep marine sediment [ENVO:00002113] | place: India: Gulf of Khambhat ...
AACGGATTAACTTCTATAGACGAGGTAATGCGGGTTACTGAAGAGGAGAACATTGGCTCAGAGCAGTAGAGCGAGTTCTTACATTTCTGGGTATCCAACAGTATAATTATTAAACATGCCGGTATATAAGTACAAAGCCATCGATGAAAGCGGGAAAGCGGTTCAGGGCGTAATTGATGCAGAATCCCCAAAGAGTGCAACAGAGAAATTAAAACGCCAAGGGGTATTCCTATCTTCCTTAAATGAGGCAAAGCAGAGCAAAGCAAGAAGCTTTAATCCGTTCAAGAGTATAAAGATTTCCGAGCTTGCGGTAACAACAAGGCAGTTCTCAACACTTATTTCCGCAGGTCTTCCGCTCGAGGCTTCGTTGAGCGCACTTTCTGAGCAAACCGAAGATGCCAAACTTGGCCACGTGCTGGCAGAGGTAAGAGAAAGGGTGAGCGAGGGAAGCTCGCTCGCTAATGCTCTGGCTGAGCATAAAAATGTATTCTCCGACCTCTATATCAATATTGTAAAAGCCGGAGAGGCTAGCGGAACTTTGGACATTGTTCTACTCAGATTAGCTGATTTCTTGGAAACTCAAGCTGCACTGACCTCGCGGGTCAGAGGGGCTTTAATCTATCCAATGTTTATGTTTCTTATAGGCGGCGGGGTTCTATTTTTCACTATGACATATGTTATTCCCAGGATTGCAAAAATATTTGAAGAGAGCCAGAGCTCTCTTCCGCTTATGACGCTTATACTAATTAAAATCAGTGATTTTCTTAATAACAACATCATTCTAATGCTGATATTGGCTGCTGTCTTGATATTCGGGGCACACCGCTTCTACAAAACTGAAAGGGGCAGAATGTTCTTTGACCGATTGACACTTAAGCTCCCTGTATTTGGAAAGCTAACTTCAATGGTTGTAATTTCTAGATTTACGAGAACTCTTGGAACTCTACTATCAAGCGGTATTCCGCTTCTGGATGCTCTACAGATAGGTGAGGCGGTAATGGACAATAAGGTCTATGGCAAAACGCTTGAAGAAGTGCGGGATGACGTACGAGAAGGGGCAAGTCTGGCACAGCCTCTTAGAGATAGCGGTGTATTTCCTCCTCTTGTCACTCGAATGATAGCCGTAGGCGAGCAGACCGGGGAGATGGAGGCAATGCTCACAAAAGTAGCAGACATATACGATCAACAGGTAGAAACTACGGTGTCTACTCTGACATCTCTGCTCGAGCCTGTTATGATTGTTATAATAGGGGCAATTATGGGTTTTATTGTTTTTGCAGTGCTTCTGCCGATATTTAATTTGACATCAACAGTAGGTTAACAAGGAGGTATTAAAATATGAGAGCCCAAGGTGGTTTCACATTAATCGAAATTATGGTTGTGCTGCTAATCATTGCAGGATTAGCATATATAGTTGGGACTAATGTAATTGGTCAGCTGGACAAATCTAAAATAGAAAATACAAAAATCCAGATTACCCAGCTGGAATCGGGTCTTAAGTTGTTCAAGGTTGATAATGGCTTCTATCCGGATACGCAGCAGGGATTGGACGCATTAATTGTAATTCCTACAACTGGTAGAGAACCTAGACGATATGATCCCAACGGATATTTAGAAGGAGATCAGGTGCCTTTTGACCAGTGGGGCAGTGAATTTATTTATATTGGTCCTGATCAGACGGGTACTACCTCATATGAGATAATATCCCCTGGCCCGGATGGTGTGCCTCAGACAGAGGATGATATCTCTAGTCGAAATATAAAGTAATGGCAAGAAAGGACGGCTTTACAATATTAGAGCTTTTAGTCGTTATTCTGATTGTAGGTGCATTCTTTTTTGTAGCGGTGCCAAAATTTCAGGACTTAACTGAAGTGAATCTAAAGAGCGCCTCGCGCAATCTGAGTGCGACAATAAAATATCTATATAATGAAGCCGCCTTTAAAAAAAACATACACCGGCTGGTATTCGACCTGGAAGCAGGTGAGTACTGGGTAGAATCTCTTCAGGACAACGAATACGGTGTTGTTCCGGACTCAAAAAGGCACAGGCTTCCAAACGGGGTTTATTTTAAAGACATAGTGACAGAACGCACACTGCAGAGAAACCCGCTTGAGGATGAGAATGAATTTATACTCTTTTTACCAACCGGTTTTGTAGAGCCAGCGGTAATACACATCTATACCGATAGTGATCGACATTACACGCTGGCAACTAAGCCTTATACGGGTGGAACAAAAGTATATGATGAGTACGTGGAGCTATTGAGCAGGTAGATGATCAATGCGTGTATCTATAGAAAATAAGCGGGCCCATTCATCCCAAAAGGGATTTACTCTACTTGAAGTAATAATTGCCGTCGCAATAATGGGAGCAGCGCTTGCAATTCTTCTAGGGTCAGTGAACAGAAATTTGCTGCAGGCATCTCTATCAAAGAATCAGTCAATTGCTCAGACTCTTGCCCAGCAAAAAATGAGTGAAATTGAGCTTGATGGATATCCCGAGGTAGGTCAGGAAGAAGGTCCGTTTGAAGAATTTCCGGGATTTTATTGGTTTGTAAGAGTACTTCCATACGATATTGAACAGCTTGGCACCGAGATAAGAATAGTAATTGTAGATGTCACATGGGATGAAGGAAGGAAGGCATATCAAGTTGCAACAGCGATATCAAACTACAAATGAAGGCTTTACTCTAATTGAGTTGCTACTCGCAGTTTTCATAGCCTCAATTGTGTTGGCAGTACTGTATGCTTCATTTTTCCAGATATTAAATGCAAAAGAAAAAGTGGAACAGGAGCTGGAGCTCTATCATGAGGCAAGAGTTGTTTTCTCCAAGATGACAAAAGATCTTGTAACAGCTTTTCCAAGGGGCAGACTACATTCTGACTCAAACGGCTCCGACTTCTTTGTAGGCAAGCAAGAAGGGAACTACAGTACAATTAGATTTACATCGCTATCGAGAACCCCATCTAAAGGAGCAATAGAGTCTGACCAAACCGAAATAAGCTATTTCGTTGTTCCGGCAGATGAAAATGATCCAAATCTGTTCGCACTAATACGAAGAGACGACCCTACAATAGGAACCGAGGGAGGGGGAACCGAGTACCCCATTTCTGAGCGTATAGTAGGATTTAATGTGTCATATTTAGGAGCACTACCTTCTGTGACCGAGAATGAAGAATTGAAATTTGAGTGGGACTCAAAGGAATTAGCCACTCTTCCAAATGCGGTAAATGTAAATTTGGTACTACGAGGTCCAAGGGGAGAAGATGTAGAATTCAACTCACTTATTTTAATTCCGGTTGTAAACTAATATCTATGTTAAGAGCAAACTTATGAAGAAACCGCAACTAGCTAGAAAAAAACAAGACGTCAATTCAGAGAAAGGGATCGTTCTGGTAATAGTTATTATTATAGTAGCTATTCTTACTATTTTAGTCGCTGATCTTGTTTATTTTACTCAAATTGACAGAGAAATATCAACTAACACTGTGGATGAGCTTAAAGCACGCTATATTGCCAAATCCGGTGTTCATGTAGCAGCAGGAACACTTAAAGCTCAGCCGCTTGAAGATTTGAGCGCGATCGCCTCAACCCTTGCCTCAAGTAGTGATAATGCAAGCGGATTTTGGGCCATAAACGTTCCATTTTTCCCAGTCGGTGACGGGAGCGTCTCTGTTACGGTTCTAGATGAGAGAGCAAAGGTTAATCTGAATGCCCTGGTAAGTTACGATACTAACCGTGTCGATCAGCAGGTGCTTACTGAGCTGAAAGAGCTCTTTAAGTTTTTAGATGTAGACGAGACAAAGTCTGAGAGATTCATTGCAAGCTTGACCAACTGGCTGGATAGACCACTCGAGGGCGCCCAAAACGATCAGGATTCAAACGGAGCTAATTCCGGATTCTATAGCGGCTTAAGTAATCCATATAACATTAAGGACGGTTCTCTGGACAGTGTTCAGGAAATAAGGTTAATTGACGGTATGGATGACGAATTCTTCGATAAAATCAAGGACTATGTTACTGTTTATCCAAGAGATAAAAAGATTAACTTCAGCACAGCTCCAAAAGTAGTAATAATGGCAGCTGTTAAAGCATCGACTGTTCCAGCGATTGAAGGACAAGGGAACCCGGACGCGATGGACGTCACAGATGATATGGCAGAGCAGATTGCAGATGAAATAATTGCCGCTAGGGAAGATGAGCCTGTAATTAATCAAAAAAAGGCTAGAGACATTGCATCCGAAGTTGAATCAACCTCTGAGATAAGCGCAGGGCTAGTAGGAGTTGTGGTAAGCTCCGGTCATAGTGATATTTTCTCAGTAAAAGCAATAGGAAGCTTAGGAGAGGTAAATCCGACAAAAAGAATCGTTGAAGCAGTATTATATAAAACTGCTGAAAACAGACAACACAAGGTAGATATAATTTCATGGAAAGAGCTCTAGAAAAACTAAGTAAAATAAGAAGCGAATTAAAAAGTCGCTATTTTGAGAGGGATGAGGTTATTGATGGAACCCTCATAGCACTTCTGACCAATAACCATATGCTGCTTATTGGACCTCCCGGGACAGCAAAATCTCAGCTAGTTAGCGAGGCATGTAAGAGAATTGAAGGTGCCAAATATTTTCAGTGGCTCCTTACCAAATTTACAGCTCCCGAGGAGCTTTTCGGAGCTGTAAGCTTAAAGGGACTGGAAAACGACGAATATAGAAGAGTCACACACGGAAAGCTGCCTGAGTCTCACATCGTATTTTTGGATGAGGTTTTTAAGGCAAGCTCTTCGATTTTGAATACTCTTCTTACGGTTATGAACGAGAGAATTTATTATAATGGAACAGAACCATCTCGAATCCCTCTGATTTCCCTTTTCGGAGCGAGCAATGAGCTCCCCTCGGAGGAAGATGAGCTTGAGGCGCTATATGACAGGTTTTTACTGAGGTATGTAGTTGACTATATCAAGGAGGATTTTAGATTTCTGAAACTTCTACAGGAAGAAGACGGGAGCTCAGCTGAAGTTATTATTACTCCCGAAGAGCTTGAGGCATGCAGAGAAGAGGCCATGGAAACCCAAATTTCTCCAAACATCTATAAGCTTATTGGCCGCATAAGGATGGAGCTCAATAAAAAGGGCATCCGCCCTTCAGACAGAAGATATAAACAGAGTATATCTGTAATTAAAGCAAAGGCCTATCTTGAAGGAAGGGATGAAGTTTCCGAAGATGATCTGCGCTATTTAGAGAATGTGCTCTGGAGAGACCCTGGAGAAAGAGCAGAGATACAATCTGTTATACACCAGGCTCTTCATGGATATAAGGACAGACTCAGGGAGCTTGTTATCCAGGCTAAAGAGCTTGACGGTTATAGCAAAAGAGACTGGGAGAATGAGGATATGAGTATAAAGGCAAATATTGAGGCCCAGACCAAACTCAAGCAGATAGTATCAAACGTGGAGGAGTTAATACAAGAGTGTGAGCAAAGGGGTAAACCGACAGAGGATATTAACAAAGCAAAAGTTGAGATTGAAGAAATACAGAAAGAGATACTGAACAGGCTTGTATCAAGCAGTGAGGAAATGACTTAATAAATTGAAAATTTTACTGTTCTAGCTTATTATGATTCCTGAGCTAAATAGAATATACAGGCGGTGAAATATGAAACGACTTATTATTGCAGTAGCTGTTATTGGACTGTTTGCATGCGGAAACCCATTTGTAATACAGGAGCTGCAGCAGCAATCCACATCTCAGATAACTGATTGTAACGCGGATCACATAGAAATAATTGAGCATAGGATTAATCAAGAAGATGGAAGCGCCACATGGATGGCTCTTTGCCAGGGTAGAACCTATAGCTGCCAGCGAGCGTCTGAGAATGCCGAGGCAAGCTGCTCAGAGATGGAATCACAAATGCCTGAGTAATCCGGATTATTCCTGAGCATCTCTGATCATTCGCTCTTTTGCTCTCTGTTTAATCTTCTCACCTATAGCCCAGAGCTTCTTGTCCTCCTCAGTAACAACTTTTAGCTTCGGGACATCTATGGGAGTACCTTCTGGGGAAATAGCAACGAAAATTAAATAACCCCTGCAGGTAAAATTTCTTTGACGGCCTTCTTTTCCTACTCTATAAATATCTACCTTTACAACTAATGAAGTTTTCCCGGTCTGAATAACTTTGGATTTAAGCTCTATAATATCTCCAAGTTGAATGGGCTCTTTAAAGTCTACAGCATCCATAGAAACCGTAACCACATCTTCTCCGGAGAATCTCATAGCAGCCATAGCACCTGTTAAATCCATAAGCTCAAGGACCCGGCCTCCAAAAATGGTTCCTAGATGATTTGTATGAGGGGGAATTACTAGGTCTGAATTGGTAACTTCTATTGCTTCTTTAAGTTTATTATTTGGCAACAATAGACCTCCGGTGCTCAGCTTAATTTATTTGTCTCTGATCATATATTAGACGAATAGAGAACTATTTCAATCACTATGACATGCAATCCGTAAAGTTGAAACTATCAACATTCTCTGAATATTTATTAATAAACATCTCGTGAAGTCGGAGCAAAAACAACATGTCAGAGAATTCAGAAAAAGTAATAGAGCTTATGCAGATAGGGTTCAGCGTTTCTATTGACGCAACGGAATATGAAGAAGACATAGAGATAATTCTAGAGACTGCTAGAACGTTTAACACAACATTAGTGCTGAGAAACATGCCGGAGTCGCTATTAGACCAGAAAACCCTTAAGAAGCTAAAAACTCATTGCAATAAAATTATTATTGAAACTTAATTAAACTAAAAGAAGATCGCAGTAGTAGAAACGCTCATCTCTCAAAACTATATCTCCCAATCTATATGTAATCGGATGATTCAATATGGGGCCGTCGTAGACAAATGTATGGAACTCTCCGTTTTCACCGCAGGGGTCAATATCCGAAGGCAGTTCACTCAGAAACTGCTTGTCAAACTCTCTGCCGGCAAATTCCTCGCCTAAATAGTTAGAATCAACACAAATAGTAATAGCTTTAAAACCCATATCAATAAAATCCGCAGCCAGCTTTACCGTATCTCTTTTCCATATTGGGAATACACATTCCATTCCGATTTTTTGCAGTTGATCTTCACGGTATTTCTTAATATCCTCCAAAAACAGGTCTCCAAAGACAACCGATTCAATTCCTCTATCTTTGTACGTAAGAAGAGCATCTTTCCAAGCGGACTCATATTGCTCATTTGTCGCATTTTTTGATATGAAAACCTTTTGAAGCGGTATGTTTAAAGATTTAGCCTGCTCTTCAAGCAGAGCATTCCTCAGACCGTGCATACTTACCCTTTCATAATCAGCGGTAATGGTAGTAATTAGTGCTATGACTTGAAACTCTTGGCTTTTTTGTATTTCAAGGAGAGCAAGAGAGCTGTCCTTACCGCCGCTCCATGACATTAGAACATTTCTCCTCATTGCTCTTCGATATCTCCGCCTTCAAACCTGTCTATAACGGCGGCGCCTATACAATCACCCCAGACGTTCACAGTTGTTCTGAACCTATCCAATAGCCAGTCAATGGCAAGAATCATACCTACTCCTTCTAGCGGAAGCCCCACTGCCTGGAGAACGAGCACCATAGTTACAAGCCCGGCCTCAGGAATTCCTGCCGCTCCAATTGCAGCAAGGGTTGCTGTGAAGAACACAATCACCATCTGAGCCATACTCAGATCAATCCCGTAGCTCTGGGCAATAAATATTACAGCCACTGCCTCATAAAGTGCGGTGCCGTCCATATTAATCGTAGCCCCAAGAGGCAGTACAAATCTGCCGATCTTTGGTGTTACCTTAGCCTCATCTATCACGCCCTCCATTGTCAGCGGCAGAGTCGCCGAGGACGATGCGGTGGAGAAGGCGGTAAGCAGTGCTTTACCAAGATGCTGCAAATATTCTAGAGGATTTCTTTTGGCAAAGAATATCAAAATAATAGGAAGCACTATGAACGCATGAATACCAAGTCCCAAGACAACACTTAGAACATACATCCCAAGCTCCATTGCCAGCTCCATCAGTGCCCCGCCCCCGCCTGCTATTCCTATCCTCTCAGCAATCAAACTGAAAATTCCAATCGGAGTAAAAAGCATAATCCAATGGATTATTTTCATTATAGCTTTATCCAAAATAGTGAACACATCGACTATAACTTTGTTTTCTTTACCAAGACTCGCAAAGGCAGCTCCAAACAATATTGAGGCAATAATTAGAGGCAGAATCTCAAACTCTTCTGCGGAGTTAAACAAGTTTGGAGATATAAATTTCAAGAGCAGCACATCGACAAGACTCATATTCTCTTTAGCGCTTACGATATCAGGCATCTGGCCTGTTAACTGCATGCCCCCATCTCCGGGATGAATCACATTCACAACTACAATACCAATAAAAACAGCTATTCCTGTGGTTATAAGGTAGTAGATGAGTGTTTTAATACCCAGTGAGCCCAAATTACCGACTTTCATAATGCTAAGGGTTATAGAAACCACAACCAAAGGCAGCACTATCATTTTGAGTGCATTTAGAAAAAGTGTCCCCAAAAAACCAAGCTTGATACCAATCTCAGGAAAAAAGGAGCCGACAACTCCTCCCAAAATCACTCCGAATATGATTCCGATTATAAGAAAGTGTTCTCCAAATAGTTTTTTCATAGATTTCCTCTACTTTGAAAAAGCTGGCATCTAATCCTCTATTGTGATATCTAATTAATAGAGACTTTGATGATTAGAGCAAACTAGTTGCATATGGTTGCATATGAATAGATGACATGATATCACTTTATATAGTTAATACCAAGAAGCTGATATGAATAAATATTTATTAGCCGTTCTGTTAATTATATTTTTTTATGGATATCCGGCATTTGCTGAACCATTTAAGGTTCCGCCCATAAGTCCCGGGGAACGCGGCACTATTGTCACTGAGTATAAGGATGGCGGGGTGAGATGGGAAGCGGATTGGAAGACCGAGCTATACACAGAAAATGGAGAGACAAAATTAAGGATCATCTATAACGCCAAAGGGGCTACTAGCCCATTTAGTCAAAACCAAAGGCTAACATGGCAATCCGTGGCAATTTGGAAAGCAGAGGACGAATTCATACCGCTTAGCTCAGAGACTAAGATTAAAGATATTGCCGGGAACCTGCTTATGATAGATAAGAAGACATTTAATCATAGAAAAAATACAGCAGTATTCGCAAGAGAAGACTTACAGCTTGGAACATATGACAGAAAGCTATATGACATTACTCCTGATACGCTTATTGTCGAGGGAATAACATATGCCCTGCGGGTGCTTCCCTTTGCGACGGACAACCCTGTGACCGGTAAAATTCTATCCAATGAGCCGGAGCTCTATAATGTTGAGTTTGTTGAGAGAGGGATTGAAAAAATAAAAACCGCAGTCGGCGAAGTAGAGTGCTATAAGGTTGAAATAGTTCCCAAATTGGGCGTGCGCAATATCTTTAAGGTTTTCTTTCCAAAAACCTATTTCTGGTTTACGGTAGAGCCCCCGCACAAGTGGGTCAGGTATGAAGGCTATGAAAACGGTATTGATACCCCTGAGGTCATAATGAGCGTTACAAACAATTAGTTTTTATATATTAAGTTTTTCAAAAACGCTTTTATTTCATGATCTCAATATTTTTTTGTTGCCTTTACTAATATTCACCAGCTATAATTGAATACAAAGCTAAAACGTCCGTCTTAAGAAGAGTTTTATTTCCATTACCAAAATCTAATATTTCAAGGAGGCAAATAGTAATGAAAAAGAAATACCAGAGACTAGCACTATTACTACTACTTCTGGCTAGCCCCGCAGCACTTACTGGATGTCTTGCTGCTGCAGCTGTTGGAGGCGGTGCAGTTGCCGGAGCAGGAACTATCGCCTATATCAAGGGAGAGTTAAAAGCTACTGAGGGCTATCCGTTTGCTACTGTATGGGATGCTACTGTAAAGACAGTTGAGGAGGCGGAGTTTATTGTAGTCAACAAAGTCAGTGATGCGGTATCGGGGAAATATGAAGTTGTCACTGCTGACAATAAAACAGTTCATATAGACGTGAAAAGAATTGGAGATAACATCACCGAGATTAAAATCCGTGTGGGTACATTCGGCGACGAAACCCTCTCACGTTATATCCTAAACAAAATACAGTCTAATATTAAATCGTAAAAAAGTTGGTTGGAGTTGTATATTGGGACTATATGGCTCCAGCCTGTAAAACCGACATTCACTTCTTATTAACACCAAAATTGTGGTATTATTTCTCTCTAGAAATCCTATTTTTTGATTAACGAAACAAAATATTCTCCTTTAGTCGGGGAATCATGGCAAATATCTTAAAACTTTACTTTAACAATGAGCTTCAAACATTCTTGATTGTGTGGCTTTAATATGTGCAAAAAAAATTTTTGCGATCTAAAATATTGTAGTTATTCAATTTTCTGTAATGAGAAAATTATCCTCAAAAATAACCTATTGACAACCACAACATATTGTGGTTCAATCGATTCTTAGCACAAGATAGTACGTAATCAATCGAATCACGTAATGAATATATAATCACGTAATGAATATATAATAATGAATATATAATAAGGAGGATGGTAGAGAATGGCTTCAGATAAACTTGGCCCCACTGACACTAATGGGAATGGAAACGGAAAAGACAATAACATTGAGAATGAACTGGAAAAGAATCTAATTCAAAAGGATTCCAAGATCGAAGAATCTGAAGAGTTCGTTAAACAGGCCGAAGGTATTATGGACCTGCCGCAAAAGACAATTGATGCATTTGGCGGTGACGAACTTCGGGCCAGAGTTTTTTATGAGAAGTACGCCCTCCGCGACAAAAATGGAAAAATAGTTGAGCATACGCCGGAAGACATGTGGCATAGGATTTCTAGAGAGATGGCTTCTCCGGAGAAATCAAAAGAATCAAAGACTGAATGGGAGGAAAATTTCTTTTGGCTTCTATCCGATTTTAAATTTATACCCGGCGGCCGAATAATGTTCGGTGCCGGACAAAACAGAAGAGCAACCTTGCTTAACTGCTACTACATGCCTATTAAAGAAGATTCAATTGAAGGTATTTTTGAATGGTGCAAAGAAGCGGCAAGGACATATTCCTTCGGCGGAGGAGTCGGAACAGACATATCCATTCTAAGACCTAAAGGCGCACCTGTAAACAACTCTGCAATATACTCAACTGGTGCGGTATCTTTCATGGAGCTGCTATCTACCACAACTGGAACCATAGGTCAGGCAGGAAGACGCGGTGCTCTTATGATAACCCTCGACGTTAACCACCCTGATATTCAGGAGTTCGTTGATATTAAGAATGACGCTGCCAGATCGAAAGTTCAGTTTGCAAACATATCTATAAAAGTTTCAGATGAATTTATGGAAGCAGTTGAGAACGATACGGAATTTGAGCTTAAATTTGAGAATGAAAAGGTTAAATTTACCAAGACAATCAGAGCAAGGGACCTTTGGGAAAAGCTAGTAAAATCCGCATGGTCTTCGGCTGAGCCGGGTCTTATATTCTGGGACTCTGTTAAAAAATACTCCCCGACCGAATACAACGGAATGGAAGTACACGGGGTAAACCCATGCAGCGAACAAGCACTAGAGGATTACGGCAACTGCTGTCTTGGAAATATT
>JABAOE010003492.1_pt2 | contig 11694 bp, 14 predicted proteins | sample 7062141 | NCBI WGS metagenome assembly JABAOE01 (sample SAMN14538627, study PRJNA623070) | marine sediment metagenome | biome: marine biome [ENVO:00000428]; feature: marine pelagic biome [ENVO:01000023]; material: deep marine sediment [ENVO:00002113] | place: India: Gulf of Khambhat ...
GATGCCGACGGCTATTACTGGATTACGGGCCGGATCGACGATGTCTTGAACGTGTCTGGCCACCGCATGGGAACCGCTGAGCTAGAGAGCGCGTTGGCGAAGCATCCGGATGTGGCGGAGGCTTCCGTCGTCGGTTTGCCCCATGAAATTAAAGGACAGGGGATCTATGCCTACGTCGTATTGAAAGAAGGAGTTGACCCAACGGATGCCTTACAGGCAAGACTGATCGAACAGATGCGCCAGGAAATCGGTCCGATCGCTAAACCCGACTGTGTCCAATGGGCCAAGGCCCTTCCGAAAACTCGTTCCGGAAAGATCATGCGCCGCATCCTGCGCAAGATCGCGGTCAACGATTTGAGTAATCTGGGGGATACCTCGACGCTGGCCGATCCCTCCGTGGTTGACTCGCTGATCGCAAATCGCATCAAGCGATAACTGAATCTTTCGCGCCGCGCAGGTGCGGCTATTCCGAGTCCGCCTTTGGCACAGTCGTCTTACTTGTGGGAATGAGTCGTGGCTCCTAGGCAGGAGCCTCCTTCTATGCAAGATCAGCACTAAGAGAGAAGATTGGTTTGAAGACAAGAGGAGGAAGGCATGAGCAATAAGGACAAGATCAAGAAGATCATTCCGTGGATCGATCCGGAGGAACGCGTGACTGTACACTTCTTGGACGAGAAAGACCTTGTCGCAGAAGTGACGGGCTGCAACGAGCGACTGATAGATCTCTCTATCGAAACGCGTGTCCCTCACATGAGACAACATGTTTCCGTGCCACTGAGCCGCACAGAAATTTCCGAAGACCTCGGACATTACACGCGTGATCCCGAGCGCCCGTTCAAACGACGACGTTTGATGTTAGTTGTCGAGGAGAAACGACCGGCGGCCGTGTATTAGTATTGGCAGAAGGCACGAGAGGAGGATTATTATGGCAACCGACCCTGTCTGCCAGATGGAGGTCGATGAGCAATCAGCGGCTGGGCAAACAATCTATGAAGGCAAGACCTTCTATTTCTGTGCTCCCGGGTGCCGTGAAACGTTTGAGAAGAACCCAGGCCGATATGTGCCGAATAAGACCAATTTCCTGGGGAGGAAGACGGTATCGGATCGGTAACCAGTCATGTCGATCATCCGACAAGATCCGACGACGAGAGAGTGGGTCATCGTCGCTGCTGAGCGGAAGCGGCGTCCGCACGAATTTAACCAGCATGCCACCTTTCGTTCAGCTCCTCAAGAAAATGAGGAGGCCTGCCCTTTCTGTCCGGGGCAGGAGGCGTCGACACCGGAAGAAGTGTTTCGAATCCCGGCGTCGGAGGGAACTGGTTGGGCTGTTCGGGTGACATCCAACAAGTATCCGGCACTTGGCCGAACGGGCGGGTTAGAACGGCGCGAAGAAGGGCTGCTGTTTCGTGAAATGGATGGTGTTGGGACGCACGAAGTGATCATCGAAACACCTTCCCATGATCGAATCCTGCCTCNNCCACGAGATAGCCGATGTGTTTATCGCGTATAAAGCGCGATATCTGACGTTGAGAGAAGATCCGAGGCTCAAGTACATCATCATTTTCAAGAATCACGGTGAGGCGGCTGGGACATCGCTGGTCCATCCGCACTCGCAACTGGTTGCGACCCCGGTGCCGCCCATGTTGCTCAGACGGAAGTACGAGGTCGCCGTTGCCCACTACGACGACACCGGGCGCTGTCTCTACTGTGACATAGCGGACGAAGAACGAAAGGCAAAACGCCGTGTTCTCTTGGAGACCGATCGGTTTCTGGTCTTCCATCCCTTCGCTTCGCGGGTGCCGTTCGAAACCTGGATCATGCCCAAGCGGCATCAGCCGGCGTTTGCTCAGGTGAGCACCGAGGATCTTCTGGCATTGGCGCCGGTCTTGCGCAGCACACTGCGGGCTCTGCACGACCGGTTGGGAGATCCCGATTTCAACTACATCATCCACAGCGCGCCGATTGAGGACGAAAACAAGGACTACTATCTCTGGCACATTCAAATATTGCCACGTTTGAACACGATTGCAGGATTCGAATTAGGTTCAGGGATTTATATCACAACAACGCTGCCGGAGGACTCAGCGGCCATGCTGCGCGCACCGGCGCAGGTGCCCAAGCCGGAGAACTGAGTCGAGCAGACAGAAAATCTATCATGTTGCCAGAGGTGTCAGTCAGTCGACGATGCGGGGCCATTCTCGCCAACGTGGGGAATTACCGCATGTTGATCAGCGACGAGCTGTCTGAGGAGCTGTGGGCGCTTGCGAAAGGCCTTCAGGGGGTTCGGATCTGCCATCTGAATTCCACGCCCTCTGGCGGGGGCGTGGCCGAACTCTTGGCCCGCTATGTGCCAATGCTTCAGGCCTTTGGAATCCAAGTCGATTGGCGCTTGATTCACAGCGAGCCGGAGTTTTTCACAGTGACCAAGGCATTCCATAATGCGCTGCAGGGGGGACATTACGCGTTAGGCCAAGCGCAGCAGCAACTCTATCTGGACGTGAACCAGCGAAGCGCGGAAGCTCTAAGTACCGACTACGACGTATACATCGTGCATGATCCCCAGCCAGCGGCGCTGCGCCATTTCACCGGACCTCGCGGGGCGAAATGGATATGGCGGTGCCACATCGACAGTTCCTCACCGGACGAGCAGGTGAGCGGGTTCTTACGGCCTTATCTGGAGGAATATGACGGCGTCATCTTTACGATGCCGGAATTTCTCTTGCCTGGTCTCAGGGTGCAACATGCTGCGTTTATCGCACCCGCCATCGACCCGTTGGCGACGAAGAATATGGATCTGCCCCAGGACCTCTGCCGCCGGGCAATCTCGGATTCCGGCGTCGATCCTAACAAGCCCTTGCTGGTCCAAGTGTCGCGGTTCGATCCTTGGAAGGATCCTCTCGGTGTGATCCAGGCCTATCGCATGGTCAAGGAAGAAATTCCCGGGGTCCAACTTGCGTTAATTGGTGCCATGGCCGGGGATGATCCGGAGGGGTGGGATTTGCTCGATCGCGTGGAAGAAGAAGCGGCAGGGGACACGGGCATGTTCGTGTTTACGAATCTAGCGGGGGTCGGGAGTATGGAGGTGAACGTTTTTCAGCGCGGATGTGATGTGGTTATCCAGAAATCTTTGCGGGAAGGCTTCGGGCTCGTGGTGTCGGAGGCCTTCTGGAAGGAGAAACCAGTGGTAGCGGGAAACGCTGGTGGCATCCCGATGCAGTATCCGGATGGGTTTGAAGCAAACCTGGTAGAGACGGCGGAAGCTTGTGCTGAACGAGTGATCGAATTGCTGCGTCAGCCAGGCCACCGGGGGGCCTTCGGGCGAGCCGGTCGCGAACATGTCCGTCGGCATTTTCTGATGCCCCGACTGGTCCGCGACGAGTTGCGATTAATCAAGCAACTCCTCGGCTGATTGAGCGATCACAGGTATTCGATGGGCTGCGTTTGCGTAAGGTGCCATAGGGTCACAGGATCAAGGAAACGATGAAGTGATACGGGTCTCACGAGAAACCCGCTAATTTCGGACTGTTGAAGGAGAATGAGCATTGGGAAGCATCGGCCAGCGTGTTCCACTGGTGAAGTGGTTCGAAGAACTCGGCATCGAAGACGTGCCGGTGGTCGGTGGAAAGAACGCCTCGTTGGGAGAGATGTATCGCGAGCTGGCTAAAAAAGGGGTGAAGGTACCCAACGGATTTGCCATCACCGCGGAGGCTTACCATATTTTCTTAAAAGAATCCAAGCTGGACGCAACAATACGATCGATTCTCAAGGATCTAAACACCCATGACCTGAACAATCTTCGGCAGCGAGGGAGGCAGGTACGGCAATCGATTCTGGGTGCGGTGTTGCCGCTCGATTTAGTCGAGGCGATTAGCGATGCCTACGATCGGCTAAGCGGCGGCCATACTGAGCCGGTCGATGTCGCGGTCCGGAGCAGCGCCACTGCAGAAGACCTGCCTGACGCGAGTTTCGCGGGCCAACAGGAGACTTACCTCAACGTCCAGGGCCATCTCTCGCTTCTGGAACATTGCAAACGTTGTTTTGCATCGTTGTTCACCGATCGAGCGATCTCCTACCGGGCCGACAAGGGCTTCGATCACTTCAAGATAGCGCTCTCGATCGGCGTGCAGCGGATGGTACGTTCTGACCTGGCGACCTCTGGCGTGATGTTCTCCATCGACACCGAAACTGGATTTCGTAATGCCGTGCTGATTAATGCGGCTTACGGACTGGGTGAAAACGTCGTGCAGGGGTCGGTGAATCCCGATGAGTACTATGTCTTCAAGCCGACGTTGAAGCGAGGCCATCGCCCCATCCTGCAAAAAATCCTCGGGACGAAAGAATTCAAGCTGGTCTACGATGTCGGCGGTGGCAAGATGGTGAAGAATCTCCCGGTGCCGCTGGCTGAGCGGAGCAAGTTCGCCGTGACGGACGATGACATCTTGACCCTCGCCTGCTGGGCTTGTGTTATCGAAGATCATTACAGCGCCAAGCGGGGAGTTCCGAGCCCGATGGACATGGAATGGGCTAAGGATGGTCTTACCGGCGACCTTTTCATCGTGCAGGCGCGTCCTGAAACCGTGCAATCGATGAAGAAAGGCTACGAGTTGGAAACCTACCACCTCAAGGAACGGGGGAGAGTATTGGTGGAGGGGCGTAGTATCGGGGACAAGATCGCGCAAGGGCCGGTGCGGGTAATCAAAGCTGTCCAGCAGATCCACGAATTCCAAGCAGGGGAAGTATTGGTCACGGATAAGACAGATCCAGACTGGGAGCCTATTATGAAAAAAGCGCAGGCAATCGTCACCAATCGGGGTGGGCGGACCTGCCATGCTGCGATCGTTAGCCGTGAATTGGGACTGCCGGCCATCGTTGGGACCGAGCACGCGACTGACCTGCTCCACGACGGTCAGCTCGTTACGGTTTCCTGCGCCGAAGGCGACAGGGGGTTCGTGTATGAGGGGCAACTCTCGTTTCACCTTGAGAAGCTCGATGTGAAAGGGCTTGACCGACCCAAGACCAAAATCATGATGAATGTCGGAAACCCCCAAGAAGCCTTCGGTCTCTCCTTTATTCCGAATGATGGTGTCGGGTTAGCGAGAGAAGAGTTTATTATCAGCACCTATATTGGGATACATCCCCTTGCGCTAATCGACTTCGATAGCCTGGAAGACTCGGCTCTCAGAGCGGAAATCAGCCGGCTCACGACGGGCTACTCGAACAAAGCCCAGTTCTTCGTCGACAAGCTGGCGCAGGGCGTTGCGATGATCGGGGCAGCCTTCTATCCAAAAGACGTCATCGTCAGACTCAGCGACTTCAAAACCAATGAGTACGCCGACCTCATCGGTGGCCATCGGTATGAGCCGCAGGAAGAAAATCCGATGCTTGGATTCAGGGGAGCCTCCCGCTACTACAATCAACGATATCGCGACGGCTTCGCCTTGGAATGCCGGGCGATGAAGGAGGTGCGAGATGTGATGGGCCTGACGAACGTAAAACTCATGATTCCGTTCTGCCGGACAGTCGAGGAAGGACAGCGGGTTATCGCGGAAATGACGCGACAGGGGTTGAAGCGGGGCGAGAGGGGACTTGAGATCTACGTGATGTGTGAGATTCCGAGCAATGTGATTCTTGCCGAAGAATTTGCAGAGATCTTCGACGGATTTTCGATCGGGTCGAACGATCTCACGCAGCTGGTGCTTGGTGTAGACCGCGATTCCGAGATCGTCGCGCATCTGTTCGATGAGCGGAATGACGCCGTCAAGAAAATGGTGGCGACCGTCGTCAGAGTGGCCAAGGCGAAAGGGCGGAAGATTGGCATTTGTGGTCAGGCGCCGAGTGACTATCCGGAGTTCGCACGGTTTCTTGTCGAGCAAGGCATTGAGAGCATGTCCTTGAATCCGGATGCGGTCATCAGAACGACCCTGGCTGTCTTGGAGCAGGAGAAACAGCTCGCACGATGAGGCGCCATGATGGAACAGGATTGGAACAGCACGATGAGAGGCGAGAGTGGGTATGGTAGGTCCGACGTTCGCACCCTGGGCGGTTTTTCTGGCGAGCGCCGCTGTCATTGTTTATGCCGGTACGAAACTGTCTCGTTATGGAGACCGGATCGCAGATTTGACTGGTTTGGGCGGCCTCTGGATCGGTGTCGTGCTGATGGCGGGAGCCACATCGTTACCCGAAGTGTTTACGACCGTCAGCGCGAGTCTTCTCAATACGCCAGACATTGCGGCCGGCGATTTGTTCGGTGCCTGTATGACCAACATGCTGACGCTTGGGCTTATCGATTTAATGTACCGGCAGAAGCGGGTGTGGCAGCAGGCGGCCTTCGAACATGCCTTGAGCGCTGGGTTGGCCATGTTCTTGACAGGACTCGCGGCGGTTTTCATCCTCCTTGGACAGGACGTCAAACAGGTCGGCATTGGATCGGGCAGCCTGATCTTGCTGCTTTTCTACATCTTGGGCATGCGCGTCATCTTCAGACAGGAAGCCGTCAAGCGCCATCAGCGGCAGCAAGACAAAGTGGTTGAGGGCCGGGCGGGTGAGGAGGATAGGGGCCCGAGCACGCATGAAGGGTTGAAGCGAGCTGCATTCGGATTCGGACTCGCTGCTTTCGGTCTCCTTATCGCAGCGCCGATTCTCGCCAATTCGGCAAATGAGATTGCCGAGCAGACCGGTGTCACCGCGACGTTCATCGGCACATCGCTCGTCGCAATTACAACGTCGCTTCCCGAACTCGTCACGGCGTTAGCTGCTGTCCGCCTGGGGGCCTTTGATCTAGCTATCGGCAATCTGTTCGGGAGTAATGCCTTTAATATGGCGGCCTTCTTCTTTGCCGATACGGCCTATCGAGGCGGCCCACTGTTCAATGCGGTGTCGGACGCCCACGTCATGACCGCCCTCTGGAGTATTCTTTTGATGAGTCTTGCTCTGATGGGGATAATCTATCGCGTTGAGAAACGACATCTGCTAATCGAACCGGACAGCTTGGCCATTATCTTAGGCTACTGTCTCGGACTCTGGGTGTTGTTTCAATGAATGCACCAATCACTCTGATCCCAGGAGAAGAGAGGCAGAGCGCCAAAATGTGGCGATTCTCTACAGACGACTTGACTCGGCAAGTGGAAACCGATACGGAGCATGGTCTTGCTGCCGAGGGGACACGCCGTCATCTGAACAGCAATGGAAATGATCAAATTTCGGTGCTGTATCTGAAGATTCAGGCAGTTAAAACGGTGAGGTTACAAATGCTGGGGTGCGACAAGGCCGAGCCGGATGTGGTCGGAAGAACTATGTCAGTAAATCGAGGATTGTCATGATCTTAGTGAAGGACTGGTTTGACATGGCGGGATATGTGGTGGAGGCGGCGGGTGTGCTTACGATTGTTGTCGGTGCGTTCCTGGCGACGTGGTGGTTCATCACCCGCCTGAGGAGCATGACGAAGCTCGAAGCCTATCGAGAATTTCGTTCCGATGTCGGTCGATCGATTCTGCTAGGCCTAGAATTCTTGATCGCAGGGGATATCATTCGCACGGTGACGGTAACCCAAACTCTCGAGAGTGTGGGAGTGTTGGTCGTGATCGTGATGATCCGAGCCTTCCTGATAGTCACTTTAGAGCTCGAAATCGAAGGGCGCTGGCCTTGGCAACGGCTCGAGACAAAAAGATGATTCAAGAAGAGGTTCGCTTATGATCCGACCGTGGGCAACGGTGTTCCTCATTGCGGTGATTGTTGTTGGAATATCTAGCCCAACTCCTGCGGATGAACGAGACCTCGACATCAAGGTTGTCGCCCTCAAGAATCCGGTCACGGTCGGCGAAAAGGGAGAATTAGTCATTAAGACTGAGGTCGGAGCGATGTGTCTTGGAAATGCGTGGCCTGAGCTGCAGCCTTCTCAGCGCGTTCAACTGTCTNNGCCTGAGTCGCAGCCTTCTCAGCGCGTCCAACTATCTGGCAAGACGGTACATGGAGAGGGTCAAACTGTCTGGACATGGCTGATTCCAAGGGGTGGTGCAGTTGGACTGTGGAAGATCGATCTGCAATGCGCGACGTCCGAGAAAAAGGTAAGACTTAACTTCTCATTCGAAGTTCAATAGGCTAACACGAAGGCCGACTACCATCGTCTACTCTGGCTGTTCTTCGATCTCTAGGTGATCCGGGTCGCATTTGAGGCTTCCTTAAAACTGAAGGTTCCTGATCCGGGGGTCACATAGGCGAGCACGTCCACCGCGATGCTATATAGTGGAGAAGTGGGGATCCTCGAACCTAGGACAATCCGTCCGAATGAGGCGGTCCAGCATAGTACCAGGATCCACGAGGCGATCGAGTGGATCGCACGGCGCAGCAACTTCAGCCCAGTGCTTGTAGGGCAGTTCAGATACGAATCCCGCACGCACATGGAGAAACAGCTCGGTAGTTGCGCGCATAACGGCCATCGATATGGGAGTCCCAACTTCTGGGCCGATCTCGGACGCGTGCAGCTCTTTCTAGATATGTTGTACAGGAGAGGGACCTGGAGCGTGTGCTGGTTCATGACGTGCTTCAGTTGGTGCGAGCGCAGGCCAGAGCGCCGGGAGTCGCGTAATGCAATTCAACCAGTAGAGTCGATTAGGCTGAGATGAACGCATTCGATTGGTCGGTCATCGGAGCGTACATCCTGTTGGTGGTCGGGCTCGGTGGGTGGCTGGCGCGGTCACAGCGTACGCCGGAAGACTACTACTTGGGGGGGAGACGTGTCCGCTGGTGGCAGGCGGGTCTCTCCACCATGGCTACTCAGCTCGGTGCCATTAGCTTTGTTTCTGCTCCTGCCTTCGTGGCGATCAAAGAGGGAGGCGGACTCAAGTGGCTTAGCTACGAGTTCGGCGTCCCAATTGCTCTGATTCCAGTGATGGCCGTAATCATTCCGATCCTTCATACGGCTCGGACCATGAGTATCTACGAATACCTGGAACGGCGTTTCGACGCTGGGGTCCGCATCTTGGTGAGTCTTCTTTTCCAAATCGGCCGCGCATTGGCGACTGCCGTATCGGTGTTTGCAGGAGGGATCATCCTTTCGGCAGCATTGGGAATCCCCACCCTGACGGCGATCGTGCTGATCGGTGGGATCACGATTCTGTACGACGTACTCGGCGGGATCCGGGTGGTGATCTTCAGCGACGTTGTGCAGATGCTAATCATAACGGCCGGAATCCTCATTTGTGTTCTCACCGCGGTCCCGATCGTGGGGTGGGGGCCAGCATGGGCTTCGGTTGATCCCTCAAGGCTACAAATCCTGGACTTCTCTAGGTTGGGACTCACTCCTGAGGGGGAGTATGCCTTCTGGCCGATGATGATCGGCGGGATATTTTTGTATGCAGCCTACTACGGATGCGATCAGAGCCAGGTGCAGCGGACGCTCACCATTCCAGATGTCTCTGGGATGCGCAAGTCGCTCTTGCTCAATGCGCTGGGTCGCTTCCCCCTCGTATTGCTCTACTGTGTGATGGGCATAGTGGTGGGTGCGGTGATGGTCCAGCCCGACTCGATTGCCCACGTGGGAGAGGTGACTGGCGTTGGGACGGAGCAGGTTCAGCGGGAGCTGGCGCAGAATCCCGACCGCATGGTGCCGCTCTTCATCATCGGCTTTCTTCCTCACGGGGTTATTGGTTTCCTGTTCGTCGCCATCATGGCGGCGTTAATGTCCACCCTTGATTCCGCCCTGAATTCACTGAGTGCTGTGACCATGCGAGACATCTACCAATGCTACGTGAAATCGGATGGGAATCCGAACCACTACCTGAAGATGTCCAAACTGTTCACCGCCTCCTGGGGGGGGGTCTGCGTTGCCGCTGCGTGCGCGTTCGCTGAGCTTGGCAAGGAAGGCCAGACGACGATTGAGTTGATTAACGCCGTGGTAAGCCTCCTCTTTGGACCGATCCTCGCCGCGTTCGCACTAGGAATGATGACGCGTTGGGCGAGCGCGTCCGCAGTCAAGATGGGAATGGTGGCTGGGATTATCACGAACCTCCTGGTCTGGCAGTTCACGGAGGTGTCGTGGCTTTGGTGGAGTGGCGTCGGTTTCTTCTCCTCGGGCGCAGTGGCTGCGCTGGTCTCTTTCTTGGCTCCGGAGCACCTATATTCCTCCGCCGACAGGGTGAAGTACTCTTCCTCCAGGGGTTGGAGGCTGGTCTACCTCGCCTGCCTTGGCTACTTCTTTGTGATTGTTGGGGTGTGCTACTTTCTCGAGGATGTGGCACGGTACGCTAACTTGCGATGACGATTCCCGTTGTCCCTTTCGCCGACCTCGACCGGACGCTCTTGCCTCACGAAAGTGATTCTAACTGTGAGGTGGCATTCGTGTCGATGTTCAGCATCACCGAAGACAAAAGATCCAACATTATTGATTCCGCTTTAGCACAACTGCCCAAGCGCCGCACGAATGAAAATCCCTGCGCGTATTGCGTTTCGTGTCAGGAATACTGGACTTCGTTCCATGAACTATTAAGCACCGTGTGTTACTCCTGGACCTATCAGATTTCTTATACTTCGCTAACCCGGATTTCAGGATTTTGTTCGGATGCCCTCGCCGTGGGTGGTCATGGTTTATCGAGATACGTCAATAAGGTGATGAGCGTGACGCTTGCGAAAAACCACGCACACCCTGCCTTCCAGTTTCGATCGCGGAAGGCGAACAGGCTCAGGATGAACATCACTCCACCGACGAGTCCCGCGATGGTGGAGCCGAATGAGCTCATGATTTGCTGTCCTGGTTAGTCACAATTCTCTCGCAACACTGATGTTGCGACTTGCCAGTAGGCGAGGAATGCTCCCGGCCCATAACCATCTTTCTTTAGAGTCTCGCGTTACTGCCGTACGGTCCTGGCCAGATCTTCGGTAAAGATAAAGAGGTTGGAAGAGCGCAGATCCATCTTGCGATGCCCTAAAACTGATCACGCATACAGATTCTCTAGCCATGCCCCAACCGGCGTTGTTCCCTAGCCTCTCGTGATCGCAGTAATGTTATGCAGCCATGCCATGCCCAAGCGCTGTCGGCCGAGTTGTCTTCAGTCGCCGTCTCATCCATTTTTCAAATCCCACTACGCTGTAGGCCAACACTCCGGTTGCCAGAATCGCCATCCACGCAACCTCGTCGATTGGCGCAGTATGAAACAGGTTGTTCATCAACGGGACGTAGGTTAAAAGCAGTTGTAGCCCGATCATCGTCACCACGCCCCAGACGACCCAGGGATTGCTGAAGACACCAATTCGGAACATTGAGTGCTCCAAAGAACGACAGTTAAACAGATTAAATAGCTCGACCATCACGAAGACATTCACGACCGCGGTCCTCGCCGCCTCCAAGGACAGCATCCGTTGTTGTTGCCAGAGAAAGATGCCGTAAGCTCCTGCAAGCATCAGACCAGAGACGATCAGTGTCCGTTCAACGAGCGACCAGGTCAGCAGCGGCTGCCCAGGGTCTCGAGGTGGCCGCTGCATGATCCCTCGCTCCTTTGGCTCAAACGCTAGTGTCATACCCAACGCCACAGTGGTCGTTAGGTTAATCCAGAGAACCTGCAACGGCAGGATCGGAAGCACGGTGCCAGCCGCAATGGCGGTTAGTAGTACCACACTTTCTCCCAGACTGGTTGGTAGCGTCCACACAATAAATTTGGTGAGGTTGTCGAAGACACCACGTCCTTCTTCAACGGCAGCCTC
>JABAOE010017385.1_pt2 | contig 11694 bp, 15 predicted proteins | sample 7062141 | NCBI WGS metagenome assembly JABAOE01 (sample SAMN14538627, study PRJNA623070) | marine sediment metagenome | biome: marine biome [ENVO:00000428]; feature: marine pelagic biome [ENVO:01000023]; material: deep marine sediment [ENVO:00002113] | place: India: Gulf of Khambhat ...
ACGCCCTTCGACGTGGAGCACGCCGGTTGTTTTTGGCATCATTCGGGACGAATCACGGGCGGACGCGCGATCGACGTGCGACGCGTGGGGGATAAACTTCGAGTGACAACGCAAACTAAGGAGATTTCGAGAATGAGAAAAATCATCTGGGTACTGGCGGCAGGCCTTGCCTATATTTCGGCGGCACCGTTCGCACTGGCGCAAGATGACGCCATGAGCTTTTTTGTCACGAGCGAGGGCTCGGGTAACGGCGGCGACCTTGGCGGCATCGAAGGCGCCGATGCGCACTGTCAAGCGCTTGCCTCAGCCGTGGGCGCAGGTGATAAGACCTGGCGCGCTTACCTGAGCGCAGAGGCGGAGGCGGGCGGACCCCATCGCTCGACGTTCTCTGCGCGTATGCGCATCGGCGACGGTCCCTGGTACAACGCTGACGGCGTCATGATTGCCAGCGACGCTGACGATCTGCACAACAGCCCGAATATCAGCGGGGCCACGGCGTTGGATGAGAACGGCGACGAGATTGCCGGCTTCGGTGATTCACCGAATCGACATGACATTCTGACGGGCAGCATGGCGGACGGTACGGCCTTCTTCCCGGATGATGACGACCACACCTGCAACAATTGGACGAGCAGCGGCGAAGGTAGTGCCGCAGTCGGACACAGCGACCGTATGGGCGGTGGCAATACGTCCTGGAACAGCGCGCACGGCTCACGCGGCTGCAGCCAGGAAGCGCTCGTCGGCACGGGCGGCGCCGGCTTGTTCTATTGCTTTGCGATCGACTGAGCTAGACGCAGCTCATCTCTGAAGGCCTGGCTACTGAAAGGTTGCCAGGCCTTTTCTTTTGCGCGGTAATTCGTTCGTACGTAGGCGAGTGAAAGCTATCTGTTGTGCTCGTATGGGTTGTAGCCGCCGCCAGAATTCGCTTTGCCTTCGGTGATGTCTTGGACAATTTCGAACTTGACGCGTTTCTCCCGCTCCCGCCTCAAGCTCGGGCCGGAGTCCTGACGCCGACGTCTAAAGAGCTCGATCGGTTGCGCCGGCTCAGAGAACGTGCGCGATGAGTCATACGGATCCTTGGCGTTCCCTTTCTGAATACGCTGCTTCAGCGTCCGACCCGTAAAGTCCAGACGCGGCAGCTCGACTGACGATCCGTCTTTTCTGTCAGATGACATAATGTGGCACTTCTTCTTCCGGTCTCAAGGCGCATTATTAAGCGTTTCGCAACGTAAATCAGTGACGCCGTTCCCGGATCGGCGTTTCGCGAACCGGTCCGCCGAACTATGGACCGTTATCTTGCCGTTCATGGCTCAAGCCGACCTAATGCGGGGCTGAGCGTCCTACGAGCGTTCACCGCCCGGGATGAAATACGGCCCTCAATCGCGAGACGCAAACGACGCATGGCAACCTCCGAGCTCGTTATGAAGCATGCTTGCAAGCTCGTTGCTGCACCGGTTTCGCTCACGGGTGACGGAGCCGACGGAATCGTCGTCGTCGTCAATCCTCCGAGCGCGCACGACTTCACGAGCCGCGACGGCGGCCTCGTAAAAGCGCTGGCAGCGATTAAAGGCTAAAGCGAGGCCGGGGTGGGCCGGAGACCCGGCACCGTAGAGGGAGGGTGTAAATTGCTCACCAAAAACGATCTGAGATCTTCCGCCCTTTGACAGTATCCCGCCTCCTCTGCGACAAGCAGATTTCTCCCGGACACAAAATAATCTCGAGGCCATCGAATCATCGCACGCGGGCGCTCGCTCGTGTCAATGGGCGACACGCGGCTATTGCGCATTGGCAACGGTGCGCATAGACCCGGGACTCCTGACCCAATGCAGTACTGGGATCGATACGCTACGCTACAGGAATGGTAAGACCGCCCAAAGCCGAGCTCTGGATCAAGCTCTCACTGCCTGGCGTCGGCCAAGTCGGTCCTGGAAAGATGGAGCTACTGCGGCAGGTGGACAAGCATGAGTCGATCGCTGCCGCTGCGCGGGCCATGAACATGTCCTACCGACGCGCGTGGCTCCTGATCGATGAGATGAACAAGCTGTTCGAGGAACCTGTAGTCGCCAAATGGCAGGGAGGGAAGTCCAAAGGCGGAGCGTCGCTGACTGAGTTCGGTCAGAGCCTGCTCGAGAAGTACGCAGTCCTGGTCGAGAAATCCAATGCGATCAATCGCGAGACTTTGGATGAAATCGCTAACTCGGTAAACTCACGAACTTGACGCATCAGGGAGATTGATCGTGTGCCGTCTTGCGCTACTAGGTTGTCTGTTGTTCGCGCCGGGCCTTTCGGTAGCCCAACAAGATGATTTTGTCGGCTCCTGGCTGCTCTGGGTCGAAGTAGGCAACCAGAGCGAGCCTGCCTATGGCAGTTTAGATATCGAGCGGGCTGGCGACACCCTTGCGGTCTACGTTGATGGAGGACCGGGCAATCTGCTGGAACTCGACGGTAACCGAATCGTCTTCGACTTCGACTGGGATGACTTCTGGGACTTACAGCATGTATCGATCTTGGATGGCACGCTCGAGAATGACGTCATCAGCGGGTCGGTGACCTCCGAAGGTGAGAGCCGTGGCGCCTGGCGCGCAACGCGACGGCCGCCGATCGACAGGAATGCGCCACCAGCGCCGGTTGACTTGACTGGTATCTGGGGTCCCCCTGCTCTGATCAGCCGTCACACGTTCGATCTAACGGAGGCTGGGCGCGCAGCGGATGCAGCCTACGACTCTACGCTCGATGACCCCATTCTTCGGTGTGTGTCGGATGGTCTCATTCGCATGTCGCACGGCCCGTTTCGCCTTGAGGTTCTCGAGGGCGAAGGTCGCATCGTTGTGCTTCACGAAGATCTCCACGAAGTCAGACGTATCTATACTGATGGTCGTGGTTTCCCGGAAGGTATCGAGGACGCGGGTCTTGCGATGGGCTTTTCAATCGGGCACTGGGAGGGCTCGACGTTAGTGATCGAGACACGCGGCCTCAAACGCACCGTTTGGGACGCTGCCGGAATGCCGATCTCACCTGGCGCGACAGTGACAGAACGTTGGTATCTCGACGAGACCGGTCGACTGCATATAGAAATCAGCATGGACGACCCGGAGAACTACCGTCGCCCCGTCTTGATGCACCTCACACGACCGAAACTATCGCCAGACACCGTCGTTCCCGAATATGCATGCGACCCACATGGTTTCTACCGTGGCCTGGATATCTCGGGTCTACTGGAGGAGTATTGGGGACGATCCGGGAACCGTCTTTGAGATACAGTTTCTCAGCTCGTCGGACCTCGATGGCCAACGGGTCGCTTTGGAGGAAGATCATGAAACAGCTCGTCTCGCCATTGGTCCTGCTGAGCGCTACGTTACTCGTCAGCGTGGCCGGGCACGGACATCACGCGTTTTCGGCCAACTACGACCCGAACCTCACGGGCACGATAGAAGGCATCGTCGTCGAGGTGTTCTGGGCCAACCCACACGTCCGTTACTTCGTCGAGGTTGTAAACGAGAACGGCGAGACGGAGATGTGGGACGTCGAGTCATCCAACATCGGCATGATGACTGCTGAGGGTTGGAGTAGCGAAACCATCGAGGTCGGCGATCATATCCGAGTCTCCGGGGGACTCGGCCGCGATGGGCTGCGCCGCCTAGCGCTCGACTTGGATTCGCTGGAGGTTCTCAACGATCGCTGAGCCCTGGTCTCGTGCAGACCAGGCCGTCGATCACGAGGAAAAATGGAGCGNNCTTTGGAAGGCTGCCAATTTTAAAACACTAGAAGGGTCATGAGAAGACAAACCACGTTCCTGACGATACTTGGTCTACTGAGCGCCACTACCTGCCTCATGCCCAATCCTGGTGCGGTCGCCTGGGCACAGGCCGCGCCGATCTTCCATTACGACCCGACGTGGCCCAAGCCGCTACCCAATCTCTGGAAGCTCGGCGGCGTCACTGGTCTCGCCGTAGACAGCAACGACGACGTCTGGGTCTATAACCGACCGAACGACGCGCTTCCCGTGGAACGTCGGGCCGAGCCTGGTACGAATATCGCTGTGTGCTGTGTTCGGCCGCCGTCGATGATCCACATCGACAAACACGGCGACGTGATCGGCGCCTTCGACGCGCCTCAGGGCCATGGAATGGCTGTCGACGACGAAGGCTTCGTATATCTCGGACAAGATACGGTTCGCAAGTACGATCCCAGCACCGGCGAGATCCTCGCAGAAATTGTCAAGACGCCGGAAAAGGAGCCGCGTGAAGATGCGGCGGCGATTGCCGAGTTTCGCCGCCAGCACCCGCCCGAGACGCCGATGATCGTCGGCGGTCTCGAGGAAATCCGCATCGTCGAGGAAGACGGCGAAATGTACGTCGCCGATAACTACCTCGGTGGGCGCGTTTTGGTGTTCGACCTCGACACGTTCACGTTCAAGCGTGGTTGGGGGGCTTACGGTAAACCACTATCCGAGATCAGCCTCGACGACGCTGATCATGCCTATACACCCAATGGGCCGATGGCTGCGGACTTCGTCGGTCATCTGACGGTTAACGTGTCCAATGACGGTCTTGTCTATGCCGCGGATAGACGCGGTAATCGCATCCACGTAACGACCAAGCAGGGCGACTTCCTCAGAGAGTTCATTCTGGCGCCGGATACGGGTGCGGGCGGCTCGACGGGCGGTATCGCGTTCTCACCCGATCCCGAACAGCAACATCTGTACATCTCCGATCTGACAAACAATCGGATCTGGTTCCTAGATCGCGACGACGGCGAGCTGCTCGGTCACATGGGCCGAATGAGCGATGCCGGCGGACAGTTCTACGGCCTGCATATGATTGCCGTGGACTCCGAAGGCAACATCTACACGGGCGAAGTCCAAAACGGCGAGCGTGTGCAGCGCTTCGTACCTGCCGACAGTCAAAGAGGCAGACTACTCGGCGAGCTCGCAGACTTGCGTTAACTGAGCATGCATTCGCTTGCTAGCGCGTGAATAGGTAAACGGCGCCCGCATCTCCAGCATTGCTGGACGGGCCGTCAGCGCGGGCGGCGGTCGCGACGAGCAGATCTCCGGCGCCGTTCAGCGCCACACCGCTACCGAATGAATCGTACTCGGCAGCGTCGCTCGACTTGACGTACGCGTCCTGGCGCCAGCCTTGCGCCGTGCGCTCAAAAAGGTAAACGGCACCCGACTCCGGCGCGGACGTATCGACGATCGAGGGATTGACGCCCGAGCCGCCGCCCCGCTCCTGAGGAGCCCCTGCTGCGAGCACCGTACCGTCAGCGCTGAGTGCAAGCCGGCTGCCGAAGACGTCGTTGGGGCCGATGTTCGACGATTTGATGTAGGTATCGAACGCCCACGCCGGGCCTTCACGTCTGTAGACGTAGACCGCGCCGGCCGAACCTTCGATCGCTCTCGTTCGCTCAGGCGCAGGGATGTCCGCCTGCCACTGGGCCGCGTCGACGCCAGGGTCGAGGCCGTCCTCATCACAGCCGCAAACGGCTAGCGTGCTGCCGTCGGCGCTCAGGGCAATTGCGGTGCCGAACGCAGCCTGCATCGTCGTATTCGATGGTTTGATATAGGCCTGCTGGCGCCAAGTATCACCGCGACGCTCGAGCACGTAGACCGCACCCGATCCTCTGGCGCGATTGTCCGCCTGATCGCCGCCGACGCCTTCGGCAGAGCTGTCCTCGTCGAAGCCGCAGACACCGAGCGTATCGCCATCGGCACTGAGTGCGACGCAAAAGCCGTACATGTCCCCGGCTTCGGTATTGGACGCTTTGAGGTAGGCCTGCTGGGTCCATGATCGGTCACGACGACCGAAGACGTATACGGCGCCCGATTCGGGGGCCGAGTTATCGGCTTGGTCACCGTCGATCGTCTTGGCCGCACTGTCCTCGCCGATCGCACCGACGGCCAGTGTCGAACCGTCGTCATTCAGCGCAACCGAAAACCCGAAGCGATCTCCTGCGTCCATGTTTGACGGCTTGAGGTACGCCTGCTGTGACCAAGTCTCAGCGTCGCGGACGAAAACGTAGACTGCACCGGCTTCTTCGGCCGAGTCGTCCTGTTGGTCGCCGTCGATCCCTGATGCACTGCTGTCCTCGTAGTTGGCCGATACGGCGAGCGTATCGCCATCGCCACTCAACGCGATAGCGAAGCCGAAGCTATCGAGCAGCGACGGATTCGATGCCTTCAGATAGGCTTGCTGGATCCACGAATCGTCGGCTCGACTGAACACGTAGACGGCACCGGCGCCGTACGCCGAGTTATCGGACTCGTCGCCGTTTACACCGGACGCTCCGCTGTCCTCGTAGGGCGCCGCAACGGCGAGCGTGTTACCGTCCTGACTGATGGCCAACGTAGATCCGATAAGCGCCCCACCGACGCCAAGCTGATCGTCGGCTTCAGCGTTAGAAGCGCGCAGCACACCAGCGGTAGTCCACTCGGTGTCGGGCTCTTGCGCACAGAGATAACCCGCGCCGAGTAGACACAGTAAAGCAACAACGGATCGCTGGCATTCTTTATCCATCTTAACGCTAGGCTATTCGAACGGCGGCGCTAGACGTTGTGAGGTCACGCACCGATCTCGTAGGGTCCGACTCAATTTCCGCGGGACAGGCTCATAGATAAACGCTCCGAACTGCAACGGTCATTAAAGCCCGTTCGTAGCGATATTGCGAGTGTTAACAGGCGCTAACGGCCTTTTCGGTGGGTGATTGCCGAGGTTCCCGATATTGCGCCGCCATAATTCGTCAGCATTCCGTCAGCGTTTTGCCACCTCGAGGCGTCATGATCAGGCTCGAGATGCAGAACGCGACCCTAAAGAGAGTTCCCCCTACGCGGCTCGAGATCGACCGATTCGAGCGTTCGGGTGCACCGAGCGAGGTCGAAAAAGCATTCGCGTGCCAGCTCGCGACGTCAGTCTGGATGCGGCAGCTCGGCGACGATGGAGCTAAAGAAGCCCTGTCGGCCTACGTCATGGCGAGGTTTCGCGACCGACCTACGCAGGCCTGCCTGCGCGTCGCTTTGGAGACGGAATACCGTCTCTGCCGTGAACGGCTGGACTTGTGCAGTTGAATGCGGATTTACGGGAGCGCTTCTGCGTTGCCCTCATGCCAGCGAACTTCCAGTGCGAGTAGCGGCGCGGGACTTCCGTCCGCTGTCGCTCGGAATAGTTCATAGACTATCGCGCCGTCCGCCCCCTGCGTGCTCTCGATAACGCGGGCCGGCTCGAAGGGATCAGGCTGCGCAGCAGCCACGGCACGAACCGGCTCGGGCACCGACGACCACGAGATATCGCGCTGTATCTCGAGCACGGCCCAGACCCCGTCCGGCTGCACCATGTCGAACTCGACCTCATCGCCGTTCGGCAAAGTTCCGACGATCTCGAACTCGCCGTTGCCGGGATTGAGCTCTCCGCCTGTAATGGTGACATCGGGCATTGCGGCTAACGCCACCTCTGCGATCTCAGCGGGCACGCCGGCTATCTCGGATTGCGGCTGAGTTGGGTCAGACGCCGGTGGCGAGCAGGCAGCCGTTGTCAATGCCAACGTGAAAAACGCGTGTCGATAATCAACCATGGGTGATCTCCTAATCAATTCTGCCCTTTCATGATCGGCCATGCGGCCTTCAGATAGTCGAACATCGACCAGAGAGTCAATACTGAAGCAATTACTAAGAGTATTACGCCGATCTCGTAGATCGGGATACCGTAGAACGGCCGCTGATACAGCATGAAGCCGATACCGAACATCTGCACGGTCGTCTTCCATTTTGCAAAGAACGATACCGATACGTGCGCGCGCGCACCGAGCTCGGACATCCATTCGCGCAGCGCCGAAACGGTGATTTCGCGGCCGATGATGACCGCGGCGACCAGCGTAATGAGTAGCGTCGGATCGGCTTGCACTAGGATCACGAGCGTTGTCGTGACAATGAGCTTGTCGGCGACGGGGTCCAGAAACGCGCCGAAATTCGACATCTGATTGAATCGACGCGCGAGATAACCATCGAGCCAATCGGTAAACCCGGCCAGGCCGAACAGCAAGCCCGACGCTGGCCGCGCCCAATCGAACGGCAAATAAAAGATGACGACTACGAGCGGCACCGCGAGAATTCGAAACGACGTCAGCGTGTTGGGCAGATTGAATACCATGCGTCAATCCGAGTGCAGATGGTCGTAGATCGACTCGGCGAGCCGCGTGGAGATTCCCTTAACGCTGGCGAGCTCCTCGACGCCTGCACTCGAGACTGCCTGCAAGCCACCGAACTCGCGCAGTAATGCGCGGCGGCGTTTTGGACCGAGACCCTTGATGTCTTCGAGTGGCGAGCTGACTTGCTTGCTCTTTCGGCGTGCGCGATGGCTCACGAGCGCAAATCGGTGGGCTTCGTCGCGAATCTGCTGGATCAGCCGCAGCGCCGGCGAATCCGGCGCTAGACGAATCGGCTCTTTGCGATCGAGCGTATACAGACGTTCCATGCCTGCTCGGCGCGCCCTCCCCTTGGCTACTGCAATCAACGTCACCCCTTCGAGCTGAAATTCAGCAAACGCCTTCGCTGCAGCAGTGAGCTGCCCTCGCCCACCATCGATGAAAACGAGATCTGGCATCGGCGCCTCACCCTTACGCAAGCGTGCATACCGGCGCTGCAGAGCTTGCGTCATGGCCCCGTAATCATCTCCCGCAGCTAGTCCCGTGATATTGAAACGGCGGTAGTCAGATTTCAATGGTCCGTCGGGACCGAACACAACGCACGATGCGCTCGTCTGTTCTCCGCCCGTGTGGCTGATGTCAAAGCACTCGAGCCGGCTCGGCACTTCGTCGAGCCCGAGCGCGTCGGCTAGCGCGTCATATTGGCGCGCCAAGCTCGCGCTGGCTTTCTGACGCAATCTTGCGGCATGCGTGGCATTGGACAATGCCATTTTGATCCAGCGTGCCCGATCGCCGCGAACCTTGTTGCGTATCGAGACGCGTCTGCCGGCCTTCTCCTCGAGCATCGCTGCAATCGCCGCAGATTCCTCCACGGCTTCGCTGATGAGGATCTCCTTAGGCGCCTCCCGTGCCGTGTAGTACTGGAGCAGGAACGCGCGCGCGACCTCCCCGGGGGCGACCTCGCCTTGAACACGCGGAAAGTAATTACGACTGCCGAGCATACGCCCACCACGAAAGAACATGACCGCTACGCAAGCCAGTCCTTGCTCGTGCACGACACCGATGACGTCGAAGTCGCCGCCCCCTTTGGCGACGAGCTGCTCGGACTCCATGGCTTTGAGCCTAGCGAGCTGATCCCTGAATTGTGCCGCGCGTTCGTAGTCGAGATCCGCTGCAGCTTCGTCCATGCGCTCGGCGAGTCGCTCGGTGACGAGCTGGTTGCGGCCCTTTAAAAACAATAGCGCGGACTCGAGATCCCGATCATAGTCCGCTTTCGAGATCGCGCCGACACACGGAGCACTGCACCGCTTGATCTGAAACTGCAAGCAAGGACGGCTGCGATTGGCGAAGTAGCTATCCTCACAGAGCCTGATCTGAAAAAGCTTCTGCAGCTGACTGAGCGTTTCGCGTACGGCGGCCGCGCTCGGATAGGGTCCGTACATCGCGCCTGTCCGCTTGCGCGCACCACGGTAGAACGAAAGCCGAGGGAATTCCTGGTCCGTGCTGACATGGATGTACGGGTAGCTCTTATCGTCCCGAAGCAGCACGTTGAATCGTGGACTGTGCTGCTTGATGAGGTTGTACTCGAGCATGAGCGCCTCAACCTCGGTACGCGTGACCGTGACTCGCACGTCAGCGACGAGGTTGACGAGCGCCATCGTCTTGGCATTCTGCGCCCGGCCCTGAAAGTAGCTCGACACGCGCCGGCGCAGATCCTTGGCCTTGCCGACATAGATAACGCGCCCGTCGGCATCGAGCATCTCGTACGTGCCCGGACGGTGCGTCAGATGCTTGATGAGCGAGTCAGGCTCGAACTTACCAGCGTCTGCCGCGTTATCGACGTCGTCATTCATGGCGTTGAGAACGCCAGATGCTTAGCCTCTTCGAGCACGCTCGCGAACATCTGCGCTGTGAGTCGGCCCGTCTGCGTGTTGTAGCGGCTGCAATGGTAGGAATCGACGAGCCAACGATCCTCGAGGAGCCGATGACGAGCACCATGGGCAAAACGAAAATCGGCCTGCTTGAGCGAGAAAGCCTTGAGCACGGCGCGGTGCGCAATCGTACCGAGGGCGAGCACGACGGCCCGAGCGGGCAGCGCCTCGAGCTCGGCGGCGAGATAGCCGTTGCAGGTGTTCACTTCGGCGGTCGTGGGCTTGTTCTGTGGCGGTAAGCATTTTACGGCGTTCGTGATACGACAGCCTAGAAGCCTGAGATCGTCGTTGCTACGGACTGATTCTGCTGCACTCGCGAGCCCGATCTCATGCAGCGTTCGGTAGAGCAGGATGCCGGCAAAATCCCCCGTAAACGGTCGGCCCGTGGCGTTCGCACCGTGGCGACCCGGCGCGAGACCGACAATCAGCAGCTTCGCGGCGCTATCGCCGAAAGCCGGAACAGGCCTATTCCAGTAATCCGGGTGCGCGCCTCGGAGCTCGGCGAGAAAACCCGCCAGGCGCGGGCAGCGCCGGCAGTCGGGGTCGAAATGTGCCATGCGGTCTGGCACGGCAGCGTGAGCTAGCCGTTCGCGCGGACGTGTCCGGCGATGAGCATGGCGATCTCCATAGCCTGGTCGTAGTTCAGGCGCGGATCGACCTGGGTTTTGTAGGCGCTGGCAAGATCGGCCTCGGTCAGCCCCATCGCGCCACCGACGCATTCAGTGACGTTATCGCCCGTCAGCTCTAGGTGCACCCCGCCGAGATAGCTGCCGGCCTCTTTGTGAATGCGAAACGCTGCCTTGAGCTCGGCGAGGATATTGTCGAAGCGTCGCGTCTTGTAACCCTCGGCTGTCGACTCCGTATTACCGTGCATCGGGTCACAGATCCACAGCACACGTGAGCCCGTGGCGCGCACGGTTTGAATCACGCGTGGCAGGTGCTCATCGATGTGCTTGGCGCCGAATCGCGTGATCAGCGTGAGTCTGCCGGGCTCATTGTGCGGATTGAGTGCGTGTATCAGTGCCTGTAGCTGCTCGTCGCTGACACCCGTGCCGACCTTCACGCCGATCGGATTGCTGATGCCGCGGAAGAACTCGACATGGGCGCCGTCGAGCTCGATCGTGCGCATACCGATCCAGGGGTAATGTGTCGTCAGGTCGTACCAGCGCTTGCGATGCGGCAGAAACCGCGTCTGTGCCTGCTCATACGNNGCGGCAGAAAACGCGTCTGCGCCTGCTCATACGGCAGATGCAGACCCTCGTGCGAGGAGTAAAACTCCACACGTTGCGTATGCATCGCATCGCCTGTAACCGACTCGAAGAACTCGAGTGAGTCGGAGACAGACTCTACGATCCGCTGATACTCCTCCGCGAGCGGTGAATCACCGACGAATTTGAGGTCCCAGTTCTCTGGATGGTGCAGATCTGCAAAACCCCCGTCCACGAGCGATCGAACGAAATTCAGCGTCAACGAGGCGCGCTCGTAGCCTCGCAACATGAGCGAGGGATCGGGCTCGCGGTCCGCGGCCGTGAACGGTATGCGGTTGACGAGATCGCCACGATAGCTCGGCAGCGAAACGCCGTCCTTCGTCTCCATATCGGCGCTACGCGGCTTGGCGTACTGACCT
>JABAOE010023994.1_pt1 | contig 11694 bp, 11 predicted proteins | sample 7062141 | NCBI WGS metagenome assembly JABAOE01 (sample SAMN14538627, study PRJNA623070) | marine sediment metagenome | biome: marine biome [ENVO:00000428]; feature: marine pelagic biome [ENVO:01000023]; material: deep marine sediment [ENVO:00002113] | place: India: Gulf of Khambhat ...
CGCATCGGCCGCTCGTCGCTGCATCATCTTGTCGAGGGCCGGCAGACCGAACGCCTGTGCTTTACCGGAACCATGACGTCGGTCTTCGTCGCCGCATCGCAACTGAAACCGATCCCCATCCCGCCCAACATGCGCAAGAGCATGGAGCTTTACGCCGCCGGACAGGGGCGCGATCTGGAAGACGAGTAGGGCGGTTGCCGTTCACGGACGGGTTGTGCCAACGGCGGTACCTGCAAGCGATATATGCTGGGAGCTATTTTTCGCATAATCTTCATTCAGTCGTATGGCTGAAACGAGGTCCATCCATCCGGAGTCTCCGCATCATGACGAACACTGAAATTGATGCGGCCGAGGTCTTGCGGTCGTACATGGAAGTACTCGGCGGCGAAGCCACCGTTATCCGCGATGCTGCTGAGCTTCCTTATCCCAAACCGATCATAAGTGCTGTCTTGGAGCATTGCTTCAGGCTCAACAATGATGAGAAGACAGCTAACACGCTTGGGGCGGCCTATGTCTCCCTGGCCGATTTTCAGCCCCTTACTGATGATCAACGCCAAGCGATAAAAGTGATGGAGGNNTTCAACATTGTCTGATGAAGACCTGCAGCAAATGGCAGTTAGCATGGCGAAACTGGGAAACATTTATCACGAGCTGCAGGCCAAGATATTGAGTGAGGCAGAGACGCTGAGGAGCAAGCTCGACAAGCTGGTTTCTTGATTGGGGGCGCACCGGATCAATTGCCACCTCATTATCGAGCGGCAAGAGCGCCGGTTTCAGGATCAAATAGCGGACAAAGGATGCCGGCTCGCGAGCGTTCGCGTGCCGGATACAGCGGCCATTTCCAAACCGGAACACGGCCAGGCGCCCCGGTTTCCCGGTTATTCACGCATCCCGAAAACCGGCTTCCGCTTTTTGCGATACGCCTTCAGCGCAACAAATAGCCGAATTTCTCCCTTGCCCGCCTCGCCAGTTCCGGGCTCGGCATGTTGACCAGCGGAAACTGGTCGCGCCAGTGCCACGGCCGGCAGGCGTCGATGATGGCGCGCGAATTGGTGAAATCGCCGGCTTCGCGCTGGTCGGGCTCCAGCCGCGGGTCGAGCGGCGTCGACCAGGCCTTCTTGATGATGTCGATGGAGGTCGCCGGATCGGAGCGCGAAACCACCGCCCACATCAGCTCCTCCAGGTTCGACACGTCGATATCGTCATCGACGACGATGACATAGCGCCCGCAATAGGCGCCGACATGGCACATGGCGGCGATGTGGCCGGCCTGCGCGGCGTGGCCCGGATAGCGCTGCTTGATGGCGACGCCGAGCAACAGGCGGGCATTGCCGGTCTCGTGCGCCCAGGCGGCGGTGACGTCGGGCACGCCGGCCTGCATGATGTTCTCCCTGAGCAGGGCTGAGCGCATGATGGCGCGGTAGCGGCAGATCTCGTCGGGCGGCCGCTGCGGCGGGCAGCCCAGAATGATCGGGTCGTTGCGGTGATAGATCGCCTTGATGTCGAGCACCGGCTCGTCGCGGACATCGCTGGCGTAATAGCCGGTCCATTCGCCGAACGGTCCCTCGGCGCGGCGGTTGCCCGGCTCCACGAAGCCTTCCAGCACGATTTCCGCATTGGCCGGGATCGGCAGGCCGGTAAACTTGCCCTCAATCACCTCCACCGGCTCGCCGCGAATGCCGCCGATAATGGCCAGTTCCGACATGCCATAGGGCACCTCGCTGCACCCCATCAGGAAGCTTAGCGGATCGCCGCCCACCACGATGGCCACCGGCATCGGCTCGCCGCGCGCCTCGTATTTGTCGCGCATGATGCGGCCATGCTTGCCCGGCGAGATGTAGAAGCCGACCTGGCTTTCGTTGTGGATCATCACCCGGTAGGTGCCGCAATTGACCCAGCCGTCATCGGGGTCGCGGGTGATGTTGTAGCTGCCGGTGCCGATATAGCGGCCGCCGTCCTCCTCGTGCCAGTGCGGCGTCGGAAAGCGGGTGACGTCGATGTCGTCGCCGGTCATCACATTTTCCAGGATCGGCCCGTCATCGACGATACGCGGCGCAATCTGCGGCAGGTCGGCCAGATAATGCCGGCGCGCGGCTTCCGAAAGCTGCAGCTTTGACAGATTGGTCGGAAAGCCCAGCGTCATCGCCTTGCGCTGGCCGCCGAAGAAGTTGGTCAGCACGCGCGAACCGGCCAGCGTGTCGGGAATATCCTCAAAGACGACGCAGGGTGCGGCATCTGAGTGCAGCACCAGCTCCGCCGCCATGCCGATCTCTTCCTGCCAGTTTGCGCCCCTGACGATCTCCACCTCCTCCAGCGCCTCCGCCGCCGCCAGCCATTGGCGCAGGTCGCGATAGCCGATCTCCGGGGTGAGAGCGGCAATGGCATCGCCGCTGTTCGACAGTTCGGCCGGCTCACCACCGGATTTGACGCCGACCGGCACACCCATGACCATGCCGTCGTTGGGATCTGTTGCTTTTTCTTCATTCATGGGACGTCTCCTGCAGCGGATGGGGCGGACGAAAAATCAGCCAGCAAGACCGGCCGGTGATGTTCAGGCCATGCCGGTCCCGGATCGTTTTGCGGCTCGGGATTGCATCGGACACTTTCCGCGATCGCCTTGTTCTTGAAGGCATTTTCGCGGCACTCGAATGTGCGGCCTTGATATGGGTCAATCGGTTCGGGCAATGGATCAAAGCATCGTTCATGACGTCAGTCCGGGACCGTGGCGGCCGCTGTCCGGGCCGCCAGGTCGAGCGTCTGCTTGAAGCCGAAGCCGCGCCCATTGTCGATCAATGTCAGCTTTGCCGGACGAAACCGGTAGACCGCGGCGGCACCCAGGTGCCCGGCCAGTCTGCCGGTGGCGAACTCTTCCAGAAACGGATAGCGGGCGACGAGCAGCTCGAACCCGGCCTTCTCCGGGTCCGTTCCGCTCAGGCAAAATCCGCTTCCGTGCATTTGCAGGCCGCGGATCTTTCGAAAATCGTCATATTGCCTGGCGATCGTGACGGCTGCCGACGGGTTGGACGCCAGCTGTTCGGAATGCTGCGTCTTCGGGTCTGACAGCCAGAAAATGTCGAAACCGTCGTGCGCATACATCAATGAGGCAGCGTGCGGCCCAGCTTCGCCGACTGTCGCCAGCGTCAAGACGGTGTGTCGGCGCAGTTCCGCCAGGATGGCCTGCTGCAAATCATCCGGTGCGAGGAGCGCCATGGCGATGCCGCGCTACCGGCCTTGGCCTAGTCCGGCGTCGTGCCGCGGGACGGGGCTCAACGTCCGGCCCGGCCGCCTCAATTGAAGGCTCCCTTTGCCGCGTAGGTGTCGAATTCGTCCTCGCCCAGGCCGAGGAAGTCCTTGAAGACGACATCGTTGTCGCCGCCCAGCACCGGTGCGGCATGGCTAATGTCGCCGGGGGTCGACGACAGGTCGAAGCCGGGCATCAGATAGGCCTGTTCGCCGATTTCCCGGTGCCGGCGCCGCCGCCAGGTCTGCCGCGCGGCAAGTTGCGGATCGCTGAAAAGGTCGGCGATGGAATTCACCGGATAGGCGGCGATCCCGGCTTTTTGCAGGATTTGCGCGGTTTCCTCCGCATCGCGGTCTGCCAGGCACTGCGTCAGTTCCGCGTCCAGGGCTTCCGTGTTGTCCCGCCGCTTCTGCGCGTCCGCGTAGCGCCGATCACCGGTAAGCCCCGGACGGCCGAGCGCCTCCGCCAGCGAGGCAAACTCCGCATCCGACCAGCACGACAGGGCGAGCCAGCGGTCGTCTCGGCATTGATAGGCGCCGTGCGGCGCCGCCTGGTTGTCGCGGTTGCCGTTGCGTTCCGCAATCGTGCCGTCGCGGTGACAGGCCAGCAGCGCGCCGGCCATGAAGTGCAGGCCGCATTCATACTGCGCAATGTCGATCCACGCGCCCTTGCCTGTGCGGCGGGCCTTGTCCAGCGCCGCCAGGGCCGCGGAGCATCCCATCACCGATGCGACGAAATCGATATAGGGTCCGTAAAGCAGCATTGGCGGGCCGTCCGGCTCGCCGATGGCGCCGCAAAAGCCGGCCAGCGAGGAAAGCTGCGAGCCGAAGCCCGGCGTATGCGCCCGCGGTCCCGTCTGTCCCATATTGCAGGTCGAAACCATGACCAGGCGCGCATTGGTCTTGCTGAGCACATCGTAGCCCAGGCCGATACGGGCCATGACGCCGGGGCGCATATTTTCCACCACCACGTCGGCCCAGTCGGTCAGGCGGCGCGCCAGTTCAAGGCCCTCCGGCTTCTTGACGTCCACCGTCACGCCGTATTTGGAATCGTTGAACAGGGCGAAACAGCCGCCGCGATTGAGGCCGGGGATACCGTCCTTGTAGGGCGGGTATTCAAGCCGGAAGCCATCGGGCCGGCCGTGCGATTCCACATGCACGACGCGGGCGCCGAAATTGGCCAGCATCTTGCCGATATGCGGGCCGGCCGCATAGCCGCCGAACTCCACGACCTTGACGCCGGCCAGGGCCTGCGGCGCGGCATTCATGCCGCCGCCTCGTCGCTCTGTCGCGCCATAAGCGCGGCGATTTCCGTGCCGGAAAAGCCGAAATCCCTGAGGATTTTGCCGGCGTCGCCGCTGCCGTCGACGGCCGGGTTGCGGATTTGCGGACGCACCGTGTCGGCGACGTAAAAGGCGCCGCAGTGCCGTTCGCTGCCGCCGCCCGGCGTCGCCAGATCCTGCCAGAAGGCGCGTGCCTCAAGCTGCGGGTCGGCGGCGATGTCGGCGACATTGGCGGCCGGATAGCCGAGCATCTCGCGGGCGCAGGCGCCTTCCAGGAATTGCGCTTTCGTTATGCGTTCAAAAAACGCCGTCAGCGGCTTCTCGATCCGGTCGACCTCCTCCTGCGTCGCCAATTTCGGGTCAAAACCGTCCCAGTCGAAATCGGCAAGTGTTCCGCAGTCCACGCCGAGCTCCGCCATCCAGGCGACCAGCGCCCTGTTCGTCCGCCGCCCGGCCGGGCCGCCATAGATGACGAAATTGATGTAGCCGTCCTTGCACCGCCAGAAGGCGCGGTAGACGGCGCCACGCACGGAGCGGCCGGTGATATGCGACCCGGCACGGCTCGGCACCTCGCCCAGCATGTCGAAGAATGTCGGCGCATGCGCCAGCGCCGTAACCACGGCGGCCTGTGCGGAGACATCGACATGCTGGCCGCTGCCGCCGCTGGCACGGTGGCTCAGCGCTACCAGCGCACCGCTTGCCGCATGGGCGCCGGCCCAGCAAGCCGCCTGCGGCACCGAAATGCGCAGCGGTGCGCCATCGGGCTTGCCGGCTAGGGTCATGGCGCCGCCAGCCGCCATGATTTCCAGATCCGAGCCACGCCAGTGCGCCCGCGGACCATGTCGGCCAAACGGCGTGACGGAAACATGGATGAGGCCGGGACTGAGCCGCGACAATCGCTCGTGGGCCAGCCAGGCACCGGCCGGATCGCCGGGTCTGGCAGTTTCAACAAGGACATCGGCGCGGGCGATCATCCGTTCAATCGCCTGTCGCCCGGTCCGGCTTGTCGGGTCGAGCGGCAACAGCCGCTTATTGATATTGAACGCCCGCCAATCGGCGCCGCCCAGATCGCTCCCAGGTGGCTCAATCTTGATCACGTCAGCGCCCAAGTCGGCAAGTATACGGCCGGCCAGCCAACCCAGCCGGCCGCTGAGATCGATGATCTTGTAGCCACCAAGCATCGGGCTCATCCGGTCGCGTGTCGTGCTTCGCCCGCCTTACCGACCCGTGCGTGCCAGCGACAGCAGCCAGCCATGCATGCGCGATTTGGCGTTGGCGATGTCCTCCGGCGTGAAGAAGTCGGCGGGATCGACCCTGTCGACCGGATAGACCGGCCGGTGGAAGTCGTTCTCGTAGCCATAGGGTACGGTGGCGTCGATTCCCATGCCACCCTCAAATTCCGTATTGGACGCCGTCCACTGCTTGTCGCCGGCCGTCAGCCGCTCCGACGGCATGAAGGTCTGGCCAACGCCGCCGGGAAGCGGATTGAGGATGTCGCTGCGCGGATTCACGCGCGTGGTCAGGCACCAAATGATGTCGTCCATGGAATAAATGTCGACATCCTCGCTGACGGCAATGGCCAGCCGCATGCCTTGCGAGCATGACAGGATGGCGGACAGGAAATTGCGCTGCCAGCCTTCCTCGATCCGGTTGCGCTTTCTCACCTGGATAATGCAGCCGCCCCAGTCGGTCATGCAGTAGGGGATATGCGCATCGACAACGATGCCCGGCTGCAGCCGCTCGCACAGCTCCAGGATGGCCGCCTCACGCACTGTCGTGTCGATATTGCTGTCGTCGGCAGTATGCACACCGAGCGGGAAGATCACCGGCTTCGATTCCGGCTTGCGCATGGTGATGGCGGTGACGTGGAAGGTCGGCGCCTTGTAGGCCTTGCCCATATAGCCGGCCCATTCAGGATGAAAATGGTAGCGCCCCTGGACATCGGCGGCTTCCGCTTCGGCCGTTTCATAGCGCTTGTCGCGCGGATATACGTAGCCCTCCAGCACATATTCTGAATCCGCCAGCGCCCAGGCATCGACGGTGCGCGCCTTGACCAGCCTGACGGGCTCACCCTGGATGGCGCCGGCCACCGCGATCTCGTTGCAGCCTTTCGGCAGGATGAGGTAGTCGAAGCCGGCGCCGGCCAGCAGCGTGCAGGCGGGCGGCACGCCGAAGCACATGGTGATCGGGATCGGCTCCTCGTCTCGGTAGTGCTTGGTGATCACCTGCCACATATGCGAGCCGGGCGAGATCTGGAACGTGCCGACATTGCCCCAGCGGAAATTCATCCGGTTGTAGCCCAGGTCGGCGCCGCCGTCGAAATAGTCGCCGACGACGCAGCGGATGCCGGAGCCGATTGTCAGCTCGCTCTCAAGGTCGGTGTGGCGGATCGCCGTGATCCATTTGTTGACGTCGAGGTCGTCGGTGATGACATGTTCCTGGCAGGGCGCCTCATCCTGACCGATTTCCACCGGGTCCAGCGGATTGTTGAATGCTGCCGCGATCTGCCGCGTACGGTCCTGCGGACCGTCGAAGCCGAACATGCGGTCGACGACATTGATGTCGGAGAACAGATTGGTGATGGCGCGGGCATGCGGCTTGCCCTTGACGTTTTCAAACAGGATCGGCGGCCCGCCATCCAGGTGCTTCTGCAGCCCGGTGATCTCCAGGTCGGGATCGACTTCCTTTTGCGTCTCAATCAGATCGCCGTTGGCCCGCAGCCAGTCGATCGTCGACCGCAGGCTGGAAATGTCACGCGTCGTTGCGGCGCGTTTCGGGTTTGTCGCATCCATTGGGGCTCTCCTGTTTGCTGCCGCCGCACTGGGGCTGTTCATTTGCTGGCTTTGATAGGCCGGACGCGCGGCGTCCGGTTGCGCATTTCGCCATCCCAGCGCTTGACCAGATCCTTCGTAATGCCGAACTGGTCGAGAATGCGCATGACGATGTGGTTGACCATGTCGTCGAGGCTTTCGGGGCTGTTGTAGAAGGCGGGCATCGGCGGCAGGATCGTGACGCCCATGCGCGACAGCTTCAAAAGGTTCTCAAGATGAATGTCGTTGAGCGGTGTCTCGCGGGCGACCAGCACCAGTTTGCGGTGCTCCTTGAGAATAACGTCGGCGGCGCGGTGAACCAGGTGATCGCCGTTGCCGTGGGCGATCGCGGCAGCCGACCGCATGGAGCAGGGGACGACGATCATGCCATCGGTGCGAAACGATCCCGACGACACCTTGGCGCCCATGTCGCCAGCCCCGTAAATCTCCGTGGCGAGACCCCGCAGACCGTCCATCGTCGTGGCGGTTTCGTGCTCAATTGTCTGCTGGGCCCATTTGCTGACGACCAGGTGAGTCTCCACGTCGCTGTCCGCCAGCGTCTCCAGAAGGCGAACGCCGAAAATGGCGCCGGTCGAGCCGGTCATCCCGATAACGAGTCTTTTCAAGAGACCTCCCGATTCTTGCTTGTCTCATGCCCGCATGGCCGTACCGAAGGCGAGGGTGGATTCAAACGGGCATATTCATTAGATATCTAACAATTTGATGAAATGCCGTCAACCGCTTACACTTCCATTCCTGAAAGCCAAGCCTTGCGCAACGGCTGCCGGATCGCGGTTGGTGTCGGCCGGCAATAACGTTAATGTCGGCTGTCGGGCTTGAACCTGACTTCGGATTCGCGCCCAAAGGCCGGCACCGCAACGGCCGCGGGATGTGGCGATTGAAGACCGGCTCCCGGGCGGCATGGCGTCAGTTTGTCGGCGGAAAATTATACACGCATTTGACGAGAGTGACGATTTTGAAAGCTTCCCCCAAGACCTCCAGCCGCCCGATGCCGCCCGACGGATCCGAAGAGGCCTTCTATTTCAAGCCCGGCCGCAGCATCGGATATCTCCTGCGTGACTGCTATCGCAGCTTTTCCAGGGCTCTGGAGACGCGAATCAAACCCTATGGCGTTGGCGTCGGCCAGTGGTTCTTTCTGCGCGAATTGTGGGAGGAGGACGGCTTGACCCAGGGCGATCTGTCGGCGCGGGCGGGCATGACGGCGCCGACCACGGTCGTTGCGATCCGCCGGATGGTCGAGGATGGTCTCGTGGTTCGCAAACAGGACGACCAGGACCGTCGCAAGATGCGAATTTATCTGACTGGAAAAGGCCGGCGTTTCCGCGCCGAATTGCTGCCGCTTGCCTTCGATGTCAACGCCGTCGCCACCGCCGATTTCAGCCAGGAGGAAATTCGCCAGTTCCGGTCGTTTGTCGAGCGGATGAAGGAAAACCTGGCCCGCGACTGACCCGCGGTCGGTCGAATATGCCGATGCCAATGCGCATTGCGCGCCATCCGGCCGGTCGCCGATTTGGCTCCGGTTGATGTCAAAGAACCTGCCACCGAAGTGGCGAGAGGATGCGGGCCTGAGGCGCGCCTGCGCCCCTCTCCGTCATCCTCGCCCCTGAGGCGAGGATCCAGCGTGAGACTCGTCGAGCATAGCGTGACTCCTTTCTGGGTCCCCGGGTCTCGCTTTGCTCGCCCGAGGATGACGGTGGATATGGCCTGCACGCCCGAGGATGACGGGGTGGCAAATCTCGCCCATACCAAGTCCCCCGGCCGCCGCTATCGGCTCCGGTCGGTGTCAAAGAGCGCTCCGCCATCTGTGGCGAGGGGATGCGGGCCTGAGGCGTGCCTGCGTCGGTTGCCATTTCCTGTCATCCTACGGCTTGACCGGAGGATCGGCCTCGACTTTGTGGGGCGGGTTATCCGATGGTCCGGTCAAGCCGGACCATGACAGTGAAGAAATGTGATCAAAGCGGATAATTTTCCTATAAGATCGAACGACTACCGAAACCGGCGGCGGCACCGACAGGCGACAGTGCTGCCACAGCCCGTCGATACTCCTAACGTCGACGCCCGCCTGACGGCTGCGGAAGAATCGCGACCGGGGCTGGTAATTGAATGAACATTCATTCATTATGGCCGCATAGACAGCAGTGTGCGGCGGGCCCCGGGGGATGTGGCCGCTGCCCGGCCGGGCACCGGACGCCGGACGGCAACGAGCCGGTATCGGATGTTCGGTCCGCTTCGCGGCCGCACTGCAACGGAGGTAGGGGACTGTCATGACGATGAACGACAAGGTTGCCGTTGTCACCGGCGCGGCGTCCGGCATTGGCCTTGCCACGGCCGAGGCCTTTGCGGGCTCGGGCGCCCATGTCGTGCTGACCGACATCGCCGAAGAAAACGGTGAGCGCGCCGCCGGGAAGATCCGCTCAGGCGGACAATCGGCCAGGTTCGTGGCGATGGATGTGACCGATGCTGACTCCGTCGCGGCGGCCAGCGAGCAGGCGCTGGCCTGGCAGGGGCGCGTTGACGTTGTCGCCAATATCGCCGGCTGGGGAACCATTCAGCCCTTCGTCGACAACTCTCCGGAGTTCTGGCGCAAGGTCGTCGATCTGAACCTGATGGGGCCGATTGCCGTCACCCGGGCTTTTTTGGACGGCATGATTGAGCGCCAGTCCGGCAAGATCGTCAATGTGGCGAGCGATGCCGGCCGCGTCGGTTCTCTTGGCGAAACCGTCTATTCCGCCGCCAAGGGCGGTGTTATCGCCTTTACCAAGTCGCTGGCGCGGGAAATGGCGCGATACGAAATCAATGTGAACTGCGTCTGTCCGGGCCCGACCGACACGCCGCTTCTGGCCGCTGAGCCGGAAAAGTTTCGCGAAGCGTTCAAGCGGGTCACGCCGATGCGCCGCTTTGCCAGACCGCAGGAGATTGCCGACGCCGTGCTGTTTTTCGCCAGCGACAGGGCGAGTTTCGTTACCGGCCAGGTGCTCAGCGTCAGCGGCGGCATCACCATGGTCGGCTGACGGCTGAATCTGGATGCCAAAACACACTGGAGGACGGCGATGTATACACTGAAGGGCGCCGAGTTCCGCCCGCAGCATTTCGACTGGTCGGTCGATGGCAAGGTCGCGACGGTCACGCTCAATCAGCCGGAGCGCAAAAATCCGTTGACCTTCGACAGCTATGCTGAGCTCCGCGACACCTTCCACAAACTGCAATATGCCGACGACATCAAGGCCGTCGTCGTCACCGGCGCCGGCGGCAATTTCTGCTCCGGTGGCGATGTCCACGACATCATCGGCCCGCTGACGGAAATGGATATGGGCGGCCTGCTCGCCTTCACGCGCATGACCGGCAGTCTGGTCAGGGAAATGCGCAGCTGCCCGCAGCCGATTATCGCCGCTGTGGAAGGCATTTGCGTCGGCGCCGGCGCCATCATCGCCATGGCCAGTGACCTGCGCTATGGCGCAGAAGACTGCAAGACCGCCTTCCTGTTTGTCCGGGTGGGGCTGGCCGGCTGCGACATGGGCGCCTGTACGATCCTGCCGCGCATCATCGGTCAGGGACGAGCTTCCGAATTGCTCTATACCGGGCGGGTCATGAGCGCTGAGGAGGGGCGCTCCTGGGGCTTTTACAATGATATCACGCCGGTCGGCGGGGCTCTCGACAAGGCCCGCACCATGGCTGAACAACTGGCCCGCGGACCGACGTTTGCGCATGGCATCACCAAGAAGTGCCTGCACCAGGAATGGAATGTGACGATCGAGCAGGCGCTGGAAATCGAGGCCGAGGCACAGGCGATCTGCATGCAGACGGAGGATTTCAGGCGGGCCTATCGCGCTTTTGTTGCCAAGGAGAAACCCGTCTTTGAAGGCAACTGATCGCCGAACTTGGCCGCGGAGGGCGATGTGGCCGACAGCACGTTTTTAAGCTGGCCGTTTTTTGACGACGACCACCGGCAGCTGGCGACCGATCTCAAGGCCTGGGCAGCCGAAACCCTCGCGCCCCTTGCCGAACCCGGCGACGACGACGATGCGCTCGACGCGCATTGCCGCAAGCTTGTTCAATTGCTGGGCCAGGCCGGCTGGCTGCGATATTGCGTGCCTGGCGAATATGGCGGCGCCGGCCGACTCCAGGTTCGCAATCTGTGCCTTGCCCGCGAGATTTTGAGTGCCGTTTCCGGCCTGGCCGACTTTGCCTTTGCCATGCAGGGTCTGGGCACCGGCCCGATCTCGCTTTATGGCGACCGGCCGTTGAAGGAGCGCTATTTGGCAGACGTCGCAGCCGGCAAAACCATCGCCGCCTTCGCCTTGTCGGAACCGGATGCCGGATCGGATGTCGGCGCTATCAAA
>JABAOE010004395.1_pt9 | contig 11684 bp, 11 predicted proteins | sample 7062141 | NCBI WGS metagenome assembly JABAOE01 (sample SAMN14538627, study PRJNA623070) | marine sediment metagenome | biome: marine biome [ENVO:00000428]; feature: marine pelagic biome [ENVO:01000023]; material: deep marine sediment [ENVO:00002113] | place: India: Gulf of Khambhat ...
GACCGAGTTCTGGATGCTCGAGCCCGAGGTCGCGTTCGCCGACTCGGACGCGAACATGCGCCTACAGGAGCGGGTCGTCACCTATCTACTCGGGCGGGCGCTGGAGCGCTGTGCCGAGGAGCTGAAGCTGCTCGAGCGCGACGTGACCAAGCTCTCGGGGGTGAACCCACCCTTCCCTCGGCTCTCCTACACGGAGGCTGTCGAGCGGCTGCGGGAGAAGGGCAGTGACATCGAGTGGGGACAAGACCTGAGAGGCTCGGACGAGACCTTGATCGCTGCTGGCTCCGACCTTCCGGTACTGGTCCACGACTATCCTCGGGAGGCGAAGGCCTTCTACATGAAGGAGAATCCCGACGACCCCCGAACGGTGCTATGCAACGACCTGATCGCTCCCGAGGGGTATGGTGAAATCATCGGCGGGAGCCAGCGTGAAGACGATCTGGAGCGTCTCCGAGCCCGGATCCGGGAGGAAGCTTTGCCAGAGGAGTCCTACGGCTGGTATCTGGATCTCCGCAGATACGGAAGCTTCGTCCACTCCGGCTTCGGCCTGGGAATCGAGCGCACCGTGGCTTGGATCACCGGCCGCCCTCACGTGCGAGAGCTGATCCCGTTCCCCCGCCTGATGAATCGGCTCACGCCATGACCCGGCCGCTCCAATGGCCGGCCCAAGCCGACGGGCCGCGCGATCCCATGGGGGTGACCGCGTGAACCGCATCGTGGTCGACCTGGAGGACCGCCGGCCGATTTGGGCCATGCCGGACTGGGCCGTCGACGAGCTGAGGGACGCGGTGCCGGAGGGCTGGGAGCTCCAAGTCTTGCGGAGGGTCGTCGACGGATCGGGGGACGGTGCCAGCGAGCCGAGTCGCGAGGTCCTCGATGCGGTCACCGGAGCCCGCGTGTACATCGGCTTCGGCATTCCGGCGGAGGTCCTCGTGGCGGGCGAGGGGACGCTGGAGTGGGTGCACTCGGGCGCTGCCGGCGTGGGCGGATCGCTGCACGCAACGATGCTCACGAGCCCGGTTCGGTTCACCAATTCGGCCGGGATCCACGGCCCCCCGATGGCCGAGACCGTGTTGGGAATGCTCCTGTACTTCGCTCGTGGATTGGACTTTGCGGTGTCGGCCCAGCGGCGCGGCGAGTGGGATGAAGCCCCCTTCCTGGCGGCGGACACTCCGGTACGAGAGCTCGCCAGCATGACCGTGGGCGTCCTGGGCTACGGTGGAATCGGTCAGGAGGTCGCTCGTCGCGCAGCCGCGTTGGGCGCGAGCGTGATCGGGCTCCGTCGAACGGCCGGCTCGCGAGGGCTGGATTCGGTGGGAGTCGAAGTCGTGAGTGGGGAGGCGGGACTGCGCCGCGTGATCGAGGACAGCGACGCGCTGGTCGTCTCCGCGCCGGACACACCGGTCACGAGGGGGCTCGTGAACGGGCAGCGAATTCGCGCGATGCGGAAGGGAGCGATTCTGATCAACGTGGCTCGGGGCCGCATCGTGGACGAGGAGGCGCTCGTGGATGCGCTCCGGTCCGGGCACCTTCGGGGGGCCGGCCTGGACGTGTTCCACACGGAGCCCCTGCCGAAGGGCCATCCACTGTGGGCGCTCCCGAACGTGCTGATCACCCCCCACACGTCGGCAGTCACACGTCGATTCTGGCGACGTGAGATGGATCTGGTCCTGGAGAACCTGAGCCGCTTCCTGGAAGGGAAGCCGCTGCGCAACGAGGTGGATCGAAAGAGCGGGTACTGAAGCTCCCTCAGTCCCGGCCCTTCACCTCGTCCCAGAGCTGGTCCAGCTCCTCCAGGCTCGCGCCTGGTATCGGCAGTCCCCGCGCCTCCGCGAGATCTTCGAGCGCCCGGAACCGACGCTGGAACTTGGCATTGGCCAGCTCGAGGGAGACGACGGCGTGTCGCTTCGCCAACCGCGCCAGGTTGACGACCGAGAAGAGCAGATCTCCGAGCTCTTCGTCTATGGACTCGGGGATCTGCGACGAGATCGCGGATTCCACCTCGTCGAGCTCCTCCCGTATCTTCTCGAGCGCGCCCCGCGGCTCGTCCCAGTCGAAGCCCACGCCGGCCACCCGTTCTTGGATTCGGTGAGCCCTGAGCAGGGGGTCGAGCCCAGCGGCCATGTCCGCCAATACGCCGGTGGACCCATCGTCCTCACCAGTGCGATGGCTCTTCTCGGCCGCCTTGATCGCTTCCCAGGACTCGGCTTCCTCGCCTCCGAACAGGTGCGGATGACGTCGTACCATCTTCTCCTCGAGTCCTCGCACGACCTCCTCTCGCGTGAAGCTGCCCGTCTCCTCCGCCACGACGATCTGGAAGGCGAGGTTCAGTAGGAGATCTCCCAGCTCGCCTCGGAGCGCGCTCGAGTCGTCGGCGTGAATCGCATCGACGGTTTCGTGGACTTCTTCCAGGAGGTGAGGCACGAGCGTCCGAGCCGTCTGCTTCCGATCCCAGGGACAGTTTCTTCGGAGATACTCCACCAGGACGATCGCCCGGTCCAACACGGCCGTATCGGACGAGAAGAATCCTTCCGCTCCCAACCTCGTCGGCTCGGCGCTGTTGCCAGGCTCCTCGCGTTCGGCACTCACGGACTCCTCCGGCTCGGTGGTGGATGGCCCCGTCCGAAACGGGTTCTTGCTCGGGAGGTAGTTTCTCGCATCTTTCTGCGACCATGTCAACCGACCCCCGAACTCGCGCCTGGATCGAGCTCGACGCACCCGCCCTCCGCCGCAACGTGGAGCGCATTCGAGAGGTCGTCGGACCGCGCGCCGGTATTCTTCCGGTGGTCAAGGCGGACGGCTATGGGATGGGGGTGAGAGAGGTGGTCGACGCCCTGGAGCCCTCCGGCCCGTGGGGGTATGCGGTCGAGACCGTGGAAGAGGGCAGGACTCTGCGCGGTCTCGGCGTGACCCGGCCCGTGATCGTGCTTGCACCCATCCCTCCAGGGGAGGCCGAGACGGCCGTCTCCACCGAGCTCCGGCTGGCGATCTCGTCGATCGACCTTCTCGAGCGAGTCGTGGACGCCGCGGAGGCACTCGACCGTCAGGCTATCGTCCACGTCGAGGTGGATACCGGAATGGGCCGGGCGGGATTCGACTGGCGAGAGGTCGGGCGCTGGGGACCTCAGATCGTGGGCCTCACTGGGGGCCGGGTGCGGTGGGAGGGCGTCTACAGCCACTTCCATTCCGCCGGCGATCTCGGATCCGACACCATCGACCGCCAGGCCGAGCGGTTCGCCGAGGTGCTGGAGGTGCTCGGTGGGCTCCGTGACGAGGGCTGGATCGTGCACATCTGCAACTCGCCCGGGTTCTTGCGGCGTCCCGAGCTGGCCATGGACCTGGTTCGGCCAGGCATCTTCCTCTACGGGGCGCGCACCTGGCCGGGCCTCCTACGACCCGAGCCGGTCGTCAGCGTCCGGGCGCGGGTGGTCCTGCTGCGCGACGTTCCTGAGGGAACGACTCTCGGCTATGGGGCCACCTACGTGGCGACACGACGCGAGCGCTGGGCGACCCTCGGGATCGGGTACGGGGACGGCATTCCCCGCGCCCTGGGGAATGGAGGATGCGTGCTCGTGTCCGGCCGCNNGCATGACCGTGGTAGACATCACCGACCTTCCCGAGGCCTCGGTAGCCCTGGGGGACGAGGTCACGTTCGTGGGCGAGGACCGAGGCGAGCATATCTCGCTGGAGGAGGTCGCCCGGATCTCGGGGAGCATCTCTCATGAGGTCCTCACCAGACTCTCTCCCCGTCTTCCGCGCGTGTGGCTTCGAGAGGCCGTCGGAGCGGGAGAGTAGCGAGATCGAACGGCCGGGAGCACTTCGAGATGCGCGGAAATCGAGCGGGAGGCGGCGGTCGTTGAGGCTAGATTCGTGGGCGGCGTACGCGGGGCTCGTAGTCATTGCGGCGGGATGCGCCGACGCGGTGCCCACCTCGGGCGACGCTGCCAGGGTCCCGATTCGGGCCGAGACCGTCGAGGTCCGACTCCCGTTCGCCGACTTCGCCAGGGACTTCCAGACCCTCTCGGTCGGGCTTCCAATCTCCTGCGGATCTGCCGGTGGCGATCATCGCCCATCAGTGGGCGGGTGAGTTCGATTCGCGTGGGCTGTTTCGGTTCGGCCCCCTGCCCAGGGTCATCAATGTCCTCCCGCCCGGGTCCACGGGCGGGGCACAGGCCGACTCGACGTTCCAGCCCGTCGTCGGGAAGGTCGTCATGCGTCTCGACACCCTCGGCCTCGGGAACCAGGTGTTCGATCTTCAGGCGGACGCGATCCTCACTGCCTGGCAATCNNNCCCTGGCCGGAGCCCGGTGGCGGCCCCGTCCGCCCGCTCGGATCGGTTCGATGGACCGCGGTCGTCGCGGACTCGCTGGTCATCGACATCGATTCGGTGACCGTGGCGGAGTGGGTGCAGGCGGAGCTTCCAGACCGTGGACTCCGGCTGAGCAGCACGACGCCGGAGTCCCGGCTTCGCGTGACCGAAGTCGACTTCCGTGTCATGGTGAGGTCCGAGGTGAACCCGGACACTCTCATCTTGGTCGAGGCCAATCCGGGCCGCGCAACCGTCATCTACACGCCCAGCCCCCAGACGGCCGAGGGGGTCTTCCAGGTCGGAGGGGCTCCGGCCACACGGGCGCTCTTCCGCCTGGAGGTGCCCGAGAGCGTGGATCCCGGCCCCGCGGCGTGCGCGAGAGTCGAATGCCCCGTGGACGTGTCGGTCGACAGGCTTCTCTTCGCCAGTCTGGCGCTTCGCACGCATCCGACGCTGTCGCCCGGATTCTCGCCGGTGGACACGGTGATGGTCCAGCTGAGGCCGGTGCTCGCACCCGGACGCTTGCCACGCTCCCCGCTGGGTTCCCCGGTGCAGTCGGGCCTCGGAGGCTTGGCACCGGAGCTGTTCTCGTCGCAGGCGGAGACCCTCTACGAGATTCCCATGACCAGCTACCTCCGGAACCTGCTGCAGCCGGATTCCGCGCGTGCCCCGAACTCGTCCTCGACGCTGGCGATCCTCTCCAATCCCGAGCCGGCCGGGCTCGAGGTGGTCTCGTTCTTCGGTCCGGGAACGCCCTTGGAGCCTCAACTGCGTCTGATCCTGACCGTGACAGACGGGCTTTCTCTTCCATGATTCGCGCCAGACGTCTCGGACTCGGTCTTCGATCGGTCGCGGTTTCAGTGCCCGTGATCGTACTGGTGCTGGTCGGAGCTCCGCAGGGGGTCCGAGCGCAATCACTCCTCGCGGGAGACGGTCTGGGCCTACCGGCGGAGCCGCTCGATGGCCGGTCCAGGGCTCTGGGGGGGGCGGGGATCGGTCTGTCCGGCACGGGGCTGCTCGAGCGCGACCCGGCGGCCAGCGCGGGAATCCCGCTCTCGACCGCCACCCTGACCTTCCAGACGTCCACCTCGACCCCGCAAGAAGGGGAGACGGCCGGACACACGCGCTTCCCGACCATCGCCGCGTCCTACCCCTATCGCGGCAACGTCTTCACCGTCCTCGTGGCGAGCTTTCTCGACCAGGAGTGGGAAGCGCGCGTCGAGCAGACCTTGGACATCGGAGGGGTCGGAGTCGAGGCCGTCGACCGGTTCCGGTCCACCGGTGGCGTCGCCCGAGCGAGCTTCGGTTGGGCTCGGCAGGTGCTCGAATCACTGTCCGCCGGGGTGACGTTCGGTAGCTACGTCGGCACGACGCAACGGTCGTTCACCCGGTCTCTGGATCCGGAGGTGGTCGGCGGCGAAGTCGAGCCGTTCGTCACCGGCCGCCGCCTGCAGGCGTCGGGGGTCCTCGTCGGTGTTGGCGTGGCCTGGGACCCGACCCAGATCGTACACGTCGCGGGCTCGGCGACCTGGTCGGACGATCTCACCCTTTCCCCCTCCGACGAGGACTCCGGTGAGAAGAAGACGTATCGAATCCCGCTGGAGCTCAGAGCCGGGGGCACCGTAACCCTCACGGCCGGACTAGCGCTCCATCTCGGCCTGACCTACGCGGATTGGACCGACACGGGGGCCGATCTGTCCATGGGCTCGAGCCGCGGCGGCACGTGGAGCTACGGGGGCGGATTGGAATGGTCCGGGGGAACGATCTTCGGCCGGGCNNCCGCCGGTGCCGAAGCGACGGAGCGGAGCCTCTCGGGAGGTTTCGGCATCGACCTGGTCGAGACGGAGGGGTTACCCCTCGCGCGATTCGATGTCGGGGTCGAACGGGGTTCTCGAGAGGCGGGAACACTCTCGGAGGACTTCTGGCGGACGGTCGTGTCCGTTCGCGTCGCGGCTGGCTGAACCGTGCGGGTCGCGTATCGCACGTTCGGCTGCAAGGCGAACCAGTACGACACCGAGCGAATACGTCAGGAGCTCGAGGCTCGCGGTTCCCGGACGGTCCATAGCCTTGGCGCGGCCGACGTGGTGGTCGTGAACACCTGCACGGTCACGAACCGGGCCGACGCGGACGCCCGGCGCATGATTCGAAGGATTCGAAGGGGCAGTCCAGGCGCGGAGATCGTGGTCGTCGGCTGCTCCGCCGCGTTGCGACGGCGCGAGTACGAGGCGATGTCGGGTGTGGCAGCGGTGGTTTCGGGGCACGACCCCGTCGAGATCGCGACCGCCGCGGGGCGCCGCCGTTCTCCACTGGTGCAGCTGGGGGCCCGCACGACGCTGGATCGATTGGATCAGGAGTCGGTCGGCGGTGACATTCTACTCCGGCGCGAGGGAGCGGCCAGGGGTTGGCTGAAGATCCAAGACGGCTGCGACCGGAAGTGCTCCTTTTGTGCCACGAGACTGGCTCGAGGTCGCAGTCGGTCCCGTACCCCCTCCGAAGTGCTCGAAGAGGCACGCCAGCTTTCGATGGTCCATCCCGAGTTGGTCCTGACCGGAATCCACATCGGGCACTACGGGCGGGACCTGAAATCTCCAACCACCCTTTCGCGGCTGGTCGAGATGCTCCTGGAGGAAGCGCCTGGCGTGCGGTTCCGTCTGGGAAGCATCGAGGCCACCGAGGTGGACGAGCTGCTCGTTCGACTCCTCGAGGATTCGGACGGGCGTCTGGCGCCGCACCTACACATGCCCCTCCAAAGCGGCGCGGATCCGGTCCTGAGGAGGATGAGGCGATGGCATACCAGGGAGGACTATCGCCGACGGACCCTCGAGATCGCGGCGCGCCTGCCGGTCCTGGGGCTGGGGGCCGACATCATCACCGGGTTTCCCGGAGAGACCGAGGAGGACCACCGTAGCACGGTCGCACTCGTCGAGGAGCTGCCCTATACCTACCTCCACGTCTTTCCGTTCTCCGTCAGGGAGGGTACCGAGGCCGCCCGTGCGGACCGCGAGAAGCCGGTTCCCCAGCGAGTGGCCGGAGAGCGTGGCCGTGAGCTCCGCGAGATCGCTCTCAGAAAGGAGCGGGCCCACAAACGGGCGAGGAGCGGAGCACGGGCCGGCGTCGTGGTGGAGGGCGAGAGCGGAACGGCGCTGACCGGAGACTACCTGAGAGTTCGCGTGATGGAGTGGGCGGACGCCCTTCACGACAGGACCGAATCCGGTCGCTCGAGAGAATCGCTTCGACCTGAGCTTCAGGAAGGCACACTGAGATGGAGCGGCGAAGAACTCGCTATTGATCTGACCGGGTCCGCCCGATTCAATTAGGCGCATGAAGATCTCGGGGACCACCGCCAAGCGCGCATACGTAGAGACCTACGGGTGCCAGATGAACATCGCCGACGGCGAGCTCATGGAGGGTGTCCTCTCGTCGGGCGGATACGAGATCGTTGAGACGCCGGAAGAGGCGGACGTGATCCTGGTCAACACGTGCGCGATACGCGAGCACGCCGAGCGTCGGGTCCTGGGCAGGGTCGCGCAGCTCAATCGTCTCAAGAAGGAGCGTCCCGGCCTCGTGATCGGGGTCACCGGCTGCATGGCACAGCGAATGGGTGAGTCGCTTCTCGAACGGGCGTCTTACGTCGATCTGGTCATGGGCCCGGACGGATACCGTTCGCTTGCCGGACGCCTCGAAGGGCTGACGAAAGCTCGGGCCGAAGCGTCGGGCGGAGGTTTCGCGAAGAACCCGCCATCGGCGAGCCCAGCTTCGAAGAGGCTCCAGCTCGCGGTTCTAGAGCTGGACGACACCGAGAACTACGAGGGGCTCGAGCTTCGTCGGCGCTGCGGAGTGACGGCGTGGATTCCCATTCAGCGAGGGTGCGATCACCGCTGCACCTTCTGCATCGTTCCCTACGTTCGCGGACCCGAGAAGAACCGCACTCCAACGGATATTGTGATTGAGGTCAGAAGTCTCGCAGAGGCTGGCGTGACCGAGGTCACCCTGCTGGGCCAAACCGTGAACTCGTACCGCTCGGGAGGGTGGGCCTTTCCCGATCTGCTCAGGGCGGTCTCCAAGGTAGAGGGGATTCGCAGGGTTCGTTTCACCTCTCCCCATCCGAACGATGTCACGCCCGCGCTGATCGAGGTCATGGCGGATGAGCCGGCGGTTTGCGAGCAGCTCCATCTTCCGGCTCAGTCCGGTAGCAATCGGATCCTGAAGCGGATGGTTCGCCGGTACACGGTCGAGAAGTACCTGGATACGGTGGAGGCGCTACGCCGGGCGATTCCGGACATCGCCCTCTCCACCGACATCATCGTCGGCTTCCCTGGAGAGACAGAAGCGGAGTTCCAGGAGACCCTGGAGCTAATGCGCGCGGTTCGCTTCGACGATGCGTTCACCTACAAGTACTCGCTGCGCGAAGGGACCCCCGCGACCCGGTTTCCAGCGGAGGACTTCCTGACGGACGAGGTGGCCCAGGGGCGGCTGGAGATGCTCATCGACGTGGCTCGCCATATCCAAGGAGAGGTCAATCGGACCGAGCTCGGCCGTGTCGAGGAGGTCCTGATCGAAGGACCGGCACGGGAGGCTGGCCAGCTCCGTGGGAAGACCCGGAGGCACAAGGTCGTGGCGTTCGCTGCGGAGGGAGCGCGGGCGGGTGATTACGTTTTCGTTGAGCTGACCGGGACCTCTGGTGCGACATTCGCCCGTAGGCTCGTGGAGGCCGCCTCTCCGGTCACAACCGCGTGAGTCGCGTTACGGGAGTTGTCGTCGTTCTCGTCGTCCTCATCTTGGTCATGCTGTTCGCACGCGGAAACGGTGCGGAGAGGGTTACCCTCGATCTCGGCATCGTGACCTTCCAGCGGGTGCCCCTGACGTACGTGGCCTTCGGGAGCCTGTTCGTCGGCATGCTCGTGATTCTGATCGCGGGAATCCACGCCGACCTGCGCGTCCGCCGATTCCTGCGCGAGCGGCTGGAGGAGGAGGACTTCCAGGAGCGGCAGCGGGTGGATAGGAACCAGCGGGATCTCTTCGCGTCTCCTCACGAGGAGGACGACGGGCCGTGAGCGGCGGGAGCCGCTGAATCACTTCATTCGGGACGTGGACCTGTGACCCCGACCTGATGCACCCCTCGTTCCTGGCGGTGCCGGGCCTCTGAGTCGGCGCCTCCCTCCCGTGGCTCGGGTAGCCCTGGCTCACGCCGGGGGAATCGCCCTACCCCTCCTCGGCGTCGTCCCCAACCCGACGTTCTCTCTCATCGGCGCTCTTGCGGCGCTCATTCTGCTATTCCTCCGCCCCTGGCCTTGGGGCGTCCTGGTGGCCGCGCTGGGGGCGGGCGCGCTCTCCGGTACCGCGGTAGAGCGCGCGGAGCGACGGGACTGCCGGCTTCATCTCCCCAGGCGATGGGAGCAGGTGGTCGAGGGTCAGTTCCTAACTCGCGCCATGCCGGGCGCGAGCCTTCCGTTCGAGCTCCGCGCGAACGCACCCGGGGGGTGCACAGCCACGGTTCGGGCCGTGGCTCCGGCGGGTGCGGAGCTGCCAAACGCGGGCGAGAGGATTCGCGTCCTCGCGCATTGGGAAGGCAGGGTCTTCCCCCAGCCCGGGTGGGGAGAGCGGGCCGGCCTCTTGAGGCTGGGGCGGGACTGGGCGTACGTCGGACCTTCGAGTCCTGGAGGGTTCCTGCTCGAGCTCCGAGGTCGGGTACAGCACCGCATCGCCGACCTGTGGGGCGCGAACCTGGCACCGGCTGTCGAGGCGCTGGTGCTCGCGCGTCGGGAGCACCTGGACCCCGAGCTGCGCGAGGCATTCGCCCTTTCCGGCACCGCGCACCTTCTCGCGATCTCGGGATTCCACGTGGGCGTCGTGTTCGCCCTGCTTGTGGGCGCTCTGCGGCTGTTGGGCTGCCGGGGAATTCGTGCGGAGCTGGGCGGCGTGCTCGGCTGCTGGGCCTATGTGCTGGGCATCGGCGCGCCCCATGCGGCGGTGCGCGCCGGGTCGCTGCTGTCTCTCCTTCTGGCGGCGCGCCTACGGGGGCAACCGGTCATGGCCACGGGCGCCCTCGGCGCGGCCCTCCTGATCCTTCTGACGGCACGGCCGAGCTGGCTCGCTTCCGTTGGGTTCCAGCTTTCCTTCGCGGCCACGGCGGGCCTCGTTCTGCTCCGGGAGCCGGTCTCGAGGGGGCTCGCCATCGCCACCCGGCGGATCTCGGGGATGACCATCACCGGTCGAGGCGCCCGCTCGCTTCACGCCCGCCTGCTCAGGGGAGGGACCGACGGGGTCGCGGCGGGGGTCGCGGCGACGGCGTTGAGCCTCCCACTCCTCGCCTGGCACTTCGACCGCATCTCGCTCGTGGGAATACCGGCCACGCTCCTGATCGCGCCGCTGATCGCAATCGTCATCCCGGGGATCGGGCTCAGCCTGCTGCTCTCAGTGCTGCCTGGGGGTCTGGGAGCATTCCTGGCCGGCGGGACCGGGCTCCTGCTCGACGCCGTCGTGCGCCTCGTCACATGGACGGCGAGCGCTCCCGGAGCCTCGGCTTGGGTATCCAGGGAAGCGCTCGTGGGGACGCTGCTCGCCGGGACGGCGACCTGGCTCGGGCTCCGGCTGACCCGCTCCGGAAGGATCCGACGGCCCACCCGAGCCCTCGCCACTCTACTCGCTGGAGCCGCGGCGACGATCCTCCTTCCGGCTCTTCCTCTCCACCACACCCTCGAGCTCCACCTGATCGATGTCGGCCAGGGGGACGCCATCGCGCTCGAGTTCCCTTCGGGCCGATGGGTCCTGGTGGACGCCGGTCCCAGAAGTCCGCGCTTCGACGCGGGCGCGCGGAGAGTGGTCCCATATCTGCGAAGGAACGGTGGCGCCGAGCTTGACGCCTTGGTCCTCACGCACCCACACCTGGATCACATCGGAGGCGCTTCAGCGGTGCTGAGCGAGCTGGATGTCCGGGGCGTCCTGGATCCCTCGAGCCCCGCACCGTCGCGGGGCTACCTCGAGCTCCTGGAGCGCGCTCGCGAGTCCGGCATCTCGTGGTGGGTGGCTCGCGCGGGCATGGGCTTCGAGCTGGAAGGTGCGCACATCCTGGTGCTCCACCCGGACTCCGCCCCCGCCTTGGCCCGAGACGATCCGAACGATCGAAGCGCGGTGCTCCTGGTGCGCTGGGGCGCCGCGGCGCTGCTCCTGATGGGCGACGCACCGGCGGGCGTGGAGCGCAGCCTCCTCGACCGGCTCCCGCCACTCAACGTTCTCAAAGTAGGGCACCACGGTAGTCGAACATCGACCTCACGCGAGCTGCTGGATCGGACGCGCCCCGAGATCGCGCTCGTGCCCGTCGGCGATGGCAATCGCTTCGGGCATCCGGACCCGGTCATCATCGACCGGCTGGAGA
>JABAOE010004904.1_pt3 | contig 11683 bp, 10 predicted proteins | sample 7062141 | NCBI WGS metagenome assembly JABAOE01 (sample SAMN14538627, study PRJNA623070) | marine sediment metagenome | biome: marine biome [ENVO:00000428]; feature: marine pelagic biome [ENVO:01000023]; material: deep marine sediment [ENVO:00002113] | place: India: Gulf of Khambhat ...
ACGATCGCGGCAGCAGCCGTCGCGCTGCTGGTATTTCCTTTCGGCCTGATGCAGGAATCATTTTTCGGCGCGACCGCAAGGCATCTTCCGAACCATTCCTTGCTCTCGGCGCGAGAAGGCCTCGTGGAGACGGTTCGTTACTACAGCAGTAACGCATTTGGCCAGCCGAAGTACTACCGGCTGGTCACCAACGGACATTCGATGTCCGCGACCTCGACCGCCGCGAAGCGCTACATGAAGCTGTATGTCTACTGGCCGCTCGCGGTGAAGCCGGACTCGAAGGACGCGCTGCTGATCAGTTACGGCGTCGCCTCGACGGCGAAAGCGTTAACCGATTCCAGCAACCTCGAGAGCATCGACATCGTCGACATATCCGAGGACATCCTGGAGATGAGCTCGATTGTCTACCCGGGCGAGGAAAATCCGTTACGCGACGATCGCGTGCAGGTGCATATCGAAGACGGGCGCTTCTTTCTCAATACGACCGGAAAACGTTATGACCTGATTACCTCGGAGCCGCCGCCGCCGAAGATCGCCGGGGTGGTCAACCTGTATTCCCAGGAATATTTCGAATTGATCCGGGAACGGCTCGTTCCCGGCGGCTATACGACCTACTGGCTGCCGGTGCAGCAGCTCCAACCCATGGATGCGCTGGCGATCACCAGGGCGTTCTGCAACGCATTCGAAGACTGCTCACTGTGGTCGGGTGGTGGTCTGGAATGGATGCTGGTCGGCTCGAATAGCGCACGATCGGGGAGCACCGTTGACGAATTTTCCGCTCAATGGCGGGATCCCGTAGTCGGTCCGGAACTCGTCTCTCTCGGCTTCGAGTCGCCGGCCCAGTTCGGTTCTTTGTTCATGGCAGACGCAGCATTCCTGGGGCAGCTGACTGCCGATGTTGCGCCTGTGCGGGACAACTATCCGGCCCGGATTTCATCGAGCGTGGTCTCCTATCTCGGCAACATCCCGCTGTATGACCGGCTGATGGACGAGAACGAGCGGCTCGAGCGGTTTCGGAACAGCGCGCTGATTTCGCGGCTGTGGCCGGCAGAGCTTCGCCAGCAGTCAGAGCAGTATTTTGCCTACGAACACCTGTTGAAGAACCATTTCACGGGCGGCGGCTACCGTCGCCAGGATGACCCGTACTTCTGGGCATCCCTGGACGACATGCTCTCGGAGTCGTCGCTGACGACATTGCCGCTCTGGTTGCTCGGCAGCGATCATGCGACGCAGAACATCATCTCCGACTTGCTGCAGCGGGACGGATATCGCACCGAGTTTGCGCTCGATCTCGCGAAAAAGTTTGCTGCTCGACGCGATTTCGAAACGGCGCTGATGTACGCGACGGAGCATGTCAATTCGACCGGAAACGTGCCTTTATGGGAGTCCAACTTCTACCTGTACCTGCTTGGCAAAAGCGGCAACGCGGGGCAGGCAGCGCCGATTATTTCCCAGCTCTCAGGCATGGGGGAACCCGAGGCTGACCGGTTCGTCGACTGGTACACCGCCAGGTTCGACCTGGACGTCTCCGGGTCGTCGCAAGTCGCCGAGGCTTTCTGAGCGGACTATTGCGCGGTCTAATCCCCGCAGCGCGCAAGCAGCATCAGGACAACGACACCGATGATCGTGCCGACGTAAGTCTTCATCGAGACTGTTTTGCCTTCCATGCTGTCAAGCACGTCCCCGGCGCTCTTCTTGACGCCGGCGAGCGGATCCGGCGACTCGGTGAACTGCGGCCCGCTTTGGGGCGACCCCTGGTCCTCCTGCGCGGCGGATTCCGACGCAGTCTCACCCGCGGCCGTCGATTCATTCTCTTTGCTATTGTCATCGCTCATCGTTTCGCTCCAACGTTGATCCGAAGATCGGCTGTCGCCGGTTAGTTTTCATTCTGGCACAGCCGCCGGTTTTTGCGAGTCAATCAGTCGTCGCGCCCGAATCTGTCGCCGAAGAAGTCGCCCTCGTTCCAGGTCGGCCTGTCGTCCTCCATCGCAATCCGGTAGCCGATCCTGGCGCCAGCGCGTGTGAAGCGCAGCGCCGTCTCCCAGACGATTGGCTGCGACAGGTCGTCCGACGGGTAGTGGTAGTGGGTGCCGAAGAATTCCTCCTGTACGGCCTGGCCGTCGACCGCCGGATCGATCGCGCCGATTCCCTCCGCGAGATAGATCGCCGGGTAGCCCTGGCGGACGAAGGAGTACTGGTCGCTGCGAATGAAATAGACTTCATCGGGGTAGGGGTCCGGCTCCATCTCGAAGCCTTCTTTCACCACTTCCTCCTGCGCCAGCGCCTCGAGCGATGAATGCTGGGCGCCGTAACCGACCACGGTTCGCATCGGGAACAGCATCATCGGCATGTCGATATTCACGTTCGCAACGATGGCGTCGGCCGGAACGGTCGGGTTCTGCGCAAAGTAGTCGGAGCCCAGCAAGCCGTGTTCCTCGGCCGTGACCGCGACGAAGAGGATCGACCGCCTCGGCGCCACGGGCAGCGAGCGGAGCGCCCGCGCGATCTCGATGGTGAAGGCGACACCGAGCGCATTGTCGTACATGCCGTTGTAGATGCCGTCACCGTTGACCGGTTCGCCGACGCCGAGGTGATCGAGATGCGTCGAGTAGACGACGTACTCGTCCTCGAGGTCCGGGTCGCTGCCGCGAAGCATGCCGACGACGTTCGAACTGCTTATCCGCTCATGCTCTGTGCTGCGCGAGATGGACACCTCGATGCCCAGCGGCGCCGATGCCGGGCGGGCATCAGCCGCGGCGTCTCTAGCTGCGTCGAAACTCAGCGGCGCATCGGCGAACAGCCGCTCCGCAGACGGCACATTGAACATGGCCGAGCCCAGGATCTCGGGGTGGAAGTCGGCAACCCGGTCGGCCTGGTCGATCCACGACAGGTCAGGCTGGGTGCCCAGGTTGCGGGTGTAGTCTTCCCAGGGCGAGCGTTCCTCTTCCAGCCGGCTCAGCAGGCCGATCTGGCCGATCGCGCCGCGCCGCACCATCTCCTCGGTCTTGGTCCTGCCTGAGGAGTAATGCGCCCGCTCTGTCGACGGGAAATCGGCGGGCGCGCCCCTGAAGATCGCGACGATCTTGCCCTCGACGTCAACGTCATCGTAGTCCGAGTAACCCAGTTCCGGCGCGTGCACGCCGAAACCCGCAAACACGACTTCGGCGCGGACTGCCGTCTCGGGGCGCAGCGGGTCGGCATAGACCAGCATGTCGTCCTTGTAAGCAAGGGCGGTGTCGCCATCAGGGCGATGAATGATGACGCTCGATCTGTCGGCGTCGAGCAGGCGCGTGATGAACGGAATCGGCTGCATCCAGCCGTCGGTGCCACCGGGTTCGAGGCCGATCTCGGCGAACCGGTCGGCGACATACTGCGCAGAATCGTCATAGCCTTGCGTACCGGTCATCCTGCCTTCGCGTTCGTCGGCGGCGAGGTAGGCGATCATTGCCTGGATGTTATCCTCGGAAATCAGCGCGAGCGCCTGGTTCAGCGCATCCTCCGGGCCGGCAACCGGTGCCGTTTCACCGGGATCCCGCCCGCAGGCTGCGATCAGTAATATCGTCGTGATTACGGCGCAGCGAAAAGTTCTACTCATGCGGGATGTCTCCTTGTTCGTCGTCGTCCGCTATTCCCGGGTCGCCAATGAGATCCGGGCGGTTGGGTTCCAGCAGGGGCTTGCCGGCCGGCATACGATAGTCGGTTTCGTCATGCTGTGTCGGCGCGGTTCGCGAGAAATACCCGAGAACAGCCGTGATGCCGAGCGTGATGGCGATCAGCAGGGCGACGATACGTTTCCGGATTGAATTGTTCACTGATTGTCCCGATATCCTCGGACTGGCGGGCGGGGCCAAAGAGCGATGATTGTAGGCCAAGGCTCTGCCGCAGTGGGCGTTTCCGGCCGCTTTGCGCGATTGCACATGTCCGGAAAATTGCCGTATAATCGCGCGCCAAAGTCGCGGTGGGGGTAGGACGCCGTGCAGCCAGCGTCTTCGCAGAAAAGACCCCGCTAAGGGGTTTTTTATTGTCAGCAGGATGATGCCGCGAAGAATACAAATGGGCTTTATGCCCATTTTTTGTTTTTAGAACAGTTAATTAGATAGCTTAGTTAAAGTAATTTAGTATGAACAGGGATGCGCTGATCAGCTTGCTGGAGCCGACTATCGAGCGGCTCGGCTATGAACTGACCGACCTCGAGCTGAAGCTCGGCGGGCGGGACGGCCTCGTGCGCGTGTTCATCGACAAGATGGGCGGCATCGATATCGAGGACTGCGAAGCCGTCAGCCGCCAGGTCAGTGCGATCCTCGATGTCGAGGATCCCCTGCCTGGCCACTACACGCTGGAGGTGTCGTCGCCGGGTCTTGACCGGGCACTGACCAAGCCGGCTCACTTTCAGCGTTTCATGGGTGAGGACGTGCGCGTCAAGTTGAGATTTCCGCTGGACGGGCGGCGTAATTTCAAGGGCGCGCTGAAATCAGCGAACGACGAGAACATCGAGGTCGAGGTCGACGGAGAGTCGCACAGCCTGCCGCTGGCGACGATCGAATCGGCCCGGCTGGTGCCGCATCTGTGAGCGCGGTCGCCGAACTGGAGTAAAAAGGTAATGAGCAAAGAGATTCTGATGGTTGTCGATGCCGTCTCTAATGAGAAGGGTGTCGAGAAAGAGATCATCTTCGAGGCCATCGAGGCAGCCCTGGCGTCCGCAACCCGGCGTCGTCATGGTGAGGACATCGACGTTCGCGTCGCGATCGATCGTGAGACCGGCGACTATGACACGTTTCGCCGCTGGCTGGTGTTCGAGGATGAGTCGACCGAGCTCGAGTTTCCGGATCGTGAACTGCGCATGATCGACGCCGTCGACGTGGACAAAAATGCGGAGCCGGGCGGCTTTGTCGAGGTCCCGATGGAGTCGGTGGAATTCGGCCGCATCGCGGCACAGACCGCCAAGCAGGTCATCGTCCAGAAGGTACGCGAGGCCGAGCGTGAGCAGGTCGTCGAGGAATTCGAAGGCCGTGAGGGCGAAATGCTGTCCGGGCTGGTCAAGCGCGTTGATCGAAACGGCGTATATATCGATCTCGGCGGCAATGCCGAGGGCTTCGTTCCGCGCGACCAGATGGTGCCGCGGGAGCCGGTGCGCCCGCAGGACCGCATGAAGGCGCTGCTGACAGAGGTTCGCTCCGAGCCCCGTGGCCCGCAGCTGTTCATGACCCGCACGTCTCCGGAGTTTCTCGTCGAACTGTTCAAGATCGAGGTGCCGGAAGTCGGCCAGGGCCTGATCGATATCCTCGGTGCGGCGCGTGATCCCGGGCTGCGCGCGAAGATCGCCGTGAAAAGCAACGACAACCGGATCGATCCGGTTGGCGCCTGCGTCGGCATGCGGGGTTCGCGCGTCCAGGCGGTCTCCAACGAGCTTGCCGGAGAGCGCGTGGACATCATCCTCTGGGACGAGAATCCTGCCCAGTTCGTTGTCAATGCGATGTCGCCGGCCGAGGTCGTGTCGATCGTCGTTGACGAGGATGCCCACAGCATGGATATCGCCGTCGACGAAGACAAACTGTCGCAGGCGATCGGTCGGGGCGGCCAGAATATCCGGCTCGCCAGCGAGCTGTCCGGCTGGGAACTGAACGTCATGACCGAGACGGACGCCGAGCAGAAGAGCGAAGCGGAGATGCGCGAGCTGATCGAGATGTTCTCCAAGCAGCTCGACGTCGACGAAGAGGTCGCGTTGATCCTCGTGCAGGAGGGCTTCTCGACGATCGAGGAGGTCGCCTACGTGCCGGCTGCGGAGCTGATCGAAATTGAGGAGTTCGACGAGGATATCGTCGACGAATTGCGCAACCGGGCGCGCGACGTGCTGCTGACGCAGGCGATCGTGCAGGAAGAGAAGATCGACGAAGCCGAACCGGCCGAGGATCTGCTGAGTCTCGAAGGCATGGACAAGGGCCTCGCGTTCAAACTCGCCAGCGAGGGTGTCGTGACCCGCGAAGATCTTGCCGAACTCGCGACCGACGATCTGCTCGAAATCAACGAGATGGACGAAGAGGAAGCGGCTGCGCTGATCATGAAAGCGCGCGCTCACTGGTTCGAGACAGACCAGCCTGACCAGGCTGAGGCGGCCGAACAGGCAGAGCAGGCGTAAACCAGGAATTACGGAGATCAGGTATGGCTGATGTCACCGTCGCACAATTTGCAGAGGTACTCAAAGTGCCGGTCGAGAAGCTGCTGTCGCAGCTCGATGACGCCGGCATCAAGGTTACCGGCGCTGAAGACACGATCAGCGAGGACGCGAAACTCGAACTCCTGACGCACCTGCGCCGCAGCCACGGACAGGACGATTCGACGTCGCCCGGCGCACCCCGCAAGATCACCCTGCGCCGCAAGTCGCAGTCCGAGCTACGCTTGTCGGGCGCCCAGGGACGTTCGCGTACCGTCAACGTGGAGGTCCGCCGGAAACGCACCTACATCAAACGCGACGTGCTGGAAGAGGAGGCGCAGAAGAAGCAGGAGGCGCTCGATCGCCAGCGCCAGGAAGAGCAGCAGAAAGTCGAGGCCGAGAAGCGCGAACAGGAGCGCCTGAAGGCCGAGAAGGAGCAAGCGGTTCGCGCGGCCGAAGAGGCCGAGCGCCTCGAACTGGAGGCCAAGAAACAGGCCGAAGAGGATGCGCGCAAAGCAGCCGAGGTAGCGGCACAGGCCGCGGCCGAGGAGAGGGCGCGCGTCGAGAAGGCCGAGCAGGATGCCCGCGATCGCCGCACCAAGGACAAGGATAAAAAGAAAGGCAAGCAGCCGGAGACGAAATACGGTCGCAAGGAATTGCACGTAGCGGGAGACAAGAGCGGCCGGCGCCGGGTCAAGCGCCCGATTCGCCGTCGACCCGTCTCGATCAGCGGCGATGGACAACATGGTTTCGAAAAGCCCACGGCACCGGTCGTCCGCGACGTGGAGATACCGGAGAGCATTGCGGTTTCGGAACTCGCCCAGAAGATGGCGGTGAAAGGCAACGAGGTCGTCAAGGTCCTGTTCAACATGGGCGCGATGGTCACGATCAACCAGGTCATCGATCAGGATACGGCGACGCTCGTGGTCGAGGAAATGGGCCACAATGCCAAGCCCGTCTCGGACGCGGCGCTCGACGAGGCGCTGCTGGAAGACGAGAAGCTCGCGGGTGATGAGGTGCCGCGGGCGCCGGTCGTGACGATCATGGGGCACGTCGATCACGGCAAGACCTCGCTGCTCGATTACATCCGCCGCACCAAGGTGGCGGCCGGCGAGGCCGGCGGTATCACCCAGCATATCGGCGCTTACGCCGTAGAGACCAATAAAGGCAGCGTGACGTTCCTCGATACGCCGGGCCACGCGGCGTTCACGCAGATGCGCGCGCGCGGCGCCCAGGTGACCGACATCGTCATCCTCGTGGTCGCCGCGGACGACGGCGTCATGCCCCAGACGATCGAGGCCATCGAGCATTCGAAGGCGGCCGGGGTGCCGATCGTGGTCGCGATCAACAAGATCGACAAGGAAAATGCCGACCCGGAGCGCGTGAAGAACGAATTGTCGGCGCAGGAAATCATCCCCGAGGACTGGGGCGGCGAGAACCTGTTCGTCAACGTTTCGGCGCAGACCGGCGAGGGCATCGACGGGCTGCTCGACGCGATCCTGCTGCAGGCGGAGGTCATGGACCTCAAGGCCGTGGCCGATGGCCCGGCGCAGGGAATCGTCATCGAGTCGAGTCTCGAGAAGGGCCGCGGCGCGGTAGCGACCGTGCTCGTCCAGGCGGGCACGCTCAAGCAGGGCGACATGATTATTGCCGGCGAAGAGTATGGTCGTGTCCGCAACATGTTTGATGAAACGCATACCAAGATCAAGGAAGCCGGTCCGTCGACGCCCGCCGTCGTGCTCGGCTTGTCGAAGACGCCGAGCGCCGGCGACGATTTTCTGGTCGTCAAGAACGAACGCAAGGCGCGCGAAGTGGCCGAGTTCCGTCAATCCAAGACCCGTGAATCCAAGCTGGCGCAGCAGCAGGCCTCGAAGCTCGAGGACATGTTCAGCCAGATGACCGAGGGCGAGGGCAAGGTCGTGCCTATCCTGATCAAGTCCGACGTGCACGGCAGCACCGAGGCGCTCCGCGACGCGTTGACCAAGCTGTCGAACGACGAGGTCAAGGTGAAGGTGATCAGTTCCGGCGTGGGCGGCATCACGGAGTCCGACGCAACGCTGGCTGCCGCGTCGAAAGCCGTGATCATCGGCTTTAACGTCCGCGCCGATGCGACGGCCCGGGCGGCGATCAAGGAATCCGGTGTCGATGTGCGCTACTACAGCATCATCTACGAAGCCATCGACGATGTAAAAGCGGCCATCAGCGGACTGCTGACGCCGGAGATCCGCGAGAGCATCGTCGGTCTCGCCGAGGTCAAGGAGGTCTTTTCTTCGCCGAAGCTCGGCGACATTGCCGGCTGCATCGTCACGGAAGGCTACGTCAGGCGTTCGAACCCGATCCGCGTGCTCCGCGACAACGTCGTGATCTACGAGGGCGAACTCGAGTCGCTGCGGCGATTCAAGGACGACGTCAACGAGGTGCGCTCAGGGACCGAATGCGGTATCGGCGTCAAGAATTACAACGACGTCAAGGTCGGTGACCAGATCGAGTGCTACGAGCGCGTCGAAGTCGCCCGTACCATCGATTGATTGCCGCGGTCAGGGCTCCGGCTCTGACCCATTGTTGCCCGCTTATGCCGAGAGAATTCTCCAGACATCAGAGATTGGGGTCGCAGATGCTGCGAAGCCTCAGCGAATTGCTGCGTTTCGAGACCAAGGACCCGGCGCTGGCCGATATCTCGCTGACCGCTGTTGACCTCTCCCGTGACCTGAGCGTCGCGCGCGTCTACTTCAGCATGCTCGACCCGGATGACGATCCGCAACCGGCTCTTGACGGCTTGCAGCGGGCGTCCGGTTTCCTGCGCAGCAAACTTGGCAAGGCGCTCATGGTCCGGCACGTGCCCGAACTGCGATTCCAGCATGACGACAGCATCGCGCACGGCGCCGAGATCACGCGCCTGATCGACGACGCGACCGGCGCCAAACAGGAGAGCTGAATGAGCAGCCGTTCCGCAGGGGCCGGCCGGCGCAAGCCTGTCGCGGTCAACGGCCTGTTGCTGCTGAACAAGCCGGCAGGGATGACCTCGAACCAGGCGCTGCAGCGAGTGAAACGCTTGCTGAATGCCAGCAAGGCCGGCCACACGGGTAGCCTGGATCCCGCGGCGACCGGCATGTTGCCGCTGTGCTTCGGCGAGGCCACCAAGGTCTCGGCTTATCTCCTCGATGCGGACAAGACCTATCGGGTGACGGCGCGCCTGGGCGCAAGGACCGACACGGGCGACGCTGACGGCGCCGTTACCGAGACGGCGACCGTGCCGCCGCTCGATGCCGACAAGTGGTCTGCAATCCTTGCAGGATTCCTGGGCGAGATCGAGCAGGTCCCGCCGATGTATTCGGCGCTCAAGCAGGGCGGGAAGCGTCTGTACGAGCTGGCCCGTAAAGGCGTAACGGTGGAGCGGCCGGCGAGACCGGTGACCATTCACGCGATCGAGCTGCTCGAAGCCAGGGGCGACCGGCTGGTGTTCCGGGTGCGCTGCTCGAAAGGCACCTATGTGCGCACGCTCGTCGAGGATATCGCCGCTGCTGCCGGCACCGTCGCCCACACAGCCAGGCTGCACCGGGAAACGGTCGGCGCTTTCGAGCCCGGGGCTATGGTCGATTTGAAGACGCTCGAAAAAGCGGCCGAGGAAGATCCTGAGGGCCTGAGGGAGCGGCTGATGCCCGCCGACGCAGCGCTCGGCGACTGGCCTTCCTGCGGGGTCGGCGAGGTCGACGAGGCGCGCTTTTGTGCTGGTCAGGCGGTCCGCTGTGACGTCGATGGGAAAGGCCTGACCCTTGTCTACGGGCCCGGCAAACGGTTCCTGGGCATCGGTGAACTCGGCGAGGACGGGAGCGTTGCGCCGAAGCGGATTTTCCTGTCCGGCGACTAGCCGGTCCGAATATTCGAGGCCAGGACTGACGGGAAAAAAACCCTGATTTTTTGGTGTTTTAGGCTGTTAATGGGCCAGATTCGCCGCTAGAATACGCGGCTCAAAATCAAGGGCCAAAAGATACAGAGAACGATTGGAGTTTCTTAGGTATGTCACTGACCAGTGAAAACAAAAGCAAGATCGTCGCGGACTATGCCCGCGGCGACAACGACACCGGGTCGCCTGAAGTCCAGGTTGCCCTGCTGTCGGCACGAATTTCAGAGCTGACCGAACATTTCGGTGAGCACAAGAAAGATCACCACTCCCGGCAAGGTCTGCTGAAGATGGTCAACAAGCGGCGCAAGCTCCTGGACTATCTGAAGGACAAGGACCAGGACCGGTATCGCGAGCTGATCAAGCGGCTCGGTCTGCGCCGCTAAGCCATCATTCGGCGCCTCAAGGCATGAGTTGATCCAGTTGTCGGCCCCATAAGGGACCAGACGATCGCTCGTGCCATTTCTACGTTCATTTCGAGAAACACAGTGAAATCAATTACAAAATCGTTCCAGTACGGGGAACACCAGGTAACTATTGAAACCGGCGCCATCGCGCGCCAGGCGGACGGCGCGGTGCTGGTCGACATGGCCGAAACCACCGTGCTCGTCACCGCCGTCGGCCGCAAGTCGGCCGACCCGGGGCGGGACTTCTTCCCGCTGACCGTCAACTACCAGGAGAAGACCTACGCCGCGGGCAAGATCCCGGGCGGCTTCTTCAAGCGCGAAGGCCGGCCCAGCGAAAAGGAGACGCTGACCTCCCGCCTGATCGACCGGCCGATCCGGCCGCTCTTCCCGAAGGGCTTCAAGAACGAAGTGCAGGTGATTGCGACCGTGGTTTCCCTGAACCCGGACGTCGATCCCGACATCCCTGCGCTGATTGGCGCCTCTGCCGCACTGGCGATATCAGGGATGCCCTTCGCTGGACCGATCGGCGCTGCCAAGGTCGGCTACGTGAACGGTAACTACGTCCTGAACCCGGGCATCGCGCAGCTCGCCGACTCCCATCTCGACCTCGTCGTGGCCGGCACCAAAGATGCGGTGCTCATGGTCGAATCCGAGGCCGACATGCTCTCCGAGGAGGTCATGCTCGGCGCAGTCATGTTCGGCCACGAGGCCATGCAGACTGCGATCGACACGATCAACGAACTGGCGGCAGAAGTCGGCAAGCCGGCATGGGACTGGGCAGCGCCGGCTGAGGACGAGGAACTCGCTGCAGGCGTCGCGGCAGCGGCGGAGAGCGGCTTGTCCGACGCCTACCGGATTTCCGACAAGGTCGATCGCCAGGCCGCGGTCGGCGACGCCAAGGCGTCCGCTGTCGAATCGCTGGCCGGCGACGAAGGCGCGAAGTGGAGTCCTGAAGAGGTCTACGGCGCTTTGTCGAAACTCGAGAAGAACATCGTCCGCAGCCGTGTAATCGCCGGCGAACCGCGTATCGACGGCCGTGACACGAAGACCGTCCGGCCGATCGACGTCAAGGTCGGCGTCCTGCCGCGAGCGCATGGCTCGGCCGTTTTCACCCGCGGCGAGACGCAGGCGATTGTCGTCACGACGCTCGGTACCGGGCGCGACGCGCAGATCATCGACGCGATCGAAGGCGAACGCAAAGAGCCGTTCATGCTGCATTACAAC
>JABAOE010013190.1_pt1 | contig 11677 bp, 8 predicted proteins | sample 7062141 | NCBI WGS metagenome assembly JABAOE01 (sample SAMN14538627, study PRJNA623070) | marine sediment metagenome | biome: marine biome [ENVO:00000428]; feature: marine pelagic biome [ENVO:01000023]; material: deep marine sediment [ENVO:00002113] | place: India: Gulf of Khambhat ...
TTCCTCGCCACTGTCCATCTCGTGCTGGCTGTGGTCCATTTCGGCGGGTTCTTCGTCGCCGCCGGCCTGGTGTTGGCTGTGGTCCATCTCCGGCTCCCCGCTCATACGTACCAGGGCACTCTCGATGTTCGACTCGGAGTCGATCAGGAACTGGCTCGACGTGACGACCGTTTCGCCGACGTTCAGGCCGCTTCGGATCGCGACGCGATCGCCGGACTCGATGCCGAGCTTCACGGGCCTCGACTCGAAACGGCCGTCACCGAGATCGACCACGACCCGGTCGAGCGTGCCGCCGCGGATTACGGCCTCGCGCGGGACATGAACTACCGGGCCCATCTCTTCGCCGAGGATCGTGACGCGCGCAAACATATTCGGACGCAGCATTTCATCCTCGTTGTCGAAGCGGATGCGTACAGTCAGGGTGCGCGTCTTCGGATCGAGTTCCGGGTACACGTAGTCGACCGTGCCGTGCCACATCTTCCCGGGGAGGTAATCCAGTTCCACCATTGCCATCTGGCCCGGCCGGACCCAGGCGGCCTGGCGTTCGAACACCTCTGCAAGTACCCAGACCTTGTCGAGTTCGGCGATCGACATGACCTCGTTGGCCGGCGTGATGAAGATACCCTCGCGGACACCCAGGTGGGCTATGACACCGTCCGCCTCGGCGTAAACCCGAATGCGCTGTCGAACCGTGCGTTCCTTCTCGAGCCGCGCAATCTCGCTGTCCGTGACGCCAAGGGCCGTTAGCCGTTCCCGCGACGCCTGCTTGAGCACCGTGTTGTTACTGCGCAGCGCCGCGAGGAATTCCTGTTGCGCATTGACCAATGTCGGTGAGTACAGCTCGAACAGCAGCTGTCCTTTTTCGACGGGGTCCCCGGTCGCCGTCGTTGCGAGCTTTTCGATCCAGCCGTCGACCCGCGTATGCACGTGGTGCAGCGTATCTTCGTCGAACTGGACGTAGCCGACGGTATCGATCTGCCGCGACAGCGTGCCACGCTCGGCATGCGCGGTGCGCACACCCAGGTTGTTGACTATCGTCGGGTCGATCTTGACCACGCCGGGCCGACTGTCGACTTCGTCGGCGTAAACCGGTACGAGGTCCATGCCCATCGGCGATTTGCCCGGCTCGTCGCGCCGGTAGTTCGGGTCCATCGGTGCCACCCAGTAAAGGATCTCGGATTCACCGCCGCCGGCCGATGCCGCCGTGCTGCCGTTGTCTCCGGGAGCGAAGACGCGTCCTGCGAGGAAGCCAGCGATTACGGCCAACAGCAGGAAAATGATCCAGACTATCTTGTTGTTCATCGGGGAATTCCTCCGAGGTTCGCGAGAACGGCGAAAGCCTGTTCACGCTCGACGTTCAGTCGTACGTAGTCAATCCGGGTGTTCAGGTCATCGATGTAGCCGCGCATGACGTCGGCGAAATCGCTTCGATCATTCTGGTAGGCGAGCAATGCCGCCTGAGCGTGATCCTTTGCCTGCACCAGGATTCTGTCTTCGTAAAGTGCGAGCCGGCGCGACAGTTCCTGCCAGCGCGCGTATTCCGCAGCCAGCTCGCTTTCGAGCGAGCGCTGCAGGCGCTCCTTGTCGGCAACTGCGGCGCTACGATCGTGAAGAGCCGCGGTGAGCGTACTGTCGACGGACTTCTTGCGGAAAAACGGCAGATCGACGGTCACACCGACGGTGACGAAATCGGACCGCGGGTCACCGTTCGGCAATGAACCGTTTCGATAGGAATAGCCGACGTCCAGCGACCAGCCAGGTTTATCGCGCTGCTCGGCAAGTTCCACGTTGGTCTCCTGGGCGGCAATGCGGGCATCCGCGGCCTGCAGCAACGGGTGTGCCTGCAGCGATACGAGCAGGTCTTCGAGCGGCGGCGCGCCGTCCCATTCCGGGAGCTTGTCGGCTATGCGACGTTCTGCGTCGCCGCCGATCCACTCCCGGAGCTGTGCCCGGGCGCGACGCTGTTGCCGCTCGATATCGATCAGGCGGTCGTCGAGCCGGCTCAGCTCCAGTTCGGCTCGCAGCACGTCTTGCTGGTTGCGGCGGCCGACGGCATAGAGCGAGCGCGTGATCGTTGCGAGATCGTCGAAAAACGGCCGCGATTCATGAACGAGTTCGTGCGCTTTGGTCCAGTAATACAGGTCCAGCCACGCAATGCGCGTCGCCGCCAGGACCTTGTCGCCGCGCGCATCGGCTTCCTGCAACTGTGCTTCGGCGAGCCGGCTGAACCTGCTGCTGCTCAGTGAACGGGTGTCGCCGCGGGGAAACGCCTGCCGGTACACTGCGCCGGCGTTCGTCATGCCCTCGGTCGTAAATCCGCCCGATTCGATCGGGTAGTTGTTGAGACCGAGGCGCAGCATGGGGTCGGGAAGCTCGCCGGAAACCACAGCCTGCTCCTCGAGCGATGCCGCACGCGCGCGCAATGCCTGCTGGCCGGGTTCGGCAGCGAGCGCAAGGTCTTCCGCCTCTGCGATCGTCAGCGGAATTTCGTGCTGCGCGAGCGCAGGCGAGAACGGCAAGGCCAGCATCGCGAAGACAGCGACGCGGCGGTACAAGGTGTCGGGTCGAATCCCGAATTGAAACAACATCAGACAAACTCCTGCGGTGAAAACCGAAACGAAAACGGTCTACAACGGGGAGCTGTCTAATCCAGGAATACGCAGTTCAGCAGGTGAAGCGGTGGGAATACCGGGTGCGGGTCGGGTGGGTGGGCCGTTGCCGTCACCACTGCGGCGATATCGACAGGTACGTCCAGGATCGCGGGCGGCGCCATCGAAACGGGCTCCGCCTTGTCCTTGAGCTTGGGCTGCGCGCAGCGCCCTTCGCTGGTGAAGGTCCCGCGATCGTCACAGTCCGAGGCCGGGGCGTCGCAGCCCTTGCCGGCCGTCATCTCATGGTGACCGTGGTGGGCGGCCATTTCGACGGCCTGCTCGGTCGGGCAATGCGGGCAATCATGCTCTGCGCCGAAGGCGAGCGCGCACGGTGCGACCACGAGATTCAGCCAGAAAACGCCGAGCACGGCGAGCAGCCGGCCGGTTGCCGTCCGCCTTCTTTCGCTATGTCCGGTCGCCGTGTTCAAGCTGCTTACCTGCAGAAATCGTTCAATTGTTGCCCGCGCGAAGCTACTTGATAGATGCTTTGGCCCTGAATTTCAAGGAATTTGCTTCAGTTTCAGACCATGAATATATGCTATTAGTTCGCTGCGGCATGTACGGGAAACACGAAATGCGCGACGCTACTGCGAAATGACGCCAAACAGTGAAATCCGGCTGGAGCACCTCAGTAAATCGTTTACCGAGGGACGACGCCGGCACTGCGTGCTGGACGACGTCAGCGCCGGGTTTCAACGCGGCGAAACGGTAGCGATTCGCGGTCGCAGCGGTTCGGGTAAATCGACATTGCTGAACCTCGTCGGCGGCATCGACACTCCGGACGCCGGTCGCATCATCGTTGCCGGCATCGACCTGACCGGGCTGACCGAGCGGGACCGGACGCTGTTTCGGCGGGAGCATATCGGCTTCGTGTACCAGGCATTCAATCTCGTACCGACGCTCAGTGTCGCCGACAATATCCGTCTCGTACTGGAGCTCAACGACGTGCCGCCGCGCGATTCACGACAACGCATCGAAGCGCTTCTCGAAGCGGTTGGTCTCGCCGATCGGGCGGCGAGTTATCCCGATGTGCTATCGGGCGGGGAACAGCAGCGCGTCGCGATCGCGCGCGCGCTTTGCCACGATCCAGCGGTCGTCATCGCCGATGAACCGACCGGCAACCTCGACGACAGCACGGCCGAAGTCGTGCTCGAACTGCTGGATCGACTGGTTCGTGAACGCGGCGGCACGATGCTGATCGCGACACACAGCGCAATGGTTGCCGCGGTCTGCGACAGGGAGGTCGAAATTCACGGCGGCAAACTGGAGTCGCGGAAAAGCGATATCGAGAAGTAATGATTCCGGCCACGCTTCGCGCCAATTTCAGCTATCTGCACCGGCATCCCCTGCAGCTTGCCCTCGCGCTTCTCGGCATCGGCATCGGCGTCGCCGTCATCGTTGCCGTTGACCTCGCTAACGCGAGCGCTCGCAAGGCCTTTCTTATGTCGATGGATGCCGTGACCGGCGAGGCAACGCACCAGGTCATCGGCGGTCCGCGCGGAATCGACGAGTTGGTGTATGTTCACCTGCGCGCGAAAGAGGGCATCCGCACGATTGCCCCGATTGTCGAAGGCACGGTGAGCGTGAACGAAGCGTCGTTTACGCTGCTGGGCGTCGATCTGTTTGCCGAACAGGAAATGCGGGCATTCACCGGCGAGGCACGCACCGCGGATGGCGACGATGCAGCCGGCGAGTCCCTTTTTCGCAGCCTGTTGACGCGGCCCGGGGCCGTGACGATGTCACAGGCGAGTGCGGACGAGTTTGGCCTGCAGGTCGGGCAGGACTTCGAACTGCGCGCCAACGGACGCTCGTACAGCGCCACGCTGATCGGCACGTTCGGCGCTGAGGGCGCTTCCGGCCTGCAGAATCTGCTCGTAACGGATATCGCATCCGCGCAGGTATGGCTCGACAGCATCGGGCGGCTGACGCGCATCGATGCACGAATCGCCAACGGCGATGACGCCGCACTCGCGAGGCTCGAAGCCGCGTTGCCGGACGGCCTTCGTGTCCTGAATGCGGCGGGGCGCACTCGAACGACGGCCGAGATGAGTGCCGCATTCATGACCAACCTTGCTGCGATGAGCCTGCTTGCGCTGCTCGTCGGCCTCTTTCTTATCTACAACAGCGTCAGTTTCTCTGTGCTGCAGCGCCGGGCGCTGATCGGCAATCTTCGTGCCCTTGGTGTGACGCGCGGCCGCATGCTGTCGCTGATACTCATCGAGGCCGCGGTAATCGGATCCTTCGCCTCGGTTCTGGGCATCGCCACCGGGATTCTGCTCGGCGACCGGCTGTTGATGCTTGTTTCCCAGTCCATCAACGATCTTTATTTCCGGCTCAATGTTACCGATGTCATGGTCGGTCCATTTTCGATCGCCAAGGGACTCGCGGCCGGCGTCGGGGCGTCGCTCGCGGCCGCGGCGGTTCCGGCGATCGAGGCGATGTCCTATCCGCCGAGGCTCGCGATGACGCGCTCGTCGCTGGAGAGACGCACCGGCCGGCTTCTGCCGCAGGTTGCTGTGTCGGGTCTGCTTACGATGCTTGCCGCCGTGGCGGTGCTGCTCCTCTCAGGTCGAAATCTCGTTGCGGGGCTGCTCGCAGTTTTCCTGCTGATTTTCGGCTTCGCGCTCTGCGTGCCGTTCGCGGTCAAAGCGGCGACGGTGATGCTTGCGCCGCTGGCATCACGGATTGGCGGCATGCTGGCGCGCATGGCGGTGTCCGGGATCGGCGAAAGCCTGAGCCGCACCGGGGTCGCGATCGTCGCGCTGGCAGTGGCGGTGTCCGCCACGATCGGTGTAAGCGTCATGGTGGACAGCTTCCGCGGATCCGTCGATGAGTGGCTGCGGCAGACTCTGCAGGCTGACGTCTACGCCGGGGTGCAGCGGGGATCTCTGGACCCGGGACTGCTCGACGACATCGCTGAACTCGACGGCATCGCGTCTTTCAGCACCAGCCGACGCGTGCAGCTGGAAGACGCCGGCGGCCGCACGCAGCTGATCGCCATAAGGATGGCGCCTGGCAGCTATGCCGGCACCGAGATCATCGATGCAGACCCCCTCGAGGTGTGGCCACGGTGGGAGCGCGAGGACGTCGTGCTCGTATCCGAGCCGTACGCCTATCAGCACGAGGTTTCGCGCGGTGATGTCGTGCAGCTGCCGACGGACCATGGGCAGAGGTCCTTCGAGGTCGCCGCGACCTACCAGAGCTATGACATCAATGCGAGCGCGATGCTCATGAGCCGCAACGTCTACGACCGGCACTTCGACGACGACGGGGTGGACTCCATCGGCCTGTACCTGTCCGGTGAGACCGATCCCGAAGCGGTCATTGCACGCATCGGCGAGATCAGCGAGGGCAGGCAGGAGATCCGCTTCAACTCGAACGCCCGCATCCGGGAGCTGTCGCTCGAGATCTTCGATCGCACGTTCATCATCACCGACGTCCTGTACTGGCTCGCGATCGGTGTCGCCTTCATCGGCATCCTCGGCGCCATGCTCGCCCTGCAGCTCGAACGCGGCCGCGAACTCGCGGTACTGCGCGCCCTCGGCATGACGCCATCGCAGCTTGGCGGACTGATTACGACGCAGACCGCCGCAATCGGGCTCTTCAGCGGCATCGCGGCGGTGCCACTCGGGATCATGATGGCGTACGTGCTGATCGAGGTCATCAACCGCCGCGCGTTCGGGTGGCAGATCGACATGTCGGTCGCCCCGGATATCCTGCTGTCGGCCATTGCTTTCGCCATCGTGGCGGCGCTCTTGGCCGGCATCTATCCTGCCTTCCGTGCCGGCCGGAGCCAGCCGGCCGCTGCGATGCGCGAGGAGTAGATGGCCGGTATGCGCGCACACGGTTTCGCTTGTCTTGTGGCCCTGCTGTTGCCGATTACCGCATGGGGTGAAGAGACCTCGGCGCCGCAGTCGCGGTTGTCCGAATTATTGAGGAGCGACGCCGACGCCGGTTTCGCGAAAGCCATCGAACCGCGCGCGTTCGTATTTCCCGCGGACCACGGGCCGCATCCTGAATTTCGCAACGAATGGTGGTACGTCACCGGCAATCTCGACGGCGAGGATGGCAGGCGCTTCGGCTTCGAACTCACGATCTTTCGCTTCGCGCTGACGCCGAGTCTCCCGCCCGCGGAATCGAGCTGGCGCAGCAACCAGGTCTACATCGCGCACTTCGCCGTGACCGATGCCGGCCGCGAGCGCTTCTATGCGGCAGAGCGTTACTCGCGGGGCGCGCTCGGGCTTGCGGGCGCGAGCGCTGATCCCTTGCGGGTCTGGATCGACGATTGGGAGATAGGCGCAGTGGAAGACGGGCAGCCGGAACGGTGGCGGCTGCGGGCGTCCGATCCGGAGTTCGCGCTCGAGGTCGCGCTGACCGCCGCGAAGCCGCCCGCGCTGAACGGTGAGGCCGGGCTTTCGCAGAAATCGGCCGAGCCCGGCAACGCGTCTTATTACTACTCGATCACCCGGTGGCTAACGGAGGGTTCGCTGCGGCTGGGTGACGACGAGTTCCGCGTGTCAGGGCTGTCCTGGCTCGATCGCGAGTGGAGCAGCAGCGCGCTCGCCGCGGATCAGCTCGGCTGGGACTGGTTCGCGCTGCAGCTGTCCGACGGCAGCGAGCTGATGTTCTACAAGCTGCGCAAGCTCGACGGCAGCCAGGACGAGCACAGCGCCGGTACATGGATCGATGCCGACGGTAGGTACCGGCATATCGATCGCGAACAAATCGACATCGCGGTCACCGACACCTGGGACAGTCCCGCGGGTGGGCGGTATCCCTCAGCCTGGACGCTACGATTTCCGGAGCAGGGATTGTCGCTCGACATCCGACCGGTCATGGCGGAACAGGAGCTCTTTACGACGGTGCGCTACTGGGAGGGTGCCGTCGACGCGCAAGGCGAGCGGCACGGATCGCCCATCGAGGGCCGCGGCTACGTCGAACTCACCGGTTACGCGGAGTAGTTCGTCAGTTCGATTCCGCCAGGCTGGCCGCCAGCGCTTCCCAGCTCGTTACCGGCAATTCGCAGTGCGTGCCGAGGCATCGGTAGGCGACGGTATCGCCGTCCACCGCGGCCCGGTCGGCGAGTGCGCCCGGCAGCGCGCCTTCGTCGCGCCCGATCGCGAACACCAGGCGGCGCGGCGCGTAGAGCTTCGCTGCCGCATCGCGCCAGCGGCCAATCTCGTCCTCGTCCCCACGGATAATCACGATCTCGGGGTGCGCCAGGTACTCTTCCAGCGCAGTCAGCAGCGAGACGTGACCATGCGGATATTCGTCCATGGCACGCCAGGCGGCTCGCAAGGTGCGCCCGGCAGCATCGAGATAACGGGTTTCCCCGAGCAGGAAGCCGAGTCGCTGCAGCGCGAATGCGGCGATACCGTTGCCCGACGGCACGGATTCGTCCGCCAGCGGCTTCGGCCGGTGAATGAGTTTTTCGTGGTCGTTGGCCGTGAAGAAGAAGCCGCCATCGTCGGCGTCCTCGAAGTGTTCCAGCAGCGTATCGGCCAGGGTCACGGCGAACTGCAGGTGTTCACCCGACCACTGCGCCTGCAGTAATTCGAGCAGCGCGTCGAGCAGGAAGGCATGATCGTCCAGGTAGGCCGGAAAGCGCGCTTCGCCGTCCTTGTAGCTCGCGAGCAGGCGGCCGTCGATGAACAGGGTCGAGCGAATGAACTCGATGGCCTGCGCGGCTGCCTCGGCCAGATCCTCGCGCTCCAGCGCGCGGCCCGCGATCGCGAGACCGCGAATCGCGAGCGCGTTCCAGGCGGTCAGCTGCTTCTCGTCACGATCCGGGGCAACCCGCCCGGCGCGCGCCTGGAACAACGCCTGCCTGCCGCGCTCGATCGCTGCCAGCGCGTCGCTCTCTGCGAGACCCGCATTCGCGGCGGCTTCCTCGATCGAACGGTGCACCGTGAGGTGCCAGCGCCCCTCGAAGTTGGCGGGTTCATCGAGACCGAATCGGCCTGCAAACACCGCGTAGTCGCCTTCGTCCAGGAGTTCGCGAACCTCGTCGGGCGTCCACAGGTAGAAGAGACCTTCCTCGCCCTCCGAATCGGCATCCCGGGTTGCATAGAAACCGCCCTGCGGCGACTGCATGTCAGCCAGCATCCAGTCCGCCGTGGCGCTCGCGACGGTAGCGAAATACTCGTCACCGGTCGCGAGGTGTGCCTGGGCGTACAGCGCCAGCAGCGGACCGTTGTCGTACAGCATCTTTTCGAAATGGGGGATCTGCCAGTAGCGGTCGACCGAATACCGGCAGAATCCTCCGCCGACGTGGTCGAACAGTCCGCCGTCCGCCATGCGCGTCAGCGTCAGGGTTGCCATGTACAGCGCATCGAGATCGGGATCGTCGCCGCTGGCCGAACTGCGCCACTGCCGGAGAAGCCGATCGATCGTCGTCGGGTGCGGGAACTTGGGCGCGCTGCCGAAGCCACCGTAGTCGCGGTCGAACGTGCGGCCGAGAGCGTCTCTCAACTTGCCGAGCGGTTCGGCCTTTAGCTCGAGGTCTTCGCCTGCGGCGGGCGGCTCGAGCTGGCCGAGCACTTCGGTGAGCCTGGCTCCCTGGCGCCTGACCTCTTCACGCTGTTCCCTGAAATACGTCGCGACGCTTTTGAGGAGATCGCGGAAGGCGGGCATGCCGTAACGCGCTTCATTGGGAAAATAGGTGCCGCCGAAGAACGGCCGCCGGTCGTCGGGATTGATGAACATGGTCAGCGGCCAGCCGCCGGTCCGCTGCGTGAGCAGCTGCTGGGCCGTCTGGTAGATCTTGTCGACGTCGGGACGCTCCTCGCGGTCGACCTTGACGTTCACGAACAGCTCGTTCATGAGCTCGGCCGTGGCCTCGTCTTCGAACGACTCGTGGGCCATCACGTGACACCAGTGGCAGGCCGAGTAGCCGACCGACAGCAGCACCGGCTTGTCTTGCTCCCGCGCGACGGCGAACGCCTCGTCGCCCCACGGGTACCAGTCGACCGGGTTGTCGGCGTGCTGCAGCAGGTACGGGCTGGTTTCGTTTGCGAGACGGTTCGGCATGTCGGCGCATCGTGGACGGCAGGCCACTATAGCGCATCGCCGAGAATTGTTAGACTAGCGCCAACCAGGTCCACCCCCGAGCCGCAACGCATGCTGACGTACCCTGAGATCGATCCGGTCATCATCTCGATCTTCGGTCTCAAGATTCGCTGGTACGGCATGATGTACGTCCTCGGCTTCCTCGCGGGTTGGTGGCTGGCGCGGCGCCGCAGCCGCCAGCCGTGGTCGACCATAAGCCCGCAACAGGTCGACGATCTCGTGTTCTACGTGATGCTCGGCGTCATTGCCGGCGGCCGTCTCGGTTACATCCTGTTCTACGGCTGGGCCAACATGGCCGAAGACCCGTTCTACATCGTCAAGATCTGGCAGGGCGGCATGTCGTTCCACGGCGGGCTCGCCGGCGTCTTGATCGCGATGTGGCTCTATGGCCGCAAGCTCGGCAACACGATGTGGCAGATGACCGATTTCGTGGCGCCGCTGGTGCCGCTCGGGCTCGGCTTCGGGCGCATCGGGAATTTCATCAACGGCGAACTCTGGGGCAAGCCGACGGACGTGCCGTGGGCGTTCAATGTTCCGGACGAAGTGTTTGCAGGATTTCGCGCCGGTGACGAAGTCCTGCACCCGACAATGCTGTACGAGGCCGCCCTCGAGGGCCTGGTGCTGTTCGTCGTCCTGTGGTGGTTCTCGTCGAAGGAGCGTCCTTACATGGCCGTATCGGGTTTGTTCCTGTTGCTGTACGGCGTGTTCCGTTTCTACATCGAGTTCTATCGTGTTCCCGACGCACACATCGGCTACCTGGTCGCCGACTGGTTTACCATGGGCCAGCTGCTGAGCACACCGATGATTATTGCCGGCGCGGTACTCCTCTATCTCGCCTACCGGCCGGCGACGAATAAGGAGGCAACCACCTGATATGCAAGAGTATTTGTCCCTCATGCGGCACGTCCGCGATAGTGGCACGCGCAAGGAAGACCGCACCGGCACCGGCACCCTGTCGGTTTTCGGTTACCAGATGCGTTTCGATCTGGGCGAGGGCTTCCCGCTGGTTACGACCAAGCGCCTGCACATCAAGTCCATTATCCACGAACTGCTGTGGTTCCTGAGCGGCGACCAGAATACGCGCTACCTGACCGAGAACGGCGTCTCCATCTGGAACGAGTGGGCGGACGAGGACGGCAATCTCGGGCCCGTCTACGGCGTGCAGTGGCGCAGCTGGCCCGCGCCGGACGGTTCGTCCATCGACCAGATCAGCGAGGTCGTGCGGCAACTGAAAGAAGACCCCGACTCGCGGCGCATTATCGTTAGCGCATGGAATGTCGGCGAGATCGACAGGATGGCGTTGCCGCCATGCCATTGCCTTTTCCAGTTTTACGTTGCGGAAGGCAAGCTGTCCTGCCAGCTCTACCAGCGGAGCTGCGATATCTTCCTCGGCGTACCGTTCAACATTGCATCGTATGCGCTGTTGACGCATATGCTGGCGCAGCAATGCGACCTCGGCGTCGGCGATTTCGTCTGGACCGGCGGCGACTGTCACCTTTATACCAATCATCTCGAGCAGGCGGACGAGCAACTCACGCGCAAGCCCCTGCCGCTGCCACGACTCGCGATCAAGCGACGGCCCGATAGCATCTTCGACTACCGGTTCGACGACTTCGAAATCCTGAACTACGAAGCGCACCCGCATATTCGCGGGGCCGTCGCCGTATGATGATCAGCCTGGTCGTCGCGGCATCGAGCAACAACGTAATCGGCCGTGACGGCGGGCTTCCCTGGCACCTCCCCGACGATCTCAGGCTTTTCAAGCGAGTGACAACCGGGAAGCCGGTCATCATGGGGCGCCGGACCTTCGAGTCGATTGGCAAACCATTGCCGGACAGGCGCAATATCGTGATGACGCGCGATCCCGACTACGCCGCGACCGGCTGCGAAGTCGTATCGTCGGTCAGCGAAGCGATCGATCTCGTGGGCGGCGCGGATGAAGTAATGATCATCGGCGG
>JABAOE010018536.1_pt2 | contig 11673 bp, 13 predicted proteins | sample 7062141 | NCBI WGS metagenome assembly JABAOE01 (sample SAMN14538627, study PRJNA623070) | marine sediment metagenome | biome: marine biome [ENVO:00000428]; feature: marine pelagic biome [ENVO:01000023]; material: deep marine sediment [ENVO:00002113] | place: India: Gulf of Khambhat ...
GCGAGCACCGAGGCCGAGAACTTTGCATCGAGATCTTTCAGCGCAGCAGCTGCCGCATGAATGATCGTTGGCTCGTCGGATTGCCTTATTTTTTCGAGCAGGTCGCGCGCCTTGCCGAATTGGGACTCGTTGGTGAGCTGCGATACCGCCTTGACAGCCTCGATGCGAACTTCACGTTCGGGATGTTTCAGCATGCTCGCCACTTTCGGCAAATGCTCGTGATTACCGACTTTGCCCAGAGCTCGGATAACGACCGCATCGGTCCTCTTATCCACACCGAGCATCTTCACTAAGCATGGAGCGGCTTTGGGGCTGCCGATCTTTGAGAGTGCATCGATTGCCCGCTCACGAACCCACCAATCAGAGTCCTCGGTGGCCGCTATCAGGTGCTCGACAGCCGACTCGTCTTTTGTTGCGTTGAGAATCTCGATAGCGGTCCGTCGGACTTCTTCGTCTTCATCCTTGATCATCGCCACGACAGACTGTACGACTTTGGGTCCGCCGATCTCGGCAAGGGCATCGCCAGCACGCGAGCGCACCCACCAATCGTCGTCTTTCAGAACAGCAAGCAATTCTTTGACTGAATTCTTGGTGCCCACCTCGTTGAGGACTTCCACCGCCGCACGCCGCGCATACTCGGACTCGTCTTTGAGAGCGTCGGCCAGATAACTCACGGTCTGTGGGTGATTAAGTTGGATGAGCATGTCCACGGCTTTCGACTGCACTTCTAGGTCCGAATCCTGCAATAGCCGCGCGACAGCAGCGACATTGACGTCGGCTCCGCGGTTTGCGAGCGCCGACAAGGCCGCACCGCGCACGAGTTTGCTCGTATCTTTGAGCTGCGCCTCGAGGGCTTGATTGACTTCCGGTTTGTCGAAGCGAGACAGCAGTCCGATAAGATGGATTTTGATGGACGAGTCCTTGCCGCCCATTCGCGCGATCAGGTCGGGAACCATTTCGGGCCGAATGGTTTCCTCGATGATCTTGAAAAGCGCCGTCGCCTCGTTTGGCGGCAGGTCGTAAGCACGTTGCAGAAGGTCGTGCACGCTCAGATGTTGCTTGTGTACTCGCAGGATCTCGATGAGTGCTGGCTTGGAGATTTCCGGGTCTTCAAAAAAATCCAGCAAGGAATTGGCGTTGTAGTTGGTCGCACTCGACAGCGCCCAGGCAGTGCCGTTTACGACGCGGTCGTTGCCGTCGGCAAGGCCTTCCCGGAAGAGGGGCAGTGTTCTGTCGTTAACCAGGCTGGTGAGAATTTCGACGAACAGCATGGTGTGCGATTTGTCCGAAAGTGCGAGGGCATCGATAGCTTTCGGGATTACCTTCGGACCGATCTTTGTAAGGCGCATGGCGAGCTTTTTCGCCGCGGGCGAGTCCGGCTTCTCTTCCGCGACCAGCTGGTTGACGAGCTGGTCTGCTCTGAATGAGGAGAGCAGGCTCATCCGGGTATCCCTAAGCACGGGTTGCGAGCAGGATATATCCCTGCCAGCGACATCGCTGTGTCCTCTGGTCTCTTGTTCAATCGACTCGCTCTTGCCCAGGCGAAATCCAGCCTGCTCTTCCACGCAGCCTGGTTTTTTCCTCTCACTCGCTGATCTGGCATTATGCCATACCACCCAATCGCTGATTCCTGCGCGGACGCGCAAAATCTATGCTTTGCCTGCTGCCGACCTTGTTACAATGACGGCCGGCGAACAGCCTTGTTAACGCCCGCAAACAAGATTTTACCTAATGCCCGGAATAGAAATGTGACGCTGTCAACAGAATCCAGTGTGAATCAGGTGCTCGATAGCTTGGTGCTGGGCGAAATCGGGCTGCGACTNNTGCGACTCGGAGACGTCGCTCGCGTCATAGGGGTTGACGAATCCAGTGGCAGCGCTGTCGTTCACGTGGAGTTTGGTTTTCCGGCGGCGGCCGCGCACGGCGCTTACCGGCAGGAGCTTGCCGAGGCGATTCGCAACGGATGCGGATACCAAGAGGTCGATGTCGAGCTGACGACCGCGATCGTCCCTCACGGGGTGCAGCGCAATCTGAAACCGCTCCCCCAGATCCGAAATGTGATCGCCGTCGCGTCCGGCAAAGGCGGCGTCGGCAAGTCGACAGTCGCTGTCAATCTGGCATTGGCGCTCGCGCAAGACGGTGCGCGGATCGGCCTGCTCGATGCCGATATCTATGGGCCGAGCCAACCGCACATGCTCGGACTGGTTGGCGAACAGCCGACGAGCATGGATGGGAAAACGATGCGGCCGCTCGAGGCGCACGGTCTGCAGGTCATGTCGATTGGCTTTCTCGTCGATGCTGACCAGCCCATGGTCTGGCGGGGTCCGATGGTAACCTCGGCACTCAATCAGTTGCTGCAGCAGACCACCTGGACGGATCTCGATTATCTGCTGGTCGATATGCCGCCGGGGACGGGCGACATCCAGTTGACGCTTGTCCAGCAGGTGCCGGTGAGCGGCGCAGTTATCGTAACGACGCCGCAGGACATCGCGTTGATCGACGCACGCAAGGGACTGGCAATGTTTCGCAAGGTTCACGTTGCGGTGCTCGGCGTGATCGAGAATATGAGTACACACGTGTGTACGGCTTGCGGTCATGAAGAGCCGATTTTTGGTGTTGGAGGAGGCGAGAAAATGGCGTCCGACTTCGATGTCGATCTGCTCGGCCAGTTACCGCTCGATGCCCGCATTCGTGAACTCACGGATAGCGGCCGACCCACAGTCATCGGTGATCCGGATTCGGCCGCGGCTGCTGCCTATCAGGTGACTGCCCGCCGCATGTCCGCACGGCTGGCTGCGCAGGGCAAGGACTACAGCGCGAAGTTCCCGAAGATCGTCGTCGAGGACAGTTGATGAGCATCAAGTCGGATCGCTGGATCCGCCGCATGGTGTCTGCGCACAAAATGATCGATCCGTTCGAGCCGGACCAGGTGCGTCAGAGCGGTGACGCAAGGATCATCTCTTACGGGACATCGAGTTACGGTTACGACGTGCGCTGTGCGGACGAGTTCAAGATATTCACCAACATCAATTCGGCGATTGTCGATCCCAAGTCCTTCGACGAAACGAGTTTCGTGAATTTGACGAGCGACGTCTGCGTCATCCCCCCGAATTCCTTTGCCTTGGCACGCACAGTCGAGTATTTTCGCATCCCGCGCAATGTGCTCACGATCTGTCTCGGCAAGTCCACCTATGCGCGTTGTGGCATCATCGTCAACGTCACGCCATTGGAACCCGAGTGGGAGGGCCATGTGACGCTTGAGTTCTCGAACACCACGCCACTGCCGGCAAAGATCTATGCGAACGAGGGCGTGGCGCAGATGCTGTTTCTCGAGTCCGACGAGCCGTGTGAAACCTCATACAAGGACCGGGGCGGAAAATATCAGGGACAGCGCGGGGTGACCTTGCCGAAAGCATGAACGACCGGCGCAGACTGCGGTCGTGAATACTATCCGGATATCGACACGCGGCTCAGCCAGCACGATCGGGGAAGTCGACAATCACCGGTTCATGCAACGGTTTTCCATCGAGGTAGGCCATCCCGTCCCGCGAGCGCAGTCTCCCGGTGGCAAACCAGTCCGCCGCTTGCGGATAAATCTGGTGCTCGATGGCCTGCACGCGTTCCGCAAGCTCGGCAGCCGTTTCGTTCGGGTCGACCGTCAGGCGTCCCTGCAATACCCGCGGTCCTGCATCTAGGGCCTCATTGACGAAATGCACGGTGCTTCCATGCTGTGTTTCGCCGGCTTCAAGAACGCGTTCATGCGTATGCAGACCGGGATATGCCGGCAGCAGGGCAGGGTGAATGTTGAGTATCCGGCCCTCGAAATGTTGCACGAACCAGGGGCTCAGGATGCGCATATAGCCGGCGAGAACGAGTAATTGCGCCTCGCGGCGATCGATCAATTTAGCCACCGCGCGGTCGAATGATTCGCGGTCGGGGAAGCTAGTGTGCTCGAGGCAGGCAGTTTCCAATCCCGAATGTTTGGCCCGCTGCAAGCCGAAAGCATTACCCCGGTTACTGAAGACCAATCCGATATCGAGGCTGATGGCACCGGCCTGACTACGATCGATGAAGGCCTGTAAATTCGTGCCCGAACCCGAGACGAGTATCGCGGTATTACACCGGCCTTGACTCACAGGTAGCGCACTGGCCCTGCGCCTTCGGCAACCGATCCGATCTGCCAAGCAGTCTCGCCGTTCGTCGCCAGGATCTCGAGGACCTTTTCGGCCTGCGAGGGGTCGACGGCTAAAATCATGCCGACACCGCAATTGAAAGTGCGACGCATTTCGGCCGGGTCGACTTTACCGATGCTCGCGAGCCAGTCGAATACCGGCCCCGGTTTCCAACTGGAAAGATCAATCTGCGCGTGCAGGTCAGTTGGCAGAATGCGCGGCAGATTGTCGGTGATGCCGCCACCGGTGATATGCGCTATGCCTTTCACGTTTACGCAAGCGAGCAGGTCGAGGACGGGGCGCACATAGATGCGTGTCGGCTCGAGAAGCAATTCGGCCGCCGGTCGGCCATCTATCAGGGCATCGCCAGCAATATCAAGTACTTTTCGGATCAGTGAGTAGCCATTAGAGTGCGGTCCGCTCGACGCCAGGGCAATCAGGGTATCGCCGGCACTGATTGATTGCCCATCGATGATCTGCGATTTCTCGACGATGCCCACGCAGAAACCCGCCAGGTCGTATTCGCCTGCCCCATACATGTCGGGCATCTCTGCGGTTTCCCCACCGATAAGCGCTGCCCCGGCCTGCGCACAGCCTTCGGCAATCCCGGCAATCACCTCCGTTGCGGTATCGACGTTGAGGTGACCACAGGCGAAATAGTCGAGGAAAAATAAGGGTTCCGCTCCCTGAACGAGCACGTCGTTTGCACACATCGCGACGAGGTCGATGCCGATCGTTGTATGCTGCCCAAGCTGTTGTGCCAGCATCAGTTTTGTACCGACCCCGTCGGTGCCGGCAACCAGCACCGGTGTTTCGAAGCTGCGATCTGGCAGAGCAAACAAACCACCGAAGCCGCCGAGGCCGGCGAGTACCTCGCTGCGCAGGGTGCGGCCGACCAGAGGCCGAATACGCTCGACAAGTGCATTGCCCGCGTCGATGTTGACGCCTGCATCTTTGTAAGTCAGCGGTCTGCTTTGTAGCGGATCGTTGCTCATGGTTTCTCGGGGAAGCGTATCGGGACGTGCGCGAAAACGACGATATAATAGTGCTTGGGCACACACGGGGAAACAACCCTTGCGCAATTTGCGAAAATTAAATCGGCCCGCCAGCAGGCCGTGGCCGGCTGGCGGCCGTCTGATGTTCCTAGTACCGCTCATTCTGTCGATACCGTGGACAGGACTTCAGGCAGTAGAGATGGCGTCTCTGTATACCGCTGAGGTTGGCCTCGATGCAGAACAGGAAGACCCTCGCTCGGCAGCATACCTTGCCGCGCTGTCACAGGTTTTGCTCCGCGTCTCCGGTCCTGAATTAGCCTCTAACGCCGAGGCAATAGCCCAGTTGTTCCCTGATCCCGGTGCTTATGTCGTGCAGTTCCGGTCGGCTGCCGACGACATGCTGCGGGTATCGTTTGACGGTGAAGCGATCGAGAACCAATTGCAACGTTCCGGTGAGACGGTCTGGGGACGGGACCGACCGCTGACCCTCGTCTGGCTGGCGGTCGATTGGGGCCAAGGTGAGCGCGAGATACTCGGCGCCGATGATCCGGAACGGACGATCGACGAGGCTCGATCGATTGACCGCAATCGCCTGCTTCGGCAACGGGTGTTGGACATGGCAGAGCGGCGAGGGTTGCCGATTGTTTTCCCGCTGCTCGATACCGAGGACCTAGAGAAAGTCAGCTTCAGCGATATCTGGGGTGGTTTCGACGAGCCGTTGCTCGAAGCATCGCGACGCTATGATGTGGCGTCGATCCTGATCGGACGGATTAGACCCGAGTCCGGTCAGCTCAATCGCTGGACGTATTATTTCGGTGATGCTATCCAGAACTGGGACGGCGAGCCGGAATTCGTCATGAACCTCGTCGCCGATCAACTTTCCGCCGAGTTTGCAATCGGCGGCAGTGCCCCCCTGGCCCTGCTCGAGCTTCGGGTCACAGGCATCGATTCAGTTTCCGCGTACGGCAGCATGCAGAGGCTACTGGCGCAGCTCGCCATCGTTGAGAATTTCTCGATACTCGCGGTGGACGGCGACCAAATCCGCTATCGCGTCGAGGCGCACGGTGGCGCCGAGCGGCTGCGCAGAGCGTTAGTCTTCAGTGGGCTTCTCGACGAGCAGCTGGTCGAAACCGGCACGCTCCTGTCGGGTATGCCCGAAGCGACGCTGGAATTCTATTTTCAGGCGGACCACACGCGACGTTGAGTTCAGATTGATGTCCCTTAGCTGGATTCCCAATGCGATCACCCTGATGCGGCTTGCGCTGATTCTGCCGCTCGTCGTTCTTATTGTCCGCGGCGAGTACGGCTGGGCCCTGACCTTGTTCATCGTCGCCAGTGTTTCTGACGGTGTCGATGGCTATCTTGCCAAGCGTTTTGACTGGCACTCCCGGCTCGGGGCTTTCCTCGACCCGGCGGGCGACAAACTTCTGGTTGCCGGTTCATTCGGGACGCTGGCTTATCTGGGTTTTATCCCGCTCTGGCTCGCCGTGATCGTGATTCTGCGTGACCTGGTGATCGTTGCGGGCTCCTTTCTGTATCACTTTCTCGTACAGCCGTTGACGGGTGAGCCGACGCGAATTAGCAAGCTCAATACCGCGCTCGAGTTTCTTCTGCTGGTGTTCGTACTCTCGAGAGCCGGCTTCGGCTGGCCTGAGCAGATCACGATCACGGTGCTCGGGGCATCGGTGCTGGTCACCGTCGTTATCAGTGGCTTCGACTACGTTTCTACCTGGTTGAAAGCGGGCATGGCGAGGGCCCAGCCGTGAAATACGATTTGCGCCTCAACTGGTTGATTGCGCTGGCTATCCTCGGCTGGTTTCTTTATCTGCTCGCGCCGATCCTGACGCCATTCGTTGCAGCGGCCTTGCTGGCTTATATCGGTGACCCGCTGGCGGATCGGCTGCAGCGACTGCGGATGCCGAGGGTCTTGGCCGTGGTCCTGGTTTTCCTGTCGACTTTTCTCGTCTTGGCCTTGCTCGTTTTGCTGGTCGGGCCACTGATCCGCGCGCAGGTCGGCGCCTTGTTCGAGGCTCTTCCAGAGATTGCCCGGCAGGTCGAGCAGGTGTGGCTACCCAATATTGCCGGTCTGCTGCAGATCGATGTCGGAGAGGACGTCGGTATCGGAGCGTTTTTGTCGCGCTATAGTGACATGGCCGGCACCTGGGGCGCCAAGGTCCTGGTCTCGGTGACACGCTCGGGCGGGGCGTTGGCGGCTGCCGTACTCAGCCTGTTTCTCGTGCCCATCCTGACTTTCTACATGCTACGGGATTGGGACTCTATCCTGGCTCACCTCGCGGCGCTGATTCCGTCTTCGCAGAGAGCGACCATTACTCGGTTGGCGGCCGAGACGGACGAGGTTCTGGGGGCCTTTTTGCGAGGGCAACTTCTGGTCATGCTGTCGCTCGCTGTCATTTACTCGCTCGGTCTGAGTGTCGTGGGACTCAAGTTCGCGATCGCCATCGGTGTCGTTTCCGGGCTGGTAAGCTTTGTCCCATATCTCGGTCTTGTGTTCGGCATCGGGCTGGCATCGCTCACCGTTGCGCTGGAGCCAAACCCGCTGTGGCCGCTAATCGGCGTTGTGGCAACCTTCACGGTTGCCCAGCTGCTCGAAGGCTCGTTGCTGACACCGAAACTTGTCGGTGACCGCATTGGCTTGCATCCGGTGCTCGTGATATTCGCGGTTGCGTCCGGCGGGCAGCTGTTCGGGTTTTTCGGTGTCCTGCTCGCATTGCCTGCTGCGGCCGTGCTGTCGGTGCTGGTTCGATTCGCGTTTCATCGTTACCTCAAAGAGCACCCGGAAATCGACGTTGCGGCCATTGAAGACAACCTGAGCTCCTTGCGGGATGACGCGCAATGAGCCAGCTTGCGCTACCCCTCAAGCTTGCGGACCATGCCGTTTTCTCGAGTTTTGTTAGCCACGGTAATGAAATGCTCGTGGCGTTTCTCGAAGACCTTGCAGCGCTGTCCAGCCAGCCGGGCTGTTGGATTGCAGGACCGGCAGCGGCCGGCAAGACCCACCTGCTGCAAGCTCTCTGCGATCGGGCTGGCGATATTTCCGTTTACGTTCCGCTTGCGAGCGTGTCTGGGCAGGGGCCCGACATAATCGAAGCGATGGCAAGCCGGAACATCCTCTGTCTAGATGACTTCGACGAGGTCGCGGGTCATCCTGATTGGGAGCAAGCGCTTTTTCGCCTTTGCAACGAGGTGACCACCAACGACGGCAAGCTTGTCGTTGCTGCGAAAGGTCCGCCGCGCGACTCCGGAATACGACTCGCTGACCTTCAAAGCCGCGTCTCGCGCCTGCCCGTATTCCAAATTCAACCACTCGCCGACGGGGATCGCGAGCGGGCCTTGCAGTTGCGGGCTCGCCATCGGGGGCTGGAACTGCCGGACGAGACGGCGCGCTACTTGCTAACTCACGCACGCCGCGACATGGCGAGCCTCTATGATGTTCTAGACAGACTCGATGCCGAGGCGTTGCGCGCTCAGCGGCGGCTGACCGTGCCGTTTGTGCGCACGATACTCGACGGCGTCGAAACGAATTAAGCGGTCAGTTTTTGGGCGATTTCGGCGACGCGGCGACCTAGCGCGCGGGCAAGCGTGATTTCGTCGTCGGAAAGCTCATCGGGTCTGCGGTTCCACGTGACGTGACTGGCTCCGTAAGGTGTCCCGCCTGTCCTTGTCGTCGTGACCGCTGGCTCGCTGTATGGCAGCCCGACGAGAAGCATGCCGTGATGCAATAGCGGCAGTAGCATGCTTAGCAGCGTCGATTCCTGTCCGCCATGCAGGCTGGAAGTCGACGTGAACGCGGCCGCGGGTTTGCCGACAGCGCCGTGCCCAAACCATTCATTGACCGTGCTATCGAAAAAGTGGTTCAACGCCGCGTCCATGTTGCCGAAACGTGTCGGACTACCGATGATCAAACCCGCACACTCGACTAGGTCTGAAGGAGTTGCGTAGGGCGGCCCCAAGGCAGGAATGTCGTCGGCGATGGCTTCCGAGACGGCGGATACCGGCGGAACGGTTCGGAGGCGGGCAGCTATGCCGTCGACCGAGTCTACGCCGTGTGCTACCTCGCGGGCCAGCGCCGCGGTTGCCCCGTTTCGTGAGAAGTATACGACCAGGATTTCGTTCATGCTTCGAGCAGTTCCAGAACCTTCTCAGGCGGGCGCCCGATCACGGCGCGTCCTGAGTCCCCACGGACGACGATCGGTCGCTGCAATACACGTGGATGCCTCGATAGCCACGCCGCGAGAGCATCGTCGTCATGGATGGACGGTAGATCGTCGGCCGATTTGAAGTCCTCCTCGTTCACGCGCAGCAGTTCGGCCACCGCTATCCCCAACAAACTCGCCAGGCGCAAGATGTCGGTAGCGGAAGGCGGCTCCGTCAGGTAGTTGATAATCTCAGGTTCGTGGCCCAAATCTGTCAGGATTCGCAGGGTCTCTCGGGACTTGGAGCAACGCGGATTGTGGTAGATTGCAAGGTCCATCGAAGTCTCTTCGGGAAGTTTCATTCGCGCAAGCCGCGACTCTAGCAGGCGCGCTCCCGGGCGTCATGGCCGAGTCGCTGTTCTTGACTGTGAGGTGGCGCAGTTGATAGCTTTTTGCTCCTTGACCTGTTGCAGAGCACCCAAATTGCACAGTTGCGCACCGAATCTCGTTCGCCTCGCCGTGATCGCGTTTTTCCTGGGCGTGGCAGGCTGTGAGACCGCACCGGTCCAGGAGATGAGCGATGCTCGCCAGGCGATCACCGTGGCGCGCGAGGCCGGCGCCGAAGTGCATGCATCGGCGGACTTTGAGGCCGCGGTCGGCTATCTCAAAAGTGCCGAGGCCTCGCTGAGCCGGCGCGATTATGCCAGCGCCCGTCGCGATGCGCTGCAGGCCAAAGAGACCGCGCTGTCCGCGCTCGAGCGCAGCGAGGCGGCTCGGCCGAACAGTCCATAGACCGGCATGGAGCCTCGCGCGCGTCGTTTCACGGTAAGCGGCAAAGTTCAGGGAGTCTTTTTTCGCGCGAATACGCGTCGCACGGCGGAATCACTCGGGCTGACCGGTCACGCGATCAATCTGGCCAACGGTGATGTCGAGGTGCTTGCCTGCGGTTCCGCGAGCGCGCTCGATGAACTCGAAGTCTGGCTCAATCGCGGGCCGCGCGGGTCAGTAGTTGCCAACGTCGAGGCACACGACGAGCCGTGGCAGGCGCTCGAGACGTTTCGCACCGGCTGAATTTCAGCCCTGGAACCACTTGGTGCTGAGCCTGTCGATTACCCGGTTCGGATAGGTTCGCTTGCCCAGACTGCCGTTGTAACGCCCCAGAGCCCTGCGCAGGTCACCGTCCTCTTTGTCGAGGTAAAACCTCAGAATGGTGCACCCGTAACGCAGGTTCGTATCGACGTGCAGCAGGTTGTCTTCCGGCCGGCCGATGGCCTCCCGCCAGAACGGCATGACCTGCATCAGGCCCTGAGCGCCGGCGATGGAGATGGCGTAACGGTCGAAATTGCTTTCAACTTCAATGACGGCAAGCACGAGCTCGGGATCGAGTTCTGCGCGCGTGGCCTCGTAATGGACGCGCATGAGAATGGCGATGCGTTCATCCGGGTCACTGATTTTGCTAGCCAGGCGTGCCGACATATCGGTCAACCAGACCTCGGCATCGAATCGATCAGCGAAGCTGTCGGCTGCGCCGGCAGCCTCCCTTAAAAGAAGGCGCAATTCCGGGTCCGGCCGCTGCTCACCGAGGCTCGAACTCGGCAAGGTCGCGAGAGATACGCCAAGCAGGACTGCGCGAAGAACTGACATTAAGCTATTTTATAATTGGTAATTAAATACTTACAACTGATTCCTTAAGTAGTTTTACAATATTACTCCGGGCCAGATCCCGAGCCTCGGCATCGCGCCGATGCTGATATTCGAGTTTGTCTTCGGCGAGACCGCGCTCAGAAATGACGATGCGGTGCGGAATACCGATCAGTTCCGCGTCAGCGAATTTGACGCCCGGGCGAACGTCCCGGTCGTCGAAAAGCACGGCGAGGCCGAGCTCGCCGAGCTCGGCATACAAGGCTTCGGCAGCTTCCCTCAATGCCGCGGAACGCTGCATGTTGATCGGAATCAAAACGACGTCAAACGGCGCGAGCGGCGCGGGCCAGACGATGCCTTTATCATCGTGATTCTGTTCTATCGCGGCGCCAACGATGCGCGTAATGCCGATGCCGTAGCAGCCCATCGCCAGGATCCTGTCCTTGCCGTCCATGTCCTGAACGGTCGCGCCCATCGCGCGGCTATATTTCCTCCCAAGTTGAAATATATGCCCGACCTCGATTCCGCGGGCGATGCTGAGTGTGCCGTGTCCGCCAGGCGTCGGGTCTCCCGCAACGACATTGCGCAGGTCGACAGTTTCCGGCACAGGTAAATCGCGACCGAAATTGACGCCGCTGTAATGCATCTCTGCCTCGTTGGCTCCACAGGCGAAGTCGGCCATGGTCGCGGTGGCATGGTCAAAGTAGACGG
>JABAOE010004291.1_pt1 | contig 11668 bp, 8 predicted proteins | sample 7062141 | NCBI WGS metagenome assembly JABAOE01 (sample SAMN14538627, study PRJNA623070) | marine sediment metagenome | biome: marine biome [ENVO:00000428]; feature: marine pelagic biome [ENVO:01000023]; material: deep marine sediment [ENVO:00002113] | place: India: Gulf of Khambhat ...
AGAAACATGATTAAAAACAGCATCAAACATCAGGCGGAAATCTGTTTTCAAATTATTAATGTCATCCCAAGTGCCCAGATTAGGATCTACTTGCTCAAAGTCCATAACGGCAAAGCCGCGATCAGAAGAGTAAGGGAAAAAAGGCAATATATGAAGTGTATTAATTACCCCTTCAAGATATGTCTCGCAGACATCAGTTAATGTTTTAAGTGGAGACTCGCCGTCATCACTAATCAAATCTCCATATGTTATGAGTATTACATCCTTTTCTGTAAACCTTTCTTTAACATTAAAATCATTCTCCCATTGAATCATCTCGGGGGTTTTGTGTGCATAGTAAACTTTGAGCAGCCTGTCTATTTCCTTTAAACACAGCTCGGCTTGCTCATCACCGTAGAGAAAATTTAGCTTGTCCAGCATTCTTTCCTTTAGGTCCGGCGGAATATTATAAAGCGGGCGGTCATAATTTGGAGTTAAGAAATGGAAATTAGAAGAATCAACCTGTTTGGTTTGCATATTTATCGTATCCCTAGATAGAGCAGTGAACTGAAGTCAATATGTGCTCCTTATTTTATAGAACCTTATTATAAATTATTATATACAGATACTTAATGTCTATTTCAAAATTCCCTCCATCGCCGGAACATACAGCAGAAAAACAGGCACATATGCGCGCAAGGGTAATGTATTACTATATGGTTGGTGAATTTAGCATTTTGTTGGACGAAACAGACACAACTCGTTTGGATATGCTTAAAAATACAAATAGATTTCTAACTTCATAAAATACCCCAATCAGCCCGGTTGAGCTGAATGGGGTATAAATACTAGGTAGCAGGGTTGAGGATGGCAAAAGGGTTGATTTACAAATTTACAAAAACAACGTTTTTAAAAAGACACTAGTTCCGCATCTTCATCTATGGCTATACCTATATCTCGTACATAGACTTTTTCATCGGTTTCCGCATTTTCCATCGGATTGCAATCAAGGGCTGACAGGGTATCGCTAAACTCTCCAGCCGGTACTTCTATTGTTTCGCCTAGAGCAACAATTTCAGCTTGATCTTCTGCTATACCGGGAGCTGCTTCCTGCTGAAAGACCTGACCAACTTGGGGATTTGCAGGCATGATTATTCCCGGAAGATTCCCGCTTTCCCCAGCCCGCCATTCTCCGTCGTGTCCGACTATTTCTCCATCTTCAAAGTCATCTACATCTTCTCCGAAGTAGCAAACTGTTCCATCTGGTGCCTGTGCGAAGAAATTTCTCGAAATCTCGACAATTTCTCCATCCTCAAACTCAGCTTCCTCTACAACTCTTGTTGTTACTCCTGCAACGAGCTCAGTCTCATCAAGCACAGTGATGATGATTTCAAGGAAGGTGCCCTCATCGTCTTCTCCCTCAAGCACAAGCTCGTCTCCTACAACTAGTGGGAAGAAAGGATTGTTTATGATAAGTGAAAACGGACCGGCAGAAGGATCGCAGACTGCTATACTTAAATTAGTTTCAAGACAACTACCGCCTCCGCCATTGTTGCTGTTGCTGCACCCGCCTATGGTCAATAATGAAATTGCAACCACCATAATTGCAACACTGATTCTCTTAAACATGATGAACCTCCTGTAAGATCTTTGATTATTCCCCAGAATATCAAATCAGAGTTTCAGCAACATTACTGCAAGATTACATTTCTGTAATGAGCTTTTTGCTATTCACAATGTATAAAGAAACCCCGGCCAGAATACGGCCGGGGCAAAAAGCAGATAATGAGAGATGAGAGAAATCTAGTATTTCAGAATATTTACTTATCTAGCAGGTTTGCTTGAAATATGAATCTTAAGAAGGTCTTTATCGTTAATTTTAGGTTTTTCGCTCTTGTTGTATCCCAGCAAGAGTATTATTGCTAATATCAGAATGATAAAAAGAATGATTTTTCTCATTATATATAAAGGCTACGTATGCAATCTTACATAAACCTTTCTGTTTTATTACACATCCGTAATCTGCAAGTATCTTATAAATAAGGCAGGGACCTCAAGGGTCCGGTTGGGTGAGAATAAAGACCGCAAGAAGTCCCTAGGGCTAGGGCTATCTGGGGTTAATCCAACGTTGAGAAACTGCTCTCTGTAATGGTTTGATTACCGCTGTCCTCACGAGCCAGCACTTCAAATTTGTATTCCATTCCCGGTATCACAAAGTCGGGCGAGATAAGATACTCGGTTACATCCGCAGGAAGAATAACGCTTAATGTTTGTTCAGGATCTGAATCCAAGATCTCTATAACCAGTTCATAGTGAATGATCTCAATATCTGTCTCACTACCGCATTCCCCAAAAGGTGAGGAAGTGTCGATTTTATTGGTTACAGCTGCCCACGCAATTATGAGCGGTTGTGTCGGATCCACTTCTTCTCCTTCTGCAGGGAATATTATCTCCGGACCGCATGGCAGGTCGTGGGTCAGCTCAGCAGAAGTTTCGACTCTTTGTCTATCAATCGTGAATCCTTCAACTTCATATTCGCCCTCGGGCATGAACTCAAGAATCTCTGGCAGTAACATGTCAGCATAGTTAGGCTCATTGCTCTCAGTGAACAGCTCNNCCGTCAGGACCTTTTACTCTAATCCTTTGCCACGGATCACCGTCAACAAAAATCTGGAACCCGGCATCGCCGTCAGTATCGTTTACTTCCACTCTTATTTCCGCTTCCAGCTCAGGTGCGTCTTGAGCCTGCAAATCGATTGACAACATAAGGCCAACTACTAATGCCAGGAAAAAACCGAATACATAACCGCCATCTTTTATTAAACTTCTCATGGTAATACCTCCTGATTTAGATTTGCTGATATCATATCAAGAGATAATTGCGGGAATATTTCATGAAGGTTACAAATTTGAAAGGATTACATAATGTAATTAAATCCGGCTAAGCTGGCAGATGAACTGAAAAAGCTGAGCCTACTCCGGGAGTGCTTAGTACCTCAACATATCCCCTATGAGCACCCACAATTGCTTTGACTAAACTTAGGCCCAGTCCTAAACCACGTTCCGTACGGCTTTTATCCCCTCTATATAATCTGTCCCAGATATTATCCAGCTCACGTTCTGAAATTCCGACCCCTGTATCTTTAACTGTTATTTTAACCTCATTCTCAGCCTGATCAGCTTCAATATCCACTTTTCCACCGCGCGGTGTGTACTTTATTGCATTATCCACTAGGTTTGCAAGCACCTGACGCAGCCTTGTACTGTCTGCAGTAACATAGAGCTCCTCAGGAAAGCCGGTTTCTACCGCGATGTCCTTCTCTTCTGCAACATAGCTATAAAGTNNTCTGATACATCCATCAAAGTATTGAGCATAATTTGTATTCGCTCCGACTCCTCTACACAATCAACCAAAGCTTCCCTGAGATCATCGCTACTTTCTGATTGTAAAGCTACCTCCGCAGTACCTCTAAGCCTTGTCATAGGAGTTCTTAGATCATGAGCCACATTATCCAGCACATCCCGCATGCCGTTTATGAGCGTCTCGATTTTATCAAGCATTTTGTTGAAAAGTGAAATAAGCTCGTCGTGAAGTTTGTCTGCACTTTGCTCTGGAACCCTTACATCGATCTTTGAGTTATTAACGATGGAATCAAGAGTGTTTATTAGTTGTCTAATTGGGTTAAGCGCGCGATCGGCAATAAATAACCCGCCAAGATATCCAAGTAGTACAATCGGTATGATAGCAAACAAATACACTCTTTTGATTTTGCCAAGAAGTTCTTCGCGTACTTCCATTGTCTGACCCATCTGAAGCGCTGAGCCTTCTGCAAGAGTTAGAGTCCTAATTTCCCATTTCTCCCCGTCAATTTCATCTTCCAGATCAAACCATCCGTCTTGCGCCGGTAAAATATTTTGCTCTACATATTCTGTGCCAATGCCTCCCCAATCTTCTGGGATTCTTAATATGGGTGATTCTCCTTCAACTGTTACAAGCCTTATAAAAAATGGATCACTAGCATCTTCGAATACTTCAACGGTTAGAGCTTCGATGCCTTCTCCTTCATATATTTCCTTTAGCTCTAAAATATCTTCTTCAACTTCCGAGCGGCTCTGTTCATAAATATAGGAAGAAATTACGGTGTATGCGTATATGTTTATAGCCAAAGAGCTTAGAACGAAGAACACCGTATACCAGGTTATCAGCTTAAAACTATTTGATTTTAATAACAATTTAGGATTCTTTAAGAACATAGCCCACCCCTCTTATGGTGTGTATCATCTTTTTCTCAAAGTCTTTATCAACCTTGTTTCTAAGTCTGCAAACCAGAACGTCAACAACATTAGTCTGAGGGTCAAAATTATAATCGTACACATGCTCCATGATGAGCGTTTTAGAAAGCACTCTATCTTCACTGCGCATCAAGTATTCCAATAATGCAAATTCACGCGGCTGCAGATTAATTTTCTTTCCTTCTCTAATTACTTCTCTGTTAAGCAGATCCATAGACAAATTTCCGACTTTAAGCTTTGTGCTTTCTTTAGCTCCGCTTGACCGTCTCATAAGAGCATAGATACGAGCCAGCAGCTCTGAGAAAGAAAACGGCTTAGTTAGATAATCGTCCCCTCCAATTTCCAACCCTCTTACCCTGTCGTCCACACTTCTTTTGGCGCTCAGAATTATGACCGGTGTATTAATGCTATTTGATCTAAGCTCTTCAATTACGCTCAGACCATCCAATATGGGGAGCATTATATCAACCACTGCTGCATCATAAGGTTCAGCTAACGCGAGATTAAGTCCCTGCTCTCCGTTATGAGCTACATCTACAGCAAATCCTGCCTGTTTTAATCCGTTAGCTATAAATGATGCAATTTTTTTATCATCTTCAATAACCAATATTCTCATAACCGAATCTCCTAAAACTCGTAAGTTAGAACTAATTTAGTTAAAAAACCATTCACAGCATCCGAGGGGAACGCACTCCCCGGCAGGAAGTATCCAAAGGATAAAGCAAAAGCTAGTTTTTCCTCTTTTTGTTCGTACCCAAGGATTAGATCTATCTCACTTCCAAGACTTCTGTTAATACCGTCTGGTTCAACATCTAAGTTGGAATCTCTTAGTTCGTCTGAGGCTTCAGTTTGGAAATAGTAGTGATACACAAGATCAATCGAGCTTTCTTCTGTGGGATTAATACTGGTACCGGCAGTGATAATCGACATGTTGCTAAGGTCGGGTTCAAAAAACTCTCCATAATATAAAAAATCTACTGCTCCGTTAAAATCACCTTCATTTCCCTGCAGACCTGTTTGTCTAAATTCCCTTGATCCAAAGGCATATCCGAGTGTCAAAGATGGCTCTAACGTTACATCCAAAGCATAAGTCCCTCCCGCGTCAAAGCCAAATCCGCTTATGTTGTTATTACCTTCTTTTCCCGTAACATAGGCAAGTTCAATCCAGTAGTCTAGGCTATCAGAAGCCTCACCGTCTGAATGAATACCCAGAAAAATAGGGCTGTCGTTTTCTCCAGTGGTATCATCGCGGGCTAAAAAATAGGCAGCCAGGTTAGTATCTTCATTGAAGTAGTATGTGCTGTATACGGTGTAATTATTAGTTTTGTCCCCTGCATCTCTTCTAATCAAGTCTCTATTTACGAATCCCCCGCGGCTAAAAGAGAGCTGAGTTACTATTCCCCAATGAAGAATAAACGCTCTTGCACCATCTAACTCAGCATCATACAGCCACTGCCTCTCGTCATCAAACTGCTGTCTGCCGAGCTGGAATGAAAATCTGTCTTCAAAAAGATCTTTAATAAAAATATATGCTTCTTCAATTTCGAAAATCGCTCTATCTTTTTTCCTACTGCCGTCTTCAATTTCAAATTCAGCTCCTACCTTAAAATTAACAAAGAGTTGTAAAAATTCGAAGGGATCAAAAGAAAATGCCAACGCAAACTCAGGAACAATTGTGGATAAATCCTCGTCAGTAGAACCGTCCAAGTCTAAGTTCCTATCTAGCTTATATTCAAACTCAATCTGGGCACCGAAAGTAAGATAAGGCAATATTTCATACTTAGTCTCAGGAGGCTCATTTGGGTCAAATCCTTCAGACCGGGCTTTTCGAGCCTGTCCGTTTGAGTCTGCAGTGTATGTAAAAAGTGAGAGTACAATTAAAAATAAAGTAAGGTGCAGGTTTTTTGTAGTCTGAGTCATATATCACCTTCAAGAAGCAAACACCCATTATTTAACGATTTTACTATATTAAATAGTGCTAAGCTATCTTTTTGAAGTGTGAAAATGAAAGATTACAGGATTGTAATATTTTGGTAATGATTATGTAATATCAATAATCAAATTATAACGTAGATGCCAGCCGATCATGCTAAGTTCTTGAAATATCTTATTCTCAGTACACAAATAACTATAGTAAGAAGGGGTTCGAAGTGTATACACCAGCCCCTGCCACACTATATTCAAAAGGCCGGCGGTTGTTTTTCCCAAGGATATCCCGAGCTGGCCATATCAAAACCAAGATTATAGATACGTCTCATATATTCTGGATCAAACTGTTCTTTGACCCCGGCATCAAAACTGTTAGGGATGTAAGCAAGATTATAATCTAATCCGTCTCGCCTAGAGTAATAATAGATACGATATAACTCTGACTGCGCCTGGTTTCGGATAATGGACCTTAAGGAATGTTCTGCGATGGGCAGTATTTTAGATTCAACCTCTTTATATTCTGGAGACAATCGAGAATTTAATATTACATATATCTTTGGGTTATGATGAATGACTAAATCCTGAAGAATAGCCTCACCCCACTCGAGAAAAGCGGGATAGAAAAATACCTGTGCTGAAGCTCCTCCATCAACGTGCATCTCATGGTAGCGCTCCCCTTGAGCTTCAACCTCTATATAAACCGGCGGAAAAACTGCAGGAACTGAAGCTGAAGCCAATAGCACATCACGGATCAAGTCGAGTCTGTTATCAGAATTACTTGCTGCAATCGCTGTTATATCCCATATTACCGGTCTTTCCGCATCAAGATTAGTTGTGACAATGTAAAGACGTCTGCCGGCGTTATACTCTTCTTTTAGCTTCTCAAGCACCGAATGGTTTATATATCTTGCAATCAATGATCTAAGCGGTTCGGAGCTTTTCATAGAATCACTGAAGATCAATTCGAGAATGCCGCGGTTTCTGGATATATCGCTCTCGGATATTGATGTATATACCTCTTTTAGCTGATCGTCATACGCGGACCCTAGAAAGGCAAAGGGAGCTATAAGGGCGCCAGTACTCACTCCGGTAACAATTTCAAATTCCGGCCTGTTACCTGATTCTGTCCATCCAGCAAGCAGTCCGGCGCCAAAAGCACCGTTAGGTCCTCCTCCCGAAATGGTGAGATATTCATGCGGCTTATTAAATAATTCTGGATAAATAGATATGATCTCTTCTGGCGAGTGTGTCTGTATAAATTCTTCTGACAGCGGCACATCTCCCCAGAAGCGGGCATTGGGTATAGAAGGTATTTGAACAATATCGATTTTTTCTCCCGGTACTGCAGCAAGTTTGTTGTTCTCTGAGCATGCTAGAAAGAGCACTAGTAGGGATAGTAATATAGGACTTAATCCTCTATTAATTGAGCATAACCCCATTTTAATCCTGAAGTACTATAGTAAAATTTTCCTCTCTAAAGAATAGCCAAAGAAATTATAAATATGATGATTTTACGCTAATATATAATCAAAGCTGAGTCAATATCCAACTAAACCAACTTCTTGATATATAGTATTATCCATACACAAAATATTCATAGTAAGTTGGGTTTCGAAGTGTATACACCAGCCCCTGCCGCTCGCCTATTTTTATACTACCCGCACAGCGATCAATCTTAGTTTCCCCATATAATTCAACTTTCAATTTTTTTCTATATATATTGAGCTTTAATGGTGTCTGGGCAATTATATATAGCACTTATGTAATTTTCATCCCTGGCAATTCCCCCCTCCCTTTTTTTATTGGTTTTAACCCGCCTGCATTGTCATATTTTATATGTAAATCCCTAAGTAGTTGAGAGATAAAAAGACACAAATAAAATAACCCGATATAATAGTGCTATGGTATCTAGTCGCAAAGCCAATCTTAATGAGTCTCAGCTAAACGCAGTCGTTCATTCCGGCGGCCCGCTTCTCGTACTGGCAGGTGCCGGCTCCGGGAAAACTCGCATAATTACCGAGAGAATCACGCATCTAATAGAAGAGCAAAATATCAGGCCATATAATATTTTGGCCGTCACTTTCACAAATAAAGCGGCTAATGAGATGAAGCAGAGGGTATTTCAGTCAGCAGGCCTTGAGGCTAAAAATGTATGGATCGGCACTTTTCACTCCACATCCCTAAGGATTCTTAAAAGAGATATAGATAAGATTGAGGGGTACAACCGCAATTTTATTATCTACGACGACAGCGACCAGCTAAAGCTAATAAAAGACTGCATGGGCAGGCTGAATATCGGCGAGAGGCTGATTAGCCCTAAATCAGCAAGATCTCAGATAGACGGAGCAAAGAATAAGGGTTTGAGCCCCGATGCCCCTGAAATGAATGATTACGACAAGAACTTACAAAAAATATACTCGCTGTATACAGAGGAGCTTAGGAAATTAAATGGCTTGGACTTCGGGGATTTACTTCACCTTACTGTGAAGCTGTTTGAGAAAAAGCCGGAGGTGCTGAAAAATTATCAAAACCAGTTCCGGCACATCTTAGTAGACGAATACCAGGATACAAACCACGTGCAGTATAGAATCGTAGAGATGCTGTCCAGAAAGCATAAGAATATATTTGTCGTCGGGGACGACAACCAGTCAATATACGGCTGGCGGGGCGCTGATATAAATAACATTCTGAATTTTGAGAAGGATTTCCCTAAAGCAAAGATTATTAAGCTCGAGCAAAACTACCGCTCCACAAAGAATATCCTAGGGGCTGCAAACGAGCTTATTAAGCATAATAAAAACAGGCACGAAAAAAACCTGTTCACCGAAAACGATACCGGCGAGCTGATAAACTATTATGAGGCAAGAAACGATAAAGATGAGGCTAGCCATATTGCTCAGGGAATAGAAGATTTAAAGGGCAGCAAAGGATTTTCCTATAAAGACATTGCTGTATTTTTTAGAACAAACAGCCAATCCAGACTGATTGAAGAAGAGCTGCTAGCCAAATCGATCCCATATAGAATAATAGGCGGCACGGAGTTTTATAAAAGAAAAGAAATAAAGGACATATTCGCATACTTGAGGGTAGTGGCCAATCCATCTGACGATATAAGCCTAAAACGTATTATTAACGTTCCCCAACGAGGAATAGGGAAAGTCACGATAACCAAGCTGGAGGTAATTGCTGAGCAGAAAGGAATCTCATTTTATGAGGCTGTCCAGTCTGCCCTAAAAGAGAAACTTCTTTCAAGCTCCACTCTAAATAAATTAGAGAGACTAAACAGCCTGCTTGCTGATTTAATCGAGTTTCCGGAGAAAGACGACATCGTGGATTTGATAAATCATGTGCTCTATAAAACAAAGTATCTGGAAATGCTTGAGAATGAGGAGGAGAGAAAAGAGAATATTGGTGAGATATTAAACCTGGCTGCAGAGTTTAAGAGTGTAAGAGAAGATGGAAGCCTAAATGATTTCCTAGACAGCGTTTCACTTGCGAGCGACCTTGATAACTATAATGAAGACTCAGACCAGGTGACCTTGATGACTCTTCATTCCGCGAAGGGGCTCGAATTCCCGAATGTATTTATCGCTGGTTTGGAAGAAAATCTGCTTCCTCATTTCAACTCTATGATTAACGGGCAAGTAGAAGAGGAAAGAAGGCTATTTTACGTTGGATTAACGAGGGCGAAAGAGAATTTATACCTTGCCAGCGCAAATAGGAGAATGGTTTTCGGAAAACAGCAGGGAACAATAACTTCAAGGTTCATCTCCGAGCTGCCAAATGATTTAATAAACTGGCAGAATTTTGACTTTAGTTATGAGGATATTGAATATGACCCCGAGCAGACACCGAGGAAGTTCAAAACTAAAACCACCACCCCCCAAGCTAATACAGGACTTTATAAATTAGGACAAAAAGTAAAACACTCTTCTTTTGGCGAGGGTTTTATAAAGAAAGTAGAAGGCTCAGGCGACGAAACGAAAGTCACCGTATTCTTCCCAAGCGTAGGAGATAAGAAGATAATAGCAAGCTACCTTGAGAGCTGATCAAGAGGAGCAGCTTATCACTAGGTTCTTTCCCCATTCGGGCGAGGAATCTGCATAATCCTGAAACGGGATTTGCTCGCTAAAGGGGTCACTCAATATTTTATGGAGCCTATTAATCTCAGAATAGTCCCCATCATCAACAGCCTTTCTTATCGCATTCTCAGCCAGGTAATTTCTGAGTATAAATTTCGGATTTACCAGATCCATTTTTGTTTTGCGTTCAGAATCACTGCTATTTTCAGCCAAAAGCCTCCTGCTGTATAGATTTATCCAGCTCTGAATAGAGGATTTATCTTCGAACATCGACAATACATCATAGGATCCGAAATCACTTAGTTTTCTAAAAAAAATAGTATAGTCGGCGCTTGATGAAGTAAGGATATCCAATAATGCTTTTATCAACCCGATATCTTCTGCTCTTGACTCTTTTAAACCGAGCTTGCCTCTCATAATTTCTACAAATTTATCTGAGTATATAGCCCTAAATTCATCCAAAGATTCCTTAGCACCATCGCCTGGAACAATTGAACTTAGGGCAGCGGCCAGTTTAGTTAGATTCCAGTGAGCAATAGCCGGCTGGCTTTGATAAGAGTATCTGCCGAAATGGTCTGAGTGGTTGGGAATATAGCCGGGATTATAGTCTTCCATAAACCCGTAGGGGCCATAGTCTATTGTAAGCCCTGTAATAGACATATTATCCGTATTCATTACACCATGAGTGAAGCCAACTGCCTGCCAACGTGCCATGAGCTCTGCTGTTCTTCTGACTACCTCTTTGAAAAACAGTGCATATTTATCGTCTTTTTGTATTAACTCACTAAAATGGTGCTCAATTACATAGTCAGCTAGCCGCTTCACATACTCGGGCTTGTCCGTGTAGTGAAATGCTTCAAATGAACCGAAGCGCACGTGAGTCGGAGCCATTCTTACCATCATAGCCCCTGTCTCCGAAGTCTCCCGCTCTACCTTCTCATCACTGCCGATTATACAAAGCGCCCTTGTAGTCGGAATTCCAAGCGCATGCATAGCCTCACTGCATAGATATTCCCTTATGCAGGACCTAAGAACCGCCCTTCCGTCAAACACCCTTGAGTACTTTGTCCTGCCAGAGCCTTTTAGGTGCAGGTCCCATCTCTGCCCGCTACTGTTTATAACCTCACCCAAAAGTATTGCTCTTCCATCACCAATGTCGGGATTGTAGACTCCAAACTGATGTCCGGTGTAGTACATGGCAATTGGATTAGACCCTGGGATGGCTTCGTTGCCGGAAAAATACCTAATAAATTCAGGAGCTTGTGCCTGATCAGGACAAAGATCTATTAAGCCCCCTGCATCAGGGTTATAACATACAAGATGAGGATTCATGAATGGTGTTGGTTTAACCGGCTGGTAAAAATCATCCGGAAGCGATCTATAGG